>FLNW01003327.1_pt1 | contig 15474 bp, 13 predicted proteins | sample 1140371 | NCBI WGS metagenome assembly FLNW01 (sample SAMEA3878170, study PRJEB12797) | bioreactor metagenome | biome: Moose rumen | place: Sweden | collected 2011-10
AGGAAGCTATTGCAGCAGTTTCTATTCCGGCGGAGCAACAATCAAGTACATAGCAGCACCGAAGATTTCTTCACTTACAAATTCTTCAAAAGGTGTAGTTATAAAATGGGGTGCTTGCACGGGAGCTGCTAAATACAGAATATTCTATAAGACATCTGCAAGTGGATCATGGACAAAACTTGCTGATACAACATCAACTTCATATACACACACGGCAGCAAAGAAAGGAACCACTTACTACTATACGGTTCGTTGCATAAGTTCAGACGCTAAATCATATACAAGCGGATATAATACAACAGGTTCAAGCATTAAGTGTGTAAGATAACAAAATAGACAATATAGGGCTGTCAGCGACAGCCCTATATACTTTTATCATATTCTGAAAAAATTATGCTGTTAGTTATCGTTTTTTATTTTTTTGTGATATAATATATATCGACAAATGAGCAATGGAGAGGATTCACTAATGGCAAAAAACAAAAAGAAAAAGCCTAAGAAGTCATATTTATATACATGTCTTTATGCCTGTATCACAGTTATAGCTATATCATTAATCGTCCTTATTGTATACGCTATACAGCCTAAACTTGCCAAAAGCGACAAGCAAAAGAGTGCTGATACAGAATCAGTTGCGATGGATTTGACTGATTCCGAAACAAGTTCGGCAGAATCTTCAAATCAAGCAAGTAAAAATAATGAGGATGCAAAGACAACTGCGGACGCTGAAGAAACAAGCGAAAAGAAAGAAACAACAACTCTGCAGGAAGTTTTATCAGATACAACTGTTGCAGAAATCATAGAATCCACAACTTCAAAGCCAACTTCTTCAACTTCTTTTTATGCAGGGGTTACATATCGTTCCCCATACGCCAAGACATGTGATGTCTTTAAGCATGGCAGAACTTTGATGCTGGTCAATAACGACTGGGAACTTCCTGAAGATTTCAAATGGGATTTGGTATATTGGACTAACGGTCAGCCTGTTGATGCTCTCAGCTTAAATTCTCAGGCATATGACTCCGTTAAAGCAGTAGACAGAGCTGCATATCAACCCTTGAAAAATCTTTTTGCTGCAGCTAAAAAAGCAGGAGTTCCGCTCCAGCTTGTTTCTGCTTACAGAAGTATTGATTTACAAGACAGACTATTCGCAAGATCTGTAAATTCATACATAAGCCAGGGCTATTCGAAAGAAGAGGCAATAAAGAAGGCAAACTATGCACGCACTTTTACAGGAACCAGTGAACATAATATCGGTCTCGGATTTGACATTTTGGAAGAAGGCAATTATTATCTTTCAACATCGTTTGATCAAACCAAAACATTTAAGTGGCTGCAGGAAAATGCAGAAGATTATGGATTTATCCTGAGATATCCGAAAGGTAAAACAGATATAACAGGTATAATGTATGAGCCTTGGCATTACCGCTATGTCGGTGTGGACGTTGCCAAGGAAATAAACAGCAAGGGCATGGTATTTGAGCAGTATATAGCATACCTTGATGGTGAATAATATTTAGACAAAAGCTTAAAAGCACAGGGGCTCACCTTTGAAGTGAATTCCTGTGCTTTTATTTTCTGATTTGATTATTACCTTTTTACTTTAGCCACTGAATGAGTCTTTCATATGCTTCCGGCAAGTCTACTATCGGATCCCAGCCAATGTTTCTTAATCTTTCACCGCTTAAGGTCATCTTAACGGGAGGTGCATATCCAAGTTTAGCAGCATCTTCCGGAATATCAATTACAGCTTTTATTTTACCGTTTGCAATCTTTTCAGCTACCATTTCAGCCATTGCTTTAATTGTTGTATGTGTTGTTTCATTTACAACATTATATGACTTATTTCTTTCGCCTTTAAGGAGCAAAAGTAAGATTGCCTTCACAGCATCAGCTGTATATACGTAATTTCCCTCCGACTCACCTGTTGTATGCAGAACAATATCCTTGCCTTCCATTGCGCTTCTCGCAAATTGAGCAAAGACTCTGTTTTCACCGGGTAATGTTCCTGCACCGAATGTCTGGGCAAGTCTCGCTACACAAATGTCCAAATCATATTGACTCGCATATGCCGTGCAAAGGCATTCACATATTCTTTTGCCTTCCGGATAGCAACTTCTTACTTTGGTAATGTCAATATATCCTAAATCATTTTCCGTAGTTTTTCCACTTGTGTCAGGTTGTCCGTAGACTTCCATGGAGCTTATGTATACTACCTTTTTACTTCTTTTGTTTTTTGCAAGTGAAAGGACTTTATCCGTACCATATACAGCTGTCATTATTGTTTCAACTGGGTTTGATACCATTGTTTTTGACGTGGTTATCGCTGCTGCATGTACAATATAGTCACATGATCCTTCAAAATCTATCTCATCTTTTTCCAGGTCTGCTATTACAAACGATAAAGCATTGTCATCTAAATCATCTGCAAAAAGTGCTTTTGCTTTTTCGAGATTTCTTACCAACGCATTAACCTTAATATTAAGGCCTTTTTCCTTGTTGCAGAAAAGAAGAGCCTTAGCAAGCAGTGAGCCGACAAGCCCTGTTGCGCCTGTGATAAAGAAGGAACTGTTCTTAAAATCCTCAAAAGGAATATTGCTCTCGCTGATTTCCTTGAAATCCTTAATCAGAACATCTTTCATTTGTATTCTCCAAATATTTATTCTTCCTTGACAAGTTTGCTCGGAATTTCATTTCTTGTAAATCCGAATGTCTGTACGCTTTCCCTATATTCAATCATTGCTCTGAATGTAAATATATCTTCAGGTGTGGTTACCTTTATATTCCCTCTGGGTCCGGGCACAATTCTTACATCTTTACCAAGAGATTTCATAAGATTACATGTATCTACGATTCCGTTGTATTCGGGATTGATTTTTCTTATCTCATTATGTGCTTTTATTACATCTCCGAGATAGAAACTCTGAGGTGCCTGTGCTGTATAGTACTTTGATCTGTCGGGAACCTGATCTATGGATTTTCCGTCTTCACTGAGTACAGGAGTTTCATAAAGTGATGTGCACGTAATTGCAGAACCGTATTCTTTAACGCTCTCTATGTTTGCGCCAATGGTTTCTTTTGTGATACAAGGTCTTACGCCGTCATGAATAAGGACTATTGCGTCGTCGCTGTTGTTTTCCCTTGCGGCCGTTAATGCATTATATATTGAATCCTGTCCGGTCTTTCCGCCGGGCACAATTTTCTTAACTTTGGTTATCATGAATTTTTTGCAATACTTATCAAGCTGCTTGATACAATCTTCTTTACAAGCAACATAGATTTCATCAATCAAAGGGTTGTCTTCAAAGATATCCAAAGTATGAATAATGATGGGCTTGCCATTAACCTCGATAAACTGTTTAGGTATACCTGCACCCATACGCGCTCCGGAACCGCCTGCGAAAATAATTGCAATATTCATAAGTTCAAATCCTTTCTTAACCGGTATCTATCTTATTGATCACTTTGCAATTTTTTTGTAATTGCTTTAACAAAACTAATTTTATATATCTGTTTCCCAACTATTTTCACTATAATTGTTGATATGGCAACAGATAAAAGATAACTCAGGAATTTAAGATTAGCATCATAACTGTTAAACGGACTTAGATTAAGCAACAAAATACCTGCGTAGTGACAAAGGTATATAGGTAATGACAGGGAACCCAGATAATAGAAAAACTTATTATTGAATATCCTACTGCCATATGTAAGTGAGCTGAAACTCAATACTATGAGAACAAAGACTGCAAACAAGCAATCTATCCAATAATTGTTGCCGAATGTCATCATGGTAAATATGATTGTGATAATAAACATTAATATCTCTACCATAGTCAGGAAAAGCTTTGATGACTTTCTAAGTTCAAATGTGTCAATAAATCTGCAAAGTTCAAAAGCAAATAAGCCAAGGCATATTTCAGCAAAAGCTTTTATCAGACCCTTATATATAGAGCCAAACATAACTTCATGAACATCACCTACAATATTTTTTGTCTGAATCACCATGCTGCCTAAAAAAAGTATAGCTATGATTGGAGCCCAATATCGTGTAAAACGGTAATAGCATTTGCGTGCTATCGGATATATTATCGCCATAGATATGAGCATGGCGGAAATATACCATTCAACAAGATTGGGATTTGCAAATTTAACTCCGCTCATATCCAGTAGGAAAAAGCATGGAATACTGTTGACGATTCTTTTCACGATTACAGTCCAATGGTCAATATCTTCCATTGATTTAAGAGCCAGCACAATTATGAATCCTACTATATGATATGGGAAAATAGCAAGTATCTTTTTTCCCATAAATCGGACATAATCTTTTGATAAAAGTCTGTCGTTGCTGAGAGAGCCTTTCTTTTGAATTGACTTATATATTGACTTACCCATTAAAAAGCCGGAAACGATAAAAAAGAATTCAACTGCAATAGCACCATTGGGGAAAAAGCTAAGGTGCAATCCCCCTTCATCCATGTCTGCTCCGCCCAGCACATACTTATAGTAATGGAAGCATACGACGCAAATACAAAAGACAAGGCGCAGAAATTCAATTTTTCCGTTTTTTTCTTTTGAATTAGTCAATTCCTACAATCTCCTTAATCTTATCAACCACAAGTTTTGCTGCTTGACCTGTTTCATAGCAGCCCTTTTCTTCCAAGAATTTTTTTACATTTTCCAAATACAGATTGTTGTCGAATTCCTGGATATTTTTTATCATTTCTTCATTATTTGTAGCGATTGGGAAAGGTGTTGTTTCCAGTGAGTAATAGAAACCTCTGTCCGTATTGTATTTTTCAATATCCGTTGCATAAATAAGCAAAGGTCTGCCTGTAAGTATATAATCATATGCCCAGCTTGAGTAATCTGTTATGCCAAGATCTACCACTGCCATAAGTTCCTGCATATCAAAGTAGCCTGATGCATTGATTATATTAGTATCATCTGTATCTATTTTTGACGCACTCTTCTTGTTTTTGAAATGCAACCTTACAAGAACAACCCACTCACCGCCGAATTTTTCTTCAAGGGCTTGTCTCATTGCCTCATAATCAAGATCGAAGCATGTAAGATCACCGTCATCACGGAAAGTAGGCGCATAAAGTGCTAACTTCTTACCTTCCGGTATTCCCAGTTCTTCAAAAACTTTGTCTCTGATTTCATCATGTTTTTCTTTATTTATGAGAATATCATTTCTGGGATGCCCGATTTTCATAAACTCATTTTCAGGCCAGAAGGTTGATCTGAATATATCTTCCTCAAACTGACTGTTTGTGGTGCAATAGTTCGTTGCTTTTTTGCATCTTTGTGCTTTTTTCATCCAGTCATCATTACCGCCAAGGCGTTTGATTCCCATACTTCCATGCCATGTATTTATATATACCTGGCTTTTTTTCTTGGGTATATTAAACCAAACACAATTAAGAGCATTGTCAATCCAGATTTTTGCAGTTGCCTGTTCTTCAAACATATCAAAGGTTCCGCGTTTTACTGTTCTTACCTCTTCCGGGAAAGAACGAGGTTTCTTACCTTTTTTAGGCTGTGCCCAAACTAAATCAACAGGCAACTCCTGGCGAAGTATCTCTTCAGCAATATACTTTTCATTGTCGCAATATTGATTGTTATATGTCATGAAAAAGACTTTATTATTTTGAATTTTGTTGTGCGAATAAAAAAGTCTCTTGCTTATCTTTCCTATAATTTGGTCTAGTTTTTTCCTGATATAAAGTAAAAGTGTTCCCTGGACCAATGCTTTTTTCAGTTTTCTCATTCTATTCTCTCCAACCCTCAACCTTGAAAATTAAATTTTCAGTTTATCATTTTCTGATATTGCTTTGATACACTGTCTATATCACCGAATGCAACAAGTTCTCCGTGATCAAGTATCATCGCTTTATTGCAAATTCTCTGAACTTGCTCGAGTGAATGAGAAACAAAGAGAACCGTTGTGTTATTGGCAAACATATCTGTCACTTTTTTCTCACTCTTTTTTCTGAATTTTGCATCACCTACGGATAAAACTTCATCCAAAATAAGTATGTCGGGATTTACCGCTGTGCATATAGCAAATCCGAGTCTTGATTTCATGCCGGACGAATAATTCTTTAGCGGGACATCAACAAATTTTCTAAGTTCGGCGAAGTCGATAATCTCATCAAACTTTTCATCAATGAATTCCTTTTTATATCCTAGCACAGCGCCATATAGGTAAATGTTTTCTCTTGCCGTATACTGCATATCGAAACCGGCTCCGAGTTCCAAAAGCGGGGCAATAACTCCTTTTTTGGTAACTTTTCCTTCTGTCGGTCTGTAAACACCGGCTATAACTTTAAGGATTGTACTCTTGCCGGCACCGTTTAAACCAAGTATACCCAGCCTGTCGCCTTTTTCAAGTTCGAAGCTTATGTTCTTAAGAGCCCAAAACTCGTCATATTTAACTTTTCCCTGGACAAACTTGAAAACAAACTCTTTAAGTGAATCCAATTTTTCCTGGCTAAGGTTAAATTTGATGCTTACATCATCAACCTTAAGCGCAATGTTTTTCTTTTCAGCCATAATATCTTCTCTCCACTAAATATGAAGAATAAATTTATCTTGGTTTTTCTTGAACACTATTATACCGATAATAAGTGTCACTAAACTAGAAGCAGCTGCATATATAACCCCGAGATAGCCGATTTCCTCATTCATCACTGCCGCACGGCAAAGACGGATAATCTGCCATAAGGGATTGTATTTTAAGAGCCATGCATAACCGCTGTTCATAATTCTCTCCGGATAATAGAAGATGGCACTCATATACATGATAAGCATCAGCACTACATTCCAAAGATACTCTATATCTCTGAAGAAAACATTAAGTGTTGCAAGACAAAGACCTACTCCTATGGTTAAAACAACCAATATCATTACAGCAGGTATAAACCAGAAAACTGCAATTGTCGGTACTACTTTGCAATAGATGTCCACAAATACCAAGACAATAAGTGAAATAAGGAAAATTATGAAATTAAACAAAACGCTTGAAAGCGGATACATATATTTAGGCACATATACCTTTTTAATCATTGAAGCATTTTGTCTGATTGAAATACAGGCTGCTTTTGTTCCGGATTGGAAGAATGAATATATCAAACGTCCGGTTATGATATACAGAGGGAAATTCGGCTTATGATTTCCAAAAAGCGTACCAAATACTATAACCAAAACTATGGTTGTAAGAATCGGTTCAATAAGGGACCATATAATGCCAAGATAAGACCTTCTGTATTTAAGTCTTACGCCTTTCTTTACAAGTTCTGTTAACAGAAATCTGTAATTCCAGAAACCTTTAATGTACTTAATCATCTTTCTTTTAACCTCTATAAACCTATTACTTGTCCGAAAGTTTGCTTATAGCTTCATCAATCATATTAAGTTTTTCCATGAATTTCTCGAGTTTTTCTTTCTGTTCGTTTACAAGATTTTTCGGAGCCTTCTCAACGAAATTCGGGTTGTTAAGTTTCTTTGAAACGAAGTCTATATCTTTTTGAACGTTTGCTTTTTCTTTGTTCAGCCTTTCAATTTCGGCTTTGAAATCAACAAGTTCATCCATCGGTATATAGATCTTCGCATCGGTTGTAATAACCGTTACTGCACCATCGTCATCATATGCATCAACAAGCTTTACTTCGGATGCAGATGCAAGTCTTACAAAGAATTCCTTGCCGTCATTAAAGGTCTCTTTGTACTGGGTGTTGATAAATATCTTAGCCTTTTTTGAAGGAACAACATTCATCTCAGATCTGCGGTTACGAACTGCCTTGACTGCAGTCATAACTCTGTTCATCTCAGTCTCTTCACTCTTGAATACAAGTCCATCCGAATATTCCGGCCAGCGTGAAATCATTATAGACTCTCCGTCATGCGGAAGACTCAGCCAGATTTCTTCAGTTATAAATGGCATAAACGGGTGAAGGAGTTTCAAGGTGTTGCTCATTACATAAACCAAAACTCCCTTTACCGCAGCCTTAGCTAATGCATCATCTGCATTCAGCCTTATTTTTGCAAGTTCAATATACCAATCGCAGAATATGTCCCAGATAAAGTCATAGAGTTTTTGTACAGCAAGGCCCAGCTCATACTTTTCAATTGAATCTGTTACATCTTTTACAAGGTCATTGTATTGACTTAAAACCCACTTGTCTTCTATTGCAAGATTTTGCGGTATATACGGAGCAGGTTCATTGTCGTCAAGGTTCATGAGAATAAATCTTGCTGCATTCCAAATTTTGTTTGCGAAATTTCTGCTTGCTTCCACTCTCTCATCAGAGAAACGCATATCATTTCCGGGGCTGTTTCCTGTTGCAAGAGTAAAGCGAAGTGCATCGGCGCCGTAATTGTCAATAATCTCAAGAGGATCTATACCGTTGCCGAGGGATTTCGACATTTTTCTTCCCTGAGCATCACGTACAAGGCCATGTATAAGAACAGTGTCAAAAGGTATATTATTTGTATATTCCAAAGCAGAGAATATCATTCTGCTTACCCAGAATCCTATGATGTCATATCCAGTTACAAGTGTATTTGTAGGATAATAATGTTTTAAATCTTCTGTCTGTTCCGGCCAACCGAGTGTTGAGAAAGGCCAGAGAGCAGAACTGAACCATGTATCCAGTGTATCCGGGTCCTGTGAAAGATTATGGTTTTTGCAATGAGGACATGAATCGATATCTGTTTTTGAAACAATGGTTTCACCGCAGTCATCACAATACCAGGCAGGTATTCTGTGTCCCCACCAAAGTTGTCTGGATATGCACCAATCTCTTGTCCCTCTCATCCAGTTCAGATAATTCTTCTTGAATCTGTCAGGTACGAACTTGATTCTGCCATCTTCTACTGCTCTTATTGCAGGACCTGCAAGTGGTTCCATTCTTACGAACCATTGCTTTGATACCATTGGCTCAATGCTTGTGTGGCAACGATAACAAGTACCTACTTCATGATCCAAAGGCTCAATCGATTTTATGTATCCGCCTTTTTTAAGATCTTCAAGTATAGCTTTTCTTGCTTCAAGTGTAGTAAGGCCTGCATATTTGCCGCAATCCAGAACTTCAGGTTCGCTTTCGCAGCCTTTTTTACCTGAATTTCTTATTGCATCTGCTTCTTCTTTCTCTTTTTTGCCTGTAAGATGTCCGTCATATGTAAATGTTCTTACTACAGGTAAATTATGACGCAAGCCAACTTCAAAGTCGTTAGGGTCATGCGCAGGTGTAATCTTTACTACACCTGTTCCCTTTGTCATGTCTGCATGTTCATCACATACAATCGGAATCTCTTTGTTAACCAAGGGAAGAATTACATGGCATCCGTGAAGATGCATATATCTCTTATCTTCCGCATTGATAGCAACCGCTGTATCACCAAGCATGGTTTCCGGTCTTGTTGTTGCAAGTTCAAGTTTTTCTCCTGTTTCCTTAACTGTGTAAAGAAGGTGCCAGAAGTTTGAAGGCTTGCTCTCATACTCAACTTCTGCATCGGAGATTGATGTATTACAATGAGGGCACCAGTTTACCATTCTGTTGCCGCGGTATATCATGTCTTGTTCATAAAGTTTTACAAAGACCTCACGAACTGCTCTGCTGCAACCTTCATCGAGTGTAAATCTTTCTCTGTCCCAGTCACATGAGGAGCCCATTTTCTTCAGCTGTTCTATAATTCTGCCGCCGTATTGAGTTTTCCAGTTCCATGCGCGTTCAAGAAATTTTTCTCTTCCGATATCTTCTTTTTTAATACCTTCCTCACGCATCTTTTCAACTATCTTAGCTTCTGTTGCTATAGATGCATGATCTGTTCCCGGAAGCCACAAAGTATCATATCCTGCCATCCTGTGATAACGGATAAGTATATCCTGAAGTGTGTTATCAAGGGCATGACCCATATGAAGCTGTCCTGTGATATTCGGAGGGGGAATTACGATTGTGTAAGTTTCCTTTCCCTCTTCCCTTTTTGCATGGAAATATTTATGTTCGAGCCAGGACTTATACAGTCTTTCCTCAACATTTTTCGGGTTATATTGTTTTTCCAGTTCTCTGGCCATTTTTATATTCTCTCCTTAAGCTAATGTCCCTTATACGGTGAGCGCCGTAATTATTGTGGAGTAAACCTTTGCGGGATCATTAATGAAGTTGTTCTTTATTTGTTCAAGCTGAAGTTCATCATTGACATGAACCGTAAGCTTCATAAATTCAGTCTTTTGATCAAACAAGGTAAAAGTAATCTTGAATCCGCCGTTTAAATCTTTTTCTACCTTTATATCGTTTTCTCTTTCAGCCTGCGCTCTTGTTATGAGACGGATTGCTGCATTGACGGCCTTTTCTCTTACCGTTATCGGAAGACTTGTCTGAAGCATATCTGCGGCTTCTCTTCCCTTTTGAGTAACCGTGAAGACCTCATCTTCGCCTGAAATATCAAATTCAATATTTCCGGATTTCATCAATTCCTCGATTGCCTGTCCGACTTCAAAATAGTTTGCAAGTCCGTCTTTCTGCATTGCATCATTCAGCATCTGCCTGGTCATCGGACTTTCGACACTCTTAAGAAGATAGCATATCAAAAGCCTTATATCGTCTCTGTTTCTGAGTCCGCCGAGCTCTATTCCTTCATCAAATGCATCATAATCCATAATTATTGCCCCTGTAATACACCAAGTATTTCTTTAATATCTTTATATATGTATTTCGGCTTGACATCACTTTTCTCTATGTCCTCAAGCTTGCTTTCGCCGCTGAGCACACAAATTGTGTCTATACCTGCATTTACACCGGATGCTATATCCGTATAAAGTCTGTCGCCGATTACAAGTGTCTGCTCTCTCGTGAAATTTGTCATCTGCATGGCATAATTCAGCATATATACGTCCGGCTTTCCTATATATATGGGTCTTCTGCCGGCTGCATAATATATTGCCTCACATATTCCATAGCAATCCGGTACCAGTCCGAACTCTATGGGACAGCCTCTGTCAGGATTTGTTGCTATGTATGGTATGTCCTTCCTTGTCTCAAGAAGATATGCGACATCAGCCATCTTCTGATATGTAAGTTCCGTATCATAGCCGACGACAATGCATTCAGCCTCTTCTCTGTCATATGTGAATATGACACCGAGTTTTTCCATTTCTTTTATCATCGACTTTGTGCCGCAGCAATATACTTTTTTGCCTTTATGGTGTTCAAGCATATATAAGGCCGTTGCCTGAGAAGAAGTGAAAAAATTGTGTTCATCCACTTTTATACCCATCGTTGATAATTTTACTACATAATCCTTTACCGAACGTGATGAGTTATTGGTGATGAAAATGTATCTTCCGGCAACGCTTTCAATATATGATAAAAACTCATTAACTCCCTCGAAAGGCGTATCGCCTGTAAAGACGGTACCGTCCATATCAAGCAGGAATAATCTTTTATCCTTCAGTGACATTAATTCCCATCAACCCTCGTAGTCGTCTTCATTTTCCCAGTTGTGGAAAACTTCCTGAACGTCATCATTGTCTTCAAACATTTCAAGCATTTTACCCATTTTGCTTATATCATCCGGGTTTGTAAGCTTTGTAGTTGTTGTCGGAACATATTCAACTTCTGCTGATACATACTTATATCCTTTAGTTTCAAGATCATCACGTACAGCGCCTAAATCTGCCGGATCTGTTCTGACATCATATATTTCCTCATCTGTTATGAAATCAAGAGCTCCCGCCTCGATTGCATCTTCCATGAGTTTTTCTTCATCTATGTCTTCTTTTTCAATTATGATAACACCCTGGCGGTTGAACATAAATGATACACATCCGCTGGTACCCATATTGCCGCCGAATTTATCAAATGCATGTCTGATATCGGCTGCTGTTCTGTTTCTGTTATCTGTAAGTGTTTCTACTATTACGGCAATACCCGAAGGTCCGTATCCTTCATATATTATCTCTTCATAATTATCAGCACTGCCCTCGCCTGCTGCTTTCTTTATGATTCTGTCGATATTGTCATTAGGCACATTGGCAGCCTTAGCTTTAGCTATAACGTCTTTAAGCTTGGAATTTCCTGCAGGATCTGGGCCGCCCTCTTTGACTGCTACGGCTATTTCTCTGCCAATCTTTGTAAACACCTTTGCTCTGGCATTATCAGTCTTTTCTTTTTTTCTTTTGATTGTACTCCATTTTGAATGTCCTGACATAAGCATACCTCTCGCATATTTTTATTCTTTTTATTATACCATACGGGCATTTTCATTTCAATATTTTTATGAAATGTCGGGTTAATGCCGGGCTGATAGCTGTGACCTCACCTGTATGATGTTCACAGGGTCTTTTTTGACTTGACTCTTTATCTATGTTACAATTATTGCATCAAAAAATGAGGGTGATTTTTTATGAGAACTTTTATGGATGAAAGCTTCCTTTTAACTACGGGAACAGCGAAAACGATCTTTGAAAAGGGCGCAAAAGATGCTCCTATCTTTGACTGGCATTGTCATTTATCACCAAAAGAAATCTATGAGGACAAGCCTTTTAAGAATATATCTCAGCTCTGGCTCGGCGGCGACCACTATAAATGGAGAGCAGAACGTTGTTGCGGAGTGGATGAAAAATATATCACAGGTAATGCATCCGACTATGACAAGTTTCTTAAATATGCAGAGACTTTGCAATATTGCATAGGAAATCCTCTCTATCACTGGACTCATCTTGAACTTCAAAGATATTTTGATATATATGAGCCTTTAAGTTTGCAAAATGCTCCCGCAGTCTGGGAAAAAGCAAATCAAGTTATATCTTCCGGAGATTTCACTCCCCGTAAATTAATTGAAAGATCTAATGTTGTCTGCCTTTGCACAACAGATGATGCTGCTGATGATCTGCATTATCATAAGCTTTTGGCACAGGATAACTCCTTCTCCTGCAAAGTAATACCTGCTTTCAGACCTGACAAGGCATTTCTTCTTGATAACTATCCTATCTTCAGTGACTGGATTAAAGCTTTGGAAAATGCAGGCAACATGAAAATCGGAAATTTTCAAGACTTGCTGACTGTATTAATTTCCAGAATTGACTTTTTTGATTCAATGGGATGCAGGGCATCGGATCATGCTCTTTCATATTGCCCTTATGAACCTGCAAGTGATTCTGAACTTGAAGAGATATTCAGCAAAGGATTAAACGGCGAAAGTCTCAGCATCACAGAACTGGATAAATATCGCACTGCGGTTCTTCGCTTTTTCGGAAAAGAATATGCAAAACGTGGCTGGGCAATGGAACTTCACCTTGGAGCAATGAGGAACAATAACAGTATAATGTTTGAAAAGCTCGGTCCTGATACCGGTTTTGATTCCGTTGATGATTACAGAATCGCTCAAGGACTTTCCAGATATATGGATTCACTTTGCAGGGAAAATGCCCTTCCGAAAACAATTCTTTTTACTCTTAATCCCAAAGACAATATAACGTTGGGGACCATGCTCGGTAATTTCCAGTCAAGCGAGGCTGAATCCAAGATTCAGTTTGGCTCAGCATGGTGGTTCAATGACAACTATGACGGCATGCGCGAACAAATACGTTCTCTTGCAAATCTCGGAGTTCTCGGCAAGTTTGTAGGTATGGTTACAGACTCCAGAAGCTTTTTATCATATCCGAGGCATGAATATTTCAGACGGATTCTTTGTGAGTTTATCGGAGATTTGGTTGAAGAAGGAAAATATCCCGCAGATATCGATTTTCTTTCACAGCTTGTTTATGATATTTCATTCGCTAATGCGAAAAAATATTTTGGCATATGACAAAGTTTAGTTGACTTTTATGTCTCTTATGATATTATTTTACTTAAAACGCAATTGTTAGAAGGTATATATTATGAATTCTGTTTATATTCCCGAAGGATATGTACATAAGCTTGATACATATGACACACAGCGTGCCATCTCTTTTATCAAGCAGACTTTTCAGGAAAATCTAGCCGCGGCGCTTAACTTAAAGCGTGTTTCTGCTCCTCTCTTTGTTTCAGAGGAGTCAGGTCTCAATGATAACCTAAACGGTGTTGAACGCCCTGTTTCATTTGACATTCCCGCAATAAATGCAAATGCACAGGTTGTACACTCTCTTGCAAAATGGAAAAGATTTGCCTTGAAAGAATATAACTTTAATGTACATAACGGTCTTTATACGGATATGAATGCGATACGAAGAGATGAAGAACTTGACAATATTCATTCCGTTTATGTTGACCAATGGGACTGGGAAAAGGTAATAACAAGAAAAGAAAGAAATATTGAATTCTTAAAACAAACCGTTCAAAAGATAGTAAATGCAGTTTGTAATACATCCGAAGCTTTCAATCAAAAATTCCCCGGGACAGACACATATATATCAAGAGAAGTTTCCTTTATCTGTTCCCAGGAACTTGAAGATCTCTATCCAGACCTTGATTCTCACGGCAGAGAAACTGAATATCTAAGAGATCACAAAACTGCTTTCATCATGAAAATAGGTGGCAAGCTGAAATCCGGAAAGCCACACGACGGCAGAGCACCTGATTATGATGACTGGGAATTAAACGGAGACATCATGGTATGGAATGATGTTCTAAACTCAGCCTTTGAAATTTCATCAATGGGAATCAGAGTAGATGCTGAAAGCTTAAAAAAGCAGCTTGAAATTGCCGCTTGTCCCGAAAGAGCAAATCTTCCATTCCATAAAATGCTTTTAAACGACGAACTCCCCCTGACTATAGGAGGAGGAATAGGTCAGTCAAGACTTTGCATGCTGATGATGGGCTGTGCACACATAGGAGAAGTCCAATCAAGCATATGGGATGAAAAAACATATGTGGCTTGTAGAGAAAACGGAATTCCACTTCTTTGATATATCACGAAAAAATATATAAGGTTGTGATTATGACTTTGACGTCCTCACAACCTTATTTTTTATTTCCTTAATAGTTTTTTATATATCTTTTTAAGTGTGGGCATAAACTTTTCCATAAAGTTATATTTCACTTTATCAACAGCTATTGTGAACTCGCCCGCATACTCCACTATAATAGGATTAAATTGATGTTTGAACTCATAGAGTCCATCATCAAGGGTCCCTGCGAGTCCTCCCAGATTCAGATAATCGCAATTATTTTCAATGCATTTGGCTGACTGGCTTCCAAGCCCGCAAAGTGTAGCGCAAAATGATGAGAATATTGAAAGGTCACTGCCCGCATATAGGTATTCGGCTACCCTGATACCTTCCTCGTTATATGGATAAACCGTAAGCAGAGCTGAAAGATTTAGGGGATTTCCGCGTTCTTTTTTTATCTTCTTTGCATCTTCCATCTGCTCGTATATCTTGTCACGCATATCCGGCTCTTTTTGATATCTGATTTCCAGATTTTCAAGATATTTATCTATATCTGTTTTTTCAAAAGCGAAAAATGCATTATCTCCGAAGCCTTC
>FLNW01002318.1_pt1 | contig 15429 bp, 19 predicted proteins | sample 1140371 | NCBI WGS metagenome assembly FLNW01 (sample SAMEA3878170, study PRJEB12797) | bioreactor metagenome | biome: Moose rumen | place: Sweden | collected 2011-10
TTAACGATGAACTTGATCATCTTATCGCCGTGGAGCGTCCCAACATATCAAAACAGATAGCAGAGGCTCGTGAAAAAGGCGACCTTAGCGAAAATGCCGAATACGATGCGGCAAAAGAGGCGCAAGGCTTGCTTGAAATGAAAATTTCTAAACTTCAAGAAACTATTAGAAATGCGAGGGTTATTGACGAATCTCAATTGAAATCTGATGTTGTTCAGATTTTAACAAAGGTAAAAATTCTTAATACAAAGATGAAAAAGGAGATGACATATACCCTTGTTGCCGAAAGTGAAGCTAATTTAAAGGAAGGAAAAATTTCTATAGAAACTCCCATCGCAAAAGGTTTGCTTGGTAAAAAAGTAGGCGATGTTGTGCAGATAAAAATACCTGCTGGAATAATAGAACTTAAAATCTTGGAAATTTCACGTTAATAAATAAAAAAATGGCTACAATATTTTCAAAAATAATAGCAGGTGAAATACCATCTTACAAAGTGGCAGAAGACGAAAATTTCTTCGCATTTTTGGATATTAATCCTGTTGCAAAAGGACATACTCTTGTTGTTCCTAAAAAAGAAATAGATTACATTTTTGCGATTGACGACGATATGCTTGCAAAATATATGCAGTTTGCAAAAAAAGTGGCAGCTGCTATCGAAAAATGCATACCTTGTAAAAAGGTTGGTGTTGCGGTTGTAGGACTTGAAGTTCCTCATGCGCACATACATCTTATACCGCTCAACGATGTTGGTGATATGCAGTTTGAAAACAAATTGACGTTGCCGCAAGATGAAATGAAAAGCATTTGCGAAAAAATAAGTAGCAACGTTGTACTTTAAGAAATCAAAAGCGTGTTTACAAAACTAATTTTTTTGTAAACACGCTTTTTAATGTATTTTTATAAAATATGAATAGTTTAGATGCCTTTATTTTAGGTTTGATACAAGGATTAACCGAGTTTTTGCCAGTAAGTAGTAGTGGACACCTCGAAATAGGTAAAGCCTTCCTCGGTGTTGATATTCCCGAAACCCTTATTTTTACGGTTACACTTCATGCCGCTACCGTACTCAGCACTATTGTTGTTTTTGGGAAAGATATTTGGCAGATTATAAAGTCGGTTTGTAGTTTAAAATGGGACGAAAATTCAAGATATTTTGCCAAACTTGTTATTGCAATGGTGCCAGTGGTAATAGTTGGTTTGACTCTTGAAAGTAAAATAGAAGCATTTTTTGATGGAAATTTGTTTTTTGTAGGTTGTATGCTTGTAGTTACGGGTGCATTACTAACATTTAGTAACTTTGCCACTACACTTGATGGTAGTCGCATAACATTTAAAGACGCATTTATTATTGGTATTTCGCAGGCAGTAGCAGTATTACCTGGTCTATCGCGTAGCGGCACAACCATTGCTACGTCATTGCTATTAGGAAAAGATAAAAGCGAATCTGCTAAATTTTCGTTTATGATAGTGCTAATGCCTATAATAGGAGCTGCTTGCAAAGAAATAATTTTGCCCGGCGAAAATGCTCAGGAAGTTACAGAAACAATAGGATTTATGCCGTTATTGATTGGTTTTATTACAGCTTTTGTTGTTGGAGTATTAGCTTGTAAGGCCATGATTAAGATTGTTCGCAACAGCAAACTTATATATTTTGCTTATTATTGTTTTCTTGCAGGATTTGTTTGCGTTTTTTATAGTCTTACACACGCCTAAACATCTTGATTTTTATCCTTTGTAAATAAAGTTAGGATAAAAAAATCATTTTGGCTTGCAGTTTGCAACTCTATTTTAGAAACTGTAAAAAAAGTGTATGGTTATGAAAAAAATTCTATTTGTGTCGGTGATGCTGTTGCTTGCCTTGGTTTCAAAGGCACAAAGCCCTGCGCAGGTAATTTGGTGCGATGGTAACGATAAAATTACTATGAAAACTGCTAAAACCGAAGGTCTTAAACTTCAAGATGTTTTGGCTATTGAAGCATCGTTTTCGCCACAGGAAATAGCAAAAATTTCGCAATCTGTTGATTTTGAAATTAAGTGGTATTACTATATGAGTACCAAAAAAACTCTTATGGGAACAAGCCGCGTTACAGTTAATGCAAACGACACAAGTTCTGATGGGTTTATAAAACTTAAAAGCGAACGGAAAAACACACGTCAAGGTTGGTGGGAAGTGCAGATACGTTGTAAAAATTCTGATGCCCAAATTTCGTTTGCAGGAGAAAAAGAATACCAAATTTTGTTGAAATAATAAAGTATAAATTATAAATTATAAAAATATTGCAAATGGTTGTTCAAATAACTAAATCTTTTGAACAACCTTGCAAAAAATTACACTTCTTTTGTCAATAAGCTCAAAAAAAACTATACCTTTGCAAAAAATATATCAGAGATGTTAGTGTTAAAAACAATATCCGAGGTGCGCCAAGCAGTGGCACAATACCGTAAACATGGCAAAACAATAGGGTTTGTTCCTACAATGGGTGCTCTTCACGATGGACATATTAGCCTTGTAAAAAGGTCTTTTGAAGAAAATTTCGCCACTATTGTTAGTGTGTTTGTAAATCCAACCCAGTTTAACAACAAAGAAGATTTAGAAAAATATCCACGTACTCTTCAAGACGATGTTAATCTACTACAACAATCGGGTTGCGACATTGTATTTGCTCCAGAAGTAGAAGAAATGTATCCTCAACCCGATACACGCCAGTTTGAGCTTGGAATGGTGGCAGAAGTTATGGAAGGAAAGTTTCGTCCTGGGCATTTCAATGGAGTGTGTCAAGTAGTGAGCAAGTTACTTACTATTACAACGCCCGACAAAGCATACTTTGGTCAAAAAGATTATCAGCAAATTGCCGTTATAAGGACAATGCTTTCAAAAGGTTATGTGCCTGAATTTAAGGGTGAATTAGTGCCTTGTCCAATAAAACGTGCCGATGATGGTCTTGCTCTTAGTAGTAGAAATCAACGTCTTTCTCCACAGCAACGAATAAGTGCATTAACAATAAGTAAAGCACTATTTTCGGCAAAGGATAAGGTTAAAGACGGAGCAACGGCTAATGATTTACGAAAATATATTGAGGATACAATAAGTTTTGATAGTAATCTCAAAATTGAGTATGTAGAAATAGCTGACAAAGATACTCTCTGTTCAACCAACGATTTACATAACGCTATAATCTGTGTAGCCGTTTACGATGGCGATGTGCGCCTTATCGATAACATATTATTATAATGCGCAAAATGCAGATAGAAGTATTAAAGTCAAAAATACATAAAGTTACTGTAACAGAAGCTAATCTCAATTATGTTGGTAGCATAACCATTGATGGAGCATTAATGGATGCTGTTAATATAATAGAAAACGAAAAGGTACAAGTGGTTAATGTCAACAATGGCGAACGTCTTGATACTTATGTTATTAGAGGGAAGGAAAAATCTGGTACAATATGCCTAAATGGACCTGCAGCAAGAAAAGCAGCTGTTGGCGATGTTGTGATAATAATGTCGTATGCGTTGATGGATTTTGAGGAAGCTAAGTCTCATAAGCCAATTGTTGTTTTTCCTGATACTGCAACTAATATGTTGGTGTTGTAAGAGCCGAAAATATTCATAATTTATGGATACCGATTTGTCAAAATATACAAAGGGCAATTATAGTGTGGGAAAAAACAAGATTGTTCAACTATTGTGGTACATGGTTAACCATACGGTATTTATGTCGGCATTTTTTGTATCCAAAGGGTTAAAACGTTTTTTATTACGTCTTTTTGGTGCAAAAGTAGGGAAGTGTGTGGTTATAAAACCGTGTGTTAATATAAAATTTCCATGGAGATTGTCTGTCGGTGAAAATTCGTGGATAGGAGAGGGTGTATGGATAGATAACCTCGATAATATTATTATCGGTAAAAATTGTTGTATTTCGCAGGGCGTGTTGCTTGAAACAGGTTCGCACAATTACAAAAGTCCTGACTTTAAACTAATAACAGCCCCAATAACTATACACGATGGTGCTTGGATATGTGCCAAGTCGGTTGTGCTTCCAAAAACTGAAATCGGTAAAAATGTGGTATTGTCGGCATCAAGTGTTATACAAGGAAATACTGAGGAAGGTTTTATTTATCGTGGCAATCCTGCCATAGCAATTAAAAAACGTGAACAATGAAAATCTCAGTTATTACAGTATGTTACAATAGCGAAGAAAACATTGCTACATGTCTTGATTCTTATGCCTCACAGACTTATTCTGATAAAGAACATATAGTTATTGATGGTGCTTCAACAGACCGTACTTTGTCTATTGTACAACGTTACAGACCAGAAAGACTTGTTTCTGAACGAGATAAAGGTCTTTATTATGCTCTCAACAAAGGAGTAACTTTTGCTACGGGTGATGTGGTATGTTTTCTGCATTCAGACGATGTATTTGGCTCTCCAAATGTACTCGAAAATATTGCAACAATTTTTGAAAAATACAATACAGATTCTGTTTATGCCGATTTACAATATGTTTCTAAAAATGATATTTCGTATGTTGTACGTAATTGGCATTCGGGAAAATTTACACAAAATGGGTTAAGAAGAGGATGGATGCCGCCGCATCCGAGTTTCTTTGTTAAAAAAAGTGTATATGAGCGTTATGGATTGTTTGATACGCGATATAAAATTGCAGCCGATTATGATATTATGATGCGTTTTCTTGGCAAATATCGTATTTCAACAGCATATTGTCCAATTGTTGCTGTTAAAATGAGGGTTGGCGGTGCATCTAATCGTTCGTTAAAAAATATTATTCTTAAAACTAAGGAGGATTTTCTTATTGCTCGTGCCAACAACATTGGTGGGCTTTTTACTGTTGTTTGTAAAAATTTTAGAAAACTAAATCAATTTTGTGCAAAATAAAAGTCTTGTACATTAGCATTTTTTTTATCTTATAGTCATTTTAATAGTTGATTGTTTCAGCCAATTCTGTTGCTTGTTTGTGAGTTTCTATAATGTCGTTGAGTGTGGGATTGGCTATGAATGACATTTTGTTAATTGTTTTTTCTATCAAGTTGCTCATTTGGAGAAATCCTATATTACCATCAAGGAATTTTTTTACAGCAACCTCATTTGCAGCGTTCATTGTGCATGGCATATTGCCACCTTGTTTTGCTGCATGCATTGCTATAGCAAGATTTGGAAAGTTGTTGAGGTCTGGTTTTTCAAATGTTAATCCGTTGAGTGAGAAAAAATCTATTTTTGGAAAGTTACTTTTTAGTCGGCATGGAAACCCCAATGCGTATTGTATAGGCAGTCGCATATCAGGCATGCCCATTTGCACTTTAACACTACCATCTTCAAATTGTACTCCGCTGTGTATCAAACTTTGCGGATGTATAAGAACTTCTATTTTTTCAACTGGTACGCTAAACAAGTGCATAGCCTCTATGGTTTCGAGACCTTTGTTCATAAGCGATGCACTATCTATTGTTACCTTTGCTCCCATGTGCCAATTTGGGTGTTTAAGTGCTTGTTCTTTAGTGGCTTTTTCGAGAAATTCTCTATTTTTTCCCCTAAATGGACCACCAGATGCGGTTAAAAGTATTTTTTCAATGTCGTTACCTTGTTCGCCCATTAAACACTGAAAAATTGCAGAGTGTTCGCTATCTACAGGTATGATAGGAGCGTTGTTTTGACGAGATGTTTGTATAACGAGTTCACCAGCAGCCACAAGCGTTTCTTTATTTGCTAAAGCTACCATTTTGTGGTGTTCAAGTGCGTTTAGCGTTGGAATAAGCCCGCTGTAGCCCACAACAGCAGTTAAAACTATGTCTATGCTATCGTATTCTACCACGTGTTTAAGAGAATCTGCTCCAGCATATACTTTTATTGGGTAGTCTTTGAGTGCTTCTTTAAGGTCGATGTAGTGGTTTTCGTTGGCAATTACTACACAATTTGGTTTAAATTTTATTGCTTGTTTGGCTAACAATTGCCAATTGTTTGCAGCTGTTAGGATCTCCGTTTCAAATTTTTCGGGATGCTGTTCCATTACGTCAAGAGCTTGTGTCCCGATGCTTCCTGTGCTGCCTAATATTGCGATTCTTCTTTTCATTGCAAATGGTAATTTATGTTTTGCATTGGTAGTGCAATTAATAAGCTATATAGTCCTCAGGGTTAATGGCAACGCCGTTGTGCCATAATTCAAAGTGAAGATGAGGCCCAGAGGTTAGTTCGCCGCTATTGCCTATTATGGCTATTGGTTCGCCAGCTTTCACTTTGTCGCCAACTTTTTTGAGTAGCGTACTATTATGTTTGTATATGCTTATGATATTGTCTTCGTGTTGAATTTGTATCGTATTGCCAGTGCCAAGACTCCAATCTGCAAGTGTAACAGTGCCGGGTAAAGTTGCAAGTATTGGTTCGTCTTCTTTTGCTACTATGTCTATGCCGAGGTGTTCTTTTGTATCAAATTTTGTGGTTATAACGCCTTTTACTGGCATAAAGAAATTAAGATTTTTAAACCTATCGTTTTCTATTTGATTATTTATCATTGCCAAAGTTTGAGCTTCTTCTTCTTCAATGAGCATACGTAGGATACTGTCGTGTTTCGACTTTGTAAAATCTACTTTTTGACGGCTGAGTGTTGATGTGTCTTGTGTTTCGGTATAATTTTCAGGGTCGCGACCTTCCATTAGTAGCCTTATTCGTGAAAAATAATCTTGTCTTTGATTTAAAATATGTGCAATAGAATCGAGTTTGTCGGCACTTTCTGCCAATTGCTCTTTTAATGCTTTGTCTTTTGAACTTGGTAAAAATTGATTGAGTGGTGTATGTAGCAGAAAAAGTATTACAAACACCGTTATTATTATAAACAATCCACCAACGTAAGCAGCTATGTTAAGAGGAGTTATACTAAAACTTGTCTCTTCTTGGAGTGTTGTGTCGTTGTAGAGAATTATTCTAAATTTATTTTGTTTTTTCTTTTTTGCCATAATGGGTGCAAAGATAATGCTATTGTTCTTTTTTCAAAAAAAGATTGTAGATAATTTTTTTTATAAAAAAAATATATCTACTTTTGAAAAAACTATACTATAGTTGGCAATGGAAATAGACCAAGTTGAAATATCGTTGTTAATCAAGACATTGAAAAACTGCGGTGGATACGATTTTTCAAATTATTCAGAGAAATCGTTCTGTCGTAGGGTGGAAAAGGTATTGATGGATAACAAAGTTGATATTTATACACTCGTTAATAGGCTCAAATTTGATCGTGTGTTTCTTGAAAAGGTAGTTAGAGATATAACCGTTAATACAACAGAACTTTTTAGAGACCCACAAACATGGCAAGCCATAAGGTATAGAATATTGCCGAGGTTGGCCAATAAAAACGAAATTTTAATTTGGCATGCAGGATGTTCTATCGGTATGGAGGTTTATAGTATGGAAATACTTCTCAACGAGTTAGGCTTACTTGAAAAGGCTAAGATATATGCTACTGATCTTAATACCGAAGTTCTTGAAACTGCAAGAAAAGGAGAATATAGTTATAGATACAAAGACGAGTATATTGATAATTTCACTAAGGCGTTGGTTGAAAATCCATTTAACTTTGAGGAAAAAAACGAAGTAAACGTCGATAAGTATTTTGACAGCAATCCGGCAAAAGATGTTTTTAAAGTTAAGCCTTTTTTACTCAATAAAACTATATTTTTAAAGCATGATCTTGTAACACAAGGAAATCCGTTTTGTGTAGGATACGATCTTATCCTTTGTCGCAATGTGTTGATATATTTTAATCACGATTTACAAAATAAAATATTCTGCGATTTTTGGAATTACCTCAACCACAATGGTTCGCTTGTTTTAGGCATACACGAGAGTATTCTTGGAACAATGGCTTTGCGATACGAAAAGAAAGGTTTTTTCTATATAAAGAAACCATTTGATACAATTAACCCAAAATGATTGACCGATGGATTATCTTGCACCAATAGAAATGTCGCAATTCAGGAAAATAATCGCTACATTAAGAGATGTACGAGATGTTGACTTGTCTGATTATGCAGTATCGCCATTGAAACACCGTTTTGAGAGAGTGATGCAGTTGCATGGTTATTTTTCTGCTGATAAACTTGTGGAAAAGATTATGCACGATGATGTTTTTGCCGACATCTTTCTTAAAGAGATTGCTACACCTGTAACAGAAATGTTTCGCGATCCACAGATGTGGGCAGAACTTGAAAATATTCTTTCGCGCCAAGATAAAGAAGGCAATCTAAAAATTTGGCTACCAGAAGTATGTGGCGATGAAGAACTATATTCACTTATGATATTGCTTCAACGAACCAAACTTTTTCAACGTAGTGTGGTTTATGCTACGTGTGGCAACCAACGTGTGCTTGAAAATGTGCAAAGAGGTGCGGTAGAGATTAGAAAAATGGAAACAAATCAAGCCAATTTTAAACGTATGGATGAGAATGGCGATTTGTCACACTATTTTTCGCGAGTTGATAAGTTTGATATTTTTTCGGATGATTTACTATCGGCTGTTGTTTTTTTGCAACATGATTTATTTCGTAAATCGCCTCCCGACAAAGGTTTTGATATTATCCTTTTTCGTAATAAGATGGTCAATTATAGCATGAGGCTTAAATCGTTAGCGGTGGAGATAATGAACGATAGTCTTGCGCCAGGAGGTTTTTTTATTATAGGTGTTGGCGAAACACTTGAAAATTGCGATAAACGGAAATATTTTAAACTTGTAAGTCGTACCGAAAATATTTTTCAAAAAATATCTATTGTCTAATTGACATTGGTATTTGGATTAAAATAATGACAAAAAACTATTAATAACGATGATGCACATAGTAATAGGAGGGTCGGCTGGAAGTTTTCAGTCAATAACGCAGATATTGGCAGCATTGCCAAAGACATTTCCTTATCCTATATTTTTATGCCTTCATCGGCTTAAACATGTACGAAATGGTTTTGTTGAGGCTTTATCAATAAAGTCAAAACTTCCAGTTCTTGAACCAAAAGATAAACAAGAATTTTTGCCTGGAAATGTTTATTTAGCACCAGCAAACTATCACATGTATCTTGAGTTTGGCAATACTTTTGCTTTAACAACAGAGGAAGTTGTAAACCATTCTCGGCCGTCAATTGATCTTACGTTCATGTCAGCGGCTTACACATTAAAAAACAACGTGTTGGGTATATTGCTTTCTGGTGCAAACAAAGATGGTGCTTTAGGTTTAAAAGCAATAAAAGATGCAGGCGGCAAGGTTATTGTACAATCTCCAGAAGAGTGTCAAGTAAAAACTATGACAACGGCTGCGATAAAGGTTACTTCTGTGGATCATATACTTTATACCCAACAGATTATTGATTATTTGTTAAGACTAAAAGAGTAAAAGAGTATGAAAAAATTTGATAATGGTCAGAGATTTATAATAATATATTTGGTTATCTACTTGGTTTTTAGTTTTGTAGTTGGCCTTTCGGCTTTTGAGTATCTTGGTATTAAGTTTATTAAAATAAACTATTTGTTAGGTATTTATGTTGCTATATCTATTTGTGCCGCCATTTACATATATTTTTATACAGTAAAAATGTTTCGCCACGGGGATGAACTCGAAGATAATATTAATCCCGAAACTGGAGAAGACGAAAGTAAAAAACGCGAACGTGAACGTCAACAAAAACTTGAAGATGCTACTCAACGTCGTAAAAAAGCTTTGGAAGAAAAAAAACGGCTTGAGTCTATTGTTTCTGAAATTAGTAACGGTCTTTCTAAGTCTGCAGATATAAACGAGTATTTTGATAAATTGTTGATTAATATTTCTCAACCTTTTAAAACTGTTCAAGGTATAGCGTATGCCCTTAATTCAAAAACTAATAAGTTTGAAACAAAAAGTACTTATGCTTATTATACCACAGAATCTTTTAAGGAGTTTGAATTAGGAGAGGGGATACCAGGTCAAGTAGCAAAAGATAAAAAAATTCTTTTGATGGAAAATATACCAGAGGATTATATTCGTATTGTTTCTGGTTTAGGAACCGGTACACCCAAGTATTTGCTTGTTGTGCCAATTATTAGTCAAAACGAAACTATTGCCATTTTAGAGTTAGCATCGTTTGAAAAAACAGATATTAACTTTGATAATTTTCTTAATATGCTTAACAATGCTATTAGTGGAGGAGTTGTTAATAAGTTAAGGGGCATTGGTTCATCTATACATGATGAACAAAAATCAAGTCAACAATCAGAAAATAATAATAAGTGATGAAACGTGCTGCAATAATAGTGGCAGGTGGCAAGGGAACTCGTATGGGAGCAGATATTCCCAAACAATTTTTGCCAATAAATGGAGTTCCGATATTGTGTCTTACTGTTAGTAAATTTATTGATTTTGATCCAGAAATAACTATTTTTTTAGTATTGCCAACTTCGTTGATGGCCTATTGGCTACAAGTAAGTACACAATGGATACCCATTGATAGGTGTAAACTTATTCCTGGTGGTCAAGAACGTTTTTTTTCGGTTAAAAATGCAATTGATAATTTGCCAGATGATATTGATATTGTGGCAATTCACGATGGAGTAAGACCACTTGTTTCTGTAAATTGCATCGCTCGTTGTTTTACCGAAGCCACACTTAATGGTAATGCTGTGCCAGCAGTGGATGTGGTAGAAAGTTTAAGATTTGTTGATAGTAATGGTAGTCGTCCGTTGGATAGAAAAAGTGTTAAAATAATTCAAACACCGCAAGTTTTTATTACCGATGATATAAAAAAAGCATATCAACAACCTTATGATGAGCATTTTACTGATGATGCTTCTGTTATGGAAAAATTTGGAAAAAAAATAAATTTGGCACAAGGAGAAAAACAAAACATAAAAATTACCACCTTTGACGACCTGCAATATGCAGTATATTTGTTGAATCAAAACAAAAAGTAAAAAATGTTTTTAGAAACTGCCAATACAAAAGGAAGCATTGAAGTTATTTCAGGTTCGATGTTTTCGGGAAAAACCGAAGAACTTATTCGACGTATGAAACGTGCCAAAATTGCTGGATTGCAATGTCAAATATTCAAACCTGCCACTGATACACGTTATAGCCATACTTGTGTGGTTTCGCACGACAAAAACGAACTTATGTCGATGGTTGTAAAAACTTCTGACCAAATTCTTGCTTTAACAGAGCAACGTACCAAGGTGGTTGGTATTGATGAGGCTCAATTTTTTGACCAAAATTTACCACAGATTTGTGTTAAACTTTCGCAGCGTAATGTTAGGGTTATAATCGCAGGACTTGATATGGATTATCTTGGAAGACCATTTGGCCCAATGGGTAGTGTGATGTGTATTGCTGATGATGTAACAAAGGTGCATGCTATATGTACTCGTTGTGGAAATTTAGCGCAGTTTAGTCATCGTCTAAGCAATAACGATAATCTTGTTGAACTTGGTGAAAAAAATATTTATGAGCCGCTATGTCGTGATTGTTATGCTAAACAGAATCATAATTCCTTAGCAATGTCTTTGCATGAAACTATCTCTGATAATTAAAAAAATATATTTGCTGCCTGTATATTTTTATAGGGCAGCAATATCTCCTTATCTTCCTGATTCGTGCCGTCATACACCTACATGTAGCCAATATGCTATTGAGGCGGTAATGGTTCACGGAATTTTTAAGGGTACTTTACTCGCTATATGGCGTATTTTGAGATGTAATCCATGGGGAACACATGGGTATGACCCTGTTCCGAAACGAGGAAAATGGAAAAATAATTAGTTTAAACGCTTATTTGACCTTTTATTGTTGGGTGGCATTGGTAGTTTTCGAGTGAAAAATCTTCGTATTTAAAACCAAATATATCCTTTACTTCTGGATTTATTTTCATTTGTGGAAGAGGGTAAGGTGTGCGAGAAAGTTGCAATTTTACTTGTTCTATATGGTTGAGGTATATGTGTGCATCACCTATTGTGTGTACAAAATCTCCGGGTTGTAATTCGCATACTTGAGCTATCATCATTGTTAATAATGCATAAGATGCTATGTTGAAAGGTATTCCTAAAAAACTATCGCCGCTTCGTTGGTATAATTGACACGACAGCCTATCGTTGGCGACATAAAATTGAAATAGTGTGTGGCATGGAGGAAGTGCCATGTTGTCAACTTCTTCGGGATTCCATGCTGTTACTATGTGCCTTCGAGAATTGGGATTTCTTTTTATGCTTTCTATCGTATTTGCAATTTGGTCGATACCTTTATTATTCCAATTTCGCCATTGTGAGCCATACACTGGTCCAAGTTCTCCGTTTTCGTCTGCCCATTCGTTCCATATTCTTACACCATGTTCTTGCAAATACCTAACGTTCGTTTCTCCGCGCAAAAACCACAAAAGTTCGTATATTATCGATTTCAAGTGCATTTTTTTTGTTGTAAGTAACGGAAAACCTTCTGAAAGATTAAATCGCATTTGGTAGCCAAAATAACTTATTGTACCAGTTCCTGTACGGTCGCTTTTTTTTATTCCTTTGTCTAATATTGTTTTTAGTAGTTGTTGATATTCTAACATTTTGATTTTCTTTGTTATTGAAATAAGTTTTCTATCAATAAAATTGGTACGCAGCAGCAAAATAATAGTATTTTCTCACCATTATTTAATTCTGGGGGTGGCATAAGATATGTGTTTGCCATTTGTGTGGTTTTAATGCTATCTTGTATTTCTGAATTTGTTTGTTTTGCGTTGTCAATTATTTGCTCTATTTGCATCTTATCATCAAAAGGATCTTTGTCTGCTTTGCAGATAGTTATGCTTATTGCCAAAAAAAATATTGTAAAAATGAATTTCATTTTGTTTTTATTTGTCATTGTTGGAATTTCTGCGGCTAATTTCGTCGCGAATTTTTGATGCAAGTTCGTAATCTTCTCGTTTTATGGCTTTTTTAAGCATTTCTGCTAATTCTGTATCACCAAGAGTTTCTAATCTTGGCGCGCCTTTTTCTGCTGTAGAAAAAGGTGAGTTCCATTCAAACCCAGCTTGTTGTAAAACTGGCTCGTATGTGTAAATTGGACTCCCAAATTTTAATGCTAATGCCACGGCATCGGATGTTCGTGCCTCAAGCCTTACTATATCTTCTTCGTCGCCGAATGTACGATTGCAAACTATTTCGGCGTAAAATATTCCTCGTTCAAAGTTTGTTATTACAACTTCTTGTATTTCTATGGAAAATCCAGATGCTAATTTCGCAACTATGTCGTAAACCAACGGTCTTGATGCTCGTAATCCCTCGTGATATATGGCTATGGCTTGTGCTTCTTGTATGCCAATCACCACTGCTAATCGTCTGTTACCTTTGGCTTCTGACAAGATTAGGGTGTAAGCATTGCTTTCTGCTCTCGCTTGACCCATTACGCCTGATACTACCAACGGAATTTTTTCCATATTTTTTGCTTTTATTTAGCAAATGTATTAATTAATTAATTAATAAAAAATTTACTTGTTGTTTTTTTTGATTATTGCAAAAAAAAACCGATGGTTTTGCCATCGGTTTTGCTTAAATTTTTTTTATTTTAGTTAAGTCCAAAACGTACCATTTCTACCACGGTTACATCTTTGTCGGCTTGTTTTAGATATTCCCTAATAGTAATTTTGTTGTCTTGCTCAAATTTTTGATTTAAGAGCGTGTATTCTTCGTAAAATTTGTTGATTCTACCTTTTGAAATATTTTCTATCATTTGTGCAGGAACAACAGTTTCAGCGGCTACTTTTTGTTTTATTTGTTTAGCAAGTTCACCTTGTTCTTCTGTAATCCAACCTTTTGTAATGTTTGATGATATATGTTCGTCAGAATCTACGTGAGCAGGGTTGATGCCTTCTTTTTTCAAAGCTGCTTCTATTTTTTTCTGAATTTGTTCTTGAACTGTTTTTTCTTTAGCAACTTCAAGTTCTTTGTCAATAATTTCTTGTGAAATACCATCTTTGTCTATGGCTATTGGAGCCATAGCTGCAATTTGCATTGCAACATTTTTCTTAACTTGTGCATCAATAGGTTTGTTGAATGCTGCCAAAGCGGTGAGTCGGTTGTTCATGTGGTTGTAAACAACAACATCTTCGCCTTCAACTTTTCCGTAAAATCCAAGTTCTATTTTTTCTCCAGTTTTACCACTAAATTGTACAATTTCTTCGCCAAGGGTGCTATTGTTGAATGGTAATGCTTTTAAAGCTTCAATGTCAGCAGGGTTTGCTGCAATAGCAAGATCAAGAATTTTTTTAGTAAAGTTGACAAATTCTTCGTTTTTGGCAACAAAGTCGGTTTCGCAGTTGAGAGCTACAACAACGGCACGTTTTCCACCGTCTGCTTCTGCTCCTGCTACATATCCTTCTTTTGCATCGCGATCTGCTCTTTTGCTTGCTATTTTTTGTCCTTTTTTGCGTAATATGTCCATGGCTGCATCGTAGTCGCCGTTGGCTTCTTGCAATGCTTTTTTACAGTCCATCATGCCTGCGCCAGTAATATTTCTTAATTCTTTTACGTCGGCTGCTTTTATTTCTGCCATTTTGATGTTCCTTTTAAATTTTTGCTTGGAAGTTAAAAAAATGAAAAACACGGATTAAAATAATCCGTTATATAATCCGTGTTTATTTGTTGATTTTTTAATGATTAACCTTTTGTGGTTAAATCAAATTTTAGTTTTCGCTTTCTTCTGCGTTCTCGTTTTTAGGTTCAGCTGCATTTTCGTTGTTTGCTTGAGCATCGTTACTACCTTTTCTTGCACGAGTTTTTCTTGCACGAAGGTGTTTGTCTCCAGCATTTTTTCCGTCTTTTTCATTTGCAGCATTATCGGATTTTCTTTCGTTGATACCTTCCGAGATTGCTTTTGTTATTGTGTCAAGAATTAGCGAAATAGATTTAGCTGCATCGTCGTTTGCTGGAATTACAAAGTCTATATCGTTAGGATTAGAGTTTGTGTCAACCATTGCAAACACGGGAATATGCAAGCGTTTTGCTTCTTTTACAGCGATGTGTTCTTTGGTTACGTCAACAACAAAAAGAGCAGCTGGTACTCTTGTAAGATCAGCTATCGAACCAAGGTTCTTTTCTAATTTTTCGCGTTGACGATTTATTTGAAGTTTTTCGCGTTTAGAGAGCTGGTCGAATGTGCCGTCTGTAGCCATCTTGTCGATGGTTGTCATTTTTTTTACGGCTTTTCTAATGGTTGGAAAGTTTGTAAGCATACCGCCTGACCAACGTTCTGTTACATAAGGCATTCCAACTGCTTGTACTTTTTCTGCAACAATTTCCTTTGCTTGTTTTTTTGTTGCAACAAAAAGGATTTTTCTTCCCGATTTAGCGATTTGTTTTATTGCAGCTGCAGCTTCTTCCAATTTTGCTGCTGTTTTGTGTAAGTCTATTATGTGGATTCCTCCCTT
>FLNW01001462.1_pt1 | contig 15390 bp, 16 predicted proteins | sample 1140371 | NCBI WGS metagenome assembly FLNW01 (sample SAMEA3878170, study PRJEB12797) | bioreactor metagenome | biome: Moose rumen | place: Sweden | collected 2011-10
TGGTGACGGTCTTTGAAAAGAAACCTTTCTTATCGGGATTGTATTTAATCGTTACTTCCGTTTTCTGATTTGGAGCAATAGGCTCCTTACTATTTTCTACTATCGTACAGCCACATGAAGTTGAGGTCTTTTCTATCACCAATGGATTTTGCCCTATATTACTTTTGCCCTATATTACTTATGGTTATAGTTTGAGTTTGCTCCACACCTATGGGAATCTGGCCAAAATCAATTTCTGTAGCATCTACACTAATTTCTGTTGAGATTCTAGTTATCAAACTTTCTCTCTCCCTATTAGACATGATATCGTAATAAACCTTCTCCACGTTAATGTTTCTTATGGGATTGCCGATTCCCACCACTCTATTGGCCTTGTCTAACAAGAATGTCTGAAAGTCAATTTGTGTAGGAAAATGATTTATTCGATTGAGCTCTCCACTTTGATCAATACATAGAGGATATCTAAAATCTTCGTGCTGAAGAACCATATTCAGCTCATCTGTATCATTGGCATTCACATAAAATATCACTGGCACCAATCTGCCCATAGTCGCATTAAGACCCATGATATAATGATTCCATAAACCTAATTGCTTTAGAAAAGGCATGTAGCCTTTCTCATCTACATAACAAAGAATTTTAAATTCCGCATCATGGAACTGGAAGTCCACTATATCTTTTCCCTGAATGGTAAAAATGGAGTTTTCTGGAAAGACGATCTCCCTGCCGTTCCATCGAGATACCACATCTGTCACGGAACCTTCCTTATCAGCACTGCAGGAAGACACTAAAAGAAACATTGCCCCTACAATGAAACACTGTTTGATGTATTCTGTATTATATGGCATCATTTGTTGTTTTCTGGTTTTCTTATTAACTAAATAACTATTTTGCTACAAAAATAGCCATTACGATGATATTATGCAAGTAAATCGTAATTATCTTTTCCAATAATCCCGTATTTTACCGTAAGACATTTCGTAATGTAACAGAACTATGAGGTGTTTATAGCTTTGCGGATATTCATACATTAAGATAGGAAATAAGTGTAGAAAACACGTGGTTTAAGGATTTTTCTTTATTTTTGCATCATTAAACTGAAAATGACATGGTACTAAACTACATTTGGATAGCATTTTTCGCCATTGCTTTTATCGTGGCGCTTTGCAAAACGATATTCTTGGGCGATACGGAGATATTCACCACACTCGTGAACTCTACGTTTGATTCCTCAAAGTCGGCCTTTGAGATTTCGCTGGGATTGACGGGACTTCTGGCTTTCTGGTTGGGCATCATGAAGATAGGTGAGAAGAGTGGCATGATTGATGCCCTCTCAAGGTTTTTGAGCCCTGTGCTTTGCCGACTCTTTCCAGACATCCCTAAAGGACACCCTGCCCTTGGCTCTATCTTCATGAATCTGAGTGCCAACATGCTGGGATTGGACAATGCGGCTACGCCTCTGGGGCTCAAGGCGATGGATCAACTCCAAGAGCTGAATCCCAAGAAAGACACGGCTACCAATCCGATGATCATGTTCCTAGTGATCAATACGAGCGGACTGATCTTGATTCCTATCAGCATCATGATGTATCGCTCGCAGATGGGGGCCGCGCAACCCACGGATATCTTTATCCCTACGCTGATCACTACAACCATCTCCACGATGGTGGGCATCACGGTGGTGAGTATCAGTCAGAAGATCAACCTATTCAATAAGGCGATACTCTCCTTAGTGGCTGGCATCTGTGTGTTCTTCAGCTTGCTGATGTGGCTCTTCCTCACTGTGAGCCGTGAAACCATGGGCACCTACTCTACTCTGGTGGCCAACATCATCCTTTTTGGCATCATCATCCTGTTCATCATTTGGGGCATGTGGAAGAAGGCCAATGTCTATGATGCTTTCATCGAAGGGGCGAAGGATGGGTTTAATACGGCTGTACGCATCATCCCCTATTTGGTGGCATTCCTCGTGGGCATCGGTGTTTTCCGTGCTTCTGGAGCAATGGATATTCTGGTAGATGGCATTGGTTGGCTGGTAGGCTTGACGGGCATAGACACCACCTTCGTGGGGGCATTGCCAACGGCCTTGATGAAGTCGCTTAGCGGTAGTGGTGCCAATGGCCTGATGATAGACACCATGCAGCAGTATGGCGCTGATTCTCTGGTTGGTAGGATGAGTTGTGTGGTGCGTGGCGCTTCAGATACCACCTTTTATATATTAGCAGTGTATTTCGGAAGCGTGGGAGTGACGAAGACGCGAAATGCTGTGACTTGCGGTTTGCTGGCCGACTTCTCTGGCATCATCGCAGGTATCATTATCAGTTACTTATTCTTTGCATAAACGATGATTACCTTTCAGACAGAAGATATTGAGATGCCTGCCATCAATGAAGCGCAGGTGAGGGAGTGGATCAAGGTGGTGGCTGCTACTTACAACAAACGTGTAGGGCCTATCAGTTATTTTTTCTGTTCTGATCAGCGCATCTTGGAGGTGAATCTGGAGTACCTGCAGCACGATTACTATACAGACATCATCACCTTCGACTATTGCGAGGGTCATCGTCTGAGTGGTGATATTTTCATCAGCCTTGACACCGTGCGCTCCAATGCAGAGATGCTGAATCAACCCTACGAACGTGAGTTGCATCGCGTCATCATTCATGGCATCCTGCACCTCTGTGGCATCAACGACAAGGGGCCTGGTGAGCGTGAAATCATGGAAGCCGCTGAAAACAAAGCATTAGAACTACTTAAAACAATGAATATATGAGAAAAATTTTGATTTGCATTCTAGCAGGACTATTTGCTGCCTGCTCGTCAGATAAAGCAGATAAGCACTCGGAGGCTTATCTTTCTGAACGTGTCACCGCTATCTACGATGACGTATTTGGGGTGTACAATGAGAACAATACGGCCAATGGCTTGGCCGTTATCAGCCAGCGCAACTTCGAGAAAGACTACTGCTCCAAGGACTTCAACGATGTGCTGAAGCAAGTGGAAGATTACGACAAGGCGCATGCAGAGGAAGACGATCTGGGCTACTATGAATCCGACTACTGGATTCAGGGACAAGACTGGAGCGACCTCGCCATGAAGATCGAGTCTATCTCCGAACTTAAGGAAAACAGCGCCAAAGTGCGCGTCATCATCTCCAACTTTGGGGAAGAGACTCTCGTGGAACTCCCAATGGTCTTCGAGCGTGGAAATTGGTATATCGACAACTTCGTCACCTTTGGCGAATATGGTTATGATGAGAAATTAGGCATGAATGAATACATTAGCTATTGATATTATGAAAAGATTTCTTACACTCTTGGCTCTCTGCACACTGCTGTGCCTGAGCCTCAACGCACAAGACAGGCGTTTCACGAAAATCACCGTGGCCAGTTGGAACATCGGACATTTTGCGCTTGGTAAATCTGGAGATACCAAACTCACACACGCTGTGCTTGATTTCTATAAGCAAACGTATCGTGCCTACTTCAACGACCTCAATGCTGATGTCCTCGCCCTGGTGGAGTATAATCCGCTGATGGTCAATGCCACAGAGACCCAAGCAGCTGTGGAGGCCCGTGATGCCATCCTCTCCAATTATCACGATGGTCAGATTGGTCCGAAGTATGACTACAACTGTAACGCCATCTTCAGCAATGGCATCGAGGTGCTGCGCACAGATACCGTATTGTTCTCCAAGATGGTGCAGAAACGCTACTACCTGGTCACCACCATGCGTCTGGATGGTGACATCGTGAAGGTGGTTTCCACACACTTGGATTGGAACCAAGGCGAAAACGGCGCTGCCTATCGTGCCCTCCAGATCCAAGAGCTGATAGAGACTTTCAAGAACGATAAGTACGTCATCATGTGTGCAGATTGGAACACGAGCAAAAGCGAAGAGTTTGATGCGTTTATCGAGGCTGGTTATGATATGGCCAATCACGGCTACTTAGGCGACATCCTCACCTACCCTGCTGGCAGTGCGCCTCGCAGCTGCTACGACAATATCATCACCAAGGGCTTTGCGCACTCCAACGTGAAAGTCATCAACAATGCCATGCTCAGCGACCATTGCCTGATCAAGGCCGACCTGACGAAACTCGTAGAATAAGGCAGCAAAAACAGAAGGCATAGGCAGACAAAATGTTGCGCCCTGCCTTACATTCTTCTGACAGCACTGCTGATTGTACAGACAGCACTGGTGATTGTACAGACAACAGTGCTGTTTGTACAGACAGCAGTGCTGATTTAACTTTGCATCGCTTTGCAGCGAGTTTCCTATGAAGTGCCTTTGGCTTTTACTAAGCGGCTTTGCAGATTTACCGTCTCTGCCTCAATGCCTATGAAAAGTCCTGCTTCGATTTTTCCTTTCACCTTTCACCAAGAGGCAGAAAACAGATGATACTTATAAAGAAACAAACGTGAAAGAGAAACCGTTTCCTTTCACCGCCTTTCACGGCCTTTCACCACAGACGTGAAGGGTGGTGAAAGGAGGTGAAAGGAAGGCACTTTGCTTTCACCATAGTTTATCTATGATATATATGCATTTTCACGCACTCGGTGAAAGGTGAAAGGAAAAACGCAGATGGGGCATCAAAGGGAAAGTTATGCGCCCCCTACTCCACAGAAATAGTTTCCCCTTTGGAGAGGATAAACACGCCATACTGTCCGTTTTGCTTGGCAAATCTGAGGGCTGGAATCAAGGAATCTTCAGGGAAGAGGTGGGTGCTGTCGAAATAGTATAGGCTATCATCACTATTGAACCAACCGCCTACGATGCCATCATGACGCAAGGCATGGCGGACCACCTTACGGAGCTGCTTGTGCGAATGGCTGTTCTGCGTCTTTGCATAGGCGACGGAGATGCCCACAGTCGGCTCTGTCATGCTGCTGATGTCAAGCGTGAAACCATCTGGACGGTCTTGACTGAATAGCCATATCCTATCAGCAAGTGCAGAAATGCTCTGTCCTGCATAGCGACTACTGGAGCAAGAAGAGCAAAGCGCTATGCTGCAGATAGTCAGAATCGCTATTAAAACCTTCTTTACCATAGCCTGTTCATTTTATCTTCAAGGAAACCAAAAAGTGACATTGGACCTGAATCATTTAAGTTCGAAAAAGAAGAAGTCCGTCCAGCCGGTATTCTCGGCATAGAGATGCTGCTTGCCACGGTACTCGAAACCCAAGCGCTCATAGAGACGATGGGCTGGCGTGTTGGAGGCAAGGGCATCGAGACGAATGCTCTTCTTCCCTGCTGAAGTGGCAAGGCGTATTGACCTCATAGACCATCTCTGAGCCTATGCCCTTACCTTGACAATCAGGACTCACGGCCAGGATATGGAGCACAGCCACCTCATCGTCGGCCAACTGCTGCCTCCACTCTATGGCGTGGTATTCCTCGCCTTGGCACATCGTGAGAGCCATAGTGCCTACTATCACCCCATGCTCCCGCAGAGATACATGCTTCCCTCATCTATATAGGCCCTGATGCCTTCGGCTGTAGGGTGCTTACCTTTGCTCCATCAGGCAAAAACAGCTATATCATGCGTGCGTTCTATCACATCATCGTAGAAAGCGATAATAGCGTCAAAATCGTTTGTTGTTGCTTTTTGCAGTTTCATACTATAATCTTTTTACCTTAGACGTTGCAAAGATAATCAAAGTTGCAAAGATAATACACTTTTCAACACAAAAGGGAGCAGAGTGGTTATTATACCCACTTCTGCTCCCCAACCGTCACAGAAAACTATCAAAGTGCAAACTCTCTTTTATTACCTACCTCTGCCTCCAGAGCCACCACCTCCAGGACCACCGCCCATATTGCCACCGCTATACTGCGAGAGCGATACGGAAGACCCGCCACTGACGATGGCACCAGTATATCCTAAACCTCCAAAGAGGGATGTTCCACCAGAAACAGTAATGCCTGATTTCAAAGAAGGCGTAGATGCTGCTGATACTACCAACGTGTTGCCACCACTTGAAGGTGTCTTGAAAGCAAAGGTAGTATCTCCGTATGTCAAGGCATACCATGTATTCTTGTTCCATGATGAAGATGCATAGCAACTTTGTGTCAAGCTCGAACCACTCTCCAGTCCTCCAATGGCTACAATAGTGCCTCCAGAGACATAAAGTTTCTTACCACCTTCTGTATTGGCATCGATGGCCACTTCTGGCTGTGAAGCCCCCACGGCAAATACCAATCCGCCCTTGATGTAGCAATTGCCATTGGCATCAATGCCGTCGTTATTGGAAGCATGTGCATAGACACTTCCTCCACTGATGGTCATATCACCCTTGGAGTTAAGGCCGTCATCGTAGCTATTCACCGTAATCACGCCTCCAGTGATATCCATCGTGCTCTTGCTCTCTATGCCCTCACCATTGGTACCCGTAGTGGTCACATCCACATTCCCACCACTGATGGTGATGGCCCCATCGGCCTTGATACCCTTTGGCGAACTGGTATAGTTGCTATTATTGCGATTATTGCCATAAACGTACTGAGAGCCAGTAGTCTTTACGATGACATCACCTCCAGAGATGTTGAGCGTGCCGTCTGTGCTAATGCCCTTTCCGCCAGCACCTGTACTGGTAAGTGTCAGTGTACCAGCACTTATGGTGGCATTTCCATCGGCTTTAATGCAAGCACTGGCCTTCGTTTCACTATCATCGCTGTCCCACTCGCCTCCACCACTTGTAGTGATGGTGATGGAAGGGGTGCTCTTTTCTGAATCTATCACCACATCGCCTTCTGTCTTAATACCCTTGGCAGCTGTAGCTGTCACAGCAATGTTGAGCGTACCACCATGGATCTCCATAGCACCTGTATCTTCCTCAGAGCCATCGCCCTCCAAAGCAACCTGAATGCCATCATCCCCTATACTCTTGATGGTGATAATTCCACCGTTCATCTCTACATGCTGATTGACATTGAAGCCATCTTTCACGGCACCAAGTACATTGATGGCACCTGTTGATTTCTTGAACTGCACATACTCATCGCCCCAGAAAGCATGCTTCAGATTTCCCGTTAGGTTCAATGTGCCACCGCCTTCAAACTCGGTATGACCGTTGACCATAAAACAACCTTTCTGAGAGCCAGAAGCGCCATCCTTCAGTGTATTCGTAGTACCATCTGCCAAGACCACTGCGATGCGCTTACCATTATCGATGGCAATGGCAGGTCCGTCTGCATTGGTCAGTGTCAACCCATTGAGTACCACGGTTGCCTTCAGTTCTCCATCCATGTAGAACATGCCATCTGTAGAAGAACCACTCAGGATATACGTCACTTCATCGCTGAGGCTACTGCTCTGAATCACACTCACGTCGGCACCTTTGACAGATACCGTCAGATAAGCTGCCACGTCCTCCGTTACACTTACTTCAGCAGAAGAACCATTGTAAACCACACTCACGGCAGCAGTGCCAGTTGTGATAGTTGTGCTGGTCTCCTCATCAGAGTCCCCCTCTGTGCCTTCCTGTGAAGACTCCTCATTGCCAGAAGTGTTTTCCTCATCATCGCTTACCGTAGTATCATCTTCTACCACTTCCTTATTAATGATGTCACTGAAATCCGTATCATCATCTTCACACCCCACACATGTCATGGCAGCTACTGCCAAGAACAAAAAAGTCAAATATTTCAAATACTTCATATCAATCAAAATTTAAATGTATAATTCAATCCCAATATATGCCCATTAGGGTCATCATCATCTTTCACGTTTTGATAGCGATAAAAGGCTCCTACTTCATGCTGCTTAGTAATCTTCCAATCTGCTCCAAGTGTGTAGCGCGTTTTCTGTAAGTTCCACGCATTGTAGAGTTCCACACTGGCATACGGAGTGACCTTGCTATGCGGGATGTCATACTCCACTTTCAGACGGCTGCGAAGTACGTTTTTCCCCTTGCCCTTCACGTCAGTATCTTCCCACCAACTATTGTCGAAATCATAACGCTCAGTAGTAACTTGCGGACGATAGGTATATTGCCAGCGCTCACGAAGGGAGAAATCAAAGCGCCCCAAGGAAACACTTCCTGTCAGATCTACATTGAAGCGATGGCGTATGCCCCAATATGAAGGACGCCAGTTATTATAACTGCCATCGCTATTATAGGTGATCTTCTCCTTATTATTATCATAGAGCAACGTATATTCTGCCCCTGCCTTCAACCACGGCAGTAGTTTATAGGAAGCATTGAGGCCGAGGCTCCATCGGTCGGAAGTCTTGGAATCATTTCTGGTACGATACTCGGCTTCCATACCTACGGTCAATTTCTTATCTATTTTCTTTTCGGCTTCGATAGAAGTCCAAATGCCAAAATCATCACCACTATTCTGCGCACAAAGTGCGAATGGCAAAGAAAGGAATGCCAATAAGTATATAATCTTTTTCATTGTCGCCTCCTTCATCATAACACGATGTATTCACTATTCTTAATTTTCAGTTTTCCATCTACTTCAGAGACATCATCGCCCTCATAATAGACTTTCAGCACTGCCATATCACGCAGTGTATCAATGCCTCCTACATCTATTTTAATCACCTTCAAACCAAAACGTTGCTCTATGTCGGCTATCAATTCCGTTCTTAGCTCAGGTTTCACCAGTTCTATGCGGTCATATTGTATGAGCTTAGAAGGATGAATCTTCAGTTTCTGTTCACATATCCATACACAAAGCACCACAATAAGATTGGTGAGGCATAGTTCCAAGATGGTTATCGAATTGGCTAAGGCATTAAGCACTGCCAAGCAAATCAATACAAAGAGATAGGTCATCTCACGAACAGGCATTGCATCCGTGCGATAGCGCATGATGGAAAAGATGCCAAAGAGTCCGATACCTACACCCATGCCCGTCTTTCCCTTCAGATCATCAAGTACGAAGATCATGAAGAACACGATGAAGAAAATTGCCACCGATATCAACATGAACGTGAAGTAGAAATCTCTGCGATGACTCTTCGTAAAATATAAACGGTCTATAATCACCCAACTAACTACCATGCAAATGGCAAAACGCATCAGCATTTCCCAAAAATCGTTAGATATACTCAACTCTAAAAAATTCATAATGTCCTCCTTATCTTATTTATCTCAATCAACTTTCTTTTAAAACGGTTCACGCTCAGAGCCTCATTGGTCAGTGCTGATCCCATGCAGTATTTACTGAATCCATGCGGATGGATATGCAAATCTCGTAGTTTGGCCAACACAGGAGAGAAGCAGCGTCCCTCACGCTTCAGTTCGATGATGACCAAGTCTCTCATATCCAGGCCTTTTCCTGACACCAGGTTTTGAAAGCGTAGATTCGTATCTATGGTGAGTCTTTCGGTCTTCGCTTTATTCACCAGTGTCACCCGTTCAAAGCGGTTCTCTATCGTAGGTTTCAGTGCATCAATCTCATAGTTCAGATACTGTTGCAGAAAAGAGGCCTTCGATGACTCTTCCAATTGCATATCCTTTACTTCCATGCGTTTTTTCTTGGTGCGCCCATGGTTGTCCTTTGTTTTGACTTCCATAAACTGCAGATCTGATGAAAGATAGGTACGGAATCGCAATTTCTGCCTATTGGCACGTCCTGTTTGGTGTGCATTATACATGTCGTAGTGCGCTGTATCCCAATAGATGGTATCATACGGCATGTTCCATGCACCATCTATCTCTTGCACCAGATAGTCTCCTTCCAGCATACGCAGCAACTCAAGTAAGCGCGGACGGGTGGTCACGAACTTGGTATCGATGCGGTTCATCAACTTGACGCCCTTCATCTCTTCCAATGTAATCGGCGGAAAGCGATTCAATATTTCATCCATCGTTCTGAGGTTTATGCGTTATACAATCTTTTTTCCGATACAAAAGTATGAACAATGGAGAAACGAGCCAATTATTTTCAACGAATATGCAGTTTTCTTCAGCGAATGGGAAAAAAGAAGTATCTTTGCAACAGATAATCAGAGATGGATGGAACTGAAATTTGACGTCATAGTGATAGGAGGCGGCCATGCAGGATGCGAGGCCGCCCATGCTGCAGCACGACTTGGCTCCAAGACGTGCCTCATCACTATGGATATGAACAAGATTGCACAGATGAGCTGCAATCCCGCTGTGGGAGGCATTGCCAAAGGCCAGATAGTGCGTGAGATAGATGCCTTAGGAGGTATGATGGGTGTGGTGACGGATAAGACCGCCATACAGTTCCGCATACTCAACCGCTCCAAAGGACCTGCCATGTGGAGCCCTCGGGCACAATGCGACCGTAATAAGTTCATCTGGACATGGCGTGAAGTATTGGAGAACACACCAAACCTCAGTATCTGGCAGGATACAGTGGAGGAAATCATCGTGAAAGGCGGTGAGATTCAAGGTGTTAAAACTATTTGGGGCGTTACCCTTTGGGCTAAAAGCGTAGTTCTCACTGCAGGCACCTTCCTCAACGGATTGATGCACATCGGCCGTAAGATGGTGGCTGGAGGACGCATCGCAGAACCCGCTTCGTACAAACTTACAGAATCAATCGCTTCACACGGCATCTCCTTCGCACGCATGAAGACAGGAACACCTGTGCGTATCGACGGGCGTAGCGTGCATTATGAGGACATGGAGATTCAAGACGGAGAAGACGACTTCCATAAGTTTTCTTTCCTGAATACACCTCCCAAGCACTTGAAGCAACTACCATGCTGGATGTGCTATACCAACGATGATGTACATGAAGTGCTGCGTAGAGGATTACCTGATTCACCATTATATAATGGTCAGATACAGAGTATCGGTCCGCGCTATTGCCCAAGCATCGAAACCAAGATTGTGACCTTCCCCGACAGGGATCATCACCAACTCTTCTTGGAGCCTGAAGGCGAAACCACACGGGAGCTGTACCTCAATGGCTTCTCTTCTTCACTGCCAATGGACATCCAGATAGAAGCCTTGAAGCATATCCCAGCTTTCCGCAATTTGGTGATCTACCGTCCTGGCTATGCGATAGAGTACGACTACTTCGATCCTACGCAACTGACACATTCGCTGGAATCAAAAGTGATCAAGGGTCTGTTCTTCGCAGGACAAGTGAATGGTACCACTGGCTATGAAGAAGCTGCAGGGCAAGGTTTGGTGGCAGGTATCAATGCACACTTGCTTTGTCAGGGAAGTGAACCTTTGGTATTGGCGAGAGATGAGGCTTACATCGGTGTCTTAATAGACGATTTGGTGACTAAAGGTGTAGATGAACCCTATCGCATGTTTACCTCTCGTGCCGAGTATCGCATCCTCCTCCGCATGGACGATGCCGATATGCGTCTCACATCGAAGGCATGGGATTTAGGGCTCGCTGATGAGCATCGCCACCAGTTGTTACTTACGAAGAAAGATGCCATCGAACGCATCTTGGAGTTCACGGCCAACTATGCCATACATCCAAACGACATCAATGGAACGCTAGAAGCATGGGGCACCACCCCACTTCATCATGGCTGCAAGCTGAAAGACCTTATCATACGCCCGCAAGTGACACTGAAGCAAACCGCTGAAGTGATACCAGACTTCCAGCAGTTGCTTGATGGCATTTCAGAGCGCAAAGAGGAGATTCTTGAAGCAGCTGAAATCCAGATAAAATATGAAGGATATATCGGACGCGAGTGCCTTATGGCAAGCAAGCTCACACGGCTGGAATCCATAAAAATCAAAGGAAAATTCGATTATAACAACATACAATCGTTATCTACAGAGGCACGCCAGAAGCTCACGAAGATAGACCCAGATAACATCGGGCAAGCCAGTAGAATCCCTGGAGTTTCTCCAAGCGACATCAACGTTTTGTTGGTATTATCAGGCAGATAACGGCAGAATGTTTCACGTGGAACATTAATATTTATATATATGACAAAAGATTATTTAATCAAGAATGTAAGAACTATTCCCGACTTCCCCATCAAGGGAATCATGTTCTATGATGAGACCACGCTCTTCAAACAACCAAAAGTGCTGCAGGTCTTGGCGGATACTTTGTATGAGGCTTATAAGGATAAAGGTATAACTAAAGTAGTGGGCATTGAAAGTCGCGGCTTTATCATGGCTCCCATCTTGGCAACTAGACTTGGTGCTGGTTTTGTACCTATCCGCAAACCAGGAAAGCTACCCGCTGAAACCATCGAAGCCACCTACGACAAAGAGTATGGCAAAGACACCATTCAGATGCATAAGGATGCCATTTGCGAGGACGATGTAGTGTTGCTTCACGATGATATCCTAGCAACAGGCGGCACTATGAAAGCTGCCTACGAATTGGTAAACATGATGCATCCGAAGAAGGTGTATATAAATTTCATTATCGAGCTGAAACGTCTCAATGGTCGCGAAGTGTTCGACAGGGATACTGAAGTAGAAGCCGTCCTTTCACTCTGAGACTATGGAAAAGCGCACCGGTGAAGAGCGATTAAGCTATCTCAAGACCATCGTTGATCGACTGCCAGAAGAACCTGGCAGCTATCAGTATTGGGATGAGACAGAAACCATCATCTACGTTGGCAAAGCTAAGAACCTCAAGAAAAGGGTTTCTTCGTATTTCAACAAAAACCAGGAGTCGGCCAAGACACGCATCCTCGTCAGCAAGATCCAGCATATCACCTACACGACTGTACGCTCGGAAGAGGATGCTCTGAATTTGGAGAATAGACTTATAAAGAAATACAAGCCTCGCTACAATGTGATGCTGAAGGACGATAAGACCTACCCTTCCATCGCCATTCCCGATGCACCCTTTCCGAAGGTTTATAAGACGCGTCAGACAGATAAGAAGCATGTCACCTACTATGGTCCTTATACCTTCGTGGGAGCCCTCAACAATATCATGGCACTGATTAAGCACCTCTATCCGCTGCGCACATGCAACCTCAACCTCACAAGGGAAAACATAGAAGCAGGAAAGTTCAAAGTGTGTCTAGAGTACCACTTGGGAAACTGCAAAGGTCCTTGTATAGGAAAGCAGTCGGAAGACGACTATATGAACAGTGTAAATCAAGTTCGCGAAATCCTGAAAGGGAATACCCGCAACTTGGAGAAAGCCATGGAAATGGAGATGAAGCAACTTGCAGAGGAACTACGTTTCGAGGAAGCAGAAGCAGTGAAACTGAAGCTCAACATCCTACGCAACTTCAATGCTAAATCGGAAGTAGTCAACTACCGTATGGACAATATCGATGTATTCTCCATTGAGGAAGACACTGAGCATAAGTCGGCCTTCATCAACTTCATGCATGTGAAGAATGGTTGCATCAATCAATCGTTCACCTTCGAGTATAAGCGCCGTATGGATGAAACACTTGAAGAGTTGCTGACGCTTGGCATTTCAGAGATGCGAGAGCGCTTTGGAAGCAGAGCGAAGGAGATTATTGTACCATTTGACGTAGAGATGGAGATGAACAATGCCACCTTTACCGTGCCACAGAGAGGTGATAAGAAGAAATTGCTAGAGCTTTCGGAACTCAATGTGAAGGAGTATAAGAAAGACCGCCTACAGCAGGAAGAAAAGTTGAATCCAGAACAAAGAGCAGTACGACTGCTGAAGGAGCTTCAGGATTTACTGCACCTCGAAAAACTCCCTATGCGCATTGAGTGCTTCGACAATTCTAACATCCAAGGCTCCGATCCTGTGGCAGGATGCGTGGTGTTCATCAAGGGGAAACCCTCTAAGAACGACTATCGCAAGTATAATATTAAAACGGTGGTGGGGCCCGATGACTACGCTTCCATGCGCGAGGTGGTCTATCGTAAGTATGCCCGTGCCATTAAGGAGGAAACTCCCCTACCCGACCTTATCATCACCGATGGTGGCAAGGGGCAGATGGGTATAGTGAAAGAAGTGATGGATGAGTTGCAACTCGATATCCCTATAGCAGGTTTGGCAAAAGATGACAAGCACCGCACCAACGAACTGCTCTATGGCTTTCCGCCACAAACGGTGGGCATGAAGCAAGACACTGCCCTCTTCCATCTGCTCACACGCATACAAGATGAAGTGCACCGTTTTGCCATTACCTTCCATCGTGACAAGCGCAGTAAACATCAAATCAGTTCGGAGCTAGACCAGATTAAGGGTATCGGCGCAAAGACCAAACAAACGCTTCTGAAGCATTTCAAGAGTGTGAAGCGTATCAAGGAAGCAGAGCTCGAAACCCTCATCGAAGTGGTGGGAAAACAAAAAGCGAGCCTAATAAAGAACTATTTTGAAACCAATATAGTAAGTAAACTATCATGAGAGTAGTAATTCAAAGAACCAAGCGGGCTTCAGTAACCATAGATGGTTATTGCAAAGCAGAAATCGGACAGGGATTGCTGGTGCTTATCGGTGTGATGGACGAAGATAATGAGGAAGATATTGCATGGCTAACCAAAAAAGTCGTAAATTTGCGTATCTTTGACGACGAGAATGGTGTGATGAATAAATCGGTAATAGATGTAAACGGTGAGATTCTGGCAATCAGCCAATTCACGCTCTTTGCATCTACAAAGAAAGGCAACCGCCCCTCTTACATCAAAGCCGCGAAGCCCGAGATGTCCGTTCCGCTCTACAATCGTTTCTGTGAAGCTCTGCGGACAGAACTTGGAAAAGATATTGGTACTGGTGAGTTTGGTGCCGATATGAAAGTAGAACTGATAAATGATGGCCCTGTGACCATCTGTATAGACTCTAAAAACAAGGAATAGTATGACTATAGAAGAAGCTCAAAAAACGGTCGACGCATGGATAAAAACCTATGGAGTACGCTACTTCAGCGAGCTTACCAACATGGCGGTGCTCACAGAAGAAGTGGGCGAATTGGCACGTGTCATGGCGCGTAAATACGGTGATCAGTCGTTCAAGGCGGGCGAGAAAGACAATATGGAAGAGGAAATGGCTGATGTACTTTGGGTACTTATCTGCCTGGCTAATCAAACGGGGGTAGACCTCACGGAAGCCTTCCGCAAGACCATTGAGAAAAAGACTAACAGAGATAAGGAAAGACATAAAAACAACTCTAAACTGCAATAATATGGAGATACTGAATATCAAGAAAGAACAAAGCAAATATGAACAGGCTTTGGCATTGTATGACAATAAGCTCAATGACGAGCAGGTGAAGAAGGAGGTCACTAATCTGCTGGCAGAGAAAGTGGAAGAAAACGATACCCTTGAAGTGAAGAAATTGCTTTTCCACTGCATCGACCTCACTACCCTCAAAGAGACCGATAATGATGAAAGTGTGATGAAATTCACACAGAAAGTCAACAATTTCGATGAGGAGCATCCCGATATGAAGAACGTGGCTTCTATCTGTGTATATCCATGCTTTGCAGAGATCGTGAAAGATACCTTGGAAGTAGAGGATGTACATATCACCTGTGTAT
>FLNW01003720.1_pt1 | contig 15369 bp, 8 predicted proteins | sample 1140371 | NCBI WGS metagenome assembly FLNW01 (sample SAMEA3878170, study PRJEB12797) | bioreactor metagenome | biome: Moose rumen | place: Sweden | collected 2011-10
AATAAAAGTAAGGGCCAAAGCTCAAATATCGCGAAAACGGCGGCGGCAAAACACCGATATCGACAGGAACTATCCATTTGAAAAGATCCATATCATAACGCGTATATCTGTCTCGATTCGGGTCGTTTCCAATTCCATAATATTTTGCACGCCAGTTCCAATAAATGAACGAAATATCAGAATGGAAAAGACCGCCTAGCAAATATAAATCGGGCGAGAAGTCCACTTCTAGCTGTCCTTCCGTAGTTCCCATGACGGCAAAATCAAAAGACGTCGCATCAGCACCCGGAAAATCCGGGCGGGTAAAAAGCATTACCATTGCGCCATACTTTAGCCCGGTTTCTTCGGCATATCCGAGTACCGGCAACGCGGCAAACCTTTGAAAAGAATCTTTTTTATCCGACGCGGCTTCATCTGAAAAAGCGAACTGCCACATTCCCATCAAAGCGAAAGCCGTACAAAGTATACGACGCATCTTCATGTTTCGTCTTCCAAATCCGGTCGAACGACTTCTTTTGCAAAGCGTTTTATCCAGCTCGGTCGAATGTTTAAACAAGGAACGCGTGTGAATATCCCTCCGCCAGCCTTCTTAAAAACATCCTGAAGTTCTACATCGATTTCATGAATCGTTTCCAAGTTGTCTGCTGTAAAGGACGGGCAAACGATCAACAGGTCTTTGTGCTGTTTTCCAAACTCTTCGGCGCACACCGATGAAAAAGGGCCAAGCCATTTAACCGGTCCAAAACGGCTCTGATAAGAGATGTGAATAGAAGCGTCCGGATTTACTGCACGCAATTTTTGGCTGAACCATTTCACTTCCGCTTCACAGTCCAAGCTATACGGATCTCCCTTTTCTACCCATTTCTGCGGAGTGCCGTGGAATGAAAAAAGAACCGGACATTTTTTGTCCCAGCATTCGAGGATGCCTTGCAGAGTTTCATTAAGCCAAACTTCGTTTAACGGGAAACCGTCTACAAAGTGCATCCGTAAATTCGGGAATTTTTTTAAAGCCTCCAAAGAAAGATCCCTTACTGCCACCGTCGTCACCATGGAACGCTGCGGATACAGCGGAATCACGCGGATATCCTTTTTTCCAAGACGCTCCAGTTCTTGGAGCGAATCGACAATCGAAGGCTTTACGCCGAATTCAAAAGCGATGCGTACTGGAATTTCAGGTCCGATTTCGCAAGCGATTCCTTCGGCAAATCGGCGCGTGTAATAAATCAAAGGCATTTCACCAAGACCAGCGCGATCAACGAGTTCCCGATATTTTTTCGAGCTCTTCACGGACCGCTTCGGAGCGATGATGTGTCGTAAAAGCCAGTTCCAGTAAAACGGCGGATTTCCTAAAGTATGGCGATCGCCTAAAAACTCTACTAGGTATTTTTCAACGCTCTTTGGGGAAGCATCTTCCGGAGAGCCTAATTGTACGAATAGAATTGCGTCGAACATATCGTTAGTTTAGAAAAATCGGCTATATTTCTTGTGGCGGAAGGAGAATTTATGACTCTTGCAGAGAGAATCCAAAAACTTTTAAGCGAAGCGGAACAAGGTCTGATTGAACGTGAAAGCATTTTGCGTTTGCTCTTTCTCGCAGTTCTTACCCGGCAACCCACATATCTATATGGCCGAGCGGGTTCCGGAAAGCGTTCCGTGGTGGAGCACATGCTCGCCGGGTTCAAACATTTGAACGTACAGATTTTTGGACGTCGCAGCTTCAATCTGCCGAGCAATCCTGCAAACATCATTATCTTTACCAGTTTTGATAGCGGATTCCCGCCGATGACAAGTGCCATCAATGCCGTTATCGACGAACATCTGGCGCACGAATTGATTCTTTCGGGGAGACTTCGCCCCGACGCGTCCCTTTCCCAAGCGGGGATTTCCGACAGTATCCATTTGGTCATTTCCTTCCCGGACTCTGTCTCGCCCAATGCGCTGAAGGATCTTCTTTCAGATGCAGGCGATCCGGCAAACTTTCATGTTTCGGACGAATTAAAAATTTCCGAAGAAGAAGTCAACAAATGGACAGATGATTTTGAAAAGGTCCAAATTTCAGAAGATAGTTTGATCATTCTGAAGTCGATTGCGGCGGAATGCGAACGCAGCAACGTTTACATTTCGGCAAGTCGTTGGCGAGGACTCGCCAAAATGGCTCGCGCACAAGCTTACTTCGCAGGTCGTTCCGAAACAAGCGTTTCCGATTTGTTGTTCCTTTCCGAAGATCTTTGGGGAAAACGCGTAATCAGCGATGCAATTCGCAAAGGTTATTCTGACGGTATCCAAGAGTTCCTCAACGCTTATGCACCAGACACAGAAGAGCTGCGCAAAACAACGCAAGAACTTTTGATTTCGGCAGAGCATTACAAGAACGCCAACGGCAACCGTTACAAAACCACATCGATCAACGGCGAAGAATATATCTGTTATTCGATTACGGTTTTCAACGAACCGATTTCTTTGTACGCCCCGCTTTCCCGAGTCGGAACAAACGAAGACTTCCATCCGTTGAACGCATTGCACCATGTAGAAACCCGTGCCAAATGCAATTTCATGGGTGGCGATGTCTGCAAAATTTCGATCGATTCCAAGGCAAAACGAAACGGCATGCGCGCATCAAGCATCATGCAAAACGGTTCCAATTCGTCAAGCGTCACCAGCCCTGTTTACGAAGATTACGCCAAATTGCCTTCTGAAATTTTAAAGGCAAATGATCCGGAAATTGTGGAACAAAACAAAATCGGGTTGCAAAACGCGCACGAAAAACTTTACGAAGTCATTTCGCAAACGTTGCAGAGTCTCAAGAGTTTAAAAGCCTTGTACACCAAGTGCACAGAATACCAGAACGACCCGTTCTTGCCCATGCACCCGTACAAGACCTTTATGGATTTCATTTTGAAACGCTATAAAACCTTGAGCGCATTCAGCAAAGAACTTCAGCAATATGAAGCGGAAATCGCCCAAGCTTCTACCGTGATTCAATAATCAACGGAAAGCAAAATAGACTGCGCCAATCAGGCAAAGAGCCGACCACAGATAATCCAGTTTTAACGGTTGGTTCATCATGAAAACGGCAACCGGGGCAAACACCGTCAGCGCGATTACTTCCTGAATGACTTTCAATTGCACCACGTTCAGCTCCGTATAACCATAACGGTTCGCCGGCACTTGGATCATATATTCAAACAGGGCAATCCCCCAGCTTGCAATGGCAGCCACTATCCAAGGTTTGTTGCCTAAAAATTTTAAATGCCCATACCAAGCAAAAGTCATAAAAAGATTTGAACAGGCGAGAAGGCCTGCAACAATCAGTGCAACTTTTAACATGCTTGAACTTCTTGTTGATTAAAATGAAGATGTCGCCTTTTTCGACCAGGGCAGGATGCATTTTTACGTGCCAGATACAACGCCATCAGCACGTAAAAAACAACGGCAGAAGCCGAATGAATCAAGACCATTCCGGCAAAACACAAGCCAAGTCCCATGGCTACGCCCAACGAAACTTCTTGAATATCCGCAAGCGATTCGTCATCTAAGTTGTCAAGTTCCGCCGGCGAAAGTCCCCAAAAAGAAAACAGCAGATTTTCTCCCGAAACAGGTTCTTCCGACAGTCGCTGTTCCACCGCAATACTTCTGTCCATCGCCGACTGAAAAATGCGAAATCCGCCAAAGTGGAATGCGCAACTGAGCGCAAGGGCAAAAGCCATCGCAAAAAGCAACGTGTTACGTCCCTGAGACGCAAAACGCATCAGCAAACAACCGAGAGCGATTGACGCCAAAAGTTCTAGGCAAAAGACGACAGCCCATCCGCACATCGCTAAAGGGGAATTAGGAAAAATGGAATACAAAGGCGTCAGTATCGAAAGCGCTCCGGCAAAATAAGCCATGCACTTCCACAAACCAGACATAATCCTTTTTTCAGAAAGTTCTGGGAGCGTGCAGAGAACTGCGTGCAACAAGCGAACATTCGCCCATGTGAACAGCAAACAGAGAAACGCCAAGAGAACGTCAAGAACAATCCAAACCGTTGAAAAAATCGAAAGCAAGCCGGCAAGATTCATGGCGTAAAACCCTGCATAGGCAAAGGCCGATAGCGGAACAATTACCGCCGAAACGATCGCAAGCACTACGGGCATTTTGGCCGGCATCGGTTTCATTTATACTCCGAGTTCGGCAAGGCCATCATCACGAATCACAAGCAAAATCGCATTTTGTCCAACGACTTCGTAACGTTCACCGTTGATTTCAATTTCAAACGCATTGGCGTGCAAATAGAGAGCCTGATCCCCAACTTCCACCTGAAGAGGCACATAGTTGATCGGATCCGAAGAATCCTTTAAGAAAGAATCCGGATCGTTCGAAGGAATCGGATAGCCCGGGCCGACTTTGACAACTGTACCGGTATGGACCGCATCCTTTTCACGAACTCCGGGTGGCAGGTAAAGGCCACTTCCGGTTTTTGATGCGGCCTCTTGGGGTTTCAGCAAAATGCGATCCCCGATCATCACGATTTTTTCCACATTCTTATCCATATGATTTAAAATTAGAATTGTTCCTCGTTACGAAGAACATCATTTTTCAAATTTGGTTTGTTTTTCAAAATCCCATAGCAAACGGCCATAGCGATCATAGAAACCCCAAGCCAAAGGAAATAGGATTCTAGACTCATGTATGCGCCCAAATGCATAAAATAACGCTGTGCAGCCCAACCCACCCAATGTTCTTCTATTAATTCCGAGAGAAGATTTTCAGAATTGATCGGGATATGTAATTATGACTTCTCCTAACGGGAGAAGCATCAGTGGAGTGAGCGTCGCCAGATGCCGACTTTCTCTGTCAAGCGCAAGCACAAGATACAGGTAAAACAGCAGAATGCTTTACAAATGATTTTGCAAAATCACGAAATGTAAAAGCAATCAAGATTGGCAAGATTCCGTAAAAAGCGACATGTCCCACAAACGAAATCAGCGGATACTTTAACGGACGCAACAGAATATGCAACGCAAAAATCGTATTGCTGCTAAAGAATTCTTCATTTGTATGAAATTTGAGAAAGAGTTTTACTGTAACCCAAATAAAAATTGAAAAAAGAAAAAATTTCCATTTCCATACAACCATACACAAAGTACAATGTAAGACTTTTTGCCCTTTTCAAAAATTAAATTCACCTAAAGACTTTCCTTTTCATTGCTTTTTTTGCATAAGGGTTCCTATTTTCTAAATTTGCACGCGTGATACAAGTACAAAACATTACCAAATCATTCGGAACCCAAGATCTTTTCCGCGATGCGAGCTTTCTCGTCGCTCCTCGTGAACGCGTCGGCATTGTCGGCCGCAACGGATGCGGAAAATCCACCCTTTTCAAAATGATCCTCGGCGAGGAATACATCGACGGCGGAAACATTGACATCCCCAAGAATTACACGCTTGGATACTTGAAGCAGCACATCGCATTTTCGCACAAAACGGTACATGAAGAAGCCTGTTCTGTTCTTAAAGTCAATGAAGACGGTTGGCTCGACACACATCAAGTAGAGACGATCCTTTTCGGTCTCGGCTTTGACGAAGAATCGATGCAAAAAGATCCGATGCTCCTTTCGGGCGGTTTCCAGATCCGATTGAATTTGGCAAAGGTTCTCGCGAGCGAACCAAACATGCTTCTGCTCGATGAACCGACAAACTACCTAGACATCGTTTCTACGCGTTGGCTCGCCCGTTTTTTAAGGGGCTGGAAAGGTGAAGTCTTACTAATTACGCACGATCGCAAATTCATGGACAGCGTTTGCACCCATGTCGTAGGCATTTACCACAAAAAAATGCGCAAAATCCAGGGCACCGTTGCAAAGCTCAAAGAAACAATCGCTATCGAAGAAGAAGTCGCCCAGCGCACGCAAGAAAATGAATCCCGAAAACGTGAACAGCTCGAAAAAGTAATCGACCGTTTCCGCTTTAAGGCGAGCAAGGCCGCCATGGTGCAGTCCAAGATCAAAGCGGTGGAACGCCTCGGAGAAGTCTCCCGTTTAGAGCATGAACGCAACCTGGAATTTTCGTTCAACCAGGCGGACTTCCCCGGCAAACGCATGATGCAGATTAAAAATCTGAATTTTCACTTTGACGGTGGACCGACCCTGATCCAAGATCTTTCCGCAGAAATTTTCAAAGGCGATCGCATTGCCATTATCGGCCCGAACGGTCGCGGAAAAACGACCCTTTTAAATTTGATTGCAAACGAACTCAAGCCAGTCAGCGGAGAAATCTCTTTAAATCCGAACGTCATCCTCAATTATTTTGGGCAGACAAACATCAACCGTTTGAACTTAAACAAAACCGTTGAAGAGGAATTGCAATCTTCGATCACTAGCGCAGAACGTGGAAAAGCCCGGAGCCTGGCCGGTCTCATGATGTTCAGCGGAGACGCCGCTTTAAAACAGATTAAAGTCCTTTCCGGTGGTGAACGCAGCCGTGTGCTACTCGGTAAAATCCTTGCCACACCTTGCAATCTTTTACTGCTTGACGAACCGACGAACCACTTGGACATGGAAAGCATCGAAAGTCTGATCGATGCGTTGGAAGATTACGAAGGAACAGCCATTGTCGTTTCGCACGATGAAGAACTGCTCCACGTATTCGCCAACAAATTGATCGTTTTTGATGCCGGCAAATGCTTTATGTTCGAAGGTTCCTATGCGGACTTTCTCGAAAAAGTCGGGTGGGCAGAAGAAAAAAGCGAAAGCACCACCAAAGTCGCCATCGAAAATTCCACTTCGCTTGCAAACGGTTCAGCTCCCATCGCCAAAGACAAAGACAGCCGCCGTGCCCGTGCCGCTTATGTCGAAGAACGTTCTAAAGTGGTACGTCCCATTGAAAAGCGCATCAAAAAATGGGAAGACGAGATTCAAAAGCAAGAATCCCTGGCGAAGGAACTGGAGCAAAAGCTCGTCGATGCCAGCGAAAAAAACGATGGCACACGGATTACGCAAATCGCCAAGGATCTCGGCGAAGCCAAAAAGAAAACCAACGAAGCATACGAAGAATGGGAAAAAGCCTCTGCCGAATTGGAAGAGGCAATCAAGAAGTATCCGCTTTAACGGTTTATCGTTTTATTTGGAAATGCGCCGCACGCCCCACGTGCGCACAATTTCCTTCTTCTGAGAATCTCCGCCGATAGCTCCGATTTTCACCTTGAGCTTGGCAATGAAAGCGCCTGTTCCCACCAACCGCTTCGTTTGGCTGCGCATGTTCCAACCAAGGTAAATATTCCCTGGATTTTGGGTGCAGTCGCCACCAAAGATGTCATCGGTACAACGGATAGTTCCGCTAGAAGAATTGATGAACGTGCCGAGATTGGTAAAGAAGTCCGTTTCATATTTCACATAAAGACTGTCCGGGCCGATACCCGTCGATGCCGATAGTTCGCCAAGATCATAACGAATGAGGAATCCCGGAATTCCGATCTGTTTTTCGGCGGTTTCGAACGGAATTCCAAGCGACACCTTGTAAGGAATAACCGCAGAAGAATCCTTGAACGAGTCCACTTTTTCTGCACGACTTTTGAAAAGTTTGGAAGATTCCACAACAATATATTGTTCACCGACAATGCGTACCCAGCGATTGTTTCCTGACGCTTGATTCTTGGAAACATCCGAAAGGACGCCCGGAGCAATTCGCACGCTATCTCCGACCGACGGCAAAACGCCATTCTTATTTGAATAGATCACTTCATAACGTGAAGTGCGACGCGTACCCGAAATCGGAACGATATTTTTAGACGATTCAACGCTATTTCTCCAAGCCTTGAATTCAAAGACAGAATCCAGAGGACTGCTGTTCGTATCGATGGCTTCGCTAAAAACAATCGCCAACTGGTAGATATCTTCACTACGCGGCGTCACAATCGCATTTGTAATCACAGGACCCATGCGATCGTGGATTTTTCCCGATACGCGGAATGGAAGCGTGTCTGTAACACCGGTCGTCGAATCCGTCACCGCTTTTTTGAAAAGCGTTGTATAGCTTCCGGAATAAACGTCACCCGAAACGTTTCCCGTAAAGAGGAAGTCCAACAGAGAATCTTTGGCAAACACCAAAAGCGAATCCAGATAGCGGAATTTTTCCACTTCCTTTTTCACAATTGTGTGCCACGTCGAATCGCCGAACTGCCACGAGATAGAATCCGGCACATCTTCATCGATAATCGGTTCACCATATGCCAGCGTCAGACTGTCGGCAACACCGTCACCGTCACGGTCAAACATAAATCCACCCGACGGAATCGGCACTGGCGGTTTTTCCAAATTCACATTGGACCATGTCAAAATGTTGTCATAAGACGGACCAGAAATCTGGAACGACCCGTTTTCTACCGTAGCCGTTCCCATCACATAGAACTGGGCCTTTCCTTTCACCGGAACAATCGAATCAAGGAAGCCGCCCATTTCATCGGTCAAGGCGAGGGAATCCTTCGTGGAGAAGAACAACGCGGCATCGCATCCGCTATCGCAAAGCGAACCCATGTAATAGACCAGTACCTGAACCGGATAAGGGATAAACGCATACTGGCCGAGCTTCACCGTGTCTGGATTTATTTCATTCCAAAGCGAATCCGCAAATACGATCGACGGCAATGGATATTCCGGCACAGTGAAGTAAACCTTCGAAGATTGCGAAAGATCCGATTCCAAGTAGAAGTAAAGCGTATACGACCCAGGAGCGAGCGTCCTCGATTTCACCACGGCAGTTGTATCGATAGAGAACCCAGCCATCGTTTCCGAAATAGTAATTCCTCCATAATTCACCCCCGGAGCGAGCGTATCGCCTTCTTCCGGAAGACCCGGGCCCATCAGGATAAAGAGCGAAGCAGCTGGAATCGTATCGACTTTCGTTACGCTCGAAACATCACAACTGAGCGATTCATCGACAAGCATCTGCCAAATTTCATATTGGATCGTTCCATCCGACGTCGGAATTTCCACCGGGTAATAAGTCTTTTCCGTCTGCAAGTTAATTGAAGTCCGCATTTTAAAGTTCGAACCCGTCGCATTGCGTTCCGAGAAGAAAATATGGAACGGATATTCATTTCCTTCGACGAGTCCAAGTGTATCCAAATCCACCGCACCTTCCACTGGACTATGGCATCCGCCAATATCGACAACCAGGCGATTGTTGATAAACACCCAAACATCATCATCGCCGCGAAATTCAAAATATTGTCCCTTCACATACTGGAACTGGGCAGAAATCTTCATCGAGAAGCTGTAATTATGTTTACAGCCTTGCACTTCCGAATCATACTTCGGATTGACAAGCGTCATCGCCGAATCCAAGTATTTGAAATCATCGATTGGATAAAAACCCGGGTTCACTGGATCGTTGCAATTCCCTGCTTCCGTAATATCGGCAAGCCAAAAACCTTCTTCATCCAAAGTCAAATCGATGTCTCGACATACCGCATTCGTATACTTTTTACCCGAAGCATCTGTCGCCAAAGTCTCTGGAATAAACCACTTTTCAATTTCATGCGCAGCCGAACATATGCTCCAAGGGAAAGCCAGCGAATCCACCCGTGCAGGATTTCCATTGACAAGCGTATCTTGAACCATTCCCAGTGCTAGACCGCCGCACGTATTATTCGTCACAATATTTCCTAAAGAATCGGTATAAGTCACACGCGTATACTCATTACCGCCGTAGATTCCACCGAAATCCACATCGATGCTATCCGGATGATTTTCTCCCGCCCAGTCAAGCACCATTGCGGAAATTTGAAGGGTCGGGCAAATACCTAGCCTTCCCGGGAAAGTCGTCGTATAAACCGGTTTACTTGAAAGAGTCGGATATGGATAAAGCCAAACCGTATCCGAAATCGCCATCAGGGAGTCAATCTGGATCGGATCGCCTTCTTTGGCTCCTGCTGATGTGTAAACATCAAAACCAAAAGTTTGCTTCAGGGTAACGCCCCAATCTAGCACATGTTTGTAATAAGCGCCTTGATACCAGCCACACGTATCGCTTGAAAACGGTCCCATTTTGACGGTATCCCCATTCACAATCATCGAAGGAGACATATTGTCCCAAGGACTCATCACACGGACCACTTTTTCTTCTAGTGGAGAATAGGACACTTCATAACGTCCATTCGTATAGGTGAAAAGCCAAGTTTCATAAACACCGGTCGGGAAGAACGAGGAAATCAGCGGGCGATCAGCATCCTTAAAATGCGTGATAGCGGGCCAATCGTTTTGACCGCGGTAAATATTGAACAAAGCGGAAGTCGAATTCCATTCCGACTTCGAAGCAGTCTCCGCCGGAAAATCATAATGCCACCAACGCTTATATTCGCCAGTCGATTCCAAACGAGTCGGATTGTTCAAAATGTTGTTGCCCACCGAAATGTAAAAAGCGCTATCACGATAAGAAGTGTTGGTTCTCCACGGATGATAGATATGCAGAGTGCGGGAGGAATCAAAGCACGCTCCCAGCGTTCCAATATTCAAAGCGGCAGAAAGCTCCGCAGCCGTTCCGTCTACAAAAATGGTATCCGCAGAAGAAAGCGCAGACGAGAAATCCACGGTTCCTTCAACCGGAACCGTCATATATGGCGTGTTGTAACGTTCAAAATAGGCCGATTTCAAAGGATTGTTCGAGAGCATTGTCGGCGTAATCGAACCGTAGAACCAACCGCATTTCGTCGAATCGTCCATCGAAAAGCGCATCAAAACGGAATCCGATCCGAAAATCATTCGAGGAAGTGCTTTATTTCCCCACGGACTCTTGAACCACACCAGTTTTGACCCTGGAGCAACATAGGATTTCGTATAGGATCCGTCAGCATTTGTATAAATCCAAATTTCCGTATCGGAACCGAAAAGGCTTGAAGGAGAAAACGACAGTGCATTCGTCCCATCTGTCCAAGCAACGCAATTATTGTTATTGTAATTCTGATCTGTGGAATCCGGGCAAAGCTTTACGCTAAACGATTCCCAGCTCTGAAAGTCCGAAACGCTTTTTGCCCATGTATAGACAAACCAGCCATTCCCTTCCGCAGTCATCTTCGTGACGGAATTCGCATCATAGATTGGATTGTAGCTCGTTGGACTTCCAAGAATATGCAATTTGTACGACGACTTCATCGCATCACTACGCCAGGGCGATTGAATATGTATAGTTAATGAAGCCTGGGCTGCCATCACCAACAGTAGGCTCATCATAAGGACCAATCTCATCCTAAATCTCCTTATAGTCCTTTTACAAACACTCGCTGTTTAAAATAAATTATAAGGAATCAAATCCCTCATAATTTCTTTCAGATAAGAATTTTACAAGGATTTAATATTGCAATTCGAATTGCAATTTTTCGTTCCCGATCGTTGTCACGGGGCCATGCCCACTCAGCACAAGAGTATCATCGGGCAAAATCAAAAGTTTTTGGCGAATTGAATCAAAAAGCTGTTCCCTATCGCCGCCAGGCAGATCTGTTCGACCGTAGCTACCGCAAAAAAGGGTATCCCCGACGAATAAAACACTTTCGCGTTCCTCATAAAACGCAAGACCGCCACAGGAATGCCCAGGAACTTCGATTACCTTCAGCTGAATATTTTCAACCGAAATCAAATCGTTTTCCTGCAAAAAGGCTTTCGGAAGTGGCAAAGTTTCATTCAGTGTAAGTCCAAACATCTGCGCCTGACAATCTGCCTGCTGAATCAAGAACAGATCTTTTTCCGAAGCTTCCGCTTCCAAATTCCACTTCCGCAGAACCCAACCGTTACCAATGCAATGATCTAAATGCAAATGCGTATTCAGCACACGGCGAACGGTTAAACCGTTTTCTTTCACAAAGCGGTCCGCTTTCAAAAATTCCGTTTCATCGTAAAAACCAGGATCTATCATCACCGCATCCCCGCTCGCCTCATCATAAGCGAGATACGCATTTTCCTGGAAAGGATTACAGACGAAACCTTGGATTTTCATGCGTGCGAATATAGGAAGATTCCGGGGAGGAAGGGGAACGCGCTAGAAAAAGGAAGGGCCCCCGCGATCTCTCGCGGGGACCCGGGGATCCGGCGGCGACCTACTCTCCCGGGCCCGGAGGCCAGGTACCATCGGCGACAGGTGGCTTGACTTCCGTGTTCGGAATGGGAACGGGTATGACCCACCGTCGATGACCGCCGAAAATTACAAAACGCAAGTACGGGGCAATCCCAGGAAAACAAGACCGCGAAGCCCTCGAATGGGGCGCCTCTAGGCGCCAGGCTGCTCACGCGCAGCAAAGCCACATCGTAGGAAGTAAAGGAAAAGCCGCACGGGCTATTAGTATCGCTCGGCTCAACGCGTCGCCGCGCTTACACCTGCGACCTATCGACGTCATCGTCTTTGACGGCCCTTCAGGGGGTTGCCCCCGCGAGACCCTATCTTGGGAACGGCTTCACGCTTAGATGCTTTCAGCGTTTCTCCGATCCGAACATGGCTACCCGGCGGTGCCGCTGGCGCGACAGCCGGTACACCAGAGGTTCGTCCGTCCCGGTCCTCTCGTACTAAGGACAGGTTCCCTCAAGTCTCGTACGCCCACACCGGATAGGGACCGAACTGTCTCACGACGTTCTGAACCCAGCTCGCGTGCCGCTTTAATTGGCGAACAGCCAAACCCTTGGGACCTTCTCCAGCCCCAGGATGCGACGAGCCGACATCGAGGTGCCAAACCTCCCCGTCGCTATGAACGCTTGGGGGAGATCAGCCTGTTATCCCCAGAGTACCTTTTATCCATTGAGCAACGGCCGTTCCACGCTGTACCGCGGGATCACTAAGCCCTACTTTCGTACCTGCCCGGCGTGTCCGCCTCGCAGTCAGGCTCCCTTTTGCCTTTGTGCTCTGCGCGCGATTACCGACCGCGCTGAGGGAACCTTTGGATGCCTCCGTTACCTTTTGGGAGGCGACCGCCCCAGTCAAACTGACCATCAGACACGGTCCCCCGCCCCGGTGAGGGGCGCGGGTTAGGCCTCAAGCCTGGCAAGGGTGGTATTTCAAGGATGGCTCCGACGGGACTGGCGCCCCGCCATCTAAGCCTCCCACCTATCCTACACATGCAAGGCCTAAAACCAATGTCAAAATTCAGTGAAGGTTCATGGGGTCTTTCCGTCCAGGTGCGGGATGCCGGCATCTTCACCGGCACTGCAATTTCGCTGAGTCTCAGGAGGAGACAGTGCAGAAGTCGTTACACGATTCGTGCAGGTCGGAACTTACCCGACAAGGAATTTCGCTACCTTAGGACCGTTATAGTTACGGCCGCCGTTTACCGGGGCTTCGATTCGGCGCTTCTCCTCGCGGATGACGCCTCCTGTTAACCTTCCGGCACCGGGCACGTGTCAGGCCATATACCTCCCTTTGCAGGTTTGCATAGCCCTGTGTTTTTGGTAAACAGTCGCTTCTGCCATTTCTCTGCGGCCTCCAGCGGCTTCGCGCTGTCCACGCTGACCGCCGGAGGCTCCCCTTATCCCGAAGTTACGGGGTTAATTTGCCGAGTTCCTTCTCCTGGGTTGTCTCAAGCACCTTGGGCTGCTCGCCCCATCCACCTGTGTCGGTTTACGGTACGGGCTCCCGCTCGGCTCCCTTAGGGGGTTTTCCTGGCACCGGCATGTACAGCTCGGACTCGGGCCGAAGCCCTCCTCCGGTCGGGAGTCTCGGGTCCGCGCCCGGGGGATTTGCCTCCCGGACACCCTACGCTCCTTCCGCCACGTCCATCGGTGGCTGTGTACTGTTCGATGCGTCGCCCCGTCGGTCGAACGCCTCGCGGGAGGCCGGGGAATCTTGACCCCGTCTCCATCGGCTACGCCTCTCGGCCTCGTCTTAGGTCCCGGCTGACCCCGGGAAGATTAACTTTACCCGGGAAACCTTGGATTTTCGGTGCGCGGGCTTTCCACCCGCGTTTTCGCATACTCATGCCAGCATTCTCGTTTCCGGTACCTCCAGCGGGCATCGCCACCCGCCTTCCCAGGCCTGCGGAACGCTCTCCTACCACTCCGACTGCTCGGAGTCCACGACTTCGGTGACGCGCTTAGTCCCGATAATTTTGGGCGCGGGACCGCTCGACCAGTGAGCTATTACGCTTTCTTTAAAGGATAGCTGCTTCTAAGCTAACCTCCTGGCTGTCTGAGCAGTCCCACATCCTTTCCCACTTAGCGCGTACTTGGGGACGCTTAGTCGGTGGTCAGGGTTGTTTCCCTTTCGTCCGCGGATCTTATCACCCGCGGGCTGTCTGCCGCGAACCGATTCCACGGTATTCGGAGTTTGGTTGGGTTTGGTAAGCGGGTGTGCCCCCTAGTCCATCCAGTGCTCTACCCCCGTGAGTCTGTCGCGACGCCATACCTAAATATGTTTCGGAGAGAACAAGCTATCGCCCAGTTTGATTGGCCTTTCACCCCCACCCACAGCTCATCCGGACACGTTTCAATGTATATCGGTGCGGCCCTCCACGGGGTGTTACCCCCGCTTCAGCCTGGCCATGGGTAGATCACTAAGGCTTCGTGTCTGCCGTGTACGACTCGACGCCCTGTTCAGACTCGCTTTCGCTGCGGCTCCGGTCCTGAGGACCTTAGCCTCGCCGTACACGAGCAACTCGCTGGCTCATTAAACAAAAGGCACGCCGTCAGAGGGACAAGTCCCTCCTCCGACAGAATGTACGCACACGGTTTCAGGCGCTCTTTCACTCCCCTCTCGGGGTGCTTTTCACCTTTCCCTCACGGTACTCATCGCTATCGGTCATTCGCTCGTATTTAGCCTTGGAGGGTGGTCCCCCCGGTTTCAGGCAGGGTTTCACGTGCCCCGCCCTACTCAGGATACTGCCAAGCGCGAAGATCGGTCCCTAAAGGCCTGTCACCTGCTGAGGGGGGGCTTTCCATCCCGCTTCAGTCGCAATCCTCGCGTCACGCGGCAGTCCTACTACCCCGGGATCGCTCCCGGTTTGGGCTGCTCCCCGTTCGCTCGCCGCTACTTGGGGAATCTCGGTTGATGTCTTCTCCTCCAGCTACTTGGATGTTTCGGTTCACTGGGTTGGCTTCCCGCGGCCTATGTGTTCGGCCACGCGATGCGCGGGTCGCCCCGCGCGGGTTGTCCCATTCGGAGTCCCCGGAGTCTCGGGCTCTTTGCGCCTCGTCCGGGATTTTCGCAGCTTGTCGCGTCCTTCGTCGCCGGCGAATGCCTAGGCATCCCCCGTGTGCGTTCCTATGCTTAATTCCTTCTTTCCAGCGATATAGCTCTCGCTTCGCATGAGCAGCTCGGTGCCCAACATTATCGTCAGGTCGCCCAGTCACTCGAAATTGCTTCGCTTCTTGTATGCTTGTTATCACTTTCTCTGGAATTGCTTCCCGTACTGTCAAT
>FLNW01002319.1_pt1 | contig 15364 bp, 8 predicted proteins | sample 1140371 | NCBI WGS metagenome assembly FLNW01 (sample SAMEA3878170, study PRJEB12797) | bioreactor metagenome | biome: Moose rumen | place: Sweden | collected 2011-10
CAAAATTTTCTACCAATTCTTCTGGCAAAAAACAGTCTAATATTTCTTGGTATAATTCTTTCATTTCTCGTTTATTGATAATTTTGTTCTGTAATTCTCCGCAAAGATAGTTATTTTTTGGTATTTTATATCCACAGGTATTTTACTATGCTCAGGGAAGAAGCATAGTAAAATACCTGTGGATTAAGCCCAAATATTAGCGATTCTAAATAAGAAAAAAGTTCTGTCATTAACACCGTTAAGTTTAGCCCTAAACTTTTTTATTTTCGCGTTGAAAGATTCAGCACCAGCGTTTGTATTTTTAAATTTGAAATAATTGAATTTGTTGAAGACATTCCAGCGCAATTTTTTGAACATGGAAACGGTCTATGATGAGAATTGCACAAAGAAAAGATTTTAGGACAATCTTTTTCATGGACTCTGACAAGTCGGCTGTTATTTCCTTGACCAACTTCCTTTTGGACATTGAAATTCTGTTTATATGGTCGCTGACGAAATAGGACACCCTGACGTTCACCAGTTTCCAATTGTGAAACCTAATCACAGCGACATACCTTACATTGTACTCGGATTCCACCGCAGGAAAGAAACAGTGCGCAAGGATGTCACCATCCATTTCTTCATTGATGACAGCAAATTTATCACTGTACTTAACAATCCGCACAAACACATTGACGAACTAAGCACATACCGTTGGGTAATCGGTTCCGATTTCTCAGTGCAGTCTCAAATGACGTTGGAAGACAAAAGACACAATATCTTCAACATCAAGAAGATAACAGCATGGTGGCAATACAACGGCGTCAATGTAATTCCAAATGTTGTATGGTGCAGCGGAGTCGATTACGATTATTGCTTTGACGGGCTGCCAAAACATTCTGTAGTCGCAATCAACAGTACAGGCATCGGTAAAGACGAACGCTCAAAGCAAGTATGGATTGACGGCTACACCAAAGCCATTGATATATTGAAACCAACATCGATAATCCGCTACGGAGCGCGGCAGGACGCGAGGACGAGGCAATCAGCGTGTATTTCTGCAATGAAAACAGAAAGGCTGCATAACAAGATACGATAAAAAAAATGGTAATCTGTTGATAAACCAAAATAGACGACACATATTAACAAAAAAATTACACAACAAAACTTCACAAAATTATTTACATTTTTAACTTTGCACACGCTTATAAAACGAGGTACACCTTATAATATCAAGACCAACAACAAACATAAAATGGACTTAGACGATTACATAAATCTACATACTACAAACGAGGACAACGTTTTAAAAGACCTAAGGAGAAAAACCAATCTACACACAACAATGCCAAGACAACTATCAGGACCTATGCAAGGCAAACTTCTCGAAATGTTATCTATAATGATAAACCCTAAAAACATTTTGGAAATTGGCACATTTACAGGCTATTCGGCCTATTGCCTACAAAAAGGACTTCAAGATGGTGGTAAGATGGTAACCATAGAAATTAAAGACGAACTCGAAGACCATATTCTCGATTTTTTTAATAGAGCAGGAATAACACAAAAAATGGAACTTGTAATAGCCGATGCTGCCGAATATCTTAAAAACGACAAACGTCAATACGACCTCATCTTTATCGATGGAGACAAACGTCAATACCCACAATATTACACACTCTCCATGGAAAGGTTGCGACTTGGTGGCTACATGCTAATCGACAACGTTCTATGGAGCGGCAAAGTGCTTGAACACCAACCTGAAAACGATCATTACACGCAAGGCGTAATGCAACTCAACGACATGGTACAAGCCGACCCAAGAGTGCAAAATGTGCTAATCCCAATACGCGATGGACTTACACTCATTAGAAAACTATCCAACTAATTTTAAATAAAAATCCCAAAAAATGGACGAAAATTTTGAATCACTATTACAACAAAGCATAATAGAATATCTTTTACCCAAAGGTGTTATAGACACTCCTCTACCCGATTGTCCTGATGTACAAGAAAAATGGCAATCAATAGCAGAGGAATATCTTACCGATGGAATCAAAGAATTTCAACAATATCCTGCGGCTTCACTCGGTTGGCCAATGATGATAGGCATGGCAGTGGCAAAATTTTGGGACGACGAATGGGAGATTTATTCTCAAATTCCAAACCTATATATCTACCTAAAAAATAAACGTGGGTTTGACCAAATGGACGAATACATAATGGAAAAAGTTTTATTTCTCAACCCCGAACAAACCAACAAGGTAGCTCAACTTGCAAGCGATTGTGCCGCTAATGTTTTGGCATTTATGCGTCGTCAAAACATAGAACCCGGCACAACAGACGCTTTCAAAGCATACGTTAGTTGCATACATGAAATGTATCTTGCTGGAATGGCTATACAACTAAAACACATGGGATACAAAATGACAGCAACATTTTAATACGCTACTGCATCATTTGGTAAGGCGAATACCATTATCAAGAATTTCGATTACACGCTGACGATAAAGCCCTCCTACAGCTTTTTTGTAAACTTTTTTACTAACACCAAAAAGTTCAAAAATCTGTTCTGGCGATGATTTATCGGTAACAGGTAAGAATCCACCGTTAGCACGCAACCGTTGGTAAATTTTCTCCTCAAGCGCATCTACAAGTTTAACACTACTTTTTTCGAGCATAATATCCAAACGGTTGTCGTCGCGTATTTTTTTTACAAAGCCATAAGTATATTCGCCTTGTTTTATATCACGAAACATTTCGTTGAAATAAACCATACCCCAAAACGCATTATCAACAATTACTTTATAACCAATATCAGTTTTCTCACCAATAAAAATATCTACTCTATCTCCTTCACTATACTCAGGATCCGATATTGAAAGAAAATGGTTTAATTTCTGACTCGCTACTATTCTATTTGAAACTTCATCTAAATACACATACACAAAATAGTAGTGTCCGGGCTTCATTTTATCTTTTTGTTGTCCAAACGGAACAAGCAAATCTTTATCAAGCCCCCAATCAAGAAACGCGCCTACACGTGATGTATCCACACATCGTAATAATGCAAATTGATCTATATGAACCGATGGTGTTTGAGTGGTGGCAACAATCCTATCATCGCTGTCAAAATAAATAAAAACATCCACATTGTCGCCTTCTTTAAGATTTTGGTCAACAAACTTTTTTGGAAGAAGTATCTCACCGAGGTCTTCGCCATCAAGATATGCACCGTTGTCTGTAAAACGTGTAATCTTTAACAAATTATTGTATCCAATATCTATCATATCTAATAATCTTCTGTATTATTTTCTTCATAATTGTTAGTTCCCGATGGATATTCAAAAGGCTTGTAGTCTTTTTTGTTCATCCGCAAATATGGGAAAATTCTTGTAATTGTCCACACACATGCACGCGACATTCTACTATATTTTTCTCTATCGGGAAGAAATTTGGCATGTTCTTCTATTTTAAACAATGTTACAAGGTAAATGGCAGCTATAAAAAAATATTTTGTTGCTCCCAAAAAAGCACCAAGACCTCTATTTGACGAACCTCGCGGCGAATCTTTTTGATTAATAATAGTTTTGGTTGTAATCACATCTGTAAAATAGATTATAACAACAAACAAAATGGCCAACAAAACTATTGCAAATAAATCAGGAACATCGCTACGTGGCGTTAAAAACTTATATACTTGCTTAGATATATTGACGCATATTATTAGACCAATAGTGATACAAAACAACGACACACATTGTACCACAGCTCCTTGAATAAAACCTCGATATGCTCCCCATATCATTAGAAGCACCATAATGACATCAAAAAAACTTATCCAAACGTCGTATTGAATGTTCATTGCTAAATATTTTAATGTTGCAAAAATAATGTTTTTAATTTAAAAAACTAAAAGTTTATATATAAAAATCCAAACACATGTTCCATATATTATGCTACAACCATTATTCTCAAAAATAATCTAAGATAACAAATAAAACATACAAGTAACATTTTGTTTTTATGTCAATAATCAACATCGCATAATAAAAATTTGCTATTTTTGCGCAAACAATAAAAAAAACACAATGTACGAATATATTTACGGAATATTGGTAGAACTTAACCCAAACTATGCGGTAATAGACTGCAACGGCGTTGGTTGGTTAATAAATATCTCGCTGTACACATTCAGCAAACTCGAAGGTAGCAAAAATGCAAAACTATATGTACAACCAGTAATACGCGAAGACGCGCAATTGCTATATGGTTTTTTCGACAAAAACGAACGAGAAATTTTCAAATTATTATGTTCGGTAAGTGGAATAGGACCCAACACGGCTCGCATTATTCTAAGTAGCATGAATCCCGAAGAACTTAAAACTGCCATACAATCCGAAGATGTCAACAGCGTTAAACGCATAAAAGGAATAGGAGCAAAAACAGCCCAACGACTTGTTATCGAACTCAAAGACAAAATGGACAAAATTGGTATCGACATTAGTTCTTCTACACAAGGAAACGCAACCAAAACAACAGCCAATCCAAATAGAGAAGAAGCACTTGCAGCTTTGGTTATGCTCGGTTACCCCAAAAATATTGCCGAAAAATCGTTGGATACCGCTATAAAAACAAACCCAGCCATGTCCACCGAAGATTTAATAAAGTATGCCCTAAAACATTCATAAACATCCATGTTGGTAAAAAAAACATTAAAACTTGCTGGAGTTGCAGCCATACTTGCCACCACAGTATTCGGTGGACAAGCAATAGATACTCGCAACGATGGCTATTATAACTTGCGCAACAAAAACAATCAATCGCGGAGAATGTTAATAGATGGTGATTCCGATACGGATCGATTAACAAAACGCCAACGCAAGGACTTTCCCGTGCAACTAAAAACACCCGATAACATAACAGAAGAAACACAATACGATTACCGCACAGGAGAATACACTACACGGCAAAAGGTTGGCAATCTCGACAACGGCAATCCCCAAGCTATAGATGCCAAGGATTACGACAGCATACAAAAAAACAAAGAGATTCGCGGTTATTGGATAGAGCAAATGAAACAGCAAAGTGCTATAAAAGATGACAAATCACAAACAGGACTCGACCGCTATCTCAATCCGCACATTGATATAGACATCAAAGGCTTTGATAGAATTTTCGGCACAAATTCCATAGACATACATCCACAAGGCAATGTAGAAATTATTGCTGGTGCAAGTATATACAAAATCGACAACTTTACATTACCTAAAAAACAACGCAACGATGTAAGTTTTGATTTTGATATGAACCTTCAAGCGGGTGTAACTGGCATGATTGGCGACAAAATGAAGGTTGGAATAAACTACAACACCGAGGCAACATTCGAATTTGAAAACGAAGAACGTGTAGAATATATTGGACACGACGACGAAATAATACAACGCATAGAGTTTGGAAATGTATCCATGCCACTTGACGGTCAACTAATTCAAGGTAGCCAAACGCTCTTTGGAGCAAAAACAGACCTAAAATTTGGAAAATTAACAGCCACTGCCGTCATAAGCCAACAAAAAGGCGAAACAAAAACTATGGAAATTAACGGCGGAGCTGTAGCCACAGATTTTGAAATAAAAGCATCGGATTACGAAGCAAACCGACACTTTTTCCTCAACCATTACTTCAAAGATAACTACGAAAGTGCCCTATCAACATTACCATTGGTAACAAGCGGCATAACAATCACCAACATTGAAGTTTGGGTAACAAACGACAATCTCGCTACCGACAACACACGAAATGTTGTTGCCTTTCTCGACCTTGGCGAAGGCAAAAGTAATATCTACAACACCTCCACCATTTACGAAACTGGCTCTCAAGCAATGCCATCAAACCAAAAGAACAATCTCTACTCACTACTAAACGGAACATACAAAGCAGTGCGCGACATTAATAGTGTAACAAGCACCTTATCAGGAAAATTTGTTACTGGAACTGATTACGAAAAAATAGGCAACGCTAGAAAACTAAACCAAACCGAATACACGCTCAACGCTCAACTCGGTTTTATATCTCTAACCTCTGCCCTACGCGACGACCAATCATTAGCAGTTGCATACGAATACAACTATCGTGGCAAAACATATAAAGTAGGCGAAATGTCAGCAGACGTAGCCTCTACGCAAGCCATGATACTAAAACTTATAAAAGGTACAAGTTTTTCTCCAGCATTACCAAACTGGGGACTTATGATGAAAAACGTTTATTCGTTAAACGCGTATCAAATAAGCAGCGAAGATTTTGAACTTCAAATAAAATATCAAAACGACAAAACCGGCACGCCTGTCAACTACATCAATGCTGGCAACATAGACGGACAAATGCTAATAAAAGTTTTTAACCTCGACAATGCCAACACCCAACTTGAAACTTCTCCTGATGGTAGGTTTGACTTTATTGAGGGTGTAACCATAAACAGCGACAAAGGAAGAATTTTTCTACCTCAACTTGAACCATTTGGCAGTTATCTCAAAAATAAACTCAACGACGAAGCCGCAGCATCAAAATACAGCTTCCCACAACTTTACGATAGTACAAAAACCATAGCCAAACAAAATGCCGAACGAGATAAATTTGTACTTACTGGCAGTTTTAAAAGCACTTCTGGAAGCGAAATATCACTTGACGCAATGAACATTCCTGAAGGAAGCGTAAAAGTTACATGCGCAGGTGTCGAACTCAAAGAAGGTACAGATTATGTTGTTGACTATCTGCTCGGTACAGTAAAAATAATAAATGCAAGCGTTTTAAGTTCTGGCAACAAAATACTTGTATCAGTAGAAAGCAACACAACATTTAGTTCCACCACCAAAACAATGATGGGAGCTCACCTCAACTACGCATTTAGCAACAACTTCAACATTGGTGGAACAGTAATGCGATTATCCGAAAAAACCGTTACCAACAAAGTTAGTGTTGGCTACGAACCAATAAAAAATACAATTTGGGGATTGGATGCACGCTACAGCACACCTCTACCCTTTTTAACAACCCTCATCGACAAATTACCATTTATAAGCACCAAAGCAGAAAGCCGACTAAGCTTAGAAGGCGAATTTGCCCAACTTATACCAGGGCATAGCAAAAGCATTGACAAAAACGGAACATGTTACATCGACGACTTTGAAACCGCTCAAACATCAATAGACGTAAAATCTGTTACATCGTGGGTACTTGCCTCCACACCTGCAGGCACAAAAAGATTTCCCGAAGCATCGCTCAACAACAATCTCGCCTATGGCTACAATCGCAGCCTTCTTGCATGGTATAATATCTTGAGCGACCTTCAAGGCACAAGCATAAGTTACAGCGGATCAACACCTTCGCACATCACCAAAGACGACCAAAGCAACCATTACGTTAGAGCAGTATATGAACGCGAAATTTTTCCAAACGCACAAAGTATAAGCGGCATAAGCACACAATTAACAATATTAAACCTTGCTTATTATCCACAAGAACGTGGACCGTACAACTACGACGTACAACCAAACCAATACAGTGCTGGTATAAACAGCAATGGACTTCTCAATAATCCTCAAAGTCGTTGGGCAGGTATAATGCGCGAAATGACAACCACCGATTTTGAAGCTTCAAATATAGAATACATCGAATTTTGGATGCTTGATCCATTTATCTACCAACGCGACAGCATGGGCGCAGACCTTTACTTCAACCTCGGCAACGTATCTGAAGACATACTCAAAGATAGTAGAAAAAGTTTTGAAAATGGTCTTCCCTACCCTGCCGACAATAGTTTTATAGACACAACCGCTTGGGGTGTAGTATCAAACAAAACTTTCCTTGTTAACGCATTCGACAACACCAACGGAGCAAAAGAAGCACAAGACCTTGGATTCGACGGACTTTCGGACGATGACGAAAGAATTTTTTTTTCAAACTATCTTCAAGACATTGCTTCTGCATTTGGCACAAACTCTCAAGCATACCAAAATGCTTACAACGACCCTTCTGGCGACAATTACCATTTTTTTAGAGGCGACGACTACGACCAAGAACGACTATCAATACTCGACAGATACAAACGCTACAACGGTATAGAAGGCAATTCGTGCGATGTAAGCGAAAATTCTTCGTATAGCACCATAAAAGACCGCTACCCCGATGTTGAAGACATCAACCTCGACAATACATTGTCGGAAACAGAAAGTTACTATCAATACAAAGTACACCTCAGCCCAGACGAAATGGAAGTTGGAAAAAACTACATTACCGACATAATGGAAAGCAATGTTAAAACAGTAAACGGACAAACCGATAATGTTAAATGGTATCAATTTAAAATTCCAATTTACGAACCCGATAGCGTAGTTGGTCAAATAAGCGATTTTAAATCTATCAGATTTATGCGAATGTACCTTACCAATGCCATGAAAGATATAGTTCTCAGGTTTGCCGAACTAAACCTTGTACGCGGCGATTGGCGTAAATACAACTACGCACTAACGTCGGCAGGCGAAATTGTTACCGACACACAACTCGACCAAGGCGTTCTCAACCTAAGTACAGTATCGCTCGAAGAAAACGGTACAAAAACACCCGTTAATTACCTACTACCTCCCGGCATAGAACGCGAACGCGACTATCAAACCAATCAAATTGTAGAACAAGACGAAAAAGCAATGGCCATGCAAATACAAAATCTACCCGATGGTCAAGCTGTAGCCGCATACAAAACAGCAGTTCTCGACCTTAGACAATACAAAAAATTAAAAATGTTTGTTCACGCCGAAAAACCTACTGGACAAATACTTAACGACGGAGATATTAACATCTTCGTAAGATTAGGTAGCGACTACAAAGAAAACTACTACGAATACGAAAAACCACTAAGCATAACACCCGAAGGCTATTATGCCGACAACGATGCTGGTCGTTTATCTGTTTGGCCAACAGAAAACAATGTTGAGATAGTATTCGAAGACCTTCAACTTGTTAAACAACAGCGCAACAACGCCTCACGAGAATATGGTAGCAATGTTTCAACAGCAACACCATTTTCTCAAACCGATGAAAACGGTATTAAAATAACCATAATGGGAAATCCCAACATTGCCAACATAAAAACAATAATGATTGGTGTTAGAAATCCAGCACAAGGCAATAGTGTATTTGGCAACGATGACGGACTATCCAAAACTGCCGAAATATGGATTAACGAACTAAGACTCACAGACTTTGACGAAGATGGTGGTTGGGCAGCAAGAGGCAAAGCAACACTTCAAATGGCAGACTTTGCAGAAGTATCGTTAGCAGGATACACCCACACTCCGGGATTTGGTAGCATAGAAAAAAAAGTAAGCGAACGCTACCAAGAAACTGTTTACCAATACGATTTAACATCACAAATACAACTTGGAAAATTTTTCAACCAAGATTATGGAGTTAGAATGCCATTATATTTTGGATTTTCCGAAAACTACGAAATTCCAAAATACAATCCTCTTGACCCAGACATAGAACTTAAAACAACGCTAAACAACCCTGAATTAACAAAAAAAGAAAAAGACGAAATACGCGAGCAATCAATAACTTACGAAAAACGTAAAAGTATAAACATAACCAATCTTCACATCGACGGACGCACGGCAGAAGCAAAACAACAAGCAAAGGAACTTAAAAACCAAAACCCTGTTGAAAAACCTTCTACACCTAAACCACAACAAAAGCAAAAACAAAAACCATTTTATCATGTTTCAAACTTCACTGCTAACATGGCATACAGCGAATATTTTATGCACGATATAACAGTTAAGTCGCAATTAGAAAAAATATTACAAACTTCACTTGAATACAATTACACTTATTCGCCAAAAAACTACAAACCATTATCAAAAGTAAAATTTCTACAAAACAAAAATTTTGCACTTATAAAAGATTTTAACTTTTATCTTTTGCCAACAGCAGTAGCAGTTTCGGCTGGTATCGACCGACAATATTCCACCATACAATATCGCAACATTTCTGGCGACGGCGTATATCTATCGCCAACATACCAAAAAGATTTTATATGGAATCGTACCTACATGCTTAATTACAAACTAAGTTCTGGATTAACAATGAATTTTTCGGCAAACAATTACTCTCGTGTCAATCCCGACGGACTTCTCGACCGATACGCCGAAGAAAACGCAAGAGAAAAAGACACCCTATTTATGCGTTTTTTGGATCTTGGCTACAACACCAACTACCAACAAACAGTAAATCTAAAATGGAACACACCACTTAATAAAATACCAGGATTTAGATGGACAAATCTTAACGCTACATACAACGCCGACTATCAATGGGACAGAGGATTAGATCCAATACAAGTTGCTGCCACAGACAACACTCCCGAATATTACATCAACCACGGCAATACAATATCAAATTCAGGAATATTAACTCTCAACGGACAACTCAACTTTGAATCTGTGTATAGAAAAATACCTTACCTCAACACCGTATTAAAAAGATTTAACAAAAACGGACGTAAAAAAGCAACAAACAAAACAGAAGAAGTAACATACAACAAAAGCGGAATTAGACTTACCAAAAACACTCCTCGCATAATCTACCACGGACTTGGCACATCTAAATCAATATACGTTACAGCCACCGATGCGTTAGGTAACGAAGTTAAAGGAACGTATCAAACAATAGATAACAATAAAGTAAAATTTACAGCCGACGAAGACGTGGTTAACGCAACAATAGAAGTAAAAGGTCAAAAAGAACTAAACGACAAACCGTTACTCGTAATTTCAGACTATTTTCTAATGGGATTAATGAGCATCCGTTCGTTTAGCATAACATACAAAAATCAGAGAGCAAACACAACAACAGGTTACGATTGTGGAACAAAATTACTCGGTATGCAAACCAACAACAACATACTTGCTCCCGGATTTGCCTATATAATGGCACTCAACAAAGACAACTTTCACCAACAAGCAGCAGAAAACTCATGGCTTGTTGCCGATAGCACTCTCACCGACCCTATTTTATACACCAAAGGCAACTCATTTAATGCTCGCGTTGCTGTAGAACCAATCAACACATTTAAAATAGATGTAACGTTTGACCGTAGCATTGTTTACAACACAGAAAACTATTTTGCATTTACTTCAGACGGCGATTGGCAAACATCACAAATAATAAAATCAGGAAATTACCGAATATCCTACAATATGCTAAAAACCGCTTTTAGAAAATTGGACAATGATTATAGTCTTAAAACATATTCCGATTTTCTCGACAACCGTTTAACAATAGCAAATCGTTTGGCACAACAACGCGATGGCAAAAACGGTTATCATGCACTTCAAAACGAAAATGGCTATCCCGACGGATACAACGAAATTTCTCAAGAAGTTTTGCTCCAATCGTTTCTTGCAGCATACGCAGGACGTAACGCAACAAAAATGTCAACAAATCCGTTTTTAAAATTTCCATTACCAAACTGGCGCATACAATACAAAGGTCTTAGCAACATTCCAGCCTTAAAGGATATAGTAAGATCTGCATTTTTAACCCACACATATTCTTCTTATTACACAATAGGAACTTTTAAAAACAACGCCGATTACAATTTCGACGAACAAAAACAATATGGAATGTCGTTTACACGATACGAGAACGAAAACACATTTATACCCGAATACGAAATTGGAACAGCAGTACTTGAAGAAAAATTTGCACCGTTAATCGGCATTGACATTTCATGGGTAAATATGCTAAGCACTAAACTTGAATATCGTCGCAGCCGCCAAATAACACTCGGATTTGCCAACCGACAAATAACAGAACTCTATCGCAAAGAATATATCATAGGTTTGGGTTACAAATTTGCAAAACTTCCGTTCAACATACGCACATCTTCTGGCAGCAAAAACACAAGCAGCGACCTTGATTTACGCACCGATTTTGTAATCGATGATGACAAAACAATATTACGCGAAATAGAAGAACTATACAACCAAATTTCGGCAGGGCAAAAATCATATTCGCTACGCACCACTGCCGATTACCAACTAACCCAGCGTTTTAAATTAAAAGTTTATTACAACCACCAAATAAACACGCCATTAATCTCCACAAGTTACAGAACATCAAATATAAAATTTGGATTTTCAATAACAATGAGTTTAGATTAATAAAAAAAATCGCACGAAAAAAAAAATAATTTCGTGCGATTTTTTTTAGTAATTAAAAAATTAAATCTACTCCACAGTAACAGATTTTGCAAGATTTCTCGGCTGATCTACATTACAACCACGCATAACAGCAATGTAATAAGAAAGCAATTGGAGAGGAATAACCGTTATCATTGCACCAATAGCAGTTTCAAATTCTGGCACTTCAAGCACATAATCTGCCATTTGAGAAATAATAGTATCACCTTTGGTTACCACAGCAATAACAATACCCTTACGAGCTTTAACTTCTTGAATATTGTTAACAATTTTTTCATAACTCTTGTCCTTAGCAGCAATAACCACCACAGGCATTTTGTCGTCTATAAGTGCAATAGGACCATGTTTCATTTCTGCAGCAGGATAACCCTCGGCATGAATATACGAAATCTCTTTTAATTTTAATGCACCTTCCAATGCAATGGGATAATAACAACCACGTCCAAGATAGATAAAATTTGGGCTATCTTTATAAAGCTCGGCAACATGCTTTATTTTATCAGCAGTTGTCAAAACTTCTTCTACTTTTTTGGGAACATCTGTTAACTCATTGAGCAATTGATGATATTGAACAGGCTTAATGTTATATTTAGCACGTCCTACCATAAGAGCTATCATTGCAAGCACACTCACTTGAGCAGTAAACGCCTTTGTCGAGGCTACACCAATTTCAGGTCCCGCATGAGTATAAACTCCTGCATGAGTTTCTCGTGCTATGCTACTACCAACAACGTTGCAAATACCCAACACACATGCGCCACATTTTTTTGCAAGTTGTATAGCAGCAAGAGTATCAGCAGTTTCTCCACTTTGCGAAATGGCTATCACCACATCTTCACTATTGATGATAGGGTTACGATACCTAAACTCAGAAGCATATTCTACCTCAACAGGGATTCGCGCATATTCCTCAAAAAGATATTCTCCCAATAAACCTGCATGCCACGATGTTCCACACCCAACAATTATCATACGTCGTGCATTCATAAGCCTTGGCATAACATCAAGCAATCCACCAATGTTTATTTCGTTCTCTTGCATATACACACGACCTCTAAGAGTATCTGTGATAGAATGTGGCTGTTCGTAAATTTCTTTGAGCATAAAATCGGGAAATCCTCCCTTTTCTATCTCATCAAAATCAAAATTTATTTCGGTTATTTCTGGAGTTACAGGAACATTCTTGATAGTTTTTATGCTAAGACCGTTACGCGAAATAACAGCCAATGTATCGTTATCAAGATAAACCACTTGATTTGTATATTCAACAAAAGGTGTTGCATCGCTGGCCACAAAATACTCGTCCACTCCAATACCAAGCACAAGCGGGCTTGATTTTCGTGCTGCAATTATTTTGTCGGGTTCGTCTGTACAAATAACAGCAATACCGTATGCGCCTTGAACTTTAGAAAGTGCAAATCTTACAGCATCTTCGGCCGAAATCTTGGCAAAAAGATAAATATATTCTATAAGGTTGGCTAAAACTTCGGTATCTGTTTGAGAAACAAATGTATAGTGTCTTGCTGTTAGTCGTTTTTTTAGCACAGAATAGTTTTCGATAATTCCATTATGTACCACAACGAACTTTCCATTCATACTTTTATGAGGATGCGCATTTATATCATTAGGAGCACCATGGGTGGCCCAACGAGTATGACCAATACCTATTGTCCCCATAATATCAGTTTTTTTTACAGCATCTTCAAGTTGCGAAACTTTACCTTTTATTTTGTAAATACCCATTTGTCCATTGTTGCTAATAGCAACGCCAGCAGAATCGTATCCACGGTATTCAAGTCTTTTTAATCCATTTATAATAATAGGAAAGGCTTCGCGGGTGCCAATATATCCAACTATTCCGCACATAGTTATTAGTATGTTTGTTAGGTTTATAAAAAAAGTTAATTTTATTTGTCGTAAACAACATATTCCAACACCAATTTCATCGGATTAGATGAATTGGTAGGCGAATTTAAAATGCTACGTCTAAAATCTGCCACCCTACCATCAGGATAGATAAATATATCATAATCAGGAATTTTTCCATTAGCATACGTTTCGAGCATATCTTCTACTCGAGCCGTAAGATTTATGGTATATTGATGATTTGTGGCATCGTAATACATATATTTCAATGTGGAAGATGTATAATAAGCAAGATTACCATCGCTATCATAGTAACTACTGCTGGTGGTATATATAAATTCGTTAAAATATTTAGTTAACCCCGAACTTTTAAACTCTCCCTGACATACAATATTGGGAATTGGATCGTAATCTATACCAGACATCGTTGTATCGCCAAGCGGACAAATAAGTTGAGCGCGACTAATCATTATATACTTTCCGTCTATTTTATTAAGACTTTCGATATACGGAATATCTATACGAATTTTTGTTCCTCCCATGCATTGTAGATAAAGCAATTCTGTATCATCACTTTCGTTATCAAGTATAGTTCCAAAAGCAGAATTAGAAAAATCGTTATCAAACATATTGAAACGCGCATCATAATATTGACTTATAGAAAAAATTACACCTGTACTTTCTTCATCGCCCTCTACATGATAATAAACCACATATTGTGTTTCGTCGCTGTTGTAATATGTTTTTATAATGCAATTGCCTTGATTATCATCAGATGGTTTTATTGCTATTCCATAAATTTCGTCTTCAAAAGTTTCGTTTTGAACGGCTTCTATTATTTCTTGTCCGTATGCTGGGTCAAGATTAAAATAAATAGCTGTATCACATTCAGAAGGAACAAATTGCGATTGTCCAATTTTATCACTAACTATTGTTGACAAATCAAAATCCCATTTATAAATTGTGTCGGCATAAATAGGAGTATTTATTTTATATACATCAAGAGAAGTAACTTTTGTACTATCGCCATAATATTTTTTTCCAGAAAAGCCTAATGTTAACACTACACTATCACAAATAGCACCATCTGGAAATTTGCCGTATGATGTATTAGAAAACTGAGCAGCAAAACTTGCAGAGTTTTTTCCAAATACATCGTCTTCAAGTTTACCCACCAACAAAGCATTTTGCATACCACTATCAATGGTATCGCCATGCATCATATATGTTTTTACCGTAATAGTGTCCAACACCATTATACC
>FLNW01001319.1_pt1 | contig 15240 bp, 17 predicted proteins | sample 1140371 | NCBI WGS metagenome assembly FLNW01 (sample SAMEA3878170, study PRJEB12797) | bioreactor metagenome | biome: Moose rumen | place: Sweden | collected 2011-10
AATTAAGGCTGGGAGAGGGCTGAGGGGCTTACCATTGTTCCGTGAAGTTCGTTATGTTGACTGTCAAGTCCTCGGCGGTGACATGAAAGGTATAAGTATAACTATATCCCACCTGCCAGCTATCCGGGGCAATTGTTGTGCTCAATATATGTGCTACCGGCGTATCCCCCCAGTCGTTCCAATTGGCTCTTACGGTGACGGTCAGCGGTTCAGCGAAAGTCTGCGGAACCAACAGATAATAGTCCTCCCCCGTAGCCGGTGAGGCAGAGACAATCAGATTCGTGGTACTGCCGCTTGGTGTCCATGCGGAGATGCCGGTACTATGAGTATAGGAGAAACTGCCGTTGTTCTTAATGCCTGTTATCGCTATGCTGTCTATGGTCACGCCGTTAGCGACGGAGGCAGAAGACAGCAGGAACTTGATACGGGCGAAAGGGTGCACAAAACTCAGGTTCACGCCGGAAGCGGCGTTCGTCTTGTTCTTGTCCAGAGCCATGCCGAACATGAACTCCTTGAGCGAGGCTTGTCCGGCGCTGGTCATCGGCAGGGCGGCACAGGTGAACGACACATCGTGGTTGGCGGTATTATAAGTCAGGTCCTCAATATACGCCGGCGTTGCGAAAGGACAATACCCCACGAAATCAAGCGACGAGACAGTGATGTTGGCGGAAGCAGGGTCATACACCGAACCCTCTACAGGCCAGTAGTAGTGAACCTGCTCACCGGGCTCGCCTGCCGTCCAGAACTTCCATGCCGAGGCATCATAATGAAGCTTGGCACCGTCCAGATATTTGCTTGCCGTGTTCAGGAAGTAAGCATCAATCCGGAGGTCCTCCGCCTGCAACTCCGCGTTGCTGCCATAAGTGATAGCGCGGCGGGCAGGAATACGCTGCGTCATGGGGCGGACATCTGTCTGCACGACAATCTCGTTTCGCTGCTCCGGCGTGTTCGTATCAGAGCAACCTGCTAACAGCCCGGCTGCCAGCAAAAGCGTCATTAGTATGGGATGGTTTTTCGTCATGTCGTTATGTCGTCATGTCGTTATGTCGTCGTGTCGTCATGTCGTTAACTATTGATTCTTCTTGTTCCGGTGCATTCCGGATAATTGCTGCAGCTCCAGAACTCCTTGCCGGAGTTGACGCCTTTCTTCGCCACGCGCTTGAGCATCGGTTTGCCGCAGACGGGACAAGCGGGAGCATCATCGGTAATACTTTGTTGCGTGCGCTGCGCCAACCGCTCTGCCGTGAGCCCTTCCGTGAAGCCGCCTTCGGTGCGGAACTGTTGCAGCTGGCTCTCCATCTGACGGTTCAACATCAGTACGAGACGGCGGCAGAGAACCAATAGACAGTTTGCCATCCGTATGGAGTCGTCACTTTCAAACCATGCGTCAAACTTATGTTTCTGTTTCAATATATGAATGCCGCATTGATGCAACACGTCGTCTTGATAATCCGCTTTATCCAGTTGTATAGCACTAACGGCCTTGTATTCCGCATCGTTGACCGACCAGGGGATAGACTCCTGACGTAGCAGCCAGTTCATATAGTCGTTGCCCAATTCAGAGAGTGTGGCGCGTGCCACATCGGTCAGTTTCATTTCCGTCTCTCTGGAGGTAGAGTGACGCGAACAGCCCTCTGCTATGTTAGCCGGTGCCGAACGTGCCGCCTGAGTCATCTGGTCATATTGCCTGCCGCCCGGATCGTTGGTATGGTTCAGATAGCGCAGACAGAAATCCTGCGTCGCCAGCTGTATCACATTAGCCAGCACCCAGGTGTCCAACCAGTAATATCCAAAGCGTTTTATCTCTACCATAATGTATTGTTTTTTAGGGTTGATTTTTTCGTCATGTCATCATGTCGAGGGGGTGTCGTCATGTCATCATGTCGAGGGGGGATCGTCATGTCATCATGTCGAGGGGGGATCGTCATGTCATCATGTCGTCATGTCATCATGTCGATGTGTCATCATGTCGATGTGTCATCATGTCGATGTTTTGTCGGCTCCGAGCCTTTTTCCTTTTCGTTTGGTAACCAAGCGGGGGAATCAACCCCGCTTGGCTGGGTTAATTCATACTACTTATTACGGTTGGGTAACAGTAAGGGTGAACAATGTCTCTGGAGTAGACTCATCATTCTTAATCACGATAGTCCGAGAGTTTCCGCTACTTGCAGTTACAGTGAATGAAATATTCAGTGCGTCGCCGGCTGAGATAGTAGTTTCAGAAGGAGAAAGAGATGTAATGAAGTCTGTTCCTGATGTTCCTTCCTCTACAGTATAAGTGTCAGCAGGCAGACCTGTGATAGCGCACGAATAAGTACCAGCTGTAGCAGAAGGCAAGGTAAATGTTCCCGTTTCGCCTGTAGAGGCCACATAAGCAAATGATGTAGCCGGGATTGTTACAATCTCTGTTCCACCATCGGTCCATGCAACAACGGAAGGCTCTACGATGATCTCATGAAGCGTCATCGTAATATCGTAGATGTATTTCTTGCCCTTCTCATATGTCAATACAGCAGGAACATAGTTGTACGTGTAGAGGTTTCCGTTCAGATAGTACTCAATATCGAAAGAGGAAATAGAATTCGTAGCGGGACTAATTTCGCTGGTAGGAACAACCAGGAGACCATCGCCCACGCCAACAAACGAAGAGGTTAGAGCCTTACTATCATTCGTTTCATCGCCATCGGCATCAGTGTCATAAGCAGAACTGAAGTTAGGAGAATAGTTATCACTGGAAGTGCTAGCTGCCGTCCACTTAGTGTTACTTGTATTCCAAGCCAACGCAGTAGCACTACTATCGTAATTATCTACAGCAGCTTGGAATATTCCTGCATAGTTAGCACCTTTCAGCTTAATGTCTTTGATTGAAATTACTTGTGATGCCTCGTTACCGGCTTTCACACGGAAATATACCCATGCGAGAGCGTGATTGAATGTCATTGAAACATTGTCCCCGTTATTGAAAGAAAGAATATTACCATCCTTAGTTACAGCAGCACGAGCAAAGGAATACATCAAGTCATGCTGAGTAGTTTTGTTGTCTGCTAATTCAACAACAACCTGACTTGCAAAGTTTGACTTGGTAGGAGTTCCTGTACCGAATGTAGTGGTGGAGGAACCTGCCTTTGTTACTGCTAAGAAATTCAGCGTTTCCTTGCTGAGCGGCCAATATTGTTTATTGCCTGTTATTCCTGACCAAGTAGCGGTAGATGTCACATTTGCATACTCTGCCTTGTCGAAATAATCACTCGCAGCATCTACGGCATAAGCTGCAATGTAGAAATGGTAGTCAGTGGGGAATGTGGTAGTCGCAACCGGAGTGCGGCTCGGTGCACGGTGAACTTTCTGTGCCAGCGGAGAGAGGGTAATCTCCTGCTGTTGGCCGGTGGGAGCGGTGTTCTCCTCGAGAACCACGTCGTTGTTGCAGGAAGCAAGCGCTAAAACTGCTGCTGCAACGAAAAATAAACTTTTTTTCATAACTTTAAAGAGTTTAAAGATTAATAAATTGGGTTAATTAATTGGGTTGATTGTTATGGGTTTTTAGTTTGTTTATTATCTGTTTTTATGGAGTCCTTTCTTGGCTAAGAAGTGAGTATTATGGTTTGTTGAATTTGTTTAATTTGTGAACCAAGATCAATCATCCGATCGGCACATCCGTATTCACATTCTCCCATTCCTCCACGGTCGGGGCGATGCCGCCGCCTGTCTCGGGTTGGGGAATATCGATGGGTTCGTCAATCGTTATGATATGATCTGCATCGTCAAACTGGTCGGTGATCTCCTCCGTGTAGGTATAGACCGTTCCCTCGGCGTCGGTGAGGAGTATATGCAGATAACTCAGGCTCTCGCCCGGCAGCTTGCCGAAGGTGTTGAAAGTGCTCTTCAGGAGGCCTTTTTCCTTGTCCACCTCCAACGGGAAATAGACGGTAGCAGGAACGGCACTCTTCTCTCCGCGCCCGAAAAAACTGCTGCGGGCCTGGTTGGTGACGAACGCCTCAACGCTCGCGATGTATTCTATCCCGTTGATATTGGTCACCTCAAAGCCGTAGGTCTCCACCACGGTAGCCGCCGTTGCCGTCACGGTAATCACTTGCTGGTCAAGCGTATAGGGCGGTATATCCACCTCCTTCCGCGCCACTAACAGGTGGTCCGGAGTATAGATAATAGGTCCGGGTGCGTTGTACTTGCCGCTCTGCGTGAAATGGGACAGCATCTGCGATTTCAGGGTGGTGATGTCGCTGGTGTACGCCTCCAGACTGTCTTTATTGTTCTCGCCGCGTATCCATGTCCATTCGGTGTCGAACGAATAAACCACCATGCTGTAGCTGCCCGTCGGCACATGGATGTCGCCGCCATAAGGTCCCACGAAAGCCGTGTGAGCCAGAGCGCCTGTCAGCGAGTCGTAGAAACAGACCTTCATCAGCTCGGGAACCTTGATTCTGGTATGCGCCTCGTCGCTCACCTCCAGCCGGGTATTCAGGTCCAGTTCCAGGTTCAGTGTCAGCGAGAGGTTGTACACCGGCTGGTGACTATGGTCGTAGCACAGCTCTTTGTATTGGCAGGAGGCGAAGCACAGCAACAGTGCGGTGAAGAAGGAAAGCTTTCTCATAGTTCGCCTCCTTTCTTCTTTTGCTTCACCGGCGCACTGATGAGCCATTTCAGGCTTATCTCCGCCTTCGTGGGACCGAACCAGCGGCGCCTGTAGGTAGCCAGCCATTCGTAGTGCCCCGTGCCATCTTCGGTAGGCCGGTACACCTTGTATTCGCCGCCCTGATAACCGACTCCGATATTGAAATCAATCGTCAGACACCGGTGTACCTGCAGCGAGTAACCGTATTCCACGCCACCTCCGAAGCCGAACTTGGCAGCCTGATAACCCTTGCCGCCGAACTCCACGTCGTAGGTCAGCGCCGAGCCGTAGATACCCACATGGTGGCCGCTGAAGCGTTTCTCCTGAGCTTTTTTGCCGAAATAGTACCGCAGCGTGAGGTAGCCGCCGTAGCCCTGCCAGTACCAATGCCTGGCATCGGATGACAGCCAGGTGGCGAACCAGTCTGCGCCAATAGTGAAATTCATCGGCAGCCATACCTCGATACCGATATTGGGCACCAACACCGCATCATACAGCAGGTTGGTCCTGAGTGCCACCACAGGCACCTTGACGGGCGCAAGAGTGCTGTCCATCAACGCAGGCATAGAATCAACGGGTGCATCAAGCGTATCCGCAACAGCGGTTAGCGTATCCGCAGGAGCATCAATCGTGTCCGCAACAGCGGTTAGCGTATCCGCAGGAGCATCAATCGTGTCCGCAACAGCGGTTAGCGTATCCGCAGGAGCATCAATCGTGTCTGTAAGCGTGTGCAGTGTGTCCGCAGCGTGGGCGCGCGTAGAAAAAATAGGACGGCTGTCTTCGGGAACAGAAAGGCTGTCTTCGGCAGACTCCGCTGAATAGGCAGACTCAGCCGGATCGGCAGACTCAGCCGTGTCGTCTGGCACGACAGCAGAAGCCGGCACAATAGTAGCAGGCTCCGGGTTGCGTGGCTCTGCAACCGCCGGTTCAACGGCAACAGGCGTCCGCTCGTCCTCTGCCTCGGATGCCGGGGCGGGAGGAACGGGAGTGACGACCATGACGCTGTCGGCATCACTCTCCGGCAAAAGAACTGCGCTCTCCCCAGGACAACACCGGTGAAGCAACAACAGGAGCAACACCAAAATGCCCCCGGTAAGGGCGCACCAGAAGAGCTTCTTACGATTAATGTGTTTTCCCATGGGCACGTTTGGTCACATAACATATTGAAAATCAGCCATTTACCCCCCCCCCTGAGACAAGATCAGGAAGAGGATTTGGCAAATGGCTGTTAACTAAAATCGCCGCAAATTTAGCACTTTATTCTCATATATGCAAATTAAATGCACTTTTTTTGACATTTTTCCCTTTTTTCGTAATATCACAACCTGCAAATGCACTAATTTTACAAAAAATGACAATTTGATTTGGCTGTGTCAGATTTTTTTAGTATCTTTGCAGCCGAATTATGTCCATGGAAGAAAATATCCACCATACAGGTATCGTTCTGAGCGTGAAAGACACAACGGCGAAAGTACAGATCGTGCAGTCGTCCGCTTGTGCCGCATGCGAGGCGAAAGCGATGTGTGTCTCTACGGAGAGCAAGGAGCAGCTGATTGACGCGCTGATGCTGGAGCCGCTGCAGCCGGGCGACCGCGCGGAGGTCATCATCCGCGAGAGGCTCGCGTGGAAAGCCGTACTCTTGGGCTACATTATGCCGTTTGTGGTGATGGTGGCGGTCATAGCCGTACTCACCCTCGCCACAAGCCTCAACGAAGCCGTCACAGGCACAATCGCCCTCTGCGCCACCGCCGTCTATTACCTCATCCTGCGCCTCTTCCGCAACCGGCTGGAGAAACAGTTCTCCATCACCGCACGCAGGGCATAAAAATGTACGATTATTAAGATTTTGCCTCCTCGGGGGAAAGTCGGGAGTACATCGGGTGTACATCGGAGGCAAATCGGACTTAAAGGCTCCGATTTCGTAACCGGAAAAATATACGATTATTAAGATTTAACCGAATAACAAACAATTAAAAACAAACAACCAACATGAATCTGATTCTGATTTCTATGGGAGTGCTGGGTGTGACAGCGTTAGTGGCAGCTATTCTGCTCTATTTCGTCAGCCGGTTCTTCCAAGTAGAGGAAGATCCGCGCATCGACTTGGTGCAGGCCGTGTTGCCCGGTGCCAACTGCGGTGGATGCGGATTTGCCGGTTGCCGCAACTTCGCCGAAGCGTGCGTCAAAGCCGGCAGTACAGACGGTCTGGCCTGCCCCGTGGGAGGTGACCCGACCATGGACGAGGTGAAGAAAATCCTGACGCCCGCCGACGACGGAGCAACGGCTCCTGCACCGGCAGAAGGCGACGGCAAGAAAGGATTCGATCCCGTTATTGCCGCCAAAATCAAGGCGCTCGCTACCCCGAGAGCTACCTTCCCGAACTTAATCGCCATGGTTCATAAATAATCAAATGGCTCAATAAATGAACAAATGGTAAATGATTAAATGAACAAATGATGAAGACATTTCATATAGGCGGAGTTCATCCGCATGACAACAAACAATACTCCGCTCATCAGCCGATTACGGAGTGCCCGCTGCCCAAACAGGCAATCATTCCGCTGGTGCAGCATATCGGTGCACCGGCCCAGGCCGTTGTGGAGGTTGGCAAGAAAGTGAAAGTAGGCGAACTGCTGGCGAAAGCCGGCGGGTTCGTGAGTGCTAACATCTGCTCGCCGGTGAGCGGTACGGTGACCAAGATCGGCGACTGGACCGACGCATGGGGCGCACCCGGACAAGCGGTCTATATTGACGTAGAGGGCGACGAGTGGCTGCCGGAAATCGACCGCACGCCGGATCTGGTACGCCAGTGCACACTGGAGCCCAAGGCTATCATCGACAAGATAGCCGCAGCCGGTATCGTAGGTCTCGGCGGGGCATGCTTCCCCACACACGTCAAACTCCTGCCGCCTCCGGGCAAGAAAGCAGAGGTGCTCATCGTCAACGGCGTAGAGTGCGAACCCTATCTGACCTGCGACCACCAGTTGATGTTAGAGCACGGCGAGGAGATTATCATCGGTATCAGGCTGCTGATGAAAGCACTCAATGTCCAGCGCGCTATCATCGGTATCGAGAACAACAAGAAAGATGCAATCGCCCATATGACCAAACTGGCACAGAGCCAGTTGGGTATCGAGGTTCTGCCACTCAAACTCCGCTACCCGCAGGGCGGCGAGAAACAGCTCATCGACGCCTGTATCGGACGCCAGGTGCCCTCAGGAGCACTGCCGATCGAGGTAGGCGCTGTAGTCGATAACGTCGCTACCATCTTTGCCGTCTATGAGGCGGTGCAGAAGAACAAACCCCTCATCTCGCGTGTGATAACCGTCACCGGCAAATCCGTCAAGAACCCGGGCAACTACTCCGTGCGTTTCGGTACGCCGATTGAGGAAGTCATCGCGCTCGCAGGAGGTGTTCCTGTTGATACCGGCAAGATTATCGGCGGTGGGCCGATGATGGGGCGCGCCATGGATCATACAGAGAACATGCCCGCCAACAAACGTCTGAGCGGTCTTCTTTTCCTGCCGGAGGCAGAGAGCGTTCGTCCCGAGGAAGAGAATTGTATCCGTTGCGGCAAATGCGTTCAGGCATGCCCGATGGGACTGGAGCCGTATCTGCTCCAGCGTCTCAGCGAATTAGGCATGTACGACGAGCTGGAGAAGCACGACATCATGGACTGCATCGACTGCGGTTGCTGCGTCTTCACCTGTCCTGCCCACCGCCGTCTGCTGGACCATATCCGCCCGGGCAAAGCCAAAGTAGGCGCTATCCTGCGCGAGCGCGCCGCAGCTGCGAAAAAATAAAATGGTCAAATGATTAAATAAATGAAAAAATGGTAAATGATAAAATGAATAAATTCATTGTTGCACCGGCACCTCACGCCCATAGTGGCGACAGCGTCCGCCGGAATATGCTTCTGGTCATCCTCGCGCTGCTGCCCGCCTATGTGGTGTCGGTGATTGAGTTTGGCTGGGGAGCATTGATCACGGCGTGTATCTCGATCCTTGCGTGCGTATGCACCGAGTACGTCATCAGCCGTTACGTGCTCAAAGAGCAACGCCGGACAATAGGCGACCTCTCGGCCGTTCTGACAGGTCTGTTGCTCGCTTTCAACCTGCCTTCCACCATCGACTGGTGGATTGTGGTGATCGGTGCAGTAGTAGCCATCGGTATCGGCAAGATGACTTTCGGCGGCCTGGGACAGAACCCCTTCAACCCCGCACTCGTAGGACGTGTGTTCCTGCTGATCGCCTATCCGGCACAGATGACCACATGGCCTGCTCCGCAGGGTTTCGGCGGCTCCTATATAGACGCCGAGACAGGCGCTACCCCGCTCTATTATCTCAAGCACATCGTGAAAGCAGGCGATGCATCGGTGCTTGACCAGCTGCCTTCGCTCTGGGATTCCTTCCTCGGCGTCATGGGTGGGTCGCTCGGTGAGGTCAGCGCATTGATGCTGATTATCGGCGGCATATTCCTCATCTGCTGCCGCGTCATCACATGGCATATCCCTGTAGCTATCCTCGCTACCGTAGCCTGCTTCGCAGCCTGCACCGGCCTTGCCGGCGCACTGCCTGAGGGTCTTGACACCTGCCACTACGTGGGTTACGAGCTCCTCTCCGGCGGTCTGATACTCGGTGCCTTCTTCATGGCTACCGACTACGTGACAAGCCCGATGAGTGCATGGGGAAAGATTATCTTCGGTATCGGTATCGGCCTCATCGTCATGGTGATCCGTACGTGGGGCAACTACCCCGAAGGTATGTCGTTCGCTATCCTGATCATGAACGCTTGCGTTCCATTGTTGAACAAGATTCGTCCGCAACGTTTCGGCGAACCTAAAAAAGCATAAGGAGGTACGATCATGGCAAAATTAGAAAGTACATTCAAGAACATGGTGCTCAGCCTGGTTATCATCTCGATGGTAGCCGCAGGTGCACTGGCAGGCGTCTATGCGCTCACCGCAGATACTATCGCCGTGCAGGAAGCACAGAAACAGCAGCAGGCTATCCTCGCCGTGCTGCCGGATGGTTGCACAATAGCTGAGCCTGAAGAAGTAGAGGGGCTGACCGTTTACAAGGCATACAAAGACAGCACTTGGGTTGCCACCGCCGTGGAGACCAGCGAAGTTGGTTTCGACGGCCCGCAGGTCATCATGGTGGGTCTGGATGCCGAAGGCAAAGTGCTGGACTACGTAGTCCTCAAACAAACGGAGACTCCGGGGCTGGGAGCACATATCGACCACTGGTTCAAGGACGCAGCAGGCAACCGCTCTATCCTCGGCAGAAAAGCCGGTGCTCTCGCAGTCAGCAAGGACGGAGGCGAAGTAGATGCCATCACCGCAGCTACCATCTCCTCGCGCGCGTTTCTTAAAGCAATCAATAAAGCGTACGCCGCAATCGCCGCAGAACCCGTCGAAGCCGCTACCGGCGCTTCGCAACTGCAACCTGCCCAAGAGGTTGAATCAAATGAACAAATGGTAAATGATTAAATGGTAAATAGCTATGAGTAATGCAATGAAAACATTGACCAACGGTATTCTCAGGGAGAACCCGACTTTTGCGTTGGTCCTCGGTATGTGCCCTACGCTGGCTACTACCACCTCTGCCGTTAACGGTATGTCCATGGGCCTGGCAACATTGTTCGTGCTCGTTTGCTCGAACGTGGTTATCTCGCTCCTCAAGAACCTCATCCCCGACAAAGTGCGTATCCCTGCCTTCATCGTGGTCATCGCTACCTTCGTGACGATGGTGCAACTGGTGATGCAGGCTTACCTGCCGGGTATATACGATGTATTAGGATTGTTCATCCCGCTGATTGTGGTGAACTGTATCGTACTCGGCCGCGCCGAGGCGTTTGCAGCCAAGAACACCGTAGGTCTGAGTGCCCTCGACGGACTCGGTATGGGTCTCGGATTCACCCTCTCGCTCACCGTACTGGGTATCATCCGCGAGTTCCTCGGCGCAGGTACAGTCTTCGGATTCCAACTCTATAACAGCCATTTCGCAGCGCTGATCTTCGTACTCGCTCCGGGTGCCTTCATCTGCCTCGCCTACCTCATGGCGGCTGTCAACAAACTGCAGAAGAAATAATTCGTAATTTTTAATTTTTAATTTTTAATTGAAATGGTTTACTTCTTGATATTTATCTCTGCAATATTCGTTAACAATATTGTATTGAGCCAGTTTCTGGGCATCTGCCCGTTCCTGGGTGTAAGTAAGAAGATCGACACCGCCCTCGGCATGGGTGCCGCAGTGACTTTCGTTCTCACGCTGGCTACGGTAGTTACTTACCTTCTGCAGAAACTGTTAGTGCTCTGGGGCGTGGAGTTCCTCCAGACCATCCTCTTCATCCTCGTCATCGCCGCCCTTGTGCAGATGATCGAGATCATGCTGAAGAAGGTCTCCCCGTCACTCTATCAGGCTCTGGGTGTCTTCCTGCCGCTGATCACCACCAACTGCTGTATCCTCGGTGTAGCCCTTATCGTGGCTGACCAGCAGAAACTGCTGGCCAAACTGCCGTTAGGCGCCGACTACGGACTTCTCTCCGGTACCGTTTACGCTTTCGCAACAGCCATCGGCTTTGCCCTCGCACTCATCCTCTTCGCAGGTATCCGCGAGCAACTGGCACTCAACAAAGTGCCCGAGGCAATGAAAGGCACGCCTATCGCTCTGCTCACCGCAGGTCTGCTGGCGATGGCATTCATGGGATTCAGCGGCGTCGTTTAATCTCCGGTAATCAGTCCCGCCCGCACGGCGGGACTGATTGTATCACCCATATACACGCGCACGGATACACCCTGTATGCCAATCATCCAAACGACATAAACACGCTTACAATGAAAAATTTATTAATTATACTACTTACAGTTATGAGTATCTACGATTTTACGGTGCTGGACACCAAAAAGAATGAAGTCAAATTAGAGGAGTACAAAGGCAAAGTACTCTTAGTGGTTAACACGGCTACGGGTTGCGGTTTCACGCCGCAGTACGAGGCATTGGAGAACCTGTACAAGAAATACAAAGACCAGGGCTTGGTAATCCTCGACTTCCCCTGCAACCAGTTCGGCCAGCAGGCCCCGGGCAGCGACGAGGAGATCGTTTCCTTCTGCCAGCTCAAGTATAACGTTTCGTTCCCGCAGTTCTCCAAGATTGAGGTGAACGGCGAAAACGAGAGCCCGGTATTCACCTACCTTAAGGAGAATGGTCCCGAGGAACAATACGAAGGCCTGAAAGCCAAGGCCACCGCCAAAATGCTCAAGGGCATCAGCAAGACCTGCAAGAAAGAGAACGACATCCGCTGGAACTTCACCAAGTTCCTTATTGACCGCGAGGGCAACGTAGTAGGCCGTTTTGCTCCTACCACCAAACCCGAGGACATCGAAGCAGAGATCGTAAAACTGCTCTAATTCGTAATTTTTAATTTTTAATTCTTAATTGATATGACACGTGAAGAAGCATTGAAAGAACTGGCTATGTACGGAGCCGGTTGGTTCGGAAACAGCAAACAACACTTCGCCTTCTCGGCATACAACCGTCTGAACGGCTGGAACAAACTCGCCGACAAATGGAAAGAGGAAGCCGAGGAAGAGTGGGACGAGGCAGAGGAAGTACTCAACCGTCTGGTAGAGTTGGGTTGCAAACCCGCTGACCTGCAAGAGGCGATGAAGACCATCGAGTTCCCCTTCTATGACGACCCGAAAGAGCAGATCGAGAAAGACTACAACCCCGGGGCAGTAGAGGAACTGAGCCGTCTGCACGCTGCGTTCGCAGACGATGTACCGACCCAGAAACTCATCGAGAAATGGATTGAGGGCGAGGTAGCACACATGGCTTGGGAAGCACAGTACCTCAACTATATCGACAAACTGGGCTACGAGAACTTCCTCATTGAGATGATGTAACGCGTTCGCTGAAAATGGCAACCCGCTTGAGTTGCCCCAAGTAATCCAATAATGCTGCCACAAAGACGCCCCGCAGAATGACATGCGAGGCGTCTGTGTATAATGGAAGAACATTAAGAATCAATAGGCGCATTTATTTTTTTGTTACTTGATATGCAAAAATACCCGTTAACAAGAATAAAATAGCCAATATCACACATGATACCATTATTATCATTGCTTCACCGGCCCAATGATTAACTCTGAAAAGAATCCCGACAGATAAGCAAATAACTACGATACTTGTTGCAATCAACGTGTTACGCAGATTTTTTGCGCAGTTGCCTTTCGCAGCAATAATAGCAGCAAAAGAATCGGACTTTCCCAACCAGCATGCTACTACACATGCAAACACAATAGTGAGACAAGCGGCAATAATCATCTGCCAAGCCCCACCGAGCCAATGGAGGGCACGAAACATAGATGCACTCGTCCAAAGGGCGGCAAGAATACCTCCGCACAGGCAGAGACAGGCTCCTAAATTAGATTTTTTCATTTTCTTAAATGATTTAAATGCCTTGCAGCAGCCAAGGGCAAAGCGGTTAATATACATACAAAAGCGTGAGGCTGCTATGCCACACACTCAACATTGACGGCCTTAGGAAACCTTGATAAACAAGTATGCAGATAATGCTCCACGCTACTACGTGGAAACTATTTGCTATCGTCTCGCTTATCTGTTTGAAAAGTTCCTAAGTTTTCAATGTTAAGAGCGAAAGCAAACGCTTCTTTTAATCAATATGTTATCGCTCGTCGCTACGCGCGAGATGCCATCCTCCGAATGGCTTGCCTGCTCGGCTCTAAGCCGCGTCTCGGAGAGGGGACGGTTTATTTTAAGTTCAATGCCATCGGCAACATGCAGAGGAACGGTATGCACCTTGCGTAGTCAATGGAGTTGTAGTTGTCGCGGAAATGCAAGTTCTCGTAATACGATTTCTTGCGCTTGAAATAGAGTTTCTCCGATTGGATAGCCCATGCGACTTGTCCAAGTTTCTGTGCAAGAAACCATTTCTCCAGCAAACGGGACGAGCGACCATTGCCGTCTGCAAACGGATGAATACTTACGCAAACAAGGTGAATCATACTTGCGTAATAGAACACCTCATCGTATGACAAATCGGCTTTCACAAGCACATCAATATCATGCATGAGTTTTGCCATTTCTTCAGCCACGATATTTGGCTCAGCGCCGGTGTAGACCTTCACACCGCTGCCAAACACTCCGACAGGCATATCCCGATATGCACCTTTGTACTTGTCTGCTATGCCGGAACTATCGGAAAGGAGTTTATGCGCCGCATGGAAAGCGTCCGTGCTGATGATATTCTTCGCCGCAAACTCATAAGCGGCAATCATATCGTCTATCTCCTGTACATCGCGGCTGATGATTTGGGCTTCTTTGAGTTTCAAATAATCATCTTCGGTCATTGACGAGCCCTCAATAAGGCTGGAGTTGCAGGACGAACTGAGCAAGTAGAAACGGAAATTCTGGGGCGTGAGCGGCTTGGAAGCAAGTCGTTTGACGCGCTTCTCAATTGTAATCGGCTGCTGCGTTTGGTAATCAGCCAAGAACTCACTATGTATGATCTGTAACGGCTCCATTCTGAATCATCTTTGCAACTTCCGGCTGCAAAGGTACAACTTTTTTGTGACATGTGCAAGGGTGTAAGTGAAAAAAGTGTGCACAATTCTGCTTTTTATTTGCATATGTGCAAATTTTGTTGTACCTTTGTAGCGGATTTAAGAAATGTGCAATAACCTAATAAATGGCCAAATGGTAAATGACCAAATGGTAAATTTAATTGGTCTTCTCATCCCGCTTCTGGGCACGATGCTCGGCTCGGCGTTCGTCTTCTTCATGAAGAAGGAGATGCCAGACCGCCTGCAAAAAGCCCTGCTGGGATTTGCTTCAGGAGTGATGGTAGCGGCCAGTGTCTGGTCGCTACTCATTCCTGCCATCGAAGCCGAAGCCGACAAAGGCGCGTGGGCTGTCATGCCTGCGGCTGTCGGCTTTCTGCTTGGTATCCTTTTTCTCTTGGCGATTGATGAACTGACGCCGCACTTGCATATGGGCGCGAGCACACCCGAAGGGCCGCATTCCAAACTCTCCCGCACAGCCATGCTTGCCCTCGCGGTCACCATCCACAACCTGCCCGAAGGAATGGCAGTAGGCGTCGTCCTCGCCGGAGCCACACAAGGCACAGCCGGACTATCCATGTCTGCCGCCATCGCCGTTTCTCTCGGTATAGCGATACAAAACATCCCCGAAGGAGCGATTATCTCCATGCCCATGCGTGCTGCAGGCAACAGCCGTTGGCGCTCGTTCCTCATCGGCAGCCTCAGCGGCGTCGTCGAACCCATCGGCGGACTGCTCGTCATCCTTCTGGCGGCATGGCTCACACCCGTCTTGCCGTACCTGCTCGCTTTCGCCGCAGGCGCTATGATGTATGTCGTCGTCGAGGAACTCATCCCAGAAGCCTCCCAAGGCACCCACTCCAACCTCTCCACCATCGGTTTCGCCATCGGCTTTGTCCTCATGATGGTCATGGATGTGGTGTTGGGCTAAAAATAGAATACTATGATCCACATTCAAGAAGAAGCAGGTCGCTGCCTGCTGTGTGCTGCCGCACCGTGCGGCGAGAAAACAGCACGTGCTATCCGTGCA
>FLNW01002320.1_pt1 | contig 15228 bp, 11 predicted proteins | sample 1140371 | NCBI WGS metagenome assembly FLNW01 (sample SAMEA3878170, study PRJEB12797) | bioreactor metagenome | biome: Moose rumen | place: Sweden | collected 2011-10
AGCCCAAGAATTTTGGCGGCGTAAGGTCGGCGGCATCGGCTTTTATGGTGATAAGAAGTTGCGCCAACATACGATAAATGTCGGTTGGTTGTTGTTTTGCCTCCGCCCACAGCAAGTAATTGTCAGTGGTTTCAATGTCGTTTTTGACGCTGAAATCAATACGCTTTATTATGTCGGTGCAGACAAATTTTTTGAAATATTTTACCGCAATTTCGTTTTTGAGTTGTTCTTCGAGCATAGTGATTCTATTTTTTCGGTGTAAAGATAGAAAAAAAATCTTATAAGACCGCAAAGAATTTTATAATACCCTTGTAATACCCTTATAATACCTTTTAACAGCGTTTTAACGGCATTTAAACATTCTTTAAATGAAAGGGAATTTAGAATATTTATGTAGGTTTCAATTTCAACAAATCCAAAGTTTTTGGCATAAATCAATTCAACATTTTCAACTTGTTAGCAATTTCTTGCTTATATGTCTCCTTTAAATCTTCAAGAAGGAAACTTTTGTCAATAAATTCGTACCATTTTGGAGCAACTTTGACAAATTTTTTGAAACAACGTTAAAAGGTTATGATTATACCTTTAGAAATATAAAAAAGTGATAGAATATTACATTCTTTAAACGAAAAGAAAATATGTTAAAACGGAAAACACAGAAATACATTTTGAATTTTAAATTCCTTGATTTCTGTGTTTTCTGTTGTTAAAAAAATTGAGGCTTTTTAAAAACCTAACGCGTGTCCGATTCCGTGTTGAAGTCCGTCGATTTCGCAAAGCCCTCTCATTCTGCCGATAAGTGGATAGCCAACATTGTAAATGTCGTTGTCTAAATCGGTTAAGAGTCTTATGCCATGGTCAGGACGGAAAGGCATACGAACATCTTTTCTGCCTTCAGCAATGCGACGATGTTGTTCTCTTAATAATATTTCTACAATTTTGGGCATATCAAGCGAACCGTAAAGGTGTCCTGACTCGTAGAAACTACGGTCGGAAAGATGTTGAGTATTTCTTAAATGTACAAAATGTATCGAATCTGCAAATTCTTTCGCTATTGCTGGCAAATCGTTTTCTCTGCGTCCAGAAAGCGAACCTGTACAGAATGTAAGACCATTTCTAAGCGATGGATTAGCTTGTCTGAGCCAACGAATATCGTCAGCACAGCCCAAAATTCTTGGCATTCCAAGCACTGGATACGGCGGGTCGTCGGGGTGGATACAAAGGTTTACATTATATTCTTCGCAAACAGGCACCATTTCGTCAATAAAATCTTTGAGATTATGTCTTAAATCGTCTCTGCCGATGTTTTTGTAGGTTGAAATATACTCCATAAACACCTTTTTAGGGTCTTTTACCGAGCCGTCAATAACGCCGTTTACAAAGCCTTGAGTTAAAACTATGATAACGTAAACCAAATCGTCGATTTCTTTTTGCGTCATTTTTTTGTAAATTTCCTCAGCCTCTTTTACTATATCTTGAGGATAGTCTTGATCGGCATTTTCTCTGTTTAGGATAAAAATGTCGAAAGCCGCAAATGTTGGATAATGAAAATACAAACCTTTGCCTCCACCTTTGTGAGTGAAATTTAGTTCTGTACGTGTCCAATCCAAAACTGGCATAAAATTATAACAAACTGTATCAATGCCACATTCGCCGAGATTTTTGAGCGATTTTTTGTAGTTTTCGATGTGAAGTGTGTAGTTTTTGCCTTTGGTCTTAATGTCTTCGCTAACAGGAAGCGATTCAACAACCGACCATCTTAAACCTTTCGACTCTATCATGTTTTTTAGTTTCATGATTTCGTCTTTTTCCCATACCACTCCTATTGGAAGATGATGAAGCGCAGTTACAACGCCTTCAACACCCATTTGTACTAAATAGTCCAAACTAATTTTATCGTTAGGACCAAACCAACGCCATGTTTTTTCAAGCATAATTTTTTATAGATTTTTTGTGTAATTATAAATACACAATTTTTATTACACACCAGAAAACGAAGAAAAACCACCGTCAACCGGAATCACCGCACCTGTAATAAAAGATGCTGCCTTACTACAAAGAAATTGCACTGCCCCATTAAGCTCGGTTATATCCCCAAACCTACGCATAGGAGTACGTGCTATAACCTTTTTGCTACGTTCTGTAAGACTACCATCTGGATTGATTAACAATGCACGATTTTGATTGCCAATAAAAAAACCCGGTGCAATGGCATTAACACGAATCTTTTCTGAAAACTTGATAGCCATTTCTTGCGCCATCCACTGTGTAAATCCATCAATACCATGTTTTGCAACAGTATATCCAAGAACACGAGTAATAGCAGAATAAGCCGCCATTGACGAAATATTAATGATACTTCCCTCCCCTTTTTGAGCAATAAGCTCACCAAAAATTAGCGACGGATAAACTGTACCATTCATATTTATTTGGGTAACTTTTTCAAAATCTTCGATTTTCATATCAAAAACCGTTTTTTCGTCGGGAATGGTTGCCCCAGGAACATTTCCTCCTGCACAATTAATAAGAAAATCTATTCCACCCCAAGAGTTTGCAATCTCATCACAAGTTGATTTAAGTTTTTCTGTATCAAGAACATCAGAAACCACTCCCATTACTTTAGAAGTACCAATTTTGCTAAGTTCTTCAACCTTAGCCATTGTGTTTTCTTTATGGCGACCAAGAATTACAACATTAACACCCTGTTTTACAAAATGTTCAGCGATATTTCCTCCAAGAACACCAGCACCACCAGTTACAATGGCATTTTTTCCAGATATATCAAAAATATTATTTTCCATTTCTAATTTCCTTTACTATTTGCAATGCGTTTTTTACCTTTTCGGTTATTGTAGAAAAATCTTTTGTTAGTTGAGACCCAAGCCCAACACATGCAACACCTGCCTTAAACCATTCTTCAAGGCTTTCGCGTTCGGGCGTAACTCCTCCTGATGGCATTATGTTAGTCCACGGACAAGGTGCTTTAATTGCCTTTACAAAGGATGGTCCACCAACTTCTTTACCTGGAAATATCTTAACTATTTCGCAACCGAGTTCTTCGGCAAGGTTTATTTCCGACAACGTTCCACAGCCTGGCAACCATGCTATTTTTCTACGATTGCAAATCTTGGCCATATCAGGATTCAACGATGGCGAAACAATAAAACCAGCACCAAGTTGAATATAAAGTGCTGCCGTTGCAGAATCTACAACACTTCCTACGCCCATAATCATTTCGGGACATTCTACTGCACACCATTTGTTTATTTCGGCAAAAACCTCATGTGCAAAATCACCACGATTGGTAAATTCAAAAACTCTTGCACCACCATCATAACAGGCTTTTACCACTTGCTTTACTTTTTGTACATCGCTGTTATAATAAAGTGGGACAATTCCCGTTGACAACATTGTATTTAGTACATCTATACGCTTAAATCTTGACATAAAGAAACTACGTTTAAGTTTTTAATTAACAATAAATTATCTCGAAACTCTTCCACTGGCATCGCCCGACATGAGTTTTTCTACTTCTTGAACAGATACTCTATTGTAGTCGCCGTAAATAGTATGTTTTAGACACGATGCTGCAACAGCAAAATTTAATGCCTTTTGGTCATCGTTTTTATAGGTCTGTAGCCCATAAATAAGACCACCCATAAACGAATCGCCACCGCCTACTCTATCTACAATATGTGTTATTTGATATTCTGGCGACTTATAGAGTTTTTTTCCATCATAAAGTACACCCGCCCAATTGTTATGATTGGCATTTATTGACGTTCTAAGTGTTGTAATTACTTTTTTTGCCTTTGGAAAACGATTCATTATCTGTTGTGATACCGATAAATATGCATCGGCATCAACTTTTCCCGAACTAACATCTACATTTTCGGGCTTTATAAGTAGAGCCTTTTCGGCATCTTCCTCATTACCAAGTATAATATCGCAATATTCAACCAATGTTGGCATTACCTCATCGGCACGTTTTCCATATTTCCAAAGATTCTTGCGATAATTAAGATCACAGGAAATTGTTATGCCAAGCTTTTTAGCTACTTCAAGTGCTTCAAGGCATACTTGAGCTGCACCTTCCGAAATAGCTGGCGTTATTCCCGTCCAATGAAACCACTGCGCTCCATCGAACACTTTTTTCCAATCAACCATTCCACGTGTTATTTCGGAAACAGCCGAATGTGCACGGTCGTAAATAACTTTTGACGCACGGCTTACCGCACCTGTTTCGAGGTAATAAATACCAACTCTGTCGCCTCCAAAAACAACATCGTTAACATCAACGCCAAATCCTCTAAGTTCTCTTAAGCAAGCATTGGCAATATCATTTTGTGGAAGTCTTGTAACAAAACTTACAGGAATGCCATAGTTTGCAAGCGAAACGGCAACATTAGCCTCTCCACCACCAAAAGTAGCGTTAAAAGTGTTTGTTTGCAAAAAACGTTCGTTGCCTGGGGCTGCAAGCCTTAGCATTATTTCTCCAAATGTAACTGTCTTTTTCATTTTATATTAAAAATTGAAATATTCTTTTGCATTATTATAACAAATGTTAGACACCATTGTACCAAGCAAATCCATATCGTACGGTAATTCGCCATTTTCTACATCGTTGCCAATTACATTGCAAAGTACCCGGCGAAAATATTCATGACGTGGATACGATAAAAAACTACGACTATCGGTCAACATTCCAACAAAACGACTCAAAAGTCCATGATTACTAAGACAATTAAGCTGTTTTTCCATACCATCTTTTTGATCAAGAAACCACCAAGCTGCTCCCCACTGCATTTTTCCAGCAATAGTTCCATCTTGAAAATTTCCAATCATTGTTGCAAATACTTCGTTATCAGCAGGATTGAGATTATAAAGAATTGTTTTAGCAAGATTGTTTCCACAATCAAGCCTATCGAGTAGTCTTGACATATTTGTTGCTTGTTGAAAATCTCCAATGCTATCAAAACCAGTATCAGGTCCAAGGGTTGTTAAAAGTCGTGAATTATTGTTACGCAATGGTCCTGCATGAAACTGCTGAACCCAATTATGCCTTTTTACTTGCAACGCAAAACGGTAAAGACAAGCAGATTTAAATTTAAGAATTTCAACAGCATCCAACGGTTTTTGTAACAGTGCTTTTGAAAATATTTTTTCTATTTCCTCATCGCTATATTGCGCAGCATAGAGAAAATCTACACCAAAATCTGCCAAACGACACCCATTTTGCTCAAAATAATCCATTCTTTTGTCCAAGGCCTTAAACAATGTTTCAAAACTATTGATTTCAATATCAGATGTTTCTGAAAGTTTAGCAATATAATCAACGTATGCTTTGGGATTTTCTATTGCAGATGCTTTATCGGGTCGCCATGCTGGCAAAACTTTAATTGGACATTGAGAATTTTTAATCATTTTGTGCCAACGAAGGTCATCAATTGGGTCGTCGGTGGTACAAAGCGTTTCTACATTCATTTTTTTTAACAACCCCCACACTCTAAAATTATCGCTATCAAGCATTTGCGATGTTTTTTCCCAAATTGAATAGGCTGAGCGTTCATCTAAAAGTTCCTTAATGTTGAAATAACGTAGCAACTCCAAATGTGTCCAATGATAAAGCGGATTTCTAAGTGTATCGGGAACGGTTTCTGCCCACGCTTGAAATTTTTCTCTATCGGTGGCATTGCCTGTTACAAAACGTTCGTCCTTTCCATCGGCTCGCATTGCTCTCCACTTGTAATGATCGCCATAAAGCCAAGCCTGTGCAATATTATCAAATTTATGATTTTCGGCTATCATTTGTGGCGATAGATGACAATGATAGTCAATAATAGGCATCTTTTCTGCATAATTATGGTAAAGATATTGCGCAACAGATGTCTTTAATAAGAAATTTTCGTTGATAAAAGTTTTCATGGTATTATTTTTTCGACAATTGGCAAGTTAACAAAATTACCTTACCAATTTTTAATATTCAATTGGTTTGTATTTAGGTACTAATATTTTCATTATTACCCAAGCTAAAATATAGGCTACGGCACAATAACAGAATACCATCATGTATCCAGCAGGTTTGCCCGTAACCCCAAAAAACGTAAACGCATCACCAAGTTCTTCGGCATGAGTAAACAGTTTTCCCGAACATTTATTGATTAAAAAAGAGCAAAGTCCACCGAACATTGTGCCAATGCCTGTTATTGTGGCAATTGCTGTTTTTGGAAACATATCTCCTATAGTTGAATAAAGATTGGCAGACCAAGCTTGATGTCCTGCCCCTGCAAGTCCTATAATTACACAAGGCCACCATATTGATACCGAGGCCAACGGCTGGGCAAACATTGCAAACACTGGTAGGCATGCAAATATAAACATAGCTCGCATTCGTCCACTATATGGGTGCATACCTTTTTTCTCAACAAAATACTTCGGCAAATAACCACCTATTATGGATACAAGCGTTACTATAAGATATAGTACAAAAATTAACAATTGTGCCATTCCCGAGGTAGAAGGATAGCCTAACTCAGAAAAATATGCAGGAGCCCAAAACAAGAAAAACCACCAAACACCATCGGTCATCAATTTTCCAACAATAAAAGCCCATGTTTGACGATATTTAAAACAATCTACAATAGAAAATTTCCGACCACTATTTTTTTCTGTACTTGGTTCTTTTAACACTGAAGTTTCCTTATCAGACTCGATATATTTTAATTCATAACTATTTACAAATCTACTTTTTGACGGAGAATCATACAACTTAAACCATGCTCCTGCCCATAAAAATCCTATTGAACCTATTATAATAAACGCCATTTCCCAACCCATACTTTTTGCAAGAAATGGAATAATCAAAGGAGCAGCAAGCGCACCTACAGATGCTCCTGCATTAAAAATAGAAGTGGCAAAGGCACGGTCTTTTTTTGGAAAATATTCGGCTGTTACTTTTATTGCAGCAGGAAAATTACCAGCTTCGCCTGTTGCAAGTATAATTCTACAGCCCAAAAACAACCAAACACTTATGGTAGAAATTGTAAGTGCAATTTGAGAACCTTTTTCCACTGCCCTCAATGCGTCAATACTTTCAAGACCAGAGAGTTTCATGGTTACCATTCCACATGCTGCATGCAAGCAAGCTCCTATCGACCAGATAACTATTGCCCAAATATATCCTTTTTTGGTTCCCATCCAATCAATAAATTTCCCCGCAAAAAGAGATATAAAAGCATAAAAAATAGAAAAAATAGATGTTATGTTGCCATAGTTGTTGTCGTTCCAATGGAAATCCACTGCTATAAAATCTTTCCATGTAAGTGAAAGCACTTGTCTGTCTAAATAATTAACCGTGGTAGCAACAAAAAGCAACGCACATATAACCCAACGAAAATATGACATGGCTTTGTTATTTTTTTAATTTTGTTTTAACACAAAAATAACAATTAATATCGGCCATAAACAAAATTTTTAGGTGGTTTTATCTACCTATTTTGTAACAAACTTTTTTTTAATTGTAACATTATTCAATAATATTGTTAATAAAATCGTTGTAAGGCTGCATTATTTTTATATCATTAATCAATTGCTCAAAAAAATTTTTACTACAAATTTCTTCATCGGTATAATATTTCATTGGAACAAAGGCTGTATATTTTATAAACTCGGCTGTCTGCTCAGGTGTATCTTTTGGAAAACCTTTTGGAAGTGTTTTGAGTTTTTGTTCCCAAAGAGAAAATTTTTTTGAAAAACTCTTTTCATCAAGAATTTTTTTATAACTATTAGGATCGTTAAAAATCACACGTCTTATCTGCTCAAGATCGTATTTTTCGGGACACCATACACCTCCTGCAAGCATACATTCGCCACTCTTTAAATGAATGTAATAACCCGCAAGTCGGCTTTTTTTGCCACCTCGAGCAATATAAATGCCGATATGATCTTTGTATGGTCGCTTGTCTGCACTAAATCGTATATCGCGATAAATTCTAAAAATACAATCCTTGCCTTGCAACCCAAAAAGATTATAAAACTGCGAAATCTCTGCAATAAGTGCATCTGCAAAATTTTCTGCCTCGCCTTTTATTTTCAAATATGTATCTTTGCGGGCGTTAAACCACTCGCGATTGTTATTTTGTGCCAATTGCTCAAAAAAATCAAGTGCGTTTTTTATGTCCATGACAAATAAAATTAAAATATTATTAACATTAATAACACTACTCTGGGTTAGACAAAGTGTGGCTCAAAATTACACAAAAATAGTTGCCGATACCAATTTTTCGGATTCTCTTTTAAAAAAAATTCTATGTGTACACGACTCACTTCAAATACTTGATACAATCATTTTTGTAGAAAAATTTTCACCATCATTACATATAGAAAGAATACTCAACCCTAAAAAACAAAAAAACACAGAACAAATTACCGATAGTTTTCACATTACTGGATATGCAACACGCAATGCCTCCAACGGTAACAACAAAGGATTTAGCACCTCGGCACAAACCGATATAACCTTAGAAGGCTTTACCTCGGGAATAGATATAACTGCTAAAATTAAAGACAGCGATATGCCAGTGTCGGCAGATGGCACATCAGCTCAAATTTCTGAATTAGCCGAGATGTATATTTCAGCTGAAAAAAATGGATTGTCATTTCTCGCTGGTGATTTTACTGCCACACAAAACAACTCACAATTCAACAATTTTAGCAAAAAAATTAAAGGGTTTCAAGTTTCAGCTGCTATAAAAGGTTCGGAAAAGGTGGACTCCGTATTTTTTAACACCGACTTCGCCATTGCAAAAGGAAAATTTAGAAGACAAAGAATAATAGTTTATAGTTACTCGCAAGGTCCATACTATTTAACATCTGCCGATTCTACGCCAACAATAGTGCTTGTTGGAACAGAAAAAATATGGCTCGACGAAAAACTTCTTTCTCGTGGCACAGATTACACAATCGACTACAATTCGGGTACAATATATTTTTCTATCCAATGCCCAATATCGTCGCAAAGCCGCGTTATTGTTGATTTTCAATATGGTGCCCAATCAAGAGCCAACTATTTTGTAAATGCAAATGGCGGAATAAAAATAAACAACACAAAAATATCCGTTGGATACTTGGCTGGAATTGACAGCAAAAACAAGTTAACTTCCCTCAACTCTGCCGAACAAACCGTATTTGCCACCGACTCATCGTCATTGCCTAAGTCTAACGAGTATTTTTCGATAAAATTAGACCAAGACTTAGGCAAAAACTCAACATTAAACACCGAATTTATAACCTCACAACACTGCGACAACAGACTATTTCCCCAAACAAATAATGGATATGCTGGTTCGTCAACTTTTCAAAGAAAATTTTTACTAAACGATAGAGTTAATAAACTTGACATAATGTTGGATTATAAATTTAAAGTACATGGATTTTCAGCATACGAAATAGACAAAAATCCAAAAATATTGGAGCAATGGAATATTTATAATTATAATGACAATAAAGATGAGCAAATGGCACAATTTATGTTATCATATAATAAAGATACTATTGCAAAAGCAAGATATTTTTTCAATTTGATTGATATTTCCTCATTATTTAAAGGAATATCAAACAAAGTGGAAATAAATGTTTACAAAAAGCAATTTTCTTTTGAAACATTTGTCGATGCTGGTCGTGTAAAACATGGCGATAGTATTTCCAATACTCTGAAAACCAACTTTTTGGCTAATGTTTACTTTAATAAGTTCACATTAGGCACGGCTGTTTACATTCGTAACATCAATAATTTGCAAATTGCTGATAATAACGATAATAATTACTATGGATTTGATTTAATTCTATCTAAAAGCGAAAAAAAATCAAGCATAAAACTAATTGCACAAAACAAATTTATATATACAAATTACAATAAATTAAGTTTCAAAGACAATTACGAAAAAAAGATTACAACTAAATACGATGCACAATTTTCCGAAAAAATTAAAATATCCACAACTTCGGTTTTTCTTATGGCAAAAAACACCGCAAACTACGACACCATCGCACCAAAAACTGCAACTCTTACAGGACAAGCCTCTGCCATTGCAACATTATGCAACAAAAGACTTAATTTTATTACCAACTACGAATCTACAGCTGGTAGAGAAGAAAAAGCTGGATTTGTGTTTTTAAAAACCGCTCAAGGACGTGGATATTATGTTTGGAACGACTACAACAACGATGGAATACAAGACCTTAACGAATTTGAACAAGCTTATTATCAATGCGACGCCGATTATGCAAAGTATTATGTTCATACCGGCGAATTTATCGCCACCATTACACAAAAATACAAATTTACTGCAACATGGAACGGCATTACAGATAACAAAGGAAATCTTATAAATAAATTCGTCAATCGTTTTAACGAAAATATAAACTACTCAATATCAAACAAATCGGCTCTAAATCCACAAGTTTTATTTTCTCTCGGCGATAGCACAATCACTCGCAACAACAACATATCTCTATTTACAAAATTTAACGCTACAAAATTTTTAAGTCTCCAACACATCTACAACTACGTTCAAAATCAAAACCTTACAATATACGGTCGCGACGGTTCTAAATCCTATGGAAACAAATATTCTATCATTACAGAATGTAATCCTATTGAATTTTCAATCAATGTTGAAAAAAACATAAATTCTGTTTTTTCAGAATTTTTCGATTCAAAAAACTATTCTATCGACGAACTTAAATATTCTTTCGACATTAAAATATTTCAAGACAACTGGGAAAACGGTTTTAAATATTCAAACCTCGTTAAGATATTATCAGATAGTTGCCACAACACCATAAACAACTTCATCGCATATACACAATACTCCAAACCTAAATTTGGAAACATCAATCTAACCTTAAACTTGGTTTTCAACAAATATTTACAATCTCAATCTGCCACCGTCAACTACGAAATGTTACAAGGTCTTTCCAATGGTAGAAATTTTATCACAACCCTAACAATAGCCATCAACGCAACAAAACATCTCCAACTAACAACATTTTATCAAATGCGAAAACCTCAAAACAATACCGCAATACATACTGGTAATATTGGTGTAAGATTGATAATGGACAATTAACAAATCGACAAAAAAAAAAGCCGCGACCTTATAAGCCGCGGCCAAGACAAATATTATTTCATACCTTTACGGAAGCGAAATTGCTCCACATGGGCATGCATCTGCACATGCACCACATTCAACGCATTTTTCTGCATCGATAGAATAAATATCCCCTTCAATAATTGCTTCTTGAGGGCATTCGTCCTTGCATGTACCGCAAGCTTGACAGTCTTGTGAAATTACGTAAGCCATAATTCTTATTAATTTTGATTGTTTAACGTTTGTTGATTTTTAAAATTCATTGATTGCGTACAAATTCAAAGCAAATATAACCGTTTTATACCGTCAATTCCAAATTTTTTTTAAAGAAAATAGCCGTAAAGCACAAATTTTTAAATTGTCTAAATGCTTTACGGCTAAATAAGATTTTTATTTAATTTTAATCAATAAAATTAATCTTGAAGTTGTGCCAACAGATTATTAATGTCACAATCCTTAGCAATAATATCGCTTACTGCATCAATTGCTACACGCTCTTGTTTCATAGAATCGCGATAACGTATTGTAACAGTGTTGTCTTCTACCGATTGATGATCTATGGTAATACAGAATGGCGTTCCAATAGCATCTTGACGACGATAACGTTTACCAATAGAATCTTTCTCTTCGTATTGACAATTAAACCTAAGCATAAGTTTTTTCATAAGTTTCTCAGCCAACTCTGGCAAACCATCTTTCTTTACCAATGGCAAAACGGCAGCCTTAACTGGTGCAAGTGCTGCTGGTATCTTCAATACCACACGGCTATCTTTTGCGCCTTCGGTTTCAAGTTGTTCTTCGGTATAAGCTCCTGAAAGCACCGACATAAACATACGATCCACACCAATAGAAGTTTCTATTACATAAGGTGTGTAACTTTGGCAAAGTTCTGGGTCGAAATACTGAATCTTTTTTCCCGAAAACTTCTGATGTTGACCAAGGTCAAAATCTGTACGAGAGTGAATACCTTCTACCTCTTTGAATCCCATAGGAAACTTAAATTCAATATCGGTGGCAGCATTGGCATAATGCGCAAGCTTCTCATGGTCGTGATAACGATAATGATCATCGCCAAAACCAAGTGTCTTATGCCAACGAAGACGCATTTCTTTCCAATACTTAAACCACTCCATCTCACTGCCAGGACGGATGAAAAATTGCATTTCCATCTGCTCAAACTCTCGCATACGGAACACAAACTGACGTGCTACAATCTCGTTTCTAAATGCTTTACCAATTTGTGCTATACCAAAAGGAATTTTCATACGACCTGTTTTCTGAACATTAAGATAGTTTACAAAAATACCTTGTGCTGTTTCGGGACGTAGATAAATAGTTGAAGCTTCCTCACTTACACTGCCAAGTTGTGTTTTAAACATTAGATTAAACTGACGTACTTCTGTCCAATTTTTTGTACCAGAGATAGGGCAAACAATGTCGCAATCTATTATTATCTGACGCAACTCATTGAGGTCGTTAGCATTAAGTGCTCTGTCATAACGCTCTGTAAGTTCATCAATCTGTTTCTGTACTTCTAAAACTCTTGCATTTGTTGAAACAAACTGCGCACGATCGAAACTTTCTCCAAATTTCTTTGCTGCCTTTTCTACTTCCTTATCAATCTTTGCTTGAAGTTTATCACGATATTCTTCAATAAGATTGTCGGCACGATAGCGTTTTTTACTATCCTTATTGTCGATAAGTGGATCATTAAAGGCTCCTACGTGCCCCGATGCTTCCCATGTTTTAGGATGCATAAATATAGCAGCATCAATACCTACAATATTTTGATGTAGGCGTGTCATAAACTTCCACCAATATTCTTTAATGTTGTTTTTTAGTTCAACACCGTTTTGTCCGTAATCATAAACAGCTGCTAAACCGTCGTAAATCTCGCTCGAAGGAAATATAAAACCATATTCCTTACAATGCGATATAAGTTTTTTAAGTTGGTCTTCTTGTGCCATTTTTGTCTAATGCGCTTAATGTTTTCTTATTATTTTGCAAAGTTAGAAATTAAAACTTTAAAATTAAAAATAATTTTTAACTACCTTTGCAACCAACATGGAAAGCTTAAAAGAAACAGCAGCAAAAGGATTATTTTGGGGCGGACTTAGCAATGCTATTCAACAAGTTCTCAACCTTGTGTTTGGCATTTTTGTAGCTCGATTGTTAAACGTAGAAGACTATGGCATTGTTGGAATGTTGGCTGTTTTTTCCGTATTGGGGCAATACCTAATGGAAGGTGGGTTTAAATTTGCATTATGCAACAAAAAAAACGCTACCCCCGAAGATTTCAACTCTGTTTTTTGGATAAACGTAATAATAGCAATTATTATTTATGCAATATTATTTGTTTGTGCCCCACTTATAGCACAATTTTTCCACACACCAGAACTTAAAGCCTTATCTCGATTAACATTTCTTTCTTTTGTGTTTTCCGCTCTCGGACTTTCGCATAACGCATACCTATACAAAAACCTTATGGCCAAACAGATGGCAAAATGTGGTTTTGTTGCCGTATTAATATCAGGACTAACAGGTTTAACAATGGCTCTCGCTGGTATGTCTTATTGGGGTATTGCTACACAAAATGTCTGCTACGTTTTTATTTTTTCGGCAATGACATGGCACTATTCGCCTATACGCCCTCATTGGGGATTTAGCATTAAACCAATAAAAGAAATGTTGCCATTTAGCATAAAAATTGTTATCACAAACCTGTTTCATTTTACTGGCGAAAACATTTTCTCGCTACTCCTGGGTCGTTATTACACACCTCACGACGTTGGTCAATACTCACAAGCCTACAAATGGAACAACATTGCCCAAATGTCGATTGTTATGGCTATCAACAACATATCTCAACCTCTTTTTGTTAAAGCAAACCAAGATGATAGGCGGCTACGAGTATTTAGAAAATTATTAAGATTTACAGTTTTTGTATCAATGCCAGCAATGATTGGTCTATCGTTTGCCGCTCCCGAATTTATAACCATAACCATTACCGACAAATGGCTCAACTGCGCCAACATAATGCGCATCTTATGCATCTGGGGAGCGTTCTATCCCGTTTATGAAATCTACAACCGACAACTCGTTAGCAGTGGCAAGTCGGGAGAATATATGTACGTTACCATAGTTCGTAGCATAACACAAATTATTGTATTGGCAATAACCCATAGTTATGGACTTATTGCAATGGCATACAACTATTTAATAATAAACCTACTATCAATAGCGGCATTACATTTTCTTGTTTCTAAAATCAACGGCATAACAATTAAAAACGCCATTGCCGACATTGCTCCATACCTAACAACAACACTTTTTGCAATAACATTAGCATATATTGCAACATACAACATCAACAATGTATATCTAAGGTTTACAACCAAAGTGTTAGTTACTGCTGCAACATACATCATTACACTAAAACTTCTCGGCTCGGTAATGCTGAAAGATACAATAGATTTTTTAAAAAAGTTATTGAAACATAAACAAAAATAAAACCAACACAACCCACCCCTCTCCTAAAAGTAAAGTTTATCGCCTATCCATGTCCCTCGCCTTTTAGTAAAGCAGGTGAAGGTGAGGTAAAAATAATAAACTTGAATAAATACTCAATACTCTCAAAACACACCTTATATATATAATACCAAAAACGCAAAGTTACGAGAGCTTTGCGTTCGATTAATTTTAAAATAAATAAATTATGTAAAACTAAAATTTCTCTAAGCCTTTTCTACTTCCAACAATGCGTTAACACCTTTTTCTATTAAATCGTTGTCGCGAGCAAAACAAACCCTAATAATATTGCTCTTGCCACGGTCGTGATAGTAGGTTGACATTGGAATAACAGCCACACCAAAATCCTTAACAAGCCTCATTGCAAAGTCCTTGTCATTTTCTGGCGATACTGCCGAGCAATCAATTGTTTGAAAATATGTACTCTCGGTTGGTAATATTTTATATTTACTTCCCTTAAAAAGCGAACACATAAAATCCCTTTTCTGACGATAAAACTCTCTTATCTGCAAAATCTCAGGTTCGTTTTTCTTTCTAAAATAATCGGCAG
>FLNW01000023.1_pt1 | contig 15214 bp, 10 predicted proteins | sample 1140371 | NCBI WGS metagenome assembly FLNW01 (sample SAMEA3878170, study PRJEB12797) | bioreactor metagenome | biome: Moose rumen | place: Sweden | collected 2011-10
CGATGGGGAGACGGCCATCTCCACCATGCCGGTCAACAACCAGTTCAGGTACTCCTATTCCCAACAGATCTTCGACGCCTCCGAAATGAACGGCGCGGCCCTTATCAACAGCGTCTCCTTCTATTACGCCTACAGCACGCCGCTGACCGCCAAGAACAACGTCACCATCTATCTGAGCCACACCAACAAGTCCAGCTTCATAAGCTCCGCCGAGGATTATGTGGCCAGCTCCAACTTCCAGCAAGTTTATACCGGGGCCTTGAACTGTACGCAGGGATGGAACACCTTCACGTTCAGCCAGCCGTTCCAGTACGATGGTGTCCGCAACCTCCTCCTGGTCGTGGACGACAACTCCAACAATTACAACGGCTCGCCCTACACCTTCCTCTCCCACAACACCACCCCGGAGTACAAGGCCTTGTTCTACACCAACAACGCCGACATCGATCCAGCCAATCCTGAGACCGGCAACTACAACAGCACGCGGACCTCAAGCCGGACGAATGTGATATTCGGATCCCCCTGCGACTCGTCCGGACGCTGCGTGCCCCCTATAGTGTGGGTGGACACGGTTACCGAGCACTCGGTCCGCGTGTCGTGGGTACCCGGTTACATGGAGAACCTGTGGGCGGTGGAGTACAAGTCGGACCAGGATTTGTTCTGGAGCACGTTGGGACAGGTGGGCTCTCCCACATACACGGTGGATAACTTGCCGGAGAATGCGAGTTACAGCATCCGGGTCTGTGCGGTTTGTTCGTCGTCAGACAGCAGCGAATGGGTGCAGGTGACGGCGCGCACGCCCTGCCAGGCCGTGACGGTCCCCTATACCCAGGGGTTCGAGTCGGCGACCGGCTCCGGGGCGGCCTACTCGGTTGACGGCTGCCTGACCCGCACCACCACCAACACGCAGACAGCCTTCCCCTATCCGAACGGTTCGTACGCATACGAGGGGAACTATTCCCTGTATTTCTATGGCTCCGCCTCCAACTATTCCTGCATGGCCCTGCCGAGGATGGAGAGCTCGGTGCGGATGGACAGCCTGCTGATACAGTTCCGCGCGCTCAGGACCGCCTCCAACTACAGCATAGAAGTGGGCATCATGGAGGACCCGTATGACATCTCCACGTTCACGGGGCTGGGGACCTTCTCCCCGGCGGAGACCTCCAGCCAGAACAACCCGAAATGGGACCTGGGGGAGTTTGAGACCTCCGGATACACCGGGCGGGGACGTTACGTGGCCTTCAGAACCCAGCAGTGGCTCACCTCCTACATTTACATAGACGACATCCAGGTCGATTACATTTCCTCCTGCCGGCATGTGACCGGCATACAAGTGCGGAACGTCCAGCCCACCACGGCTGACGTGAGCTGGACACCCGGGGAGGACGAGCCGTCGTGGGTCTATGTGTGCGGGCCGAAAGGGCACACCGACCCGGCGACGGCAGTCTGGCAGACGGTGAGCCAGAGCAGTGTGACGCTGACGAACCTGCAGCCCAACACGGAATACGACGTATTGGTGGCCGCCGACTGTGGGGAGGGTTCCTACAGCCAGTTCATGAAGAGCAGTTTCATCACCGCCTGCATGATTGTCACCACCTTGCCCTATTCGGAGAATTTCGACTCATACGGCGGGGTGAGCGGCTCCGCCTTCTTCCCGAACTGCTGGTATAGAACCGGAACATACAATTCCTCGGAGTACCCGTATCTCTATACGGCCTATTACCACTCGGCCCCGTCATGCCTCTATTTCTATTCCCAAGGGAACACGTACAGCATGGCGGTCACGAACGAGTTCGACCCCAGCATCAGCCTGAACACCCTGCAGGTCGGTTTCTACTACCGCACCTCCTCCTCCTCCAACGTGCTGGAGGTGGGTGTCATGTCTGACCCCGAAGACTTGGGCAGCTATACGCCGGTGCAAACGGTCAGCTGTAGTGTCTCCAACCAGTTCGAGCCCCATCAGGTCTCCCTGGCCAGCTATACCGGCAATGGGCATTACATCGCCTTTAAGGGGGTGAACAGCACCTATATGGGCTTTATAGACGACGTGTGGATAGAGCGGATTCCGAATTGCCTGACCCCGAACAACCTATCGGTCACCAATGTCACCCCCTCCGGAGCCAGGCTACATTGGTCGCCGGGCGATGACGAGGTGCAGTGGGAGGTCACGGTGGTGCCGGCGCATGGCACGCTTGAGGGCGCGACCCCGCAGCTGGTTCAGAACGACACCTTTGCCGACCTTACCGGGCTGAACGCCGCCACGGCGTATGATGTTTACCTTCGCGCCGTTTGCTCCAACAACGGGGGGTACAGCGGCTATGCGATGATGACATTCACCTCTATGTGCGACCCGCTCCCGCTGCCTTATCAGGAGAACTTTGACGCGGAGGAGGGCACGACTATTGAGACGGTCAACAACCTTCCCACCTGTTGGCAATACCTGAACACGGGCACCTATTATCCCGGATGTCCGCTGGTGTACAAGAGCGCCACGTATGCGGAAAGCGGCCTGAACAGCCTGTTGTTCTACACCTACACGTCGGCCTCCTATTCCGACCAGTATGCCATTCTGCCCGAACTGGACCACACGACGACCCCGCTGGCCGACTTGGAGCTGACGTTTGATGTCAGGGCCTACACCGCCATCTACCCGTTCAATCTGATTGTCGGCGTGATGGGCGACCCGTTGGACTTCAGTTCGTTCACGCCGGTGGACACCTTTACGGTGACCTCCACGAGCTACGAGCAACACCAGGTTTATTTCAACACCTACTCCGGAACGGGCCACCGCATCGCCCTTATGGCCCCGAAATACCTGAACACCTCTTATAATTATGGTTATGTGGACAATATTGAGGTGACCGCCATGCCTGTCTGCAGGCCGCTGCGCCGGCTGACGGCCAGCCATATCACCTCCACCACGGCGGACTTGTCCTGGGTCGCGAACGGGGGCGAGACGGCCTGGGACTTGCAATACAGGGCCGCCGCCGCGCCCGACACCACGTGGACGGATATGATGGTGTCCAATGTGCTCTCCACCACCTTGTCGTCGCTGTTGCCCAACACCCTGTATGAGGTGAGGATGCGCGCCAACTGCGGCCAAGGCGAGTACTCCGTCTGGTCAACCGTGGAGACGTTCAGGACAGAGTGCTCCCCAATCAGCCAGCTGCCGTTTGAGGCCGATTTTGAGACCCAGACGGGGACCACGGCGGTTAACGCGGACAACAACCTGCCCGCGTGCTGGCATTATATCAACACAGGCACCACCGCCGGCGGGCATCCCATCGTTTACAGCGGCTCCTCCTACGCCGCCTCCGGACAAAACAGCCTCCGCTTTTACGTACACACCTCCTCCCCATACGCCGACCAGTATGCGATCCTGCCCGGCATGGACACCGTGCTGCATCCCATGAGCACGCTCAAAATCAGCTTTGACGCGCGGAAGTACACCACCTCGTACGCCTCCTTCATTCTGCTGGTGGGGGTTATGTCGGACCCCTACGACGCGGGCACGTTTGTCACGGTGGACAGCCTTTTGGTCACGGAAGTGAGCCACGACCACTTCACGACGTATTTCCGGAATTATCAGGGCAACGGCTCCTACATCGCCCTGATGGCCCCCAAGGTTATGGGCATCAATTACAATTCCGGATATGTGGACAATATAGAGGTCTCCTCCGCGCCGATGTGCCTGCCGGTGCAGAATGTTGAGGCCTCCAATGTCACCCCCACCGGAATGGATGTCTCCTGGACCCCGTTGGGCGGCGAGTCGGAGTGGGTCCTGAGACTCACCGTCGATACGGTCGGCGGCCAGGCGGATTCGGTGGAGGTACACGCCACCCCCTTCTATTCCTTAGGCAACCTTTCGCCGAACACCCCCTATAAGATTGAGGTCATGACCCGTTGCGACAACGGGGAGACCTCGGTCTGGAGCGTGCCGGCGTATGCGACCACGGCATGCGAGCCCGTGTCGTCTTTGCCTTTCACGGAGGACTTCAGCGGCTACACCCACACCACCAATGTCAGTGAGAACAACCTGCCGGACTGCTGGGATTATGCGGACTTCGGCACAACCATGTCCTATTATCCGTATGTGTATTACGGCAGCACGTATGCGCAAAGCGCGCCGTACTCGTTAAAGTTCTACGCCTTCACCTCCGCTTACTATAGTGACCAGTATGCGATTCTTCCTGAATTGGACGTGACGGCCATCCCCATCCACGGCCTGCGGCTCTCGTTCGGGGCGCGCAGACAGATCAGCGCCTATCCGTTCAACCCGGTTGTCGGCGTGATGGAAGGCACGGACATCAACACCTTTGAGCCGGTGGATACAGTGCCGGTGACGGGGCAGACGTACTCCACGTTCACTGTGAACTTCAACCATTACCATGGCACGGGCAACCGTATTGCCATCAAGGTCGCCAAGCCCACGTCTTCGTATGTGGCGGGGTATATTGATGACCTTGTGTTGGATAGGATTCCATGTGAGATGCCCGACAGTGTGGCCGTCGGCAACGTGACCGCCCATACTGCGGAGGCGGCCTGGACCCCCGGCGGCGCGGAGACGGCCTGGAACCTGCAGTACAAAGGCGCGTCGGATGCCGGCTGGACACTCGTCTCCAACCTGTCCTCGCCATCCTATCTGCTGACCGACCTTCAGACCAACACCCTGTACCAGGTGCAGGTGCAAGCCCGTTGTGACGTTGGCGAGGAGAGCGGATGGACACCGGCTGTCATGTTCACCACCATGGACGACCAGTGTACCACTCCCACCGACTTGCACTTGGTGGACACGACCACCACGACCGCCATCCTCGACTGGAGCCAGGCCGCAGGCACGGCCGACACCTGGACGGTCTATTACCGGCGTGCCGGCGAGGAGGCCTGGTCCATGCAGGCCGCGAGTACACACCCGTACGAGCTGTACGGTCTGGAAGAGGGCACGACCTATGCGGCCCAGGTGACCGCCACCTGCGCCAACGGCGTCACCAGCGACCCGTGCGACCCGATTACGTTCACCACCTCCACGGTGGGCGTGCGCGACTACGCATGGGACCATACGGAGGTCTATCCCAACCCGACCACAGGGAAATTCAGCATTGAGAATTCAGAATTGAGAATGGAGAATGTGGAGGTTTATGATGTGTATGGCAAGCTGGTCATGGCAGTTAAGGTTGGCGACAATCGTGCTGAACTTGACTTGAGCGGCAACGCCTCCGGTGTCTATTTCACCCGTATCATCACCGATAAGGGTGTGGTGATAAAGCGGATTGTTAAGAAGTACTAATTTTCGTACCTTTGCAGCCCGATTTTGGAAATATCAAAAACAGAGTTATTATATGGAAAGACTTTCAAAAAGAGTTACTACAATGGCCGCGTCGGAGACGTTGGCCATGACCGCCCTCGCCCGCGAGTTGAAGGAGAAAGGGAAGGATGTCATAAGCCTGAGCATCGGCGAACCCGACTTCAACACGCCGGAGGCGGTGAAGGAGTATGCCAAACAGGCCATTGACGACAATTTCACCCACTATCCGCCGGTGCCCGGCTACGCGGACCTGCTGAAGGCCATCAGTGCCAAGTTCAAGAGAGACAACAACCTCGACTACGCCCCCAACCAGATTGTGGTGTCTACCGGCGGCAAGCAGTCGATATACCAGGTGGTCATGTCCATAGTGGACCCCGGCGATGAGGTCATCATCCCTACGCCTTACTGGGTCTCCTACCGGGCCATTGTGGAGATGGCCGAGGGCAAGTGTGTGTATGTGCCGGCCAAGTTGGAGAACGATTTCAAGATTACGCCGGAGCAACTGGAGGCGGCCATCACGCCGAAGACGAAGCTGATGATGTTCAGCAGCCCGTCCAATCCCACGGGCATGGTTTACACGAGAGACGAGCTCCGTGCCATAGCCGAAGTGGTGGCCCGGCATCCGCAGATGATGGTCATGTCGGACGAGATTTACGAGCACATCAACTTTGTGGGCGGCCACGAGAGCATCGCGCAGTTCGATTTTGTGAAGGACCAAGTGGTTACCGTGAATGGTGTGGCCAAGGGCTTCGCTATGACCGGCTGGCGGATAGGGTTCATTGGCGCACCGGTGGAGGTGGCCAAGGCCTGCGGCAAGATGCAGGGCCAGATAACCTCTGCTACTGGTTCCATCTCGCAGCGTGCCGCATTGCGTGCCATGGAGTTGGACCCCAGGACCTCCGAGGATATCCTCAACATGCGCGACATCTTCAGGCGGAGGCGGGACATGGTGTTCGGCCTTTTGCGGGAGATCCCCGGCTTCGAGGTACGGCTGCCGCAAGGCGCGTTCTACTTCTTCCCGAAGGTCAGCTCCCTCTATGGCAGGCATGTGCCTGCGGGTTCCGAGTTTGCCAGACAATACGGCAAGACCGTCATCGGGGATTCCAGGGACCTGGCCTTCTACCTCCTGTTGGATGCCGGCGTGTCCACGGTGCAGGGCAGCGCCTTCGGCGACGACGACTGCATCCGGCTGTCGTATGCCACCTCGGAGGAGAAGCTCAAGGAGGCCTGCCGCCGCATCGGGGAGGCGGTGAGGAACCTGGAATAGGGGCCTCACCCTGACATTTCCCACACAAATAAATAAAGCCGCTGAAAAGCGGCTTTATTAAAATCAAACATTATGAACAAAATATCATAGAATCTGCTTACTCCTGGGCAGGAATTACAGATACGTATGATCTATCCTTGTGGGTTCTCTTGAAGGAGACGATACCGTCAACCAGGGCGAACAGGGTGTGATCCTTGCCCATACCCACGTTTTGGCCCGGATTATGGACCGTGCCTCTTTGGCGGACTATGATATTGCCGGCCTTGGCAAACTGGCCGCCGAAAATTTTCAAACCTAATCTCTTGCTGTGTGACTCGCGGCCGTTCTGTGAACTACCAACACCTTTTTTATGTGCCATAATCTATTTCCTTTCGTCGTTAGTTATCAATTTATAATGTGATGTCGTCAATTTTGATGGATGTCAGGTACTGGCGATGGCCGTTCAGCTTCTGATACCCTTTTCTTCTTTTTTTCTTGAAAACAAGAACCTTGTCACCCTTGAGGTGCTTGAGGACAGTGGCGGTGACGGAGGCGCCCTCAACGGTGGGCGTGCCGACTTTTATGGAACCGTCGTTGTCAACCAATAACACACGGTCGAACGAGACCTGTGAACCTTCTTCAGCCTTAAGGCGTTGAACATAGACGCGGCGGTCTTTTTCAATCTTGAACTGTTGCCCGGCTATTTCTACAATTGCGTACATTTTTTTTGTTTTTTATTTTAATTTTTTTTTGGGCGGCAAAAATAGAAAAAATAATTTATCCCGGCATTATTCTTGCAATTTTTTTTGAACATTTTCGTTATAAATCCGCTTTTTTAGAAAATACAAAAGTGTTATGAAAGTAAAATTTTTGTTTAAGGGTTTGTTTTTCAGTTTGATAATTCTTATCGGCGGTCCGAGGGCCGCCAGCGCCCAGTCGGCTTCTGCGGGTATGCGGTACGTGGACCTGACGGCGGCGGCGGAGAAGTCCGTGAATGCCGTGGTGTACATCAAGACGGAGTTCACGCAGAAAAATTCCGCCTGGGACGACTTTTTCGGGGGCACTATCTGGGAGCATTTCTTCGGCTCGGCGCCCAGCCTGTACCCGGTGCAGGCCGCCGGCTCCGGCGTGATAGTCTCCTCCGACGGCTACATCGTCACCAACAACCATGTGGTGGAGGACGCGGTGAAGGTCACCATCACGCTGAACGACAAGCGGGAGTACAGCGGCACGATAATCGGCGCGGACCCCAGCGCGGACCTTGCGCTCCTCAAGATTGAGGCGGAAGGCCTGCCTTTCCTCTCCTTCGCCAACTCCGACTCCGTGAAAGTCGGGGAGTGGGTGCTGGCCGTGGGCAACCCGATGAACCTCACCTCCACGGTCACGGCGGGCATTATCAGCGCCAAGGCGCGCCAGCTTGACATCTCCTCCCGCCAGCATAAGACGGAGGAGTCTTACCTGCAGACCGACGCGGCGGTCAACTCCGGCAACAGCGGCGGCGCGCTGGTGAACGCGGAGGGCGACCTGGTGGGCATCAACACTGCCATCGCCTCCGGCAACGGCTACTACACCGGCTACTCCTTCGCCATCCCCTCCAACATCGTCAAGAAAATCTACTTCGACCTGAAAGAGTACGGCGCGGTGCAGCAGGCTTACCTCGGCATCGCCATCGCGGAAATCAACGCCGCCCTGGCCCGGGAATACGGGTTGGACGACGTGCGGGGCGTCTATGTGGCCGATGTCGAGGAGAACGGGGCCGCCGCCCAAAACGACCTCCAGGAGGGCGATGTCATCACCCACATCGACAAATCGCCCGTGAACAGCCTCGCTGAGGTCCGAGGCGTGCTCAAAACCAAGTCGCCCGGCGACAAAGTGCAGGTGAGAATCGTCCGGAACAAGGAAAAAATCACCAAAAATGTAACTTTATTGAACCGTGAGGGTACAACGGGCGTGTTGAAAATTGAAAATTGAAAGTTGAAAATTGAAAGTTGAAAGTTGAAAGTTGAAAGTTGAAAGTGTTCAAAACAAATAACGTCATACATATTATTTTTACTTAATGAGACAATTAAAGATTTCCAAATCCATCACCAACCGAGACTCGGCCTCGTTGGACCGCTATTTGGCGGACATTGGCAAGGAGAGCATGATCAGCGCCGAGGAGGAGGTGGAGCTGGCCCGCAAGATCAAGGCTGGCGATGAGGAGGCGCTGAACAAGCTGACCACCACGAACCTGCGTTTTGTGGTCTCCGTGGCAAAGCAGTACCAGAACCAGGGCATCAGCCTGCAGGACCTGATCAACGAGGGCAATGTGGGGCTGATTAAGGCAGCCAAGCGCTTTGACGAGACCCGTGGCTTCAAGTTCATCTCGTATGCCGTGTGGTGGATCCGCCAGTCCATCCTGCAGGCAATCGCCGACCAGTCGCGCATCGTGCGCCTGCCGCTGAACCAGGTCGGTGTCATCAACAAGATCAAGAAGGAGACCGCCCGCCTGGAGCAGCAGTTCAAGCGTATGCCCACGACTGAGGAGATTGCGGAGGCCATCGACATGCCCGTCTATAAGGTCTCCGAAATCATGAAGATGAACAACCATCCGCAGTCCATCGACTCGCCCATATCCCCCAACGAGGAGACCCGCTTTGTGGACATCTTCGTACACGACAACGACGAGGACACCGACAAGATTCTGATGAACGAGTCGCTCTCTTCCGAGATCCACGACGTGTTGAAGACGCTGCCGGAGAAGGAGCGCGAGGTGCTGAAGCTGTTTTACGGCATTGACACCACGCATGAGCACACGTTGGATGAGATTGGCGACCGCATGGAGCTCTCCCGCGAGCGCGTGCGCCAGATCAAGGAGCGCGCCCTGAAGCGCCTGCGCCAGAACAGCAAGAACAAGAACCTGAAGAGTTATCTATAGCGTAAAGTTTACACCCTTCATGAAACCCATCCTCCGCCCGGTATTGGGAATATGTTGCTGGACCCTTGTCCTGCTGGCGTGCGTCTCCTGCGGCAGGGGCCGCCAGGCCGAGACCCCCAAGCCGGTGGCCTATTTCCGCATCGACCTTCCGGAGCACCACTACCGGGCGGTGGACACCACGCTGCCCTTCTCCTTCGAGCAGTCGGAGTCCGCCTGCCTTGCCATACGCCCGCAGGAGGACGGCGCATACTGGGTTGACGTGGACTACCCCGCGCTGAACGCCACGTTCAAGATCACCTGGTTCCCCGTGCCGTGTGCGGACTCCCTGCGCGGCATGATGCTCCATGAGGAGAGAATGGTGAAGTTCCACTATCAGAAGGCCGACGACGTGGAGTATTCCGTGATCTGCGACCCGGATTCCCGCCTGTGGGGGCGGATTTACGACATTGACGGCCGCGACGTGGCCACGCCCCTCATGTTCTGGATAACCGACAGCACCCGCCAGTTCCTGCGTTCCACCCTCTACTTCAACCTCGCGCCCAACAACGACTCCCTGGAGCCGGTAATCCGGTACCTGCGTGAGGACGCCCTGCATTTTGTCAACACGTTCAAATGGAAATAACGGTCATGAGAGTGAAAATTTTCCGGGCGCTTTTGCTGCTCCCTATGCTGATGTGTACCGCCCTCGCCCAGGACACGCTGCGGATGATGCAGTACAACCTGATGTACTACACGAGCAACTCCGGGGTCTCCGACTGCAACGCCGTCACCAACAACATAGACGACAAGGACGGGTATATCGAGACAATATTCCACCATGTGATGCCCGACGTGTTCTGCGTCTGCGAGATGGGCAGCAGCGGCTCCTACGCCGACCGCCTGCTCGGCAACGCCATCAACACCCGGGGCGTGGACTACTACCGTCACGGGCCGTTCACCAATTATTCGGGGGGCTACATCGCCAACATGCTGTTCTACAACTCCCGCAAGCTCACCTTTTACGACCATTATTACATCACCACGTCCTATCGGGACATCAACGGGTACAAGATGTACTACAACTCCGACGGGTTAGCCTCCGGCGACACGGTGTTCATCACCTTCTGGATCATGCACCTCAAGGCCGGCAACTCGGAGGCCAACGCGGCGGCGCGCCACCTGCAGACCCAGCGCCTGATGAACAAGATCGTGTCGTTAGGCGCCCCGGGCAACAATGTGGTCTCCGGCGACTTTAACATATACAGCTCCTCCGAGGCCGCCTACCAGGAGATGGTCGGCTTCTCCAACAGCCTCTACCGGTTCTACGACCCCATCGACCGCCCCGGAAACTGGAACAACAACGCGGCGTTCGCCGACATACACACACAGTCCACACACACCTCAAACTACGACAACGGCTGCTTCTCCTCCGGCGGGTTGGACGACCGGTTCGACATCATCCTCGTGTCGCCCTACGTGTTCTACGGCAGCGACCGCGTGCGGGTGCTGCCCGAGACCTATTATGCGCTCGGACAGGACGGCCAGCGCTTCAACGGGAGCGTGCTTTATCCGCAGAACAACTCGGTGCCGCAGGAGGTGGCTAACGCGCTCTACAACCAGTCGGACCACCTGCCGGTGGTCACCGACTTTCGGATTGACGCGCACCTGGGCGTGAGCGCCCGCCGGCACGACTTCCTCATGCGGGTGGCCAACCCGGTCAGCGACGAGCTGACCCTCTTCCTGCAGAACGGGGAGGCGGACACGTACCGGTTTGAGGTCTTCTCTATCGACGGCAGGCGGGTGGGCTGTTTTGAGGAGGAACTCGACGCGGGCGCACACACCCTGCGTCACGCCTTCCCCTACAGCGCGGGGCTCTATGTCCTCAGAGTCTCCAATTCCAAGGGACAACAGCGCAACATGAAACTGGTGCGGTAAGCGGGATACAAAAAAAAGTATATCTTTGCGGCAATAATTAACCATAAATATTTTCGTTATGACCGCACATGTTGTAAACCGCTACTCGGATGAGGATTTGGCGGAATTTAAAGAACTTATAGAGAAAAAAATAGCGGATGCCAAGAAGGCTATGGAAGTCTATCAGGAGGCCTACAGCAACGCTGGCAACGACACGATGGACACCGCCCCCACGTTCAAGAACCTGGAAGACGGCAACCAGGTGCTTTCCAAAGAGGAGAACAGCCGCCTGGCCGGACGCTTGGACAAGTACATCGCCAATCTGGAGGCCGCTTTGGTCCGTATCGAGAACAAGACCTACGGGGTTGACCGCATCACGGGCAAGCTTATCCCGAAAGAACGCCTCAGAATCGTGCCCCACGCCACGTTGGACGTGGAGTCCAAATTGAACGAGAAAAAGAAATAAGACGTTGGAAAAGAACAAACGTTTCAGCTTTGTTGCGTGCGCAGTCATTGTGGTGCTGATTCTGTTGGACCAGATTCTCAAAATCTGGGTGAAGACCCACATGACCTTAGGCGAAAACATCCCGCTGCTGGGCAACTGGTTCAATCTCTGCTTTGTGGAGAACCCGGGCATGGCGTTCGGGCTCAGTTTCGGGCAGAATATCGGCAAGCTGATGCTCACCTTGCTGCGCATCGTGCTGGTGGTGTTTCTCTGCTGGTATATGCATCGCTTGATCAAACGCGACAAGATGGACTGGCCTGTGCTGATCACTTTCAGCCTCATTATTGCGGGTGCGCTGGGCAATATCCTGGACTGCATGTTCTACGGGCTCGTCTTCAACGAGAGTACCGCTCTTGCTGTGGCTTCGATGTTCCCCGAAGGCGGAGGTTATGCGCCCTTCCTGTATGGGCGCGTGGTGGATATGATCTACGTCAGGCTTTTCCCCATCCCCGAAAACTTCCCGCTGTGGGGCGGAACCTACTTCTTCCCCGCCATCTTCAATTTCGCCGACTCCTGCGTCACCGTGGGCGTGGCACTGGTCATTATTTTTAACAAACGTATATTTAAGGAAGAACCGAAGGAAATTGAGAATTGAGAATTGAGAATTGAAATTAATACCTCCTTCTCCATTTTAACTTTACAAACTTTACGAACTTTACAAACTAAAAACAACCAATATGAACGTATTATCATTATTCAAGAAAAAACTGCTGTCTTTGGCTATTCTGACGGCGTTTTGTGCGACCACCTTCGCCATCAATCCGCCGGATGAGGGTATGTGGTTGCCGATGTTCATCCAGAACTACAACTATGCCACTATGCAGAAATTAGGCTTGAGGCTGACGGCTGAGCAGCTGTACGACATCAACCATTCTTCCCTGAAAGATGCCATCGTGCAGTTGGGCGACGGCTTCTGCACCGGCGAGATGGTTTCGCGCGACGGCCTCATGTTCACCAACCACCACTGCGGCTACTCTTCCGTGGTGGCTCTTTCCACCGTGGAGCACGACTATCTGAACAATGGTTTCTTTGCCATGAGCAAGGAAGAGGAACTCCCCGCCGAGTTCAGCGTCAACTTCCTGGAAAGAATGGAGGATGTGACCTCCATCGTGCTGAAGGATGTGGACGACAAGACCTCGGAGGCCGACCGCGAGAAAGCAGTGAACGCTGCCATCAAGAAACTGCAAAAAGATAATGCCGAGAACGGCCGTTACAAAGTGGTGGTGAAACCTTTCTATGAGGGCAACGAGTACTACATGTTCATCTACACCACGTATGAGGATGTCCGCTTGGTGGTGGCCCCGCCTTCCGCCATCGGCAAGTTCGGCGGTGACACCGACAACTGGATGTGGCCCCGCCACACAGGCGACTTCACCGTGTTCCGCATCTACACGGCCCCGGATGGCTCCCCGGCCAAATACTCCAAAGACAATGTTCCTTTCCACCCGAAACATTTTCTGCCCATCAGCTTGAAAGGTTACCAGCCCGGTGATTACACCATGATTTGGGGTTACCCCGGCACCACCAACCGTTTCATGACCTCTTACGAGGTTGAAAACGAGATTGCCATCAACGCGCCCGCCATCTATGAACCTTTGGATGAAATTCTTCCCGTGATGCACGACGCCATGGAGTCCTCACAAAAAGTGAATTTGCAATATGCTGACAAACATGCCGGTTTGGCCAATTATTGGAAAAACCAGCACGGTGAAGTGGAGAGTTTAAAGGCCCTCAAAGTGGTGGAAACCAAACAAGAACAGGAAAATAATTTGAGAACATGGATGAAAGACGATCCGAAACGTCAGGAAAAATACGGCAAATGTCTGGAAGAAATCGAAAAAATATGCAAAAACGCAGATGGAGCCAAATACAAATCCGTGATGAACGGCAACCTGCAATTCTCCGCATCTCCCACCATGTTGGCCACCTTGCGCATGAGTTCTCTGATACACTTAAAGAAAGGGGAAAAGAAATTTGACAGCGAGAAAGTGGAGCGACTGCTGAAGGCTTTCGACAAATACAACAACGACACAGATCCCGCTACGGAGGCGAAGATTGTGGTAGCCGCCCTGAAGACTTGGAACAGGCACAGCGAGGACAACCGCCCCGACCTGACTTTCTTCACCAAGAATTTCAAAGGCAATTACGATGCTTTTGAAAAAGCGTTGCGGAACTCCATTTTCATCAGCAAGGACAATTTTGAGAAATTTGTGAATGCTCCTTCTGAAAAGATTTTGGAAATAGATGCCGCTTACCAGTATGCCCAGGCTGTTATCCAATATCTGATGATGAACTCCAGTGTCTTCCAAACGGAGGAACAGTTGGAAGTTCCGCGTCGCACCTACATTGCCGCTTTGAAGGAGATGAATCCCGCCACGCCGATGTATCCGGACGCCAACAGCACCATGCGTACCACGTTCGGTACCGTTTGCGACTACTATCCTGCCGACGGTGTACATTACAACTACTTCACCACTACGAAGGGTATTTTGGAGAAAGAGAAACCGGGCGATTTCGAATTTGACGTGCCCGCCAAATTGAAACAACTTATCCTGAATCGCGATTTCGGCCAATATGCGGACAAAGACGGTGAGTTGCACGTGTGCTTCCTCTCCAACAACGACATCACGGGCGGCAATTCCGGCAGCCCCATCATGAACGCCGACGGCGAGCTCATCGGTCTGGCCTTCGACGGCAACTGGGAGGCGTTGAGCAGCGACATCGTGTTCAACACGGCGCTGCAACGCTGTATCAACGTGGATTCCCGCTATGTGCTCTTTGTTATCGACAAGTTCGGCGGCGCGGGCTATCTGCTCAACGAGATGGATATCCGCAAATAATCCCATCCGTCACCCCCCATTGGTGACCAACGCGCAGGTGGGCGTGGCCGTGGGGCTGCGCCCGCCTGCGCGTTGGTTATTAGCAGTTTTTGCGGTGGGACAGTGTTGTTGGCTTTTAGGCTATTCGTTCTTGAATGCGAAAGCGTTATTTGTTTTTCAGCCAATAATGTAAGAAATTCAAGTATGTTTTTTGCAACAAGCACTTTCCAAGTAGAATCAGGGATTGTCCCTGCCGCGCGCGGATATGGGAGGCCGGTCTGTTCGCGAAACAGCCCGTCAGGGCTGAAGGGCTCGGTAGCAAATGGAATTTCCATGCGCGGGTTTCGCAGGCCGTCAGGCCTGCGGGCAAATAAACGTGAAACAATAGCGCCTGCGTGTTGTAATGAACATGGATGCCGTTGGGTTTGTCAAACGCGAGACCTTCCCCGCACACCTGACGGCGTGCGTCTTCCACCGCGACCGTCCGTCCCTACCGAGCCCGGCAGACCTGACGGCCTGCCAGTTCAGC
>FLNW01001320.1_pt1 | contig 15190 bp, 15 predicted proteins | sample 1140371 | NCBI WGS metagenome assembly FLNW01 (sample SAMEA3878170, study PRJEB12797) | bioreactor metagenome | biome: Moose rumen | place: Sweden | collected 2011-10
AGTAAATCGTAAATAACTAAATCGTAAATATTATGGGACTTTTTTCTTTAACTCAGGAGATTGCCATCGACCTCGGCACTGCGAACACCATCATCATCTGCGATGACAAAGTGGTAGTGGACGAACCGTCTGTGGTAGCTATCTCCATGGCGGACAACAAGATGGTGGCTGTTGGACACAAAGCGCAACAGATGATTGGCAAGGGAGGTAGCCTCATACGCACTATCCGCCCTCTGCGCAATGGCGTAATCGCTGATTTCTACGCCTGCGAGATGATGATTCGCGGAATGATTAAGATGATTCCTAAGCAGTCACGGCTCTTCACCCCATCTATCCGGATGGTCGTATGTATCCCCTCCGGTTCTACCGAGGTGGAGATTCGTGCCGTACGAGACAGTTCCGAGCACGCCGGAGGACGAGACATCTATATGATCTACGAACCGATGGCGGCGGCTATCGGTATCGGGCTGGATGTAGAGAGCCCGGATGGATGCATGATTGTGGATATAGGTGGAGGAACTACCGAGATTGCTGTCATCTCCCTCGGAGGTATCGTCAGCAACAAATCTATCAAGATTGCCGGTGATGATTTCAACCAGGATATCATCGAATATATGGGACGTATGCACAACCTCCGTATCGACGAACCTACTGCCGAGCGTATCAAGATCCAGGTAGGCTCTGCGCTGCCAGAACTGGAGGATGCACCCGAGGATTTCATCGTGGTGGGGCCTAACAAAGTGACTGCACTGCCTATCTCGGTACCTATCTCTTACCAGGAGATTGCACACTGTCTGGAGAAGAGCGTTTCCAAACTGGAAGGGGCTATCCTGCAGGCACTTGAATCTACTCCGCCTGAGTTGTACTCCGATATCGTCAGACGCGGCATCTATCTCACCGGTGGAGGCGCTTTGCTCCACGGACTGGCTAAGCGGCTTACCGACAAGATTACTATCCCATTCCACGTCGCGGATGATCCGCTACACTCTGTGGCGCGTGGAACAGGAGTGGCGCTCAAGAATGTACAAAACTTCGGCTTCCTGATTCGCTAATCAGGATAGACATGCATGCAAACGCTGCTCAAGATATTGACCCGTTACAGCAACTTCCTGGTATTTATACTCCTGGAAGTTGTTGCTTTTTTGCTTATTGTTTACAATAATCCCTATCCCCGCAGCAGCATGCTCTCCACCGCCAACAGATTGGTGGCATGGGAATACGAAACAGCCGCTGAAATCGATGGCTATATCACCCTGCGGCAGGTAAATGTCCGTCTGGCGGAAGAAAATGCACAACTCAGAAACCTGCTGGCGGATGACAGCAGCTTCAACGCTGTCTATCATTCCGCCAAGGTCGTGCAAATGACGAACGACAAACAGCGTAACTACCTCACTGTCAACCGCGGAGCCCGCGATAGCGTGTACCGTGGTATGGGAGTACGAAACGCGGATGGAGCTGTGGGTATCATCCGTACCGTAGGAGCACACTACAGCATTGTGCAGCCTCTCATCAATACAGCCAGCCGGCTCAGCTGCCGCTTTGCCAAAAACGATTATATCGGCACGCTCGAATGGGACGGCAAAAACAACCGGTATGCAAGCCTCGCGGACGTAGCTGCGCATGTGGACGTCGCTGTCGGGGACACCATCGTTACCAGCGGACTCAGTCCGGCTTTCCCGGAAGGCATCCCCGTTGGGGTCATCACCGACTGCAAACGCAACCCAGGCGATTCCTATTACACGATACAGGTACAACTCTGCACGGATTACAACCGGTTGAAATATGTGGAACTGATCAGCAACAACGACCGCACTGAACTGGAGGAACTGAATTATGGACTGGACTAAGCAAATAGGACGCTACATACTTGTCATGTTCTTGCAGGTGCTGCTGTTCAACCGCTTGCAGTTGGCCGGTGTATGCCATCCCTATGTGTATGTCCTATGCCTGCTGATGATGCCTGCCACACTGCCGCATAGCATAGACCTGCTGCTCGGAGCGGCTGCCGGACTAATCATGGATGTGTTCTGCAACTCTCTTGGCATTCATATGGCGGCATGTACGCTCATCATGCTGCTACGGCCGTTCATGCTCGGTCAGATAGTGAACGACAAAGACCGCCTCAACGAGGAAATCAGCACACACAATATGGGAATAGAAGCAATGGCGAAATACACTGCCATTCTTGTGGTGATCCATCATCTGACCGTATTCCTGCTGGCTTCTTGGAGCTGGACGCATATCGGTTTTGCTCTGGTGGAAACAGCCGTCAGCAGTCTGGTATCAATAACATTGATACTGGGCTATAACTTTGTGAAGTATAGATGATTAACGACCAATACTATAGACGCCGGTTTGTCATCAGCGGCATAGCCGTTGTAGTGGTATTGGTGTATATAATCCGGTTGTTCTACCTCCAGATTATCGACCAATCTACCAAAGACCAAGCGGATAATAACGCACTCGTCCGTCAGACTATCTACCCTTCACGCGGACTCATCTATGACCGCAACGGCGAACTCTTGGTGTTCAACCAGCCTATCTATGAAGTGACGGTCGTCATGCGCGAGATGAATCAGAACTGGGATACTGCTCGTTTCTGCAACTGCTTGAATATAACCCGCGGGGAATTCAACCAACGGATATCTGAAATCAAAGACAGGCGCAGGAACCGCGGTTATTCACGCTGGACACCACAGGTATTTATCAGCCAGCTCAAAAAAGAAGACATCGCTACCCTTCAGGAATCACTCTTCGCTTTCCCAGGCGTACAGATACGCAAACGAACCTTGCGCGACTATACCTATAAAGCCGCAGCACATGTCCTCGGATCTGTTGGCGAGGTCAACCAGAATGATATTGATCGGGATGCCTATTATACACGGGGAGATTATTCCGGACGCGACGGACTGGAACGAACCTACGAACTGCAACTGCGTGGTGAAAAAGGAGTGGAAGTGCTCATGCGCGACTCCAAAGGACGTATTCAGGGTAGTTATCATGACGGAGAACTCGACCAACCTGCACAAGCTGGTACAGACCTCTACACCACACTGGATATACGGCTGCAAGTGTTGGCTGAAGAACTCCTCTCAGGCAAGATTGGCAGCGTGGTGGCTATCGAACCCAAGACCGGTGAGATACTCGCATTGGCTTCCAGCCCTGCATGGGATCCGCAGCAGCTGGTCGGCAAAGCGCGAAGCTCCAACTACACGATGCTGCAGCAGGATGAAACGAAGCCCCTTTACAACCGTGCCACACAGGCTACTTATCCACCGGGCTCTACTTTCAAAACCATTCAGGCACTCGTCTGCCTCCAGCAAAAAGCCATCACGCCAAACACACTCTATCCATGCTCAGGACAGGAAAGCAAACCTATCAAATGCACGCACCACCACGGCTCTCCGGTAGCACTGGACAAAGCTATCGAACAGAGCTGCAACCCCTATTTCTGGTGCGCCTTTCGCGACTTGATGCAAAAGGACGGTTATGGTACAGACAATGAGCCGTTTAAGAAAAGATACGACTTGTGGCGTGATGCAGTTATGGCTTTTGGCCTGGGACAACGGTTCACCGATACCGACCTCAGCGAACAATCTGCAGGCGCCATCCCGAGCGCACAGTCCTTCAACCGCATCTACGGAGAACGGGGGTGGAAAGCGATCACCATCCGCTCACTCAGTATAGGACAAGGCGAGATACTCGTCACCCCTCTGCAACTCGCCAATCAGGCTGCCGCTATCGCCAACGAAGGGTATTTCATCACTCCCCACCTCAACCGCAGCGACTCTATGCTGCTGCACCGCCATACACTGAATATCCAGCCTAAGCATTTTGCTGCTGTCAAGGACGGTATGCACCGCGTCATGCAGTACGGCACCGGACGGTGGTATCAGATAGACGGCATCGAGACGGCAGGAAAGACCGGTACCGCCCAAAACCCGCATGGAAAAGACCATGCCATCTTCATTGGTTTTGCGCCTGTCAACGACCCGCAGATAGCCGTGGCAGTAGTGGTGGAGAACGCAGGCTTTGGTGCTACATGGGCGTGCCCGGTGGCCAGCCTCATGATAGAGCAATACCTCACAGGTGATGTCAAACGAACAGGATTAAAGAAGAAAATTAGCGATTCAGTACTCAATGAGAGCGTCAAGAAATGGTAATATATGGACTAACCTCGATTGGCAGACCGTTGGCCTGTTTCTCGTACTGGTGGTGTTCGGATGGCTGAACATCTATGGTGCCGGCTACAATCCCGACCAGACAAGCATCTTTGATTTCTCCAACCGCGCCGGTAAACAGTTTGTATGGATTATCGGCTCCGTCGTCCTTGGCGTAGTGCTCTTGCTCATTGATTACAAAACTTACGACACACTCGCCTATATAGCCTACGGTCTGATGCTCCTCCTCCTGTTGGCAACACCCTTTCTCGCGCATAACGTCAAGGGGTCCTACAGTTGGATATCGTTTGGTCCTGTCAGTCTGCAGCCGGCGGAGTTCGCCAAATGCATTGTTGCTCTCACTATAGCCAAATACATGGGACAGTATGACTACAGAATGCGCTCCTGGCGCGATCTCATCGTTCCTTTTCTTATCATTGGCATACCGGCACTTATCATCATGGTGCTGCAGCGCGAAACAGGCTCGGCGCTTGTGTTTGCAGCCTTCCTGCTTGTTTTCTATCGCCAAGGTATGAGCGGTTATGTGTTATGGGTGGGACTGGCTACCGTAGCTCTATTCATCATCAGTATCCGCTGGGGAGGAACGCCCCTTCCTCTCGGCACAGGCAGTGTAGGTATCCTCAGTTGCATGCTGCTCCTGACTGCCGTTGAGATATATTTCATCTGCAAAGAACATCACGTGCGCTTCCTGCCGCTGATACTCATCGGCAGCGTGATAGCCGTCTATGGCATCAGCCTGCTGCTTGATATAGCATGGCCCATGCCATTCAATTGGATATCCATGGGCGTAGTCGTCGCATTGGCTGTTTATGCATTGGTAGTGAGTGCTTATTGGCGCAAATACCAATTGGTTATCGTAGCACTCTTCAGCCTTCTGTGCATCGGTTACACCCAGACCTGCGATTTTGTCTTCCAGAAAGTGCTGCAGCCCCACCAGCGTATCCGTATAGAGGTGCTTCTCGGCATGAAGGAGGACCCTGCAGGCGCTGGCTACAATGTCAATCAGGCGCGTATAGCCATCGGATCCGGACGATTCTGGGGCAAAGGTTACCTGCGCGGCACACAGACCAAACTGCAGTTTGTGCCGGAACAGGATACGGATTTCATCTTCTGTACAGTGGGAGAGGAATGGGGATTCCTTGGCTCCGTAGCCGTGCTGCTGGTGTACCTGTATTTTATTCTGCGGCTGATAGCTATCGCCGAGCGGCAACGCAGTGCCTTCAACCGTATCTATGCCTATGCAGTGGCCGGCATCTTCCTCTTCCATCTCACTATCAACGTGGGTATGGTATTAGGACTAATGCCTGTAATTGGCATCCCGCTGCCGTTCTTCAGCTATGGAGGTAGTTCGCTTTGGGGATTCACACTGCTATTGTTTATCTTGCTGAGGCTGGATGCAGCCCGCACAGAACAATTGGACTAAAACGGATGTTTGTTACCAACCCGATAGCCATATTAGGAGAACAGGAGGCTGCTAAGATGCTGGAGGACAAAGGATTCCGCATCATCGCCCGCAACTGGCGCATGGGACATCTGGAGGTGGACCTCATAGCCGAAAACCGAAAGGAGATTGTCTTTGCTGAGGTCAAAACCCGCTCTTCCGCCTACGGAGGACTGATGCCCGAGCAATATGTGGACGAGGCGAAAAGACAGCGTATAGTGGCAGCAGCCAATGCATATATCAAATATCACCGGATTGAAAAGAACCCGCGGTTTGATATCATCGGTCTGCTCATTGATCCCGAGACGCAGGAGATAACCTACCGCTGCCATCTTGAAAATGCCTTTATTCCGCGCCAGCGAACCATTACTGCCAATAGTTATAGTGGACAATGGAGATGGGGGCACCGCAATCATACAATAGGAAGAAACAAAAAATAAAACAACATATATAGTCGGTTTCATCGAATGGAATTCAAATATGATGTCATAGTAGTAGGAGCCGGTCATGCCGGATGTGAGGCAGCCTGCGCAGCAGCCGGAATGGGAAGTCGTACGCTGCTCGTCACCATGGATATGAACAAGATTGCGCAGATGAGCTGCAACCCGGCTGTGGGAGGTATTGCCAAAGGACAGATTGTGCGTGAGATTGATGCGCTCGGAGGACAGATGGCTATCGTCACGGACCGCAGTGCCATACAGTTCCGCTTGCTCAATCAGAGCAAAGGTCCGGCTATGTGGTCACCGCGCAGTCAGTCCGACCGTAAGCGGTTTATAGAGGAATGGATACGCGTGCTCTCCCATACCGAAAATCTATATCTATGGCAGGATATTGTAACATCGCTTATTATCAAAGATAATAAGGTATGCGGTGTCAAGACCGCTCTCGGCATCGAGATGCAGGCCGAAGCAGTGGTACTCACCAACGGCACATTCCTCAACGGACTCATGCACTGCGGCAAGACGCAGATACCCGGCGGACGAATCTCCGAACCCGCCTCCCATGGCATAACCGAACAACTCGTTTCTCTCGGCTTCAGATCCGACCGTATGAAGACAGGCACTCCCGCGCGTATAGATGCCCGCTCCATACACTTCAACGAACTCATCCGTCAGGATGGTGACAACGATTGGCATCAGTTCAGCTATCTGGACACCGTGCATCGCGAACTCAAACAGATGCCGTGCTGGATAACATACACGAACCCTCAAACGCACGAAGCACTACGTTCAGGACTCGCAGATTCGCCCCTTTTCAACGGACAAATCAAGAGTATAGGACCACGCTACTGCCCGAGCATAGAGACAAAAATCGTCACCTTTGCCGATAAAGAATCCCACCAGATATTCCTCGAACCGGAAGGAGTGGATAGCAACGAGTATTATGTCAACGGCTTCTCCAGTTCTCTGCCATGGCAGGTGCAGTGGGAGGGACTCAAGACCGTCAAAGGACTCGAAGATGTGGTGCTATACCGCCCAGGCTATGCCATCGAGTACGATTTCTTCGACCCGACCCAGCTCCTCCACACTTTGGAGACCAAGCTGATTAAGAACCTTTTCTTTGCCGGACAGATCAATGGCACTACAGGCTACGAGGAGGCGGCGGGACAAGGGCTGGTGGCAGGTGTCAACGCACATATCAATATACACGGCGGCACACCTTTCACTATGGGCAGGGACGAGAGTTATATCGGCGTGCTGATTGATGATCTGGTCAACAAGGGAGTGGACGAGCCTTATCGTATGTTCACATCCCGTGCCGAATACCGCATTCTCTTGAGGCAGGACAATGCCGACGAGCGTCTCACCGCACGTAGTTACCAAATGGGATTAGCCGATACCTGTCGCTATAATCTGCTCAAACAGAAACAAACAATTTGCACCGATTTCATCGGATATATGCAGCATACATCTGTACACAAAGGCGAGGTGGACAGCTGGCTTGAATCCATAGGAAGCACGCCGTTGCATGAAGGTTGCAAAATCAGCGATTTGGTTCTCCGCCCGCAAGTAGGCATACACGCATTGGCCGAAGCTCTGCCGGAACTGAAGGCCAAGATGGCTGATATATCCGATGAATGCGTGGAAAGTTGCGAGATACAGATCAAATACGCCGGATATATCAAACGCGAACAAATGGAAGCCGCCAAGCTCAGACGTCTCGAACAAATTCATATACCCGATACGTTTGACTACAACGGAATCCAAAGCCTAAGCACCGAGGCGCGACAAAAACTATCGCGCATACGCCCGCGCTCAATAGGAGAAGCGCAACGCATACCGGGTGTCAGCCCCAATGATATTAGTGTACTATTGGTACTAATGGGGAGATAACTACAGATAATTAGTTTGTAAACAAACTAATGTATAATGTTTCACGTGGAACATAGCAAATGATTATACCGCAAAAGAATAAATTACACATACAGTTATGACAGCACAACAAGTTATTCAATCTATCCGCAATGTACCGGATTTTCCCATTCCTGGCATTCAGTTCAAGGACATTACCACTGCACTGGCTAAGCCTGAATGCTTAAAGTGGATGAGAGATGAAATGGCAAACCGCTACAAAGATCTGGGCATTACTCAGGTGGTGGGCATCGAGTCGCGTGGATTTATCCTCGCACCGGCAATCGCCATCGAACTTGGTGCAGGCTTTGTGCCTATTCGCAAACATAATAAACTACCCGCCGAGACCATCTCTGTAACCTACAGAAAGGAGTACGGAGATGATACTATTCAAATCCACAAGGACGCATTGAACGAGAACGATGTTGTACTCATTCACGACGACATTCTGGCTACCGGCGGATCCATGAAAGCAGCCATTGAACTGGTCAAGAAATTCAACGTGAAGAAAGTGTACGTCAGCTGCATCATTGAGCTGGAAGGACTAAACGGACGTAAGTTTCTTAATGGTGCATCTGATGGACTGGACTGCCTGCTGAATATAGAGGTGGACGAGTAACGTGAAAGGCTAAAGAGACCTGAAAAGAAGAAAAGCAAAGGAGAAAGGACGGAAAGCCGAATGGCAGCGAAGGATGATCATATAGCGTTATTGTTGAAACGTATTCCTGAGAATCCGGGAGTGTACCAGTACTTTGACAAGGACGGGCAGATTATCTATGTAGGTAAGGCTAAGAATCTGCACAGGCGTGTCAATAGTTATTTCAACAAAGATTATCAGTCCTCCAAAACCCGCCAGTTGGTGGCACATATAGCCGACATTAGGTATGTAGTGGTGGATAGCGAGCAGGATGCGTTCTTGCTGGAGAACAACCTTATCAAACAATACCAGCCCCATTACAACATACTTCTGAAGGACGGCAAGTCGTATCCCTCCATCTGTATTACGCGCGAGCCGTATCCGCGTATCTTCAAGACACGTACCATCAACAAGCGTACAGGCGAATACTATGGACCATATACCTTCGGCTACACGGTAGATACCGTGCTGGAACTCATACACAAACTCTACCCGATACGTACGTGCAATATTCCACTTACGACCGATTCCATCGAAAAAAACAAAGTGCGTGTGTGCCTCAAATACCACCTGCATAACTGCTGTGGTATTTGCGAGATGCGACCAGGTAGTGAGCACTATAGTGAATGGATAGATCAGGCGCGCAAACTGATTAAAGGTGACGCGCATGAGATTGGAAAGCAACTGGAAGAAGAAATGGCGATGAAATCGGCGGAACTTAAGTTTGAAGAGGCAGGTGAGATCAAGCGTAAGATAGAGTTGCTGGAGCAGTTCAAAAGCAAAACTATTATCACCAACACCCATGCAGGAGATATTGACGTGTTTGGCTATGACGAACAGGGCGAACGCGTATATATATCCATGCTGCATGTGCACAACGGCTGCATTGTACAGGGTCAAACAATCGAGTATAGCCGCAAGATGGATGAGGAAAAAGAGGAACTGCTGGCTATGGGAATGATGGAACTGCGCGGACAACTGGAGAGCACTACCAAAGAGGTGATTGTTCCGTTCATACCGGAGGTTTTTGATGAGACAATGCATGTACATATCGCCCTCAGTGGAGACAGGAAAAAACTCCTTGATCTGGCTATGCAGAACGTGCGGCAATACAAGATGGATCGCCTCAAACAGGAGGACAAACTCAATCCGGAACAACGCGGTGTAAGGATTCTCACTGAACTGCAACGGATGATGAGTCTCCCTACTCTGCCCCGATGGATTGACTGCTTTGATAATTCCAATATTCAAGGCACCAACGCCGTGGCGGGTTGCGTGGTCTATCGCATGGCCAAACCCAGCAAGGGCGATTACAAGCGTTTTGAGATTAAGACCGTGGAGGGAGCGGACGATTACGCCTCCATGCGTGAGGTGGTCAGACGACGCTACCAACACCTGATGAATGAAGGCGGACAGATGCCCGACCTCATCATCGCCGATGGCGGACTCGGACAGATGCATGCCATCCGTGAGGCGGTGGAGGATCAGTTAGGCTTAAGCATCCCAATCGCCGGACTTAAGAAAAACGACAAACACCGCACCCAGACCCTGCTGTATGGATTTCCTCCGGCAGAGATAGGTATGCCGGTGACGAGCGAGGTCTTCCGTCTGCTGACGAACATACAGGATGAAGTCCACCGTTTTGCCATCAGTTATCATAAATCCAAGCGAAGCAAGGCGCAAATTCATAGCCAATTAGATGATATTCAAGGAGTTGGACCTGCTACCAAGCAGAAAATACTCCGCCGTTTCGGTTCTGTGAAACGTGCTGGCTCGGCTAAAAAAGAAGAATGGATTGAATTACTCGGAACTAACAGAGGTTCAGCACTTTACGATTATTTTCAAGCAAAAATAACCCTCTGAGAATCGAATATTTGTCACGACCATGAGTATTTATACAATAAAAAAGACATCAACAAACTGTCTGAACACAGCTGTCAGTCGTCAAAACGATGAAGAGGAGCGGTTAGTCCTTCTGAACGCGCAAGGAGAGGAAGTGAGTCCGTTGGATATCTTGAAGGAATGCGAACCACACCGGGTTTTTGCGTTTGACGGACAAATGGGAGCCGGAAAGACGACTTTCATCAAATCACTCTGCAAGGCAATGGGAACCGACGACGTCGTCAACTCCCCTACTTTCGCCATCGTCAATGTGTATGACGTGCAACAGCCCTACAAGGGCGAGGTCTATCATTTCGACTGCTACCGGCTGAAAGACCTCCGCGAGGCTGTTGATCTCGGTGCAGAGGACTACCTCTATTCCGGCAACTACTGTTTCATCGAGTGGCCACGGATGATTGATGCCCTGCTGCCGGAGGACACAGTATATGCCAGAATTGTTCCACAGGAAAACGGCGACAGACAACTGACTATAGAGAAGCACTGATATACTTCCTACCTCTACTAATGAAGATCCGCATGTACATACTTGCTCTCTGGCTTTGCCCGGCAATGATCCTCACGGCACAGCCTCACGCACAGGAAGCAGCTATACAGGAGGCCGCTCACGCCACCTATGGCCACGAGCATACCAATGTGCTCAAACTGCGCGCAGGCTACAGCCGTCAACTGGACACCTACCTCAGCCCGCTTGCTTTCTATGGCTGGCAGATAGGATTGGGAAACGAGTGGTGGCAGTCGTTCCGGCAGGATACCAGGCTCGGCAAAACCGGCAGGCTGGCTCACTGGGGACACGTAGGACGCCTGGATATTACAGCCTCCACCTATACCAACACCGCCCGCTCAAACTCTTTCTACGGCATACAGATTGCAGCCGGGTGGGGAGCTTTCTACTGCTGGCAATGGTTTGACAACCGCCTCAAACTGCACCTGGGTCCATACCTCGAAGCCGGCTTCATGGCACGCAACCTGAATGGAAATGCCAACAAACCGCTCTCGTTCGATATCGCCGTTGACCTGATGGCTATGGGAGGTCTCAGCTGGTCGTTCTATGGACGGAAGACCAGTTATCGGCTCAACTATCTTGTACGCACCAACCTTATCGGCTTTGATTACCTGCCTCATTACTGGCAATCTTACTACGAAATTGCGGAAGGCGTACCGGGCATGGCACGCGGCTCAGGGCATTGGAACCATCACACCCTCAAGCACGAACTGACGCTCGACATGCAGTTTCCGCACTCCACCTGGCGCATCGGTGCCACACATGAACTGAACGACTACGGTACAAAGGATTTGCATTTCGCGCAGAACACCATTGGCGTGGTGCTCGCCTGTATCTGGAAATACCGTCTTTATCCCAACGCACGCCTATGAAAACGAGATACTGGTTACCTGTCCTATTAGCATTGGTCCTCTTCTCCTGCCATGGCAAGGAGGAGATAAGTTATTCCGCAGACCCTGTGGATAATATTGAGGCACTCTGGCAGATTATCGACACGCGCTACTGCTATGTGGAGGAGAAAGGTTGCGATTGGACCGCTATTCATGACGAATATATCGCCCGTGCACAAACCGTACCCGAGAACGACCAGGTGGCTTTGTTCGACCTCTGCGCTGCCATGCTTGATTCGCTCCATGACGGGCACGTCAACCTCTATTCGGCATTCGACCGCTCGTATAACACAGCCTGGTTCGACACTTTTCCTGCTGATTTTGATGCCCGTATCCAAGCACTCTATCTGAACAACTACCGCATCGCCGGAGGGCTCTATTATTGCACCATCGACAGCGGAAATATCGGCTACATCTATTATTCCTCTTTCTCCAACGCTTTCTCTGCCGGCAACCTCTATTGGGTCTTCACGGCGTTCAAGGACTGCAAGGGACTCATCATTGACGTGCGTAACAACGGAGGTGGCGATCTCACCAACGCTTACCGTCTCTCCTCACCCTTTTTCACGGATAACACCACTGTCGGTTACTGGCGCCACAAGAACGGAACAGGCCACACTGATTTCTCTGATTTCGAGCCGCTTACGGCAGACGCATCCTTGGTGCTCTCCAAGTGGCAAAGACCTGTGGTAGTTCTTTGCAACCGACGGACCTATTCGGCAGCGAACATGTTCGTCAATATAATGCGGTATGCGCCCAACGCGCGCATCGCAGGTGGCACAAGCGGAGGCGGAGGAGGCATACCGATGAGTTATGAACTGCCTAACGGCTGGATGGTTCGTTTCTCCAGCGTCAGGATGTACGACCGCGAGAAAAAGGATATCGAGAACGGCATCACCCCTGACATCCAGGTTTCCCTCACTTCCTCCGACAGAGATGATATCATCGAGGAAGCTATCCGCCAAATCAACACAGCATACCACAAATAAGCACACATACTAATATGATGATCGAAGTCAAAAATATCTGCAAATCGTTCGGCACCTTAGAGGTCTTGAAGGGCGTAAGTCTTAGTGTGAAGAAAGGCGAGATAGTAGCTATCGTCGGAAAGTCCGGAGCCGGCAAAACCACCCTGCTCCAGATTATCGGCACACTGGACCGTCCGACGAAAGGCCAAGTGATGATTGACAGGACGGATGTGTTCGCCATGAAAGACAAGGAACTGGCAGCCTTCCGCAACCGCCACATAGGATTCATATTCCAGTTCCACCAACTGCTGCCGGAGTTCACGGCGCTGGAGAACGTATGCATTCCTGCGATGATTGCACGCGAGAAAGAGAGCGACTACAAGCCGAGGGCGGAGAAACTGCTGCGGGACTTAGGTCTGGGCGACCGCATGGATCATAAACCCAACCAGCTCTCCGGAGGAGAGAAACAGCGCGTGGCAGCAGCCAGGGCGTTGATGATGAACCCGGATATTATCTTGGCGGACGAACCCACAGGCAGCCTGGACGAGAAGAACAAGAAAGAGCTAAGTGAACTGCTTTTGCAGCTGCGCCGTGACTATGGTCAGACCATTCTGCTGGTCACGCACGACAAAGAGCTGGCAGCGATGGCTGACCGTGTGATAGAGATACGGGACGGCGTGGTGTGACCGAGGTGAGACCACCGACTGAGAACCGCCTTATAAGAATTACAGCTTTTTATATGAAAATCACAAAATCTGCTTTACAAAATATCAAATGAAGCGATGAAAGCACATGCAATTTTGCGTGTTTTGGACAGAATTTTCCCTTTTTTCTTGCACATATAAAATTTTATTCGTAATTTTGCAACCGGAAACTAATTTGACAGCATTATGAGTTACATGCAAATGGCACAATTAGATGTGCTCAATCTTGTCAAGGGTATTCAGACGGAAGGGGACTATATGGACTTCCGTAATATGCTTGCACGTTATTTTGCGGATAAGGCGCAGAAACAGATTGACGCACTCTGGGACAATGGTACCATTGACGAACAAACCATCGAACAATGGGGTAACGAGCGAATGAGAACCCCTTATCGCTATGCGGTACATCGTCCTTGATACCAATTGTTTGTTGCAGGCATTGCCGTCCAACAGCCCGTTTCATAAAATCTGGACTGAGGTATTGGATGGCAATATTTGTTTGTGTGTCAATACGGATATTTTAGAGGAGTACGAGGAAGTATTAGCACTCAAAACCACCCCTGAAATTGCACGAAATATCGTTGATGCGATTGCGAATCTGACCACTACGGTTTTCCAAAACACATATGTACATTTTGAATTGCTTCCTGCGGATTCGGATGATAATAAGTTTGTAGATTGCGCAGTTGCTTCTGATGCTGAATACATTGTAACGAATGACAAGCACTTCAATCCACTGAAGACTATCCCATGGCCGAAGGTGGAGATTGTAAAAATAGTTGATTTTATCAAACTTATATAACCCCTTGTCCTCTCCGAGACGGTGCTTCCGAGCACTCCGGGAAAGGAAAAAGACAAATATAGAAACAAACAAAATCCGCCTATGGCATAAAACAACAGACAAATAATATACATAAAATAAAGCGTAAATACATCCTAATGACGAACGAAATAGTACTATATCAGCCTGATTCCACTATCCAATTGGAGGTGCGACTGCAAGATGAAACCGTTTGGCTGAGCCAGCAACAGATGGCAGAGCTTTTTGGCACACAACGACAAGCAATTACTAAGCATCTCAAAAATATCTATGAATGTGGAGAATTGAATCGACAAGCAACTTGTTCCATTTTGGAACTAGTTCAAAAAGAAGGTAATCGTATGGTACGCCGTCCAATTGAAATCTACAATTTAGATGTCATCATTTCAGTTGGTTATCGCGTCAACACGAAACGGGGTATCCAATTCCGCCAATGGGCAACAAAGATCCTAAAAGACTACATGCTAAAGGGTTATGCGGTCAATCAACGGTTATTGGCAATGGAAGAACGAATCGACAAGAAGTTTCATTCTATAGAAAACACATTAGCCGATCACCAAGAAAAGATTGATTTCTTCGTCCGTACTTCGTTACCTCCTGTTGAACAAGTCTTCTTTGAAGGCGAGTTCTTTGAGGCACGTGTGTTGTTGGAGAAAATTATCAAGACCGCGCAGAAGCGCGTCATCATCATTGACGCATACATAGATGCCGCAACCTTTGAAATGCTGGATGTGCGTGCCAAAGGTGTGACTGCGGATATTTATTCGGATAGCGAACATAAGACCTTGCGCGAC
>FLNW01003721.1_pt1 | contig 14908 bp, 13 predicted proteins | sample 1140371 | NCBI WGS metagenome assembly FLNW01 (sample SAMEA3878170, study PRJEB12797) | bioreactor metagenome | biome: Moose rumen | place: Sweden | collected 2011-10
GCATACGAATTTGACGACGCGCTCATAAACACCCACGGAGCAAAATCGACGATTATCGACATGCGCGGAAACGGTGGCGGTTACGTCAGCATTTGCACGTACATGGCCGCCGCATTACTTTCTAAAAACGATATTTTGGTCTATGCCGAAGATTGGAATCCGAATAACAAAGAAAATCCAACGGTGACCCAGCTCTATACCTCGGAAACAGGCATCGGCAATGGGCGTTATTACGTGTTGATGCTCGATTCCAATAGCGCGAGTTGCACGGAACTCTTTGCAGCGGCCATCACCGAAAACCTCAAAACCCCCATTGTGGGCACAAACAGTTTTGGAAAGGCAATCGGCCAGGTTTACAAGACCACGTCCAGCAAAGGCATTTGCGGCATCACCAGTTCCCTGTACTTTGACAAAAACAAAAAGAGCTACCACACTTTTGGATTTGTTCCGGACTTCTACATTCCCGATAGCCTAGAAGCCATTAACAAAGCCGTGGAACTCGCCAAAGAAGGCACTTTTCAAAGAACCGAGGGTTATGCAAGCGAAGTTCAGCCTTACTGGGCTTCGCCCAAGAATCTGTACAAGAGATCGACAAGCATCGACCCGGGAAAGGATCTGAAGGAATCTTTGAAAGGCCTTGCAATCGTCGATTTCCAGTGATCAAATTTTGGAAATCACCTTCTGCTTGACCTTCACCGTGGAACCTTCGATCTGCCGAGGCTCTGTCGCATCGAGCTGATTCAGGTTTTCACGGATCTTTGCGATTTGACCGGTTAACCGCACCATGCGTTCACCCTGGAGCTTCGGAGTTGCAATCATCGTTTTGGACTTCGGATTAATCCATTGTCCCTGGACATTCTTGAATCCCAAATGCAAATGCGGACCCGTGCTGCGTCCCGTGCTTCCGACACGACCGATGACCTGACCACCAGTTACCTGCGCACCGACACCCACTCCGCGGGAGCTTAGATGCATGTAATAACTGGTCGAGTTATCGGCGTGGCGAATCGCAATTTTATTTCCGCTGTACTGGTCGTAATCGGAAACGACGACTTTACCCTTCGCCACCGCATAAACAGGTGAACCGTGAGGACTTCCGTAATCGATGCCGCTATGCATTTTACGGGCACCAGTAATCGGGTGAATACGAACGCCGAACGGGCTTGTGACATGCAAACGGTCAAGCGGATATCGGAGGCCGTCAAAAATCAAAGCTTCGCCATTTTCCGTGTAATGCGCATTGTAAGAACTCTTTGGATCCGGGTCGTTATACAGAAAAGCTTCGTGGTGACCGACAACGCGGCCTTCGAATTCTGCATAAAGCACTTTGCCAGAAATCCAGATACTGTCTTGATAAAAAGATTCTTCGAGCAAAATGCGGAAGCGGTCTCCCGGCTGAACGCTTGAAAATGGAATTTTGCACTGTAGAACGCCTGCGACAACTCCCGACATGCGAGCGGGAATTCCGACGGAAATCAGTGTTCCGTGCAAAGTCCCCCCCTGCACAATATGGCCTTCAAAAATAGACTGTTTGACCACCAACGGTTTTTGAACGAGTTTGTATTCAAACTGATTCGTTTGGGGATTTTTAAAAAGCAAATGGACAACCGAAGGATTCGGGGAGAATCGGAAAACTTGAACATCGCCGTTCACGTCTTTGGCGACATGAAATTTTTGTCCGACTTTTAAATTGGAAAGTTCCACACTGTCTTGAATGGCAAGGACAATCGCTCCACGGTCGTTTCTTTTAACGCCCAAGCGTTCGAGAACCTGATAGTAACCTTCGTTCTTTTGAACCGTGTCCATTAAAACGGAAAGCGATTGCGGACGATTTTTTTGATACTCGGCAAGAGCGTTTTCTGCCGAAGCCAAATCCTTGTTCAGCGAAACGATCTTTTCGTCCAGCGCTTCGATTTTCCCCGATTCAAAACACGCTGTGCAAAAGAGCGGCGCCACTCCCAACCAAAACAACAAAAATCTTTTCATGGTTTTTCCAAAATAAAAAATCCCGCTATAAAGCGGGACTTTTGAAATTCGAAAGAATTACTTCGCCGGAGCTGCCGGAGCCTTCACCCCGAGCAATTCCACTTCGAAAATGAGAAGGCTGTTGCCCGGAATCACCGGTTGACGGCCATTCGGACCATAACCGAGATTGCTCGGAATCCAAGCTTCCACTTTACCACCGACCTTCATCGTCTTCAGAAGTTCGGTCCAGCCCGGAATCACCGCCTTGACCGGGAATTCAGCCGGTTGGCCACGCTTGATAGAGCTATCGAATTCGTTGCCGTTTAAAAGCTTGCCTGCGTAATGCACGGTTACAATCGAAGAATCTGTCGGAGCTTCTCCCGTTCCTTCGGTAATCACTTTGTACTGGAGGCCGGTTTCGGTCGTAACGACACCTTCAACCGTCTTGTTCTTGGCAAGGAAAGCTTCCTGTTCGGCCAAGTTCTGAGCGGCAATGGCGCTGTCCTTCGAAATTTTCTTCTGCTGGAGCTTCTGGGAGAAGTCGTTCAAAACAGCGAGCACAGCGGAATCGTTCAGCAAATACTTGGAGCTGTCCTGAAAATAGCGATCTTTAAATCCCTGGAAAAAGGCATCCAGATCGAGATCGATCGAATCACGAGCCACAAACTGACCATGGGCCTGCATACCGAAGTTCGCTCCGAGAGCGTAGCTGTAATTATCCTTTTCCGTCACCAAAGCGGATTTGTCAGACTGGCCACCGATTCCATTGCAACCGGCGAGGAAAGCGGCACAGAGGCCAAGAGCAATCAATTTTTTCATTTTCATGATCCTTTTACGAGTCTATTTCGTGTGCCAATAAGATAAAATTTTCAAACGGGAGTAATTCCACAGAAACGTCCGATTTCTGTCAAAATCTCGTCTTTTTCTTTTGCAACTTATCGGTTGCAGGATTCGCGAATCCTTTTTGATACCATTAAGTTTCAATGGACGATCATCCTCTTATCAACCGCGCCTTCCGAAACGTTTTGCTCCACCTGCGGAACGAGTCGCATTTGAGCCAAGAAGCCTTGGCCCGGATTTGTGACATTTCTAGAACGCATATTTCGCGGCTCGAAACCTGTAACGAATCCACAACCCTCGAAACCATTCAAAAGATTCTTTCCGGTACAAAAACTTCGTGGTCTGAATTCGGCTCTCTTATGGAACAGAGCATGATAAACCTTGGCAAAAGGATCGAAATTCGCCAGGTTGCGGAACCAAACGGCCCTAAATGGTACGAAAAATAGTCCGATTATCAGGAAATCTGTTTTTTTTTACCCATTTTGTGTAATTTGAAGGAGTCATAAAGGAGATTTGGACCTATGATGTTTGACCCTCTTTATATGGGCATTTTGCTCTTTACTCTGGCCATTTCCGGCATCGTTTCCATGATGGTAAAATCCCGGTTTAACGCAGGCCAAAAAGTCCGCATTCAAAGCGGCCTAACCGGGGCCGAAGTCGCTTCGGCGATCCTTGCAGACGCCGGAATTTTTGACGTTCGCATTCAGGAAACACGCGGATTTCTTTCGGACTTTTACAATCCGATGGACAAAACATTGAACCTTTCGAGCGAAGTTTACCACGGTCGTAGCGCCAGCTCCGCCGGAGTCGCCGCCCACGAAGTCGGGCACGCGATTCAACATGCAGAAAATTATTTTCCCATGTGGCTTCGTTCCGCAATCGTTCCGGCAGCCAATATCGGTTCGAATTTTGGACCATGGCTTGTGATTCTTGGCATCATTTTGATGTCGGCCGGAAAGTTAGGCATTGGCCAGAACGTGGCAATCATCGGTGTTTTGCTGTTCGGTATCGCAACCCTTTTTACACTTGTGACCGTGCCTGTCGAATTCGATGCGTCTTCCCGTGCCAAAAAGTGCCTAGCTCGTTTAAATATTCTTGCACCGGGCCGTGAACGCGAAGTCGTTTCAGGAGTTCTTTTTGCCGCAGGCCTTACTTACGTGGCTGCCGCCGTTTCTTCAATTCTGCAACTCTTGTACTGGGCACTTCGCGCGGGGCTTCTCGGCGGAAGGAGCAACGACTAATGCCTACTTCCATTCTTGAAATCGAATGCCCCATGTGCCACGGGACGATCGTCATCGACCGTGACACGGGAAAAATTTTGGACCACAAGGAATTCAAAAAAGAAAAACAATCTTTGGAAGATTTCCTTGCCAAAGAAAAAACACGGACATCCGATTTGGATAAAAAATTTGCCGAAGCGCGCGAGCGCGAAAAAAATAAGCTTTCGGAAATCGAAAAGAAGTTCCAGGCAGCAAAAAACAATCCGAATTTAAAAGATCCACCGCCTACGATTCAGTGGGATTAGAATCCGTTTCATCCGCTTCGGAATCTTCAAGGAGTTCTTCAGGGACAGGCGGTTCCACGTTTTCGGCGAGGCTTGCCGCTATTTCTGAATCTTCGACTTGGGTCGCCGCTTCATCTAAAGCTACATCTTCTGCGCGGAGTTCTTCTTCCGCGCTTTCTGTTGATGCTGAATCAGAAGCTTCGCCACTTGCAGCGGCTTCGGCGCTTTCCGAATGAGCTTCGGCATTTTCAGCACAAGCATTCAGCTCCGCTTCAATCGCAGCGATATCGAGTTCTCCATTCAACATCGCCATGATGTCTTCATCCTTGATCGCCTTGCCTTGGGAAGCGAGGAGCGATGCCGTTCGCATCACCTGATCAAGGGTTGCCTGCTGATTGTCGTTTCGAACAAGTTCACGTTCGCGCAATTTTTCAAGAATGCCTGGCTTGTATTCGTGTTCCGGTTCATAGATGCGCGTTTCGTTCGCCATTTCTTCGGCGAATTCTGCATTGTCTTTTTTTCGATAGAGCCAGATGGCTCCAAAAAGTTCACTCTGGCGGAACACGACTTCATCGGTTTTAATCATTTCCATCAAAGCCATGAAAGTCACCACCGTCACAATCGGAAGCGGATCACGTCCGAGCAAATCTTCAAAGAGAACGCGACCTTCACGATGGAGAGTGTTCGAAATAAACTGTTGACGGTCTTCGATTGTAACATCATCGAGTTCAATATGATGCACGCTTTCGCTGTTGCGCGTTTTGAGCATCTTCTGGTAAGCGCGGAAAAGCTGCCAAATGTTCGCATCGGCGAGAGTATCTTCTTCACTTTCCGTTTTTTCCATGCGGCCACGGTAGCACGAGCCGAAGTTGTCATTTTCCATGCTCTGCAATTCCTTCGCCACTTGCTTGTAACGTTGGTATTCGAGCATTTGCTTAATAAGTTCATCACGCGACAGATCGATTTCCGCTTCATCTTCGACGGTACGCTGATCTTTGGGCAAAAGTTCACGCACCTTCATCGCCATGAGGCGGCTCGCCATCAGAAGAAAATCCCCTGCTTGCGAAAGATCCGCTTTGGTGATGTCCTTCATCCATTCCAGATATTGGTCGGTGATTTCCGCAATCGAAATATCGGCAGGCTTCACTTCGCTCTGCTGCACAAGATACAGTAACAAGTCCATCGGGCCTTCAAATGCGCCAATGTGTACCTCGTATTCTTCCTGCTCTTCGACTTTGGTCATTTGGATTCAATGTAGTTAATTTCTTGCATGAAGGGGAGGTGGCCTTATAGCCTTGCTGCGTAGCCGCGATAATTCTAATAGCTAGCGGAGCGCTTATTCCACCGTTACGCTTTTCGCCAAGTTGCGCGGCTGATCCACGTCGTTTCCGCGGAGCACGGCAATATGGTAGGCCAAAAGTTGAAGGGGCACGCAAGTGATCAGGGGCATCAGCATCGAATTCACCTTCGGCACAAAGATGACATCATCTGCGTATTCGGAAAGTTCCGTACAGTCTTCGGTTGTTACGGCAATGATACGGCCTCCACGAGCCTTGATTTCGCGGACGTTCGAAAGCACTTTGTCAAAAAGACTGTCCTTCGGAGCAATTACGACGACAGGCATGTTTTCATCGATTAAAGCGATCGGACCGTGCTTCATTTCCGCAGCCGGATAACCTTCTGCATGGATATAACTGATTTCCTTGAGTTTTAAAGCACCTTCCATTGCTACCGGGTAGTTGTAATGGCGACCCAGATAAAGGAAGTTGCGAGCGTTTACATACTTTTTTGCAATTTCACGAATCTTGTCCGAAAGCTTAAGCGTTTCTTCAACCTGTTCCGGAATTTTTGCAATCGCTTGTGCAAATTCAATGCCCTGTTCCGCAGAAACGCGACGTTCACGTCCAAGCAACAAAGCAATCATCGCAAGGACAGTCACCTGCGAAGAAAACGCCTTTGTACTCGCCACGCCGATTTCCGGACCGGCATGCAGGTAAACGCCTCCGTTACTTTCTCGCGCAATCGTTGAACCGACCGCATTGCAAATGCCAAGTACTGTAGCCCCTTTCGTTTGCGCTTCGCGGAGCGCTGCGAGCGTATCTGCAGTTTCGCCGGACTGGGAAATCACAAATACGAGAGTCCCCGGTTTAATGATTGGATTGCGGTAACGGAATTCTGATGCATATTCCACTTCAACAGGAACACCTGCGAGATCTTCGATCAAATATTCTCCGACCATTCCTGCGTAATAGCTTGTTCCGCAAGCGGTGATGATGATGCGATTCAAATTGCGGAGTTCCAAACGGTTCGCATCCAGACCTGCGAGTTTTGCAGAGCCATCGGCAAAAAGTAAACGTCCGCGCATCGTGTTACGCAACGCTTCCGGCTGTTCAAAGATTTCTTTGAGCATGTAATGTTCAAAGCCGCCTTTGCTTGCCGCGTCGGCGTCAAATTCCACTTCTTCCACGTTACGGTTGACCGTATGGCTTGAAACCGTCACGATTTCATAGCCAGAACGCTTGGCCACAACCACGTCATCATCATTTAAATAGACGACCTTTTGCGTATAATCGACAATCGCCGTCACATCACTCGCAAGGAAATATTCCCCTTCGCTTCCAAGGCCTAGCACGAGCGGACTTCCGCGGCGAGCTCCGATCAAAACGTCTGGTTCATCAGCGCAAAGAACAGCCAATCCAAACGTGCCTTCGAGCTTGTTCAAAGCGGCAAGAACTGCCGATTTCAAATCGCCCTTGTAAAGCTTGGCAATCAAATGAGCAACGACTTCCGTATCCGTTTCGGATTTGAAAATGACATCTTCGGCTTCAAGCTTCTTTTTGATCTGGATATAATTTTCGATAATGCCGTTGTGCACCACCATGATTTTTCCGTCAAAGCTCGTCTGCGGGTGAGCGTTCGCTTCGGAAGGAACACCATGCGTTGCCCAACGGGTATGCGCAATGCCGATATTTGCAAAAAGCGGATGATTTTTCAGTTTCTTTTCCAGTTCAACAATCTTGCCTGTCGCCTTTTCGAGCTCAAGCGTTTTGTTCGGATAAGCGACAGCGATGCCAGAGGAATCGTAACCGCGGTATTCCAAACGTTTTAATCCGCTCAAAAGGACGCTGACCACGTCCCGACTTCCGATATACCCTACAATGCCGCACATAAATCCAAACCTTTACTTGATTTTCGCTTCTACTTTTGCACAGAGTTCTTCCGCTTGTGCTTCTGTCGGAGCTTCTGCAATCACGCGGATAACTGGTTCCGTGTTCGAAGCGCGGACATGGACAAAGCTCTTATCCTTTCCAAGCCAAAGTCCATCACGCGTGTCAGCTGTCCAATCCGAAAATTCCTTTGCGACTTCGTCAAAGATGGCCTTCACCGGCTTATCGCCCAACGGGAATTTTTTCTTTGGCATCGCATAATGCGGATGTTCCGCCTTGAACTTTTCAGGACCGCCATTATTTTCGGCCATCCAAGCAAGCACAAGAGCCGCAGACACCAAAGAATCTCGACCGTAATGAAGCGCAGGCAAAATCACGCCGCCATTGCCTTCACCACCAACAACGCAACCTTCTTGCATCATCTGAAGGCTCACGTTCACTTCACCGACCTTGGCACGAGAAAAGCCAACACCGAATTTTTCGGCAACATCCGCGCTCATGCGCGACGTGGAAAGGTTCACGCAAACCGGGCCTTTTTTCTTAGAAAGAACACCTTCCGTTGCAATGGCGAGCGTATATTCTTCACCAATTGCTTCGCCGTTGCCGTCCACAAGAGCGCAACGATCTGCATCCGGGTCCACCGCAAAACCGACTGCGCAATGGTTGGCGCGAACCGCCTTACCCAAATCGACCAGGTTAGAAGGGATCGGTTCCGGTCCACGTGGGAACGTGCCATCCGGAGTGCAATTGATTCGCACGACTTCGCAGCCGAGCTTTTCGAGCAAGCGCGGAACAATGTAAGAGCCTGCACCGTTCACAGCGTCAACAGCTACCTTGAAATGTTTTGCACGGATTGCTTCGACATCGATAAACGGAATCGCAAGCGTATCGTCAATGTGGAAGGCATCCGCATCTTTCAAGACTTCGGCAGTACCCATTTGACGGTAATCCGGATAGATGAACTTTCCTGAATCCGCTATCGCAAAGAGTTCCTTGACTTCATCCGGTCCAAGGAATATGCCCTTCTGGTCGAGGAACTTGAGAGCATTCCATTCGAGCGGATTGTGGCTGGCCGTGATGATGATGCCCGCATCTGCATGGAGACGGGTAACGTAAAGTTCCACGCTCGGAGTGGTTGCGAGTCCGACGTCAATGACGTCGGCACCGGCGAGGCGGCAAAGGCCCGAAACGTACGAGACAATCGCCTCGCCGGTCGGGCGGCTATCGCGCCCGATCACAACCTTGCGTGCACCGGTCACTTCCAAAAAAGCTTTCACATGATTCGTCAAAACGGTCGGTGTCAGCGTATCGCCGACAATCCCGCGGATCCCTGAAACAGAACGCATTAAAACGGACATAGTATTCCTTCCAAATATCTTCTCATTAAAGTTATAAAATTCTATCCATGCGTAAGTTTCTATTTTTGGTGCATGGCTTTACTTTCCGTAAAAAATCTGACTCTCCGTTTTAGCGACCCGCCACTTCTCAACGCCGTGTCGTTTGACATCAACGAAGGCGAACGCGTTTGCCTCATGGGCAGAAATGGAGAAGGGAAAAGTACGCTTTTCAAAATCATTTCGGGCGAAATGGAAGCCAATTCCGGCGAAATCATTCGAAAAAACGGATTACGCGTTGCACGCCTGATCCAAGAAATCCCGGCACATATTGACGGTTCCGTTCGCGACATTGTAATCGGAAATACCGCCGAAAGGCATACGACTGGCGAAGATATTTTGGGTAAAACCGGAATCGATCCGGATGCTCTTTACGATTCCCTTTCGGGAGGTCAAAAGCGCCGCGTCCTTTTTGCTAAGGCGATTGCCTTGGAACCCGATTTGCTCCTTCTTGACGAGCCGACAAACCATTTAGACATTCCAAGTATCCAGTGGCTCGAAAGCGTTTTGGCCCGCACACTCTGCACGGTACTTTTCATTAGCCACGACCGAGCCTTTGTGCGCAGGCTCGCCACGCGCATTTTGGAACTTGACCGCGGACGAGTACGTTCTTGGGACTTCCCCTACGATGAATTTGTCCGTCACCGCGATGCCGCTCTCGCTGAAGAAGAAAAAGCAAACAAATTATTTGACAAACGCCTTGCCGAAGAAGAAGTCTGGATTCGCAAAGGCATTCAGGCGCGCAGGACGCGAAACGAAGGTCGCGTACGAGCACTCATCCGCATGCGCAAAGAACGCGCCGACCGCAGAAATCGCACCGGCAACGTTAAAATGCAAATCACCGAAGCGGAACGCTCTGGAAGACTTGTCGTCCGCGCCGAAAACATTTCTTATTCGTATGCAGGCAAACCTTTAATTCAAAACTTTTCTACGGAAATTTCCCGCGGCGACCGTGTCGGCATCGTCGGTCCGAACGGTTGCGGCAAAACTACACTGCTCAAAATCCTTTTGGGAGAGATCGAACCTCAGAACGGTTCCGTTCGCCTAGGAACGAATTTGCAAATCGCCTATTTTGACCAGATGCGTACGCAACTTCGCGAAGACAAATCCTTGATCGAAAATATTGGAGATGGTCAGGAATACGTGGTTTTGAACGGTCAAAAGCGTCACGTGCTAAGCTACTTGCAAGACTTTCTCTTTACAGCGGAACGTGCCCGCGGCCCGATCAGCGCACTTTCTGGCGGAGAACGCAATCGCCTGCTCCTCGCCTGTCTTTTTTCACATCCGTCGAACATTCTTGTTCTCGACGAACCGACGAACGATCTTGACATGGAAACGCTCGACCTTTTGGCGGACCTCCTTGCCGAATACAAAGGCACGGTCATTACCGTCAGCCATGACCGAGATTTTCTCGACAATGTCGCCACAGAAATCCTAGGTTTTGAAGGCGTTGGCAACATTCACGAAAACGTCGGCGGATACTCCGATTACGCAGAAATCAAAAAACTCCGCGAAAAGGAAGCGGTAGCCAGCGTCGTCGCCGCAAAACAAGAAACCGCACCACGTATCAAAGAAAAAAAGAAGCGGAGTTACAAAGAAGAACGCGAATACGTAGCTCTCCCCGAAACCATTGAAAAACTCGAAGCCGATATCGCCGAACTTCAAACGCTTCTCGGTACCGAGGAAGTTTACACGAACGCACCAAAACTGATCGAAGTGCAAGCGAAACTCGCCGAAAAAGAAAAACTTTTGGAAACCGCCTACGAACGCTTTGAAATTCTAGACAACATCGGCTAGCGAAAAACTTTTATCTATTTTAAAATTGAGGCAGAATCATGAAAATTGCAGTTATCGGCGGAGCCGGCTATATTGGATCCCATACCGTTCGCGAACTTTTGGACGCAGGTCATGAAGTCCACGTTTTTGACAACCTTTCTTCCGGCTTAGAACAAAACCTTTTCCCGGACGCAAAGTTCACCCGAGGCGATATTTTAAACCCGGCAGAACTCGATGCCTTCTTTGAAAGTTTTAAACCCGAAGGCCTTGTGCATCTTGCCGCATTCAAAGCCGCCGGCGAATCCATGACGAATCCGGAAAAGTACAGCGTCAACAATATCACCGGATCCGTCAACATTCTGAACGCAGCTTCGACGCACCACGTTAAGTACATCGTCTTTTCCAGTTCTGCCGCAACCTACGGCGCACCGAAATACATGCCGGTCGATGAAGAACATCCGACGGATCCGGAAAACTACTACGGCTTTACAAAGCTCGCCATCGAAAAATTCCTCAAATGGTATGACGATCTGCGTGGCATCAAGTTCGCCGCTCTCCGCTACTTTAACGCCGCCGGTTACGATGTCCAGGGTCGCATCACGGGACTCGAAAAGAATCCGGCTAACCTGATTCCTGTCGTCATGGAAGCTCTGACCGGCAAGCGCAAAGAAGTTCTCGTATTCGGTAACGATTACGATACCGCCGACGGAACAGGCGTCCGCGATTACATTCATGTGAACGATCTCGCTCGCGGCCACAAAATGGCTTTTGACTATTTGCAAAAGAATAACAAGAGCCTGATCGTAAACCTCGGGACGCAAACCGGAGCTAGCGTCCTCGACATTATCCACGGCGCCGAAAAAGCTTCGGGCAAAAAGGTTCCTTACCGCATTGTGGAACGCCGCCCCGGCGACCCAGCAAGCTTAATCGCAAACCCGTCCAAGGCTAAAGAAATTCTCGGCTGGGAAGCGAAGTATTCCGACCTCGACACGATCCTTTCGACGACGTGGAAAGCCTACCTCGCCAACGGCCTCGGCAAGTAACTTTTGAACATAAACATTTCTTTTTTAGAATTCTAACAGAAAAGGCTCCCGAAACGGGAGCCTTTCTTATAAGCTTTCGAAATCTCGAAATTAGTCGCGGAAGAGAACCTTCTTGGAACCGGCAACGACTTCACCCACATGGTAGAACGGTTCGTTCTTCGCCTTGAGATGAGCTTCGACGTCAGCTATGTTCGCATCGTCCACGAACACGAGCATACCGATACCCATGTTGAACGTACTGTACATTTCGTCCTTTTCCACAGAACCGGCTTCCTGAATAAGCTGGAAGATTTTCGGGACCTTCCAAGAAGTACGGTCGATCACAACATCTACATTGTCCGGGAGAATACGCGGAATGTTGCCCTGGAAGCCCGAACCCGTCACATGTACAAGGCCGTCGATCTTCTTTGCATTCGTAAGGTCAATGAGGCTCTTGTAATAGCTGCGATGCGGAACGGTGAGCGCTTCACCAATCGTTTTGTCGAGACCTTCCACGCGGGAATCCACCTTGTAACCGGCCACTTCGAAGAGAGCCTTACGGGCAAGGGAGTAGCCGTTCGTGTGAAGACCGGTAGACGGAAGGCCGAGAATCTTTGTACCCGGATGAATGCGGGAACCGTCAATGATGTTTTCACGTTCGACCACACCGACGATCGTGCCGGAAATATCATAATCGCCGACCGTGTACATGCCCGGCATTTCAGCCGTTTCACCGCCGATCAAAACCATGTCGTTTTCACGGCAAGCCTTGGACATGCCTTCCACAATGCCTGTCATGACCTGCGGTTCGAGAGCTCCCATGGCAACGTAGTCGAGGAAAAAGAGCGGACGCGCACCCTGAACGAGAATGTCGTTGCAGCAGTGGTTCACAATGTCCTGGCCCGGAAGAGTCGGCGTGTTCATTTCGATATCGACCTTGAGCTTTGTACCGACACCGTCCACAGAACTCACAAGGACAGGATCCTTGAGACCGAGATGCTTCAGTGTGAAAAGGCCACCGAAGTTACCGACGTCACCCAGAACACCCTGGTTGAACGTGGAGCGGACGGATTTCTTCACACCGACCATTGCCTCGTCTGCACGAGAAAGGGAAACACCTGCGTCTGCATAATTCATACGATTTTTCCTTTGGTTGAATTAATTCTTTTGCTGGGACTGCTTTTCGTCGATATTTCTCAAAGCGTCCAAAATTAAACTGGTTGTGTCGGACTGCTGACTGATGTTAATCGTATCGGGCATCAGGTGCGTGTCCAACTTGAAAAGCGTGTCGTCACTCCAAGAAAGCATCAGTTCAAGTGCGTCCGGACCTGTAAGGCGGCCGCTCTTGGCGCAGCAAATGCGACCATCCTTGAACGCGATAAAGCCTGTCGCCCCGTTGCATTCAAAAAGAACGGTTCCCGTCACACGGCTCTTTTCCAGAGTCTGCGCAAAATCGATAAACGGGAGAACCTTTGCGCTGGCCAAAAGCGAAAGGCTTTCGAATTCGTCCAAAGCCTGGTTCTTGGCACGCAAACGGTCTGCGGCAATCTTGTACAGGCAAACCATAATGCTTGGGTTCTTTTCAAGAAACTTGATGAACGATTCACGGGAAAGATGCAACACAGTGCAATCTTCGAGCGCAATGACGGTATTACTCGTTTTTTCATTGCAAAGGATGGACATTTCGCCAAAGCACGCACCGACATCTAACCATCCGAGCGAATTGCAACGCCCGTCGGCAAGCGTCCTTCCACAAATTTGCGCACGGCCGCTTTGCAACACACAGAACGATTCACCTTCGCGATCGCCGGTGATAATCACATCACCCGCTTCATATTCACGGATTTCAGAATTCAGCAAAAAGAAGTCGGCAGATTCACGCGGAATCTGCTGAAGAAAAGGCACTTCACTTTCGTACGAAGCCGAAATCCAATCACCAATGCTAGAATGAGCCGTCATATCACCTAAATATTAGAAAGTTTACGATACCATTTGGAAACGATACTTTTAAAATAAGTCGGATGGAGCATTTTCGCCACGTCTAACAATAGCGAATCCGGTTTTACGACAGCACTTTCGTAAAAATCAATGCCGCCTTCAGGCCCCTTCCGCAAATCGTATTCGTAAATTTCGCCCGTTTTCCATAAAGGTAATCGTTCTACACGGGGATCGCGATCCAATATTTCGCGAAGGTCCTTGGCTGCTCCCGGATTGATCCAGACCTCCGCCATCTGGGCATCGGCGAACGCCTTTTCGAAAGGCATCGAAAAAGATGCCTCAGACGTGTCGCTTTCCCACAGGTAACGGCCACCGGCTTCGTGAATAAGGTTCGCCATAAAGCTTTTTCCAGGAGAAGCGAACCAAGTCCCAGAAGACGGAGTTCCCGTAATCACCACGGGACGTTTTTCGTTCTGCAACAAGGAATCGATGAACGTCCGAACCTCTTTATACCGAGCCGCCTTTTCTTCAAAAATCGAATCGGCAAGCGCTTCCTTCCCCACTAAAATTCCAAAGAACTTGAGCCATTCCGCCTTGGCCAGCGGAGAGCTTTCCGTCCATTCCGAAGTCAGCACCACGGGCATCTTTAAACGGGCGAGCTTCGGGAATACATCATGAATCGAAGCTCCCATCGAAAAGGCAAAGATCATATCGACTTGCGATTCGTAAACCGCTTCCGGCGACAGTTCCATGCCTTCACCAACTTCCCGGATATGCAGGGAATCGACACGAGCGTAGAATTCAGGGTTTGCAATGTACTTTTTTGCATCGATCACCGCGACCCGGTTTTCCACACCAAGCGTCGTTAAAAAGCCGAGGTACGTCGACGAAAAAATCGCAAGCTTTTGGGCCGGAATTTTCAACTCCGGATAAGCGTGCAAATTTTGCGGAATGCTGTTCCCCGAAAGGGAATCTTTCAGCACCCAACGGAGCGGTTCCGCCATGCCATTCTTTACCCAGATAACGCGAAAATTCCCACAGCGGTTTACGCCGAAGTTTTTGGCATACGAAAGCGATTTGTCCGGAACTTCTTTACAAGCGTCCCCGGTCAAAGGCTCGACCTGCGCCGGAAGATTCAGTCGCGTAAAAAACAGGTAAAAAAGTCCACAGGCAAAAGCGAGGATTAAAATTCGAAGTAAATATTTCTTTTTCACACCCCAAACATAAAAAAATGGCGTAAAAAAGCACCCAAAGTCCAAATCTGCGCCAAAAAAGTGCACGAGATTTTAACTTTTCTAGCGG
>FLNW01003722.1_pt1 | contig 14902 bp, 14 predicted proteins | sample 1140371 | NCBI WGS metagenome assembly FLNW01 (sample SAMEA3878170, study PRJEB12797) | bioreactor metagenome | biome: Moose rumen | place: Sweden | collected 2011-10
TCCGCGAAGCAACTCGTGACGAATGGTGGTGCGTCGATGCTATTCGTTGATGCTGCATTAGGAAAAACAACCGAAAAACCGGTCTGGATGATGCGCCAAGCCGGCAGAGCCTTGCCGGAATACCGCGAACTCCGTCAAAAGTTTCCGGACTTTCTTTCCTTTGTGCGGAATGCGGAAGCGGCTGCCGACGCAACGCTCATGCCGACGAACCGTTTCGACATCGACGCGGCAATCCTCTTTAGCGACATTCTCGTTGCGCTCCCCTATATGGGATTTGATTTGAAATTTGTCCCGGGAAAAGGTCCCGTGATTTCAAATCCGTTCCGTTCCGAAGCCGACATGCAGAATCTGCACCCGGTGAATCTCGACAAGGATCTGGAATACACAAAGCTCGCTTTGCAAAAAGTGCGCAAGAAACTTTCCAAGGAAAAAGCCCTGCTCGGATTCGTCGGAGGCCCGATCACCGTCGCCTCTTATGCAATCGAAGGCGGAAGTTCCAAAGATTTGCACTGCACCAAGGCACTTTACCACCAGAACAAAAGCGCCTTTGAAAGTTTCCTGAACGTTCTCGCCGAAATAACCGGCGCCTATTTGGCGTGGCAAGCGGAATGGGGCGCCGATGCGCTCGTCATCATGGATTCTTGGGCAGGGCACCTTTCCCGCGAAGATTACCTGCACATGGCAAAGCCTTTCACGGAAAAGGTCATTGAAATTGTGCGTCATCACACGGAAGCCCCGATTATCCATTACGCAAACGGAGCTTCGCATTTGGTGGATACGTTCACCACATTAGATGTGAATGTCGTTGGCGTTGATCACCGCTCCGAATTTTCGGAACTTTTCAGCAAGCATCCGAGCACGATTTTCCAAGGCAACCTGGATCAGGCTCTGCTCTTTGCAAATCCCGAAGAGATTCAACGCCAAACGAAAAAGATTCTCGAACTTTCAAAGGATCGTGCGCATGTGATGAACCTGGGACACGGCGTCTTGCCCGACACGCCTCTCGGCGGAATCCAAGCGTTTGTGGACGCTGTTAGAAATTTTGATTGATTCCCTTAAAGGGATTCCACCTAATTTTCCAAAGCAAAATTCAAAAATTCCTGCATCGGAACCTTTTTGAGCAGACGACGTATCTATGGGAATGATTCCATAAGAGATCGAAGATGACGATATCATTTCGTTTGAACTTGTCGCAGGCTCCTCATTTTTCTCTGCCGATGACACAGAAGAATCCGAAGCGCAAGCCGAGAAAAGAAGACTTACAAATAGAGCAAACCATTTGAAATTATTCATATCTCCTTCAAAAATTAATTTGTTTGTAAAAAATTATATCCAAGAACTACATTGTCCGCAAACGCATTACGTATACGCTTGATGACAACCGTCAAATCAGAAGAACTCGTCGTTGTAAAATCAACTAATTCAAACGGATTCGTCGCACTTTCTGACGAAGCAATCAAAGTTTCTTTTTTGTCAAATTTTTACATTCAAAATCCTTATTTCCCCATTTTCGCTTTCGCATTCGAAAGCTTCCAGCGGAATTTATAATACGCAAAACGGATTTTATCTTGCAACTTCTGCAAGAGCGTCTGTTCCGGTTCGCAAAGCCATTTCAAATCGAAGTCGCGATCGGGTGAACCCTTTTCTCGAATCCAGCGCGAATAATCCAACAGCAACGCGTTTCCTGCCTTATGATCCCAAAAGAAGTACGCTTCTCCTCGGGTCCATCTTTTTTGCAAGAACTTGCGTTTTACAAAGCCCAATTTCTGTTCGATCAGTTCCGGATACGAAAAGAGCACAGGCCTCGGCGTATGAACAATCGAATCGAGCTTCAATCCCTTTTCCCGCAAAGCGACACTGGAACCAACTTCAAATCGGTTCACCGTATCGTAAAAATTTTTTCCTTCCGGCTCACTCAAAAGGCGTTCACAGAACGGTGTAATCGCAGCCGATTTCAAATACAAGAAGAACGACTGCAAATGCGGGGCCTGTTCCTCATTTGAAGTCAGCGAAACCACATCCGCAGGCATTTCTTCAGCAGTCTGAAAAAGTTTCACAAATCGATTCTGATAGTAAACGATCGAATCGTTCACCAGAACCAAACGTTCCCACTCTTCACGGCGGAACTTGGCCGTGTACGCGATATAACGGCTCCACATGCCAAAGTCATAACCGTGGTTTACAGTGAAGAAAAGTTCAATGTGATGCGAATCTAAAAACGCATGCGAAGACGCATCCAAGTCGCGTTCATTTGTCAAGTAAACAACCGAAAAACCTGTTTGACAAAGGCCTTCCAACGCATAGCGAACATAACCCGGTAAAGATTCCCCCGTTTGATAGGAGGCGTAAAGGACTTTGCGTAAAGAAGGCTTTTGTGTCATAAGTTATCGTTTTTTACCATGAATACGACCGGAATCCCTGCGGGAATTTCCAAAGGTCGATGTTTTCTTTTTACGGGCAAAGGACTTTTTACCGCGACCTTTGCGATCATGCGGTTCTTCGTCCATTTCACTGCGGCGATTGGAACGCTTACGACCGCGTCCATATTCGACACGTTCTTCACGCTCCGCTTTGCGCTTATTCGCCTTGCGGTCGCCACCGTAAGATTCCCGAACCTTGCGACGTTCCCTCGGACGGAGCGTTTCGAGTTCACTTTCATCCGGCTGAGTCACGAGTCCGAGTTCTTCGGCGGCCTCTGCACGGTCAAGCTTTGCCATTTTAGAAGTCCTACCGTCACCGAGTTTTTCGAGGATCGCAAAGTCCGCTTCACCCCGTACAGGATTTGCACGGAGCAGTCTCACACGAACTTTGTCGCCACGGGCAAAAGTCTTACCACTGCGTTTACCGTAAACAATTCCCTTGTCCGGATTGAACACATAAAAGTCGGAACCTGCAATATCGCGAAATCGCACAAGGCCTTCGGCTTGCGGATCTTCCACTCCCACGTAAATGCCCCATTCCTGTACACCGGTCACGGTCGCTTCAAAATCTTCGCCTAGATGTTTGCGCAAAAGCCACGTTGCACATACTTTCAAAGACATGCGTTCCGTCTTCTGGTTCTTTACTTCATTTGCCGAAATTTCGGAACAAACCGCGACAACATCCCAAGCACGTTTCGCATCGGTTTCATCTGGCGCATTGCGCGAAAGTTCACGATGGCACCAAAGATCCGCATACCGGCGAATCGGGCTTGTAAAGTGCGCATAGTCCTGCCAATTCAAAGCAAAATGTCCAAAGCAATTGCTGTCGTAATGCGCCTTTTGCATACTGCGAAGAATCCGCATAATGATTTCGTCGTCGCCTTTCGCTCTGGCAATCAAATGCTGGTAAAGCTTAAAAATATCCGGATTTAGGTTTGTATCGCCACGACGCGGCTTTCCTAGTTCACGGAGCGATATCGGGCTGTCTTTAAACAGATCGGGCATCTGGTAGTAAAGTTCCATGATGTCCTTTGTATCCGGAGCTTCGTGAATACGGTAAACGCCTTGCAAATGACGGCGTTCCAGTTCACGAGCACAGCATTGGTTTGCAATGAGCATGCATTCTTCGACCCAATGATCGGATTCGTTCTCTTCACGCGGAACGATTTTTTCCGGTTCCCCGTTTTCGTCAAAGACACACCGGAATTCCGTACTGCCCAGCTCCAAAATGCCATTTTTACGACGGTTTTCGCGGAGAAGTGCTGCCACTTCCTGCAAGGCCTTCACATGTTCGTCGCCTTCTTCCAAACGTTTTACCGCTTCGCCGTATGTAATGCCCGCAGTAATATTCACAAGGCTCTTCTTGAATTCGAAGGATTCCACACGAGCATCCTTGTCGAGTTCCATGAGGCAGCTGAACGCAAGACGGTCAACACCCTGATGCAAAGAGCACAGATCGCTCGAAAGCCGGTCCGGAAGCATCGGCACAGCCGTCCACGGCAAATACTGTGTAAAGCTTCGCGTCAGCGCTTCATCATCGAGTTCCGATCCTTCTGGCACGTAATGACTCACATCAGCGATATGCACACCCAAATGGAATCCACCATCCGGACGTTTTTCGACGGAAATCGCATCGTCATGGTCCATAGCGCCGTCCGGGTCAATGCAAAGAATATAGAGATTCCGCAAATCGACGCGACCGTCCTTCAAATCCTTTTCGCTCGGAGCTTTTTGCTTATTCACAAATTCCATAATGGAATCGGAGAACTTTTCCGGAAGCGAAGAGTCCTTGATGAACTGAGCCTTGACATCGCTCCACTTGAGGTCGCCTTCCATGGCAGAACGGTCCACCTTGGCAAGCATTGAATGCTTGAGCTTGGGGTGCGGATACAGCGTAAACGCGATCGTTTCGCCCTCTTTTCCGGGCGCCTTGCTGCGGTGCGCCATCTGGTAAACTTTACCCGAATTCGTATCGGTCACCTGCCACCAATCGTTTCCGTCCGGGCTTAAAACGCCGCGATGCACACGGCTTTCGTCGTCGTCATAAGTGGACTTGCGGCGGCTGGTCGCAGCTGGGCGACGATTGTCTTCTCGGTCTTCGGCATATTTCGGTTCGCCTGTTCCCGGCGTATATTCCTTGTTGCTCGTGCGGGCAAGCGATCCTTCGTTCACCATTTCTGCAAGCAACTGCTTAAAAGCCAATTTCTTGTGCTTGGTAATGCCCATTGCACGGCGAAGCTGACTGCCAACCATCGGCTCGTCACGCACAACCGCGAGAATCTGTTCTTTAGAGGGCAAATCTTGCATAAAACATCTCCTATTTACTCTTAGAAAATAGGTTAATCAAAGGCCAAAAAACAAAAAACTGCTAAAAAACGCAAATTCACTACAGAATCTTGCTATTTTCGAAACCATGAACAACTTTCTTTCCTTTCTCCAAGATGTTCCCGTTGTCGGCATCTTGCGCGACATTCCCGAAGGCGCCGAAGAAGCCTGCGTCAGTACCGCATCCCAGTGCGGCCTTAAAGCGATCGAAGTCACCATGAACACAGACGCTGCCACAAGAATCATTTCAAAGCTCAAAAGCATGGCAAATCCGCTAGGAATCCGCGTCGGTGCGGGAACCGTCCGCAATCTGAATGATTTGGACAAAGCTCTCGACGCGGGAGCCGAATTCATCGTGTCGCCGAATTCCGTCGAAGCGGTGATTCGAAAATGTGTCGAGCGGAACATTCCGGATATTCCAGGGGCGCTCTCGCCTACCGAAGTGCAAAACGCCTACGACTGGGGTGCGACCTGCGTCAAAATTTTCCCCGTGGGAAATGTAGGAGGGCCTTCCTATATCAAAGCGTTGCGCGGACCGTTCCGCGACATTCCTCTGCTTGCCTGCGGCGGCGTTTCTAACGAAAATGTCGCCGATTACTTCAAAAGCGGGGCAAATCTCGTCGCCTTTGGAGCGAGCATCTTCAAACCCGCGCTCATGCAAGCAAACGATTGGGAATCCATCGGAAAAAACCTTGCGAAATTTATAGAAAACGTAACGACGGCGATTCGTTAAGAATCCCTTCTTTTTCGCACAAATTAAAATACAATTTGAGCGATTCCTTTCGCTCATCTGTAAATTCGTAATCCAGAGAATCGTAATAGTCTTTCAACTGTTCTGCCGTAAATGGGACCGGGTAATGCTCGCCCCATTTTTTTAATGCGGCCGCGGGATCTTTGCGAAAAGCCGCAACCGACTCGTGCGCCTGACCCAAAAAGGCATCAAGCTTTGGACGGACTTCGCTTAGAAGTGCGGATTTGTGAATGCTCCACGCTCCGAATACAAACGGAAGCCCGTGCCAATTTCTCCAAAGAACGGCCATGTCGTAACAGAACGGCCAAGCGTTTTTCGACTTTTCTACCAAAGCTTCGTCGCCGATTAAAAGCGCCGCATCCGCGTTTCTACGGTCCGTTACATATTCGGGATGAACATTTACATATTGCGAGCAAATGATGCGCAAAAGGGCGACCGAAGTCCCACTCTGAGAAGTCAAATAGATCCGTCTATCCGAAAGTTCCTGAAGCGGATACTTAGAATACAGCTCCACAGAATGCACTTCCAGACGGCACGAAGTGCAGAGGTCGGGAGCGAGGACAAGGTCCTGTGGAGCACGAGCATAGGCAATCGACGACGCCGGCGCTAGATGAATTTCACCCGTCCAAAGTTTTTGGTTCAGCGCACTTGGGGCTCCGTCATCAAAAGAATAGCCTTCAAAAGGCGCTTCTTCTCGGAAAAAAAGATGAAAAAACGGAGCGCACACCAAAAAAGGGATTCTTCCAACACGCAAGTTCATGAGAATAATTTAACTTTTTGTCATATGGCAAAATTTCATGTAAAAAGAACTCTCTTTGGTGCAGATCAAAAAAGTTTGATTTTTCGTGGATCCATTTTGGAAGGCGACATCAAAAAGGGTATGGCAATTAAGATCCCGGTAACAGATAAAGCAATCATCGACGTCACGATCGACGATGTCGTTGAACTGATCACTCACGATACACATGAAAAGCGCACAGGTCTTGTCGCCAAATTCCTGGACGAACCGGATGCGCTTGAAATCGTCGCCGATCTGAACGTGGCAGACGAAGATCTCACTGTCGAATAATTCTTTTAAAGTTCGAGCAGGAGACCGCACCGGAGATACACAAAATCTCCGGCTTTTCGCAGATTTTCGTAACCGCCCAAAACAAGCAGCGACGAATAGTGGCCAAGCTTAATATCTAAACCGCCGCCAGCACGCCAAATCATCTGGGCATCATTTCCAAATGCATAGCCAAAATCAAAAGTCATCGCAGGCATCATAACGCTGCCAAACGGCAAGCGCACATAGGCGCTCCCCATGACAGGCACAAGCGTCACATCGCCAAAGCGTTGATAATCCACGCCCACGCCGACAAAAACCATCTGATCGACCGGGTACCAAAAATGGCCCGACACATCAAAATTGAATTCCAGAAGTTCTTCCGTTGAATTCACAACGCCCACACTCGCATCCGCGGTCAAAGCTTCTGCAGGTGAAGGGGCAAGTGCTGTAAACGAAAGCGCAGCCGCAAGCACAAACGGAATCGCCTTGGCCACCGTCGAAGACTCTTCTTCATCTCCACGGGCTTCACGCTTCCAACCGCCACCGTGTTCTTTTGTAAGCGAAAGCAAGCTTCCTTTGAGCATGGCAAAGTTCATCAGCAAAAAGTAGTAGGCGCTCCCCGAAACTTTTGTAAGTGCCAACAGAACAAAAATCAAAGCGAACCCCATCGTTACAAAGTAAACCGGATTCAGCGTCGCTAAAAGAACCGCATTCAATACAAACAAGGTAAGCGCAATATGCGGGGTGAGCCAGCGCAAAAATTTGTGCGAAAGGAACAAATAGGCGAGCAACGGGTGAAACGGATTCAAAAGCGGCAAATACGAGAAAAGATAATTGAAATTCGCCCGTCCAATGCGCACCTTGCGACGATATTCTCCAGAGCCTTCCTTCGAAGTCTGTTCCGTTCCAATGGCGCTAGGATCGAACGTGCAGAACGCTCCTTTTTGTAAAACTTTCACCGTAATAAAGAAATCGTCCATGACGCTCTTTTTTACCGGGAGCTGCGTATACAGCGAATTCCGGATCGCATAAAGCGCTCCGTTCCCGCCGACAAGGCGATCGAGAATTCCTTCGAATTTTTTGATTTCCGATTCCAAGTCCCAATAGCTGCGTTCACCCGAACCGAGCGGGCTTCCGCTCTTATCCGTCAAAATCAAATGTCCGCAGACACAGCCGATTTTCGGATCGTTGAACGGAGAGACAAGCTTTCGAATCACGTTCGGGAAAAGCATCGTATTCGCATCACAAAACACAAGGATTTCACCGGTCGCTTGTGCCTGCAATCGATTGAGCATTGCCGCCTTACCCGCATTCTGAGGAGCCTTTACCAAGCGGATTCCTTTGTCTGCATAACGTTCCACAATTTCCGCGGTGCGGTCCGCAGAGCCATCATCGCCAATCAAAATTTCCAGAAGTTCTTTCGGGTAATCAATTTCAAGAAAGTTTAAAATTTTCTTTTCGATCACCGCTTCTTCGTTGTAAGCGGAAACGAGAACCGATACTTTCGGAAGCGTTACTTTATCGGCAACGTTTCGATTCTTGCGGCAAAAAACTTCGCTCAAAAAAGGGAGCGTCACTGGAAAAATCAGGTAGCAGTGAACCAGCAAAAAAAGCAGCACCCAAAAGGCGATTTCGAGCGGTGTAAAATTCATTGTGCAAGCCATTCCTTTTCCTTCGACAGGAACTGCATTAAAAGCAAATTCATCTGATCCGCATCCAAGCCGTTCGAATAGGTGAGAATCGAAAGCCCCTTCGGCGCAATCAGTACGTACGAAGGGAGCGCTTGAAGGTTCCAAACGTTAAAGAAGCAACGATTCACAGGCAAACGCTTTGCATCACATTGGATGGTATCTTCCGACGCCTGGTCCAAACGTACCGGGTGAAAGCGCTTATTCAAAGTCTCTACAACCTGTTTGTCACGATAAGTCGTCTTTTCCATTTCGCGGCAAGGAATGCACCAGTCAGCAACAATGTCAACAAAAATCATCTTTTGGTCGCTCTTTGCTTTTTCAAGAGCTTCGGAATATTCTTCCCAATGAACGGAATCCCGTGTAGTCGTTACCGCTTTTTTTAAGCCGTCTTTAGCCCACACGCTAGAGAACATTCCAAATAAGCCTAAGGCGATCAAGAGTATCACGAAAGGTTTCATTTTTTGGTTCCATTCTGCATAGACTTAGATGGTGCCATTGTCTTAACCTGCGGCGCAATCGCCTTAGCTTCTACAGCAGTGGAATCTACATACTGCACAACAGCTTCTTGGAATGGTTCCCAAAGGTCGGGACTTTTCTGAATGCATTCCGCGATCGAATCGAAGCGATCCGCCGTGTAACCGTACTGTTCAAGAATCCGAATACGGGCAATGCGTCCATCCGTCGAAGTTTCTCCGAATTCGCGAGCCGCAATCCGGAGATCTCCATACAGGTGAGCAAAATCGGGGGGAATGGAATTCGAACCCTCAGTACAGGAAAGCACCAAGAGCACCAAAATTCCAAATCCGATTTTATTCCTTAAACAGCCCATCGACATATTCCGCCTTGTTAAAGGGCACGAGCTGGTCGATGCGTTCACCCATTCCCACCCAAAGAATAGGAACCTTGAGCGAGCTTGCAATCGAAAGGACAGAACCTCCGTGCGCCGTTCCGTCGAGCTTTGTGACCACAAGGCCCGTCAGCGGAAAACTCTGGTTAAAAATCTTCGCCTGGTTGATCGCATTCTGTCCCGTATTGCCGTCGAGCACAAGCATCATATCGTGCGGATAAGACGGATCGATTTTCTTTAACACCCGAACGATCTTGGCGAGTTCTTCCATCAGGTAATCTTTATTCTGCAAACGACCCGCCGTATCGATGAACACAACATCACAGCCACGCGCCTTGGCCGCCTGGCAAGCATCATAAGCGACTGCCGCCGGATCCGAGCCTTCCGCATGGTGCACAAATTCTGCACTCGAACGTTTAGCCCAAACCTCTAGCTGTTCAATCGCCGCAGCCCGGAATGTATCCGCCGCAGCGATCATCACCTTGTGACCTTCATCCGCAAATTTTTTGGCAAGCTTCCCGATTGTCGTCGTTTTACCGGCGCCATTCACACCAATCACAAGGAACACGTGCGGATTTCCCTTGAATTCAAACTTCGGAGGGTCCACAAGAAAACGTTCCGCTTCGGAGCGCAGAATATCCAACACTTCATCTTGCGAAAGCGATTTGCCCAAAGCTTCTTCACGGAGCGCATCCGTCAAAAGAAAAGCGGCACTCGTGCCGACATCCGCTTTGATCAGGCGTTCTTCAAGTTCTTCGAGCATTTCATCGGTCACCTTGCCCTTGCCGGCAATGCCCTTGATTTCACCGAGGATCGCATTGCGGGTCTTCTGGAGGCCCGTTTTAATAGCAGAAAATAAACCCATTAGAGAACACTCTTCACTTCGTCGATGAGACCGTAAGCCTTCGCTTCTTCCGCCGACATAAAGTTATCGCGTTCCGTATCGCGGTCCACTTCTTCCACCGTCTTGCCGCTCGTCTTTGCAATGATATTCGTCGTAATCGAACGGATGCGGAGCATTTCTTCGGCCTGGATTTTGATATCACTTGCCGGGCCTTCCATCTGGCCCTGGATCAACGGCTGGTGAATCATGATGCGGGCAGACGGCCAAGCATAACGCTTGCCCTTGGCTCCGGCGGTCAAAAGCACAGCTCCCATCGAAGCCGCCTGGCCACAGCAAACCGTCACCACATCGCTTTGGATTGCATTCATCGCATCATAAATGGCGAGGCCGCTCGAAATCACTCCACCCGGGCTATTGATGAAGAAAACGATATCGTCATGGGAAAGAGAATCGAGATACAAAAGCTGTTTGACAATCTTGCCAGCGCTTTCGTCATCTACCTGATTCCACAAAAAGATTTTACGGTTATTCGAAAAAAATTCTTCGGCCTTCTTCATGAAGTCCGGAGTCTGTTCCTTTTCCTGTTCTTTTTCGGCTTTCTTTGCGGCGTTCATTCAAAAACTCCATCGGGTAAAATTTGTTCCGCACTAATTTACAAAATTTCAAAGCTTCCATTTTTGGGGAAAAGCCTTCTTGCCGCAAATCGAAGCCTATTTTTTATCTTCGGGTTTTACTCAAAGCGGAAATGGTTAGATTTTCTAGAATTGCTTTTACGAAGATGGCGCACTGGGCATTTTATCTCCATTAGATACACGATTTGAACGGAAAACTCATCCAATCGAGGATCTTGAAAAGTAGCATTCTTTCCACTCCATAAATGCCTTTAATTCTTGAACTTGATGGGGAAAAACTCCTTTTGAAATAACAGGATCATCCAGAAAATCCCAATTAGCTATATTAAGGGCGTGGAACAGACAATCGTAGCCCCCGCAACCCCGCATGGAACCTCTGCACTCGCCGCCATCCGCGTGAGCGGTCCAGATACCCGTACCATTTTGCAGAAAATGTTCCGATGCAATGATCCCAAGCCTCGCATGGCCACGCTCGCCACCGCACGGCACCCGGAAACGCAAAAGAAGATCGATTCCCTGCTGTACATTTTTTACGCAGGGCCCAATTCCTATACCGGCGAAGATTCGCTCGAACTTTTTCCACACGGGAACCCTCTGATTGTCCGCAATCTAATCGATGCGATGTGCAACCTTGAAAACGTGCGCATCGCTTACCGAGGCGAATATACGAAGCGCGCGTTCTTGAACGGCAAAATGGACCTGGTGCAGGCAGAATCTGTCGCCGACGTAATCCACAGCCAAACGTTTTCCGCTCTCGACAATGCGCACAAGCTCTTATCGGGGAAATTTTCCAAGGACGTCCACGATCTTGCGCACAAATTAAAAGACATTTCCGCCCGAATCGAACTCGAAGTAGATTTTGTTGAAGAAGAGGCGGATCCGGATTTTGCAGGTTGGAAAGCTCGCTTTACCGAAATTCAACAAAAAGTCAAAGATCTCATCCGTCATTTTAAAAATTCTGGTGCGATCAACAAAAAACCGCGAATCGTTTTGTACGGAGCGCCGAACGCAGGAAAGTCGAGCCTGTTGAACGCCCTTCTAAAAGAAAACCGCGTTCTCGTGAGCGATATCCCCGGCACAACCCGCGACTTTATCGAAGTTTCTTTACCGCTTCCCTCTGGCGAAGCAACGCTCATCGACACAGCAGGCATCGCCGAAGTCGCCCAAAACGCACTCGACGAACGTTCCATGGAAAAAAGCGCCGAAGCGATCGAATCCGCAGACCTTGCGATTTGCCTCATTGACGCCACCCAAGCAAACTCTGCCGAAGCGCAAAAGCAAATCGCCGAAGCCAAAGAAAAGGGATACACAATCGCCTTTTCCAAAATCGATCTCGCAAGCGACACTTCCATTCCGAGCGACGTCTCGATAACGCTTTCCTCCAAAGCGGGAATCGGTCTTTCGGAACTTGTACAAACGCTCGACAAAACGCTATTCCCCGAAGGCGAAGCGAGCGATGAATACTGGATTACAAGCGAGCGCGAATGTGCAGCACTTCGCGAAGCTGATACAGGCCTTGACCGCATCCAAACGCTTCTCGACACGAATCCCGCCGTAGAACTCATCGCCTTTGAGCTGCGCTCCGTCGCCAATTCCTTGGCTCAAATCGTCGGTGAAATTTCGAGCGAAGACGTTCTGCAAACAATTTTCAACGGTTTCTGCATCGGAAAGTAAATGCAACAGCAAATTCTTGACCTCTGCAATCGCATTTCAAACGTCACCTACGAAAACCTGACGAAGATCATTCACTATTCCGAAGCAAAAAGCGCTGACAGCGCTCGCAAACTCGACGACAGCTATGAAAACGATCTGGATTCCTGGATGGGCGGTGGCACATGCTTTAGCCTTACATGGCACCTGTATCAGGAACTCCGCAGCATGGGTTATGCGCCCAAGCTTTTAATGGGCGACAAGCGCATCGAAAAAAATATCCATTGCGCCCTGCTGCTTCCCGTGGACGGCGAAGATTTTTTACTCGATCCGGGATACTTGATTTTTGATCCGTTAAAAATTCCCGTCGCCATTCCATTTCAAAAAAGCGAAGCCTTTTATCCGCTAGTGCCGAACGTAGTCCGTTTGGAGCTTGAAAACGGTGTCCTTGGGCTGTACACCGGTTCGCTTAAAGGTCCTTTGAAGCTCCGGTTTGAATTCAATATTTTGGGTGTTACCCCGCAGGAATTTCAAAAACACTGGAGCGAATCCTTTAACCGCGAAATGATGACTTACCCGGTACTGAACAAGCTTGACCGCGAAAAAGGCGTCCAGTACTACTTCCAAAAAGGGAACCTGCTCATCCGCGACAAAGACGGCTCCCACATGGAAAAGATCCTGCCAGAAGACCAAGTTTCAAAATTGCACGCAATATTTGGCATTGAAGAAGAAACGATCGAAAGAGCTCTCGGCGTTCTCGGGAAACGGTGAAGTCGTTGGCAAAAAAAGACCCGCACAACGGCGGGCCTTTTCACATCTAAACAGAATTACTTCTGCAAGCAAACGCTTGCATTCGCAGCGCCGTAAAGGCTAATGCTGTAATCCTTGATCACGTATACCGGGATCTTCTTCAAGAGCGGCTGGATGTTCGGATTGTAATTCTTTTCAAAGTATTCCATGAACAGATTGTTGTTCACGAGCCAGCGCAAATCCTTTTGCACTGTACCACCCGCCAGGTAAAAACCGCCAAACGGAAGAAGTAGCGTACACACGTCACTGGCATAACGGGCAAGCATCTTCACAAAAAGGCGCATCATTTCTGCCGCAACCGGATCCGTATCACTTGCACGGCTAATATACTTCGGGCGATCGTTCCAAACTGTTTCTTCGATTTTCTTGAACGCTTCATTCTGCGGAACGCCCTTCGTATCGCGCCACCATTCATAAAGGTGGGCAAGGCCCATACCGGAGCAGAGAGGTTCCACGCCCGGAACCGCGCCAATGCGCTTTTCCATATAATCGCGGAAGTCCTGCATATCCTTGTCGAACGGGGCAAAGGTCATGTGGCCGCCTTCCGAACTGGCCGGAATATACTTTTTACCGTCATAAGCGAGGAAAGAGACGCCCATGCCCGTACCCGGGCCGATTACAGCCTTGGTCGTCGGTTTGGATTCCGGAGTCGAGCCGTCCAAATGCGGAATCTTGTAAATCTGTTCCGAATCGTTGACATTCAAAGTCGGAATACCGTAGCTGATCGCAATAAAATCATTCACCACAAGCACCGGGAAGCCGAGCTTATTCGTAAGATCATTGCCGTCCACGCGCCATTCGAGGTTCGTCATCACGCAACGGTTATCGGCCACAGGACCTGCCGCGCTAATACAGCAGTGGCTCGGCTTCAAATCCGCACGTTTTTCCGCTGCAATTTTCAAGGTTTCCGCAATCGGTTCTTCAAGTCCGTTGATCTTTCCGGAAGCGTAGTCCGCCTTCAGAACCAAGGTGAACTTGCCTTCTTTGCAAGCGACAAGCGCCAAATTTGTATTCGTTCCACCAATATCGATTGCCAAAACGAGACGATCAAATTCAACTTCGGGATTGCACCATTTTAGTTCCATAAAAACTCCGTATGATTTTTCATAAATATATCCAAAATTTTCATATTTCAGGCAAATTTGAACCCGTTTCCTTCTTCTCCGGCCACCCTTTTTATAGTATCTTTATCTACAGATGGCACACTTTTTGCTTGACTGTACTAAAATTTGGCAGCGGACGCTCCGCCTGGGCATCTGCCTTTTTTTGGCAATCTCAGCAATCGGCTGCGGCGAACCCGAAGACGACGTGCCGCCACCCAACGCGGAACCCGTGGAACGCCCGATGATGCTTTTCACCGACACGACCCTTCTTGACTATTACGAAAACGAAAAGCTTTCGTGGAAGGTCAAAACGGCTTACCTCGAACGCTGGGGCGGTACCGAAAAAATCTTTGCAAAGCCAATCCTCGTCGATATCTTCGATTCGCTGGGCGAACGCTCCGCCTTTTTACGCGCGGATTCCGGCACTCTCGACAGCAAAATGAGTTACGTCTACGCCTATGGACACGTTTACGCTCTCACCCCAAAAGGCGCTTCCGTCCGCGCCGACTCGCTTTTGTGGAACAAGCGTGACAACCTGGTGAAAACCGAAAGTTACGTGCGCGTTGTGAGCGAAGACGGCGACGTTCTCCAGGGGAAAGGTTTTGTGAGCGACGCCAAAATGGACAATTGGCACATCCTTTCCGATGTGACCGGAATTTTCCAGGATGCGGCCAAACGCATTAAAGAAGAAGACAAAAAGCAGAACGCGGATATGTCAAGCGATGTTCCCGCTCCGCATAAGCCGCCCGTGCAACCGAAAAAAGCTCCGGGAGGCAAAAAG
>FLNW01001321.1_pt1 | contig 14873 bp, 7 predicted proteins | sample 1140371 | NCBI WGS metagenome assembly FLNW01 (sample SAMEA3878170, study PRJEB12797) | bioreactor metagenome | biome: Moose rumen | place: Sweden | collected 2011-10
GAATTTTTAGAAGTACCCTAAAACTATACACACACGCGGGCGTGAGATTTAATAAAAGAGCTGGTCAGCTGGTCACATGGTCACATGGTTCGTCAAAAATTGCCCAAAATTAAAGAAAACTTTTTTCTTTTTGAACTTTTTTTGATAATTTTTGATAATTTTGGACCAATCTCCCCCACCCGCGTAGCGGCAATTTGCTTCATTTGTTTAATTTGTGAATACTACTGTTGCGATATTTTAAGTTTTGTGTAATGTAAAGCGCTATTAAATAGTCACTTATAAGTCTATTCCATTTTTTTGATTTGAATAGGTTATGTTTTTTAGGTTTATGTCTTTTGAAAGCTTTTACTCGAAGAGTTGCGGAGTTTGATGGTAAAAACTATCCGAAAGCTTGCTTGCGAGGAGTTTTTAGCAGCAAAGTACGCGAGAGCGAAGCTCAAAAGCATTCAGAAGGGTTTATCTTTGTTTTTTTCTTAAAATTATCGCAACACTACTAATTTGTGAACTATAATTTTCCCTATTTTGGGATCATTTTGGGTAATTTTTGACCTATTCCCCCCATCCGCTTAACGATTTTTATATCATTTATTTGCACAATCCAAAAATTTATACTATCTTTGCAGCGGATTTGGAAAACACGTCTATGTATAGTCTCATGGATAAAGTACAATATTGGATAGAACGGGCTGATTATGATTATGCCACGGCTGCAGATCTGATGAAGTCCAGACGATGGATTTACGTGGCGTTTATGTGCCATCAGACATTAGAGAAGACTATCAAGGCATATTATACCCAACACATGCCGGATGATCCTCCGTATATTCATAACCTTACTCGGCTGGCTGAAAAATCCGGTTTATATGAACTTATGACGGAGGAGCAAAAGTCATTTGTAGATGCTGTCACACCGATGAATATTGAAGCCAGATACCCGGATTACAAATCTTTGTTGGCAGCCAGTCTCAATGAAGAGGTCTGTCAGGAACTGATGGCAAATACCCAATCATTACAACAATGGATCAAGAGCAAGTTATAAAATTAGTCAAAGCTTATAAACAGGCTATATTACCGATGTACCAAGATGCCAAGGTATATCTGTATGGCTCTTATAGCAAAGGCGAGGCACGACAAGATAGCGATATTGATGTGGCTATTATTGTGCCACACATTCATGGAAATTGGTTCAATATTGTACCTCCGTTGTGGAAAACTGCCCGGTCAATCAGTTCGCTCATTGAGCCTGTCATTATGGAGGCTGATGAACATTCGCCTTTGTACGATGATGTCATACGTACTGGCGTTGCTGTCTAAGAAACTGATGGTCCTTAATTCTTAGCCATACCGGCACGATTGGCTTCGCTGTATGGTTGATCTTTTCTCTCTCAAACAGTCCGTTTCAGCGGACTGTTTTTTTGCGGGTTTCCCCGGTCATTACCGTTCGCATCTCGTTCGCATTACGGAGGTCTTAGTACCATACTTTCACGATGGGTGACCAGATGACCGGTTGTTTGTCCAAATCTATACACACACGCGCGGGCGTGAGATTTAATAAAAGAGCTGGTCAGCTGGTCACATGGTCACATGGTCACATGGTTCGTCAAAAATTGCCCAAAATTAAAGAAAATTTTCTTTCTTTTTGAACTTTTTTTGATAATTTTTGATAATTTTGGACCAATCTCCCCCATCCGCGTAGCGGCAATTTGTTTCATTTGTTTAATTTGTGAACTATAATTTTCTCTATTTTTGGGGATCATTTTGGGTTGTTTTGGACGAACTATAAATCCATCCTCTTCGCGGGGCCGGTCAGCAAAGGCAGGAATCAATGACGGTACGTAGTGGTAACGATGTGGTTACGATAATGACCCGATTTTAGGAGGATGGCGGATGGCATCGGACCTTATGGCACACTGTTTGGGGCTGACGGCTGACAGCTGACGGCTGACGGCTGACAGCTCTTTTTTATAATCTCCCGCCCGCGTGTGTGTGTATATTTTACGGAAAGGGTGTCAGCCTGTCAGCCGTCAGCTGTCAGCCTATGCCTCCTTTTATATGTTTTTGTCCAAAGCCGGCAAGTACTCCGTGCTGAGCAAAAAGGTCTTTTTTTAAGAATCGGCTAAATCAGAGATTATTGTATCCGATTTTAAGAATCGGCTAAATCAGAGATTATTGTATCCGATTTTAAGAATCGGCTACACCTTGTTATTATTCGCACGCGCGAAGAACAAAAAATTTGCACAATTCAAAGATATATATTAATTTTGCACCTGTTTTTCGGCTGTATTTGTGCAAAATTTATAGTATTGTCTTAATAATCGTACATTTTTGCTAAATAGAGATGACAAAACAGGTTGGAGGTAACTATATGTTTACTATTTAGTCCAAAATTACGAAAATAATTGAAGAAACAAAAAGATACTTATGAGCCAACATGAAGCCATAAAAATATTTGATAGCAAAAGTATCCGTACCGCATGGGACAGCGAGCAGGAGAAATGGTATTTCTCAATAGTTGACATCATTGAGGTGTTGACGGAAAGCCCGCGTCCCCGTAAGTATTGGAACGCTCTAAAAACCAAACTTGAAGCAGAGGGCAGTGAGTTGTCCCAAAACGTGGGACAACTGAAATTACAGGCTGCTGATGGCAAGCGTTATTTGACGGATGTGGCAGATATAGAGCAAGTATTCCGCCTGATACAATCCATTCCTTCCAAGAAAGTGGAGCCATTGAAAAGATGGTTGGCGGAAGTGGGTGCACAACGTGTAGACCAGATGATAGATCCGGAATTGACCTTTCAAATGGCAGTAGAGGACTATCGCCGTCAGGGATACAGTGACAAGTGGATTGAGAATAGACTGAAATCTATCCGAACAAGAAAAGAGTTAACGGATGAATGGGAACGTTCGGGAGTCCATGACAAAAAGGATTTTGCTGTGCTGACTAATATCTTGACGAAAGCATGGAGCGGAATGACAACAGGTCAGTATAAGCAATATAAAGGTTTGACGAAAGAGAATCTGCGTGATAATATGACTACTTTGGAGCTGGCACTGAATACATTAGCCGAAGCGGCTACAACTGAGATTTCCCGCAGTCAGAATCCGAACTCGTTGGCTGCCAATAAACGCGTAGCGCAGAGTGGCGGAGAGACTGCTAAACTGGCGCGCGAAGATATTGAACGCAAAACAGGCAAGAGTGTAGTATCATCCCAGAGAGCGTCTGATTATATCCGCCCAATAGAAGATGCGGAAGTTAAAGAACTGAAGGATGATATATCGCACTTCACAAACGAATGATATTAAATAATAGAAATTTTAACACAAAAAAGATATGGAATATTTTACTGGAAATCAATTGTTTACACAGAGTGTGAAAAGTGTAAAGTCTAGGATTAGTCCGAATCGCCCTCGGCTTGCCCTCTGCTTGCCCCGCATTTGCCTCCTGCTCTGCCTTGTAGCAGGAGTGAACAGCCATGCCTTTGCCGCATGGAGCGGAAACGGTTCTGCCGTAAAACAAGTAGGTAGCACGTATTATGTCGTATATCAAGACAGTTATGAGACACTTAATACGATTGAAACCGGTCCCTCTATTAGCTTAAGCGGTCCTGGAGCCACATTGACCTATGAAGCGAAAGGATCAAATTCTGTAACCGGAGCAGGGACCAATTATTTTTATTATTCCTATAGTACGGATAATGGGAATAATTGGACTGACAAATCGCAAAGCTTAACGACAAGTTATGCCAGTTATAGTGCCAGCTTATCCTCCAGTGTGAATGCCATCCGTTTCCTCACCAAAACAGGTTCCACTTACACTAAAAATGTCCAGAACATCCGCGTTACCATGGCGCAGTACGTGGAAGCGCCATCCAAAACCAGTATTGCGTTCGGGACTAAGGAACCGTATTCGGTCAGCGAGACACAGACGTTTACTGTGGCTTGGTGTAACGTGCCGGCAATGACCTACAGCCTCAGCGGGACGAACGCCGAAGACGTTTCCGTATCCGTGGCGAACAACGCAGAGGCAGGTAAATACAACACTGCCACCTTTACCGTCAAGTACAACCACACGGTACCCGGTAACCTGAATGCGACACTGACCATCGAAGATACATACGGCAGTTATTCGAAAACCGTCACACTCACCGGTAGTACCTACAAATACGACCAGACTCTTGAGTGGGTGGACGAGGAGACTATCCTGACCAGTATGCTCAACGGCAGCCACCAGGCTATCGTAGCCAAAGGTAATCCTTCGGGCCTGATTGCTACTTCGTACGAATCCAGCGACAGCACTATCATTTCGGTAGATGTCAACGGTCTGTTGGTTGCCAAGGCGGAAGGCGAGGCTACCATCACCGCTTATCAGGCGGGTAACGACCTGTACAAAGCTGCCACTCCTATCAGCAAGACGTTTACCGTTCTGCCGAAAGCCACGCCTCTGTTCCTGGAGAGCGGATTCATCGAAGGCGAGAACGAGCTGAAGGTGGACGATGTAGTGACGCTCGCGCTGACGAATGTGAGCGACGGGCTGGAGGGAGACTTCACCGCTACAGCCTCTACCAATGATGTGATCGGTATCGTGCGCGAAGGCAACACACTCTCGTTTACTGCATTGCACGAGGGTAGCACCTCTGTCACCGTTGCTCAGGCGGAGAACGCGAATATCTACGGTGCCTCGAAGATCTATACATTCAACGTAACGCGCTATACGCCTGAGTTCACGCTGTCTGCTACCGAACTAGAGTTGGAGCAGACCGCCACGCTGACGCTCAGCCACGTGGACGGTCAGAGCATTTCGTTTGTTCCTGAAGGTATTGTTTCCTACGATGCCAACAGCGGTCTTATCACCGCAGCCAAAGTAGGTACGACGACATTGACCATCTCTCAGCCGCAAACCAACAGCATTGAAGCGAAAGAGGCAGAATACACCATTACGGTGAGCAAGAAAACGCCGACCCTGACGGTTAAGATGAACGACACGGCACGTACTTCGTTGTCAATCAGCAGAGGCAATACCGCTACAGTGACATTTGAGAAGGTCTCGGATGCTGATGTGGTAGTAACCAATGTCAGCGGTGCCCAGTACACGTCGTACGTTGACGGTGTAATCACAGCCGCTGCGGTAGGAACATCGGTCTATCGCGCTACTTTGGCGGAGACCGATACCTATCAGGCGGCATCGGTTGAGTTCAAAGTGACTGTAACCGCCAACAGCAACCACTTGCCTATCACCGGCAAGTCCTATACCATCGGTAACGGCAGTGCTACCGACTGGACACACAAATACGAAGTGCTGTCATTCAAAGGTGTGCCGGATAAACTATCCTTCAATTTTGCATACATTTATACAGTGGAAGCCAATATCGGTAATCCTACTCTCTGTTACGATAATCTGAGTAGTTTTGCACAGAAAATTCTGGGTATTGGTGGGTATAGCGACACACGAAAAGGTGTGGGTAACACACACATGTTGTATGTAGAGGAGAGTGCCGATGGTAATAGTTGGACAACTATTTGGACGGACGACGATGGTTCAAACCAGGACACTCGCTCTTCCGGTGAAATCCAATTGAACAAGGCTACGCGTTACCTGCGTTTCCACCACTCGTGTAACTTCTCCAACTCCTATACCAATATTTCGATTACGGAACTCAAATATGTGGAGACACCCGATCCATCTTCCATTGATTTCGGCTCTGCCGTTATCAACTCGGGCGAAGTTAGTAAGACTTCTGTTATCAACTGGTGTAATGTCGCACCGCTGACCGTCACCAGCAGCAACCCGCGGTTCACCGTTAATCCGGCTTCGTTCGGAAACTATGAGCAGTATAGTACACAAATACTGACTATCAGCTATACCCATACCAACGAGGCAGGCACCAACTCCGGTGATATTACCATCAGCAACGGTGTCCAAAGTCAGACTATCCACGTAACGGCTACCACCACCAAGCGTCCGCAGACTATTACATGGAACAGCGATTTGTCTTCCACAGGCTTTGCAATGAACGTAGACGAGCAGTACCCGGATAGTATAGTAACCGTGTTGGCTTCCGCTACCAGCGGCGAGCGTATCACATATACCTCGGATGCCCCTGAGATAGTTGAGGTAATCGCTGACACAGCCCTGCTTGCCAAGGCCATCGGAACTGCGAAGATTACCGCTTATCAGGCTGGTGACGCTGAGTATCAAGAGGTTAGCAGCACCGTGACCTTCCAAGTAACCGACAAACGCAAACAGTCTATCACTTGGGAACAGAATCTCTATGGTCTGCTTACTACCAGCGGTTCGGTGGAACTGACAGCCACGGCTACCAGCGGTGGTCCTGTTACCTATACATCGGCTAACACCAATGTAGTAAAAGTAGATGGCAATGTGTTAACCGTAGTAGGCGAAGGCGAAACAACTATTACAGCTACGCAGGCTGGATATACCGATGACGACGGCGTAGAATGGCTGGCTGTTTCGCAGGACAACTACGTGATTGTCCGCAATCCGGCTTCGCAGTGCAACCAGATGGCACTCTCGCAGGGCTCGCTTACGCTCAACAGCAGCAAGAAGCAACAGGAATACAACCTTGTGGGAATGCCTGAGACACTGACCTTTACCGCAAAACACGGCACCAAGAGCAGCAGTACTTGGGGGAGTGCCTCCTATTCGGCACTCATCGTAGAGCAATACCTCTACAAAGACGGAATATTTGAGTGGTATGAAGTGTATAATAACGTAGTAGGTACATCGGATACCCAATCCGGTTCTATCGCTATTGACGAGTCGGCTACCAAACTGCGTTTCCGTACGCTGGAGACAGGTACCGACCACACTATCAGTAATATCCGCGTGACACGCAAGAAACTCATGCGTGCTGACATTACTTCCGTGGACGAAGAGGCGGAGACCAACACCGCTTGGCAGCAAAAGATTACGGTTACCCACTCCAATATCGACCTGATGACCCTCTCCACGCAGAATGGTCTGCTCTCTCTCAGCCAGACGACATTAGGTAGCGGTTGCGGCGACTACGGAGACGACGCGTTCACCGTTTCGTTTACTCCGACGGAGAAGAACAAGGAGTACAACGACGTGATTATCATCACCGACGGAAAGGCTACTCCTTCTTCCATCGAGATTCCCGTACGCCTGACCACCAAGGGACTGAACCAGTCGATCAACGATTTCGAACTTCCTGCTACGGCACAGACCACCGATGATATTTTCGTCTCCACCACCGCTTCCAGCGGATTGGAGGTTGCTTTCCTCAGCTCGGATAGCACCATAGCTTACGTGGAGGACGGACGACTCGTTATCCTGCAGGGCGGCACAGTAACGATTACGGCTACGCAGGACGGTAACGAGAAATACGACGCCGCTACACCGGTTGAGAAAACCATCGTCATCAACAAGGTTGCCACCGAGATCACCACGGCTCCTACAGCAGCCACCATCGTCTATGGTCAGTCACTGAGCGAGTCTGAGTTGACAGGCGGTGAGGCAAGCGTAGAAGGTTCGTTCGCTTGGGAGAATCCTGACACCAAACCAGTAGCAGGCACCCAGAGCTATAATGTAGTCTTCACTCCGGAACAGAGCGGAATCTATGCCACCAGCACCAAACTGGTCAGCCTGCGCGTGGAGAAAGCGACACCTGTTGTAACCACTTGGCCGACGGCTACAGACATTACGATTGCCCAGAGCCTGAATGACTCGGAGCTGAAGGGCGGCGAAGCCAACGTGGAGGGTGAGTTCACTTGGAAAAACGGCGCAGAGAACAGGCTCCACCAGGGTACCTACGAGCGCACCGTGGTCTTCACGCCTGCTGATGCCAACTACAACAGTGTGGAGGGTACTGTCAGCGTGACCGTCATCAACGTGCTGGCACGCATAGAGGAGTACCCTGTAGCCGTGGCAGAGAATGCAGTCTATGGCATCAAGCTGTCGGAGGTAACGCTGCAAGGCGGTTCGGCTTCCGTAGCAGGTTCGTTCGCGTGGGCTAATCCGGATTCCGTGGCACAGGCAGGCACACACACCTACCCCGTGCTCTTCACCCCAGAAGATTTGGAACTGTACGCAGTAGTCAAAATAGAGGTTGGTCTGACTGTAGCAAAAGCCACACCTGAAATAACCGTGGAGCCTGCAGCTACCGCTATCCGATACGGTCAGACGCTGGAGAACTCCGTTCTGAGCGGCGAGGCTACAGTAGCCGGTTCGTTCGTATGGGCGAAAACCGACACCCTGCCGGAGGTAGGCAGTCATGTGATGGATGTCATCTTCCTGCCGACCGATGACAACAACTATAACTCCATTGAGACGGAAGCCGTAGTGACCGTTGAGAAAGCCGATGCCGTTGTCAGCGTTCAGCCGACAGCCATCAGCGGCCTCAGCTACACCGGCGACGTACATGAGCTGGTGAACGCCGGAGAGACAGAGACCGGTACGATTTCTTACCGCCTCGGCGAAGAGGGCGCATGGACCTCTCTGGTGCCGACAGCCGTCAACGCAGGCGTATACGCCATCTATTATCAGGTGAGCGGCGATGCCAACCATACAGACAGCGAGGTATTCGGACCTATCTATGCGGAGATCGGCAAAGCAGAAGCTGTGGTAACTGTTCCTCCGACAGCCAGCCCGTTGACCTACGGCCAGACGCTGGAAGAGTCGGAACTGGCGGGCGGCGAGACCAATACAACAGGTTGGTTCGTATGGTCGAATCCGAATGAGCAACCCGAGGTAGGTACAGCCGAATACGAGGTAACCTTCACGCCGGAGGATACCGACAACTATGCACCGGCCATCCTCTATGTGACTGTCACTGTAAACAAACTCTCTCAGACGATTGAGTGGACGGAAGAGCTTACTCCGATGGTGATCACCGGCACACGCACCTTCACCGCTACTGCCACTTCCGGTCTGGAGGTTGTATTCAGCAGCTCGGATGAGCAAATCGCATACTTCGAAGGCAATGTGCTGCACGCAGTGGCTCCGGGCGTGGTGACCATCACAGCCACCCAGGAAGGAGACGAGCATTATGCAGCCGCCGAACCTGTGGCACGCCAGATAGAGGTACTGGATATTGAGCCGGTAGAGCCTGCTATCACCATCAAGCCGGAGGCTGCGCCGATTGTCTATGGCCAGCCGTTGGGCGAATCACAGTTGCAGGGTGGCGAAGCCGAGGTAGAGGGTACGTTCGCTTGGGTTCATCCGGACACAGTACCGGAGATTGGCACCCACGTAATGGACGTTATCTTCACGCCGGAGGATCAGATCTACTATCTGCCGACCGTCTTCAGCATTGAGGTTACAGTGCTGGCACCGGCTTCCACCTACGGCTATTATGCTGCGGTCATTTGCGAGGGTGACAGTGTTGAGTATGAAGGTGTCTGGTACAACGACACGACAGAAACAGAAGTGCTGTTGAGCGAGAAGAACGCCTACGGCGGCGACTCGATTGTGCGCCTCACGGTGAGTGTTCAACCCGTTTACAGCTTCACGGACAGTCTGGAGATCCACGCCGGTATGTATGACATCTGGCAGGGTATCGCTATAGGCCAGCTGCCGGAGGGTGACACTACACTGGTGAAGACCTATCAGACCGTCAACGGTTGCGACTCAGCCTATACACTCCATCTGAGTGTGCTGCCGATGATCATCACCTACGGCTATGACACTATCTACGGTTGCGCAGGCGACAGGATAGTATATGAAGGCAAGACCTACCGCCGCAGCACAGAGGAGGATGTGCTCGTCAGCGAGAAGAACATCTACGGCGGCGACTCGATTGTACACCTTGTGGTTTATATCATGCCTGTTTCGCGTGTGACCACCTACCAGACTATCGATCAGGGCGACTCCGTTATCTGGCAGGATATTGACCTGAGCGCGATAGCAGCAGGCGACACCACGCTGACCGTCACCTACACCTCGGTTTACGGCTGCGACTCCATCTTCACACTCAACCTGACCGTACAAGCTGTGACGCCGCAAACGGCCATTGACCAGGTGGATGGCGGAGAGGCGGACGGCGAATGCACCAAATTCATCCGCGACGGCCAGATGTATATCCGCAAGAACGGCCGTCTGTACAACCTGCAGGGTATCAAGGTGAAAGACGAAGAGTAATGAGCAAAGTATCTCGCAGCGAGTGGCAATCACTCCGCGAGAGCATATAAAAAGTGCGGGGCTTTGAGCCTCGCACTTTTATATGATTATCTCGGTCTTTCTTCTATTACACCGGATAGCATCCGGCATCAGCATGCCATCTCTACCGCCTCATCCACCCCATCCGTTTCATCCGCCTTACGAGATATTCATTATTCATTATTCATTATTCATTATTCATTTTCCACTGTTCCAGTGTAGCGGTGAGTTCGTCGAAGGTCTTCGCCTTGGCTTTGCCTCTCACCTCGGCTATCTGGTTATTCACCGCGTCGTTGTAGGTCTCCGCCTCCACGTCGCGTATCACCCCCAGCGCAATAGGGAGTTCTCCCTTCCCTTCAGGGAGGGGTTGGGGGTAGGCTTCCAGATTTCTTTCTTGTCCCATCAGGGCGAGCAGGCGATGGAGCGTCGGGTCCTGCTGGTGCGCGTCATGCACAAGCACACGCGGGTCACTGGCAGGCACAACTATCAGCCGCGGAACAAAGGTATGCGGGTCAATCTCCACGGCGATACCCTTGTCGTTATCCTTGCCGAAAATCATCTTCTCGCCGTGCTTGAGGATGATACTATGCCCGGCGCGTTGTTCGCGGTCGGCTATCCATGCGTGGGTGCCGTTGTTGAAGATGACACAATTGACCAGACACTCCACAATCGAGCAGCCTTTGTGTTGCTGCGCCGCTACGAGGCAATCCACCGTCGTCGGCACATCTACATCCAGCGTGCGTGCGAAGAACGTACCCCGTGCTCCCAATACCAGTTCGGCAGGAACAAACGGCCGCTCTAGGGTGCCAAACGGGCTGCTCTTGCTCACAAATCCTTTAGGGCTGGTTGGCGAGTACTGGCCTTTGGTCAGACCATAGATACGGTTGTTGAACATACACACATTGAGATCGACATTACGGCGTATCTCATGGATGAAATGATTACCGCCGATAGCCAGACAGTCGCCGTCACCGGACATCTGCCAAACTGTCAGTTCGGGGTGCGAGGTCTTGACGCCTGTAGCGATAGCGCCTCCGCGGCCGTGGATGGTATTGAAACCGTACGTGTTCAGGTAGTGCGGCATACGGCTGGAGCAGCCTATACCCGAGATAACCGCTACCTGGTGGGTGGGGATACCTATCTGTGCCATGGCTTTCTGCAGAGCCATGCAGATAGCGTGGTCACCGCAACCCGGGCAGAAACGTACATATTGGTCGGATTTGAATTGAGATGCTTCCATTTTAATGAATAATTAATAATGAATAATTAATATTTATTTCATTTTTGAATATTTGACTTCGAGGTTTTAATAATGGATATTAATAATTTTAGAATCTCAAGGGCATCGTTATGGACAGAATTAAAACTTTCTTCTGAAATCATGTTAGAATCATGCAATAACTCTAACCAATAAATTGTTTCATTCGTTTCTTTGAGAGAGATACTTAACTTGCTGATAAAATCCTGCTTGCTTTGGGCATAGGCAGCTTCCCTGCAGTTTGCGCCAATGGAAGTGCCGGAACGTAGGAGTTGTTTGGATAAGACATATATATTTTTATCAGTCAAGTATTTATATGCCTTCATTATTCGCAATGCGAATGAATAAGTTTTTTCCTCTAAAACCCCTAAGTTGTATTTTTTAGGATTTTCCATAACTCACGTCCGCTTCACGAGATATTCTTAGCCATAAATGGCACGATAATCCGCTTCACGAGATATTCTTAGCCATAAATGGCACGATAATCCGCTTCACGAGATATTCATTATTAATTATTCATTATTAATTTGCACATAGTGCACAATTCTTTCTACAGCAAACGGCTGTCCTTGAATCTCGTTGTACTGCTCGATTTTCAAATCCGGGAACTGCGAACGCAGATAAGCGGCAAACTGGCCGGTGTTGAGTTCGCAGACGATGATTCGTTTGTAGCGGCTCAGCACCTCATGCGTGTTCTTCGGCAGCGGGCAGATATAATTGAACTGCACCAGATCGCATCCTAACTCTCTCGCCGCAGCGTGCAGGTGTCCCTCTGTACTCCCCCAGCCTACAAGGAGCGTCTGGACATTTACCATTTGGACATTTACCATTTGGTCATTTACCATTTGGTCATTTACCATTTTGTCATTTATTGGGTCATTTACCATTTGACCATTTGTCACCTTCAAGTCCGGTATCCTCTCTGCTATCTGCTCAATCTTATGTTTGCGGGCGAGGACCATCTGTTCGTGGTTCTCGGGGTTGGTGGAGATTGTGCCTCGTTCGGCATCGCGCTCCAGACCGATGTTACGGTGTTCATAGCCCTCCATTCCGGGGAAAGCCCAATAGCGTACGCCGCGTTCGTCACGCAGCGCAGGATTATAATGTCCCTTCAGTTCCTCGGGCACGCTCTGCGGCTTGATCTCCGGTAGTTCGGCGAGTGAGGGGATACGCCAGAGGGCTGTTCCGTTAGCCAGATACGTGTCTGTCAACAAAATCACCGGCGTCATGTTCTCCAGTGCTATCTTGCACGCCTCGTACGCGTAGTCGAAACAGTTGGCGGACGAGGATGCCGCGATTACTACGGCGGGGCACTCGCCGTTGCGGCCGTAGAGTGCTTGCAGCAGGTCGGTCTGCTCCGTCTTGGTAGGCAGACCCGTACTCGGACCACCACGCTGTACATCAATCACCACCAGCGGCAGTTCAGCCATGACAGCCAGACCGATTGCCTCGGATTTCAACGAAAGCCCCGGCCCCGAGGTGCTTGTACATGCCAGATCGCCTGCGAAAGCGGCACCGATAGCTGTGCATACGCCTGCTATCTCGTCCTCCGCCTGAACAGCCATGACGTTCATGTCTTTGCGTGCCGCGAGTTCGTGCAATATATCGGTGGCAGGCGTGATAGGATACGAACCGAGGAACAACCGCTTGCCGGCTTTCTCTGCCGCCGCAATCAATCCCCATGCCGTCGCCTTGTTGCCGGCAATGGAAGTGTAGTGCCCTGCCGGTAGACCCGCTTCACGAGATGTTAATTGTTCATTATTAATTATTAATTGATTTATCGCGAGGTTCTGCCCGTAGTTGTAGCCGTCCACCAACACTTTGGTGTTCGGAGCCACGAGAGAAGGTTTCTTTTTGAACTTCTCTTCTAAAAGGTGAATGGCTTTCTCCATCGGTTCGTCGAACAGCCAGTAGATCAGACCGAGGGCGAACATATTACGGCATTTGAGTACGGACTTGTTGTCTATGCCGCTGTCTTTCAATGCCTCTTTGGTCAGGGTAGTCAACGCTACCGGCACAATCTGCACCGTCTCGGGGATGCCGAGTTCCTCAAAGGGATTGGCGGTGTGGTACTGCGCTTTCTCCAGATCCTTGGCGCTCAGCGAGTCCGTATCCACAATCACTATCGCGTGCCTGTGAAACAAGGCGAACTTCTCATCAAATTGCGCCTGCGGGTCGTTGAAACGCGAGCCTAAGGTACACACCTTCAGTGCCGCAGCGTTCATTGCTACCACTACATCCGCTTTGTCGCCGGAGGTGTACACCTCGTGGCCTAACTCTACTTGGAAAGCACTCACGCCGCCTAACGTACCTTGCGGCGCACGAATCTCTGCCGGAAAATCCGGCAGCGTGGAAATCTCGTTGCCCATTTCGGCTGCCAACTGCGCAAACATGTTACCAGTCAGTTGCATACCGTCACCCGAGTCCCCGCAAAATCGAACTACAATATTTTTCACAATAATTCTTTTTTCAACTGTCAACTTGAATAAAATCGACTGCAAAAGTACAAAAAAAAATGCACATATGCAAATTATAATAAAAATTCCTGTAGATTTTTATCATTACAGCCATGCGAGAGGATGCCGCGGAACGATGCTAACGCAGCCGCCACCCGCAGCAGGGGAATTTTGCCATAATTCATCTATGCTGCGCCGTCTTCTTCGCCTATGTTGCCTGCGCCCTTGGGGAGGGCGGTGGCAACATCTGCAAAGAAGACCGGGAGAACAAGGATGGGGGATTCATTCTATACTAACGGACTAAACGGACGGATTGCCCGCAGATGCGGTAGTTGCTGAACTGCGGATAGAGGTCGCCCGAATCGAAGACGAGGCCGTACGCGCCGTCCGTGTCGATAGGCGAAGCCGACCAGTAGAAACCGTACGAACCCACATTGTACACATCCGTGCCGTAGCGGTTGCCCGCAGCAGGCAAAAAGACGGCACCCGCGGACTCCATCTGTGACCATTGTGCCGTAGTGTAATTGTTCGTACTTGCTACTAAACTCCAATCATACCAATTGCTCGCGCTCGTCATACCCGCCGTGAAGCCACAATCGCTCGGCAATGACCATACATCCGGCAAAATCACAATACCTGTCACACCATTCACTTTGGCAGCACCATACTTGCTGCTCGCATTCGCACGGGTTTCAAATAAATAGTTCCACTCATCATTGGTCAAAGTACGCCACTGATTGGCTTGGTTACCGCCATTGCTAATCGGATTCACACCCCAATCGGTAAAGGTGGAATAGTCGCTATAACTGGTGCTTGTGTTCGTGGGATTACTTCCCGTATCCCAACCAAAGAGGTCTATCCAACCGCTATAAGTAGCACTAATCTGACGGTTGTCGCTACCCTCTACCGTTCCGCCTATATAGCAATAGTTGCTCTCATTGGTCTGACCATAACCCATACCGACCATATCCCACTGATGCTCCGCAAAACGCCAAGTATTCGTGCTTGCCTGATACTGCAAGTT
>FLNW01000024.1_pt1 | contig 14863 bp, 9 predicted proteins | sample 1140371 | NCBI WGS metagenome assembly FLNW01 (sample SAMEA3878170, study PRJEB12797) | bioreactor metagenome | biome: Moose rumen | place: Sweden | collected 2011-10
CCGTCAGCAGGGCGTCCGGATAACGCGGGGAATAGTTCGGGTCGGCGCTGATCTTTTTCTGATCCATATTATAGAGGTTCACATACACGTTGGCTTTCATCAGCCACACCTGCGCGCTTTCAGGATTGGCGGCCATGCAGCCCTCTAACAGTTTCTTCGCCTTTGGGGCCTGGTTCTGGCGAAGGCACATCCAAACGTCATCCAAGCAGGATTGTGAAAACAGCGTCGTACTGATCATGAATCCGACGATTACAAGCATTAATTTTTTCATTGCTCCAAGTATTAAAGGTTATTAATTCTAATCTGATTTGATTTATATATCCTATTTGTTTTATTTATCACTAACACGTTTGATGATGGCATCAATTTCATCATATTTCGGTGACTGCTGGCGGGCATAAATCGCACGAAGTGTGTTGAGCAGATTCAAGTCCTCAGGTTCTATCAATCGCGCTTTCTCGAAATATCCGGCCGCATTTTTCAGATGCTCGTCAGACAAATGCTTGTGTTGGACTGCATTTGCATCATCAGGATTAAGCACCGCCAATTTATTATATTGGTTGAAAAGCTGCTCTGACAAACTGTATTCACAGACACCGAGATTATACAAAACGACAAAATTACCGGATGACAAACCATTGGCTTTTTCCAGCAAGCGTATGGCATCCTCGTATCTCTTCTCCTTGATATAACAATTGGCAAGGTTTACCAGTTCATCAGGATTAGTGATGCTGTAGGAAGGTATGGCATCAAGCAAGTTTCTTGCCTTGACGCTGTCTTTCATCCAATAATAGTAATCGACCTCCGCCAATGCGACACCCGTGTTAGAAGGCAACTTGGCCTTGGCATTATCCAGAACATTTTTGGCCATCGTGGGATTATCCTCCGTCTTGTACGATTCAATAATACGTATATAGACGTATGGGTTCGTTGAACCATCCTTGACCGCCTTTTCATAATAAGGACGCACATCATCCTTCATGTTCAGCATTTCCAAAGCGTAGGCATAATAGTAATAAATCTCCCCATTCATGGGATACTGCGGAGTGCCCATTTCATACGAGGCGATGCTTTTTTCCAGTACGGTCTTGGCACCGGTATAATCCTTTGCAATCAACAGGTCCACACCACGCACCAAAAGAAGGGGGTACAATTGCGGAAGAGCCTCTTGGGAAGTCAGCATGTCCATGGCCTCCGCATGGGCGTTGATGGACCTGGCCTTCACGAAGGCGTCGTAGGCCTCCACCGGGGCGTCGGGATGGGCGATGCGGTACGCACTGTCCTTCTGCTTGGCGCCATACTCCTCGTTGGCCAGGAAATAACAGATATTGCCCTTGTACAGCCAGGTCTGCGCCTTGACACCCATCTTCTCGTCCTGCGCACACAAGTCGATAGCTTCTTTCGCCTTGACGAAGTTCTTGTCATAATAATAATTGTACGCCTTGTTCAGGGAGGGCTTCTGCGCCGAAGCACCCGCCACCGCCAAGGCTGCCAAAATCAGGGAAAGGACTTTTTTCATCGTTTGGTAATATCACATTAATTTTCTGCCGGATCCGCCTCACTCACGGTGTCTCCCATTTCACCGGTCCCGCCGGCCTCACCCTCTTCCCAGGCCTCCTCCTCATCATCCTGGCGAGGCACCACGCAAACAGCGGCGATAATATCATTCTTTCTCAAGTCAATCAATTTCACGCCTTGCGTGTTACGTCCCAAAATGCGCAGCTCGTCCACATGGAGGCGGATGGCGATGCCGGAGCGGTTGATGATCATGAGGTCATCCTCGTCGGTCACACACTTCATGGCAATCAGCTTGCCCGTCTTCTCCGTGATTTTGATGGTGCTGACACCCTTACCGCCACGGTGCGTGATTCTGTAGTCTTCCAAGAGAGAACGCTTGCCGAAGCCGGCCTCTGACACAATGAGAATATGGCTTTCGGGGTTGTCCACGCAAAGCACGCCCACAATCTTGTCGTCGGGGCCCGCCAAGGTAACGCCCTTCACGCCGGAAGCTGTGCGGCCCATGGCGCGCATCTCTTCGGATTCCTTAAAGCGTATGGCGCGGCCAGAATGGAGAGCCAGCATCATGTCACTGTTGCCGTCTGTGAAACGGGCGGCGATCAGTCGGTCGCCCTCTCGCACGTTGATGGCGATGATGCCCTTCTTACGCGGATGCGAGTATGCGTCAATGGAGGTCTTCTTGATGACACCCTTCTCGGTACACAGTACCACAAAGTGGTTGTTGATGTAATCGGGATCGGTGACAGATTTGAGATTGATGATGGAGGCGATCTTGTCATCCTCCTCAATCTGCAGGATGTTCTGGATGGCACGGCCTTTGGAGGTTTTCACGCCTTCCGGAATCTCGAACACGCGAAGCCAGAAGCACTTGCCTTTCTCCGTGAAGAAGAGCAGGTAGTTGTGATTGGTGGCCATGTAAAGATGTTCGATGAAATCCTCATCGCGGGAGCTGCCGCCACGCGAGCCCTTGCCCCCCCGGTTCTGAACCTTGTACTCGGCTAACGGGGTGCGTTTGATGTAGCCCAGGTGAGAGATGGTGATAACCACCTCCTCATCAGCAATGGTGTCTTCCACGCGGAACTCGGAGGCGTCCAACTCAATGGGCGAGCGGCGAGCATCGCCGTAGCGGTTCTTGATGTCCTGCAGCTCGTCCTTAATGATACTCATGCGCAGGCTTTCGTCGGCCAGCACATCTTGCAGATACTGAATCAGTTTCTGCAACTCATCATACTCATTTTGGAGTTTCTCGCGTTCCAAACCGGTGAGCTGGCGGAGGCGCATCTCCACGATGGCCTTGGCCTGAGGCTCGGTGAAGCCCCATTTCTCCATCAGTCCGTTCTGCGCGTCCTGTACGGTGCGGGATGCGCGGATGAGCGCAATCACCTCATCAATGATGTCCAGCGCCTTCAGGAAACCTTCGAGGATGTGGGCGCGAGCCTGGGCCTTCTTGAGGTCGAACTGGGCGCGGCGGATCACCACCTGGTGGCGGTGCTTCACGTACTCCACAATCATGTCCTTGAGGTTCAGCGTCATGGGCCTCCCGTTGACGAGAGCCACATTGTTCACGCTGAAAGCGGATTGCAGAGCCGTCATCTGGTACAGCTTGTTGAGCACCACCTCGGGCACGACGTCCTTGCGCAGGTCATACACAATGCGGGTGCCGTTGCGCTTGTTGGAGAGATTCTCTATGTTCGTGATGCCCGCGATTTTGTCGTCCTTGACCAATTCGACGGTATGCTTGATCATGTCGGAGGGATTCACCATGTACGGGAGGGAGGACACGATGATACGGTTGCGGTTCTTGTCCGACTCTATCTCGGCGTGTCCGCGCATCACCACGCGGCCCCGGCCGGTATTGAACGCCTCCTGAACGCCCTGGGTGCCGTAAATCACACACCCGGACGGAAAATCGGGGGCTTTGATGTACTGCATGAGCTCGGGGATGGTAATCTCGTTGTTGTCAATATAGGCACAGATACCGTCGCACACCTCGCCGAGGTTGTGGGGGGCCATATTGGTGGCCATGCCCACCGCGATGCCTGAGGAGCCGTTCACCAAGAGGTTCGGAATCTTGGAGGGCAGTACGGTAGGCTCCGGAATGGAGTCGTCAAAGTTGAGGCTCATGTCCACGGTGTCTTTCTCGATGTCGGCCACCATGTCCTCGGCGGATTTGCGGAGGCGGGCCTCCGTGTAACGCATGGCGGCGGGGCTGTCGCCGTCCACGGAGCCGAAATTACCCTGTCCATCTACAAACGGGTAACGCAACGACCACGGCTGGGCCATACGCACCATGGCGTCATAAACAGCCGTATCGCCGTGCGGGTGGTACTTGCCGAGCACCTCGCCGACGATTCTGGCGGATTTCTTATACGGTTGGGAGGAAACGATGTTCATGTCCCACATGGCATAGATGATACGCCGCTGCACGGGCTTCAAGCCGTCGCGAACATCGGGCAAGGCACGAGACACAATGACGGACATGGAATAGTCAATATAGGCCGTCTTCATCTGGTTCTCTATGTCAACTTGCACAATTTTCTCTCCTAAAGTTTCTTCTTCTGTCATTTTGTGATTTTTTAGTTGCGTCTAAATTATTGTGTATAAAACAGTTGAAATTCGCACGAATAAGGCACGAAAATACTAAAAATTTTGGAATCTTGTTGTGATGCATCTATATTTTTTAAAAAAAACGCCCCCATCCGCACTTTCTGCCTTATCCTTATCCTTTTTTGACATTTTCAGCTGTAAAAATGCCATAATCATCAACATTTTGCTATTTTTGCACTCTTTCTAAAAGAGTTGATTTCTATGCCAGGGAATTTCAATGAGTTTACTCGTGTGCAAATACCAGCCCTCCTGCATTTGGAGCGTCTCGGATATACGTATGTTCACCGCGACAGTCTGAACCGGAACTTGGACAGCAACATTCTGCCCGATGTCTTTAAAGACGCTGTTCACAGGCTCAATCCCAAAATGCGCGAAGCAGAAATTGAAGAGAAACTCAGGGAACTGCTTCGTATTGCAGACAATGACGATCTTGGACGAGAGTTCTACCAGAAATTGACCGGCACGAGCGATGTCCGTCTCATTGATTTTGAAAATCCCGGAAACAACGATTGGCGTTGCACTATTGAATTGGAATGTGAGAATCAGACCACCCACAATCATTTTCGCCCTGACTTGACTTGTTTTATCAATGGGTTGCCGCTGATTCATATTGAGGTGAAAAAGCCTCAAAACCGCGAGGGAATGCTGGCTGAACGAGAACGGATGAACAATCGCATGCGTCAGCGCGACTTTCGTCGTTTCTTAAACATCACCCAGCTGATGGTTTTTTCCAATAATGAGGAATACGATACCGATAGCAGGGTGCCAGTTCAGGGTGCGTTTTACGCCTGCATGAGCAAGGATAAGATTTTTTTCAATGTGTTTCGGGAGGCTAACTGGAACTACTACGAAACCCTACATCTTGAAGAATTGTCGTCTGAACGTGAAAAAGAAATCTTAACTCGACTGGGAAAAGTCGTTCTTTTGAGCCTTCCCGAATATAAGACAAACAAGAGTTCAACTACTCCGACCAACCGTTTGCTTTCTTCGCTTCTTGCAAAAGAACGGATACTCTATTTCCTCAAATACGGTTTTGCCTACGTCAATACCACCAAGAAAAACGAGCAGGGAGAGGAATACACCTTACTTGAGAAGCACGTGATGCGTTATCCTCAATTCTTTGCCAACAAGGCCATCTGCGCCAATCTTGACAAGGGGATTAACTCTGGAACTATTTGGCACACTCAGGGGAGTGGGAAAACGGCACTGTCGTATTTTGCCGTCAAGATTCTTACTGACTATTTTGCCAAACGTGACGCGGTGGCCAGGTTTTATTTCATAGTTGACCGTATCGCATTGATGGAACAAGCCATGCGCGAGTTCTCCGCTCGCGGTTTGAAGGTGTTCACCGCTCAAAGTCGTAAGGAATTGATGTCTGATTTCGCCACTAATATCACCATGCAAAGCAGCAATGGGCAAGCGGAAATCACAGTGGTGAATATCCAGAAGTTTGATGAGCAGAAAGAAAAGCTTGAAATCCAGTATGGCACCAACATTCAACGTGTTTTTTTCGTTGATGAAGCCCATCGTGGGTATAATCCTCAAGGTTCATTTTTGGCTAATTTAATGAACTCTGACACCCAAGCCGTGCGCATCGCCCTGACAGGTACGCCATTGCTGAAGGCTGAACGTGAAACTTGGAAAGTCTTCGGAAAGTACTACGACAAGTATTATTACGACAAGTCTATTGCCGATGGCTTTACTCTTCGATTGATGCGCGAGGATATCGAGACTGATTACAAGGATAAGTTGCTTCAGATCATTCAGAAAGAGTTTCCTGAAGATATCGAGGTGAAGAAGGAAGATGTGACCAAGGATATGATTATCGAGTCGGATAATTATGTCAATACCTTGATTGGGTTTGTTACCCGCGACCTGAAACGGTTTCGCATTGAGCAAGCCGACCCAACGGTGGCCGGAATGTTGGTGTGTGAAACCAACCGTCAAGCCCGAAAAGTGAAAAAGTGTTTTGATGCGTATCAACTCACGCAACCCAAACCTCTCCGCGCAGAGTTGATATTGCACGACGAAGGAGAAGCTGAGGAACGTAAAGCGATAACGGATAATTTCAAGGACATTACCGACACCGACATCCTTATTGTCAATCAAATGTTGCTCACGGGTTTTGATGCTCATCGGTTGAAACGCCTTTATCTCACCCGTAAAATGAAGGGACACGACCTGCTACAGGCTCTTACGCGTGTCAATCGTCCCTACAAGGATTTCAAGTATGGCTATGTCATCGATTTCGCTGGAATTAAGGACAATTTCGAGGAGGCCAACGATGAATACATCCGGGAACTCAACACGTGTGATCCTGAGTTGGGCGGTTCTGACGATGAAGGCGGTGAGCGTCAATCGCTCGGTGAAGCCATTATGGAGAGCAAGGATGACATCATCGAGAAACTCCATGAGATCAGACAGCAGTTGTTCCCATACGACTGTGGGAACGCCGAGGATTTGCGAAAACAATTAGAGGGAAGCCATATTCCCAAGGAGAATCTATATGATTTGCGCAATGCTCTTGACGAAGCCAAAGCGCTTACCAACCAGATACGCAGCTTCGGTGACGATGAGCTGAAATCGACACTCGCTCAGATGGAAGCCAGCAATAGCAATTTTGCCAATCTGCTTACAGTAGTGAATGACCGCATATCCCGTCTCAACCAACAGGAGCAAATGGAGCACTCCGAAGATGTCCACGGAATGGTCAATTACATCCTGTCCGAAATGCAGTATCAGTTCGTTCAGAAAGGCAAAGGCGAGCTGAAGTTTATCTGGGATGACGAGATGCAGGAGAAACTTACTCGTGTCATCGAAGAGTTTGAATGCAACTTTGACCATGAAGAGAAGGCCTTCAAGAAACTGCTCGAATCGTTTAAAAAGTATTATCGGGAGAAAGGTTTCAAACCCCAATCGAGGCAAGAGATACTTGAAAAGATGGGCTATCTTGATGAAGTAATGGCGGTGATTCGGGTTATTAACCACCGGAATCTGATGCTCAAGCACAAGATGGGCGATGACGAGCGTTTTGTGCGTATCTACAAACGCATTGATGAGCAAAACGCTGTTCGCAAAATGGATGAGCCGTACATTATCTCCAAGGTTGAAATGGAGAGGGTGGAGGCACTAAATAGAATTCGCGAGCAGGTTGAAGAGATACTATACGAAGATCGCCGTACCATTGAGAATGAGGCGTATTTCGGTCAGGAGGTGATGACAAGGGTTAGCAACACGCTCAAAGAAATGCACCTTGCGGATTCATCACGTCGGGAAGACCGCTTGGAACTCCGCCGCCTCATTGTTCAGGAATACACCACACAATATCAACAATACCGATTCAATGCAGCATAACTATGACGGAAACAGACATTGAAACACGCACCAAACAACTCATCGACCGTTTAAAGGCCACCTGCGCCCAGTATGGATTGGGCAACGACGGAAACGAATACAAGATAATCACCGAGGTGTTCTTGTACAAGTACATGAACGACATGTTCGGTCACGAAGCGAAATCAGCCAATGACAGGCTAAAGAAGGCCGCCAAATGGGATGTGGAGTACGACAAATTCACCGGGGAAGAGGAAGACAGCCTTTTTGATTTCTTGCAGGCAGGCACACCGAAGCTTCGTCACGATCATACGTTGGCACATTTGATCAACGCTTCTAAAAAGCCGGATTTCGCTGACATCTTTGATGCAACCTTACTTGCCATCGCCGACCTCAATGCCGACATCTTTTCCATGGCAACGGCGGGCCAAACCAAGATTACCATCTTTGAAAGACTTACGCCTCTTATCAACGAAGTGGACCAGCGTGGCAATTTTGCCGCTGCTCTCGTCAGCCACCTTGCCACCTTCAACTTCGAGGATGTGTTTGACCAAAAGTACGATTTCTTCTCCACCATCTTTGAGTATCTCATCAAGGATTACAACAAAGACGGTGGCGGCAAATATGCGGAATACTACACGCCAAAATCGGTAGCCACCATCATGGCGCGCATGTTGGTGCCTGATGGCACAGAACTGCGTGGCGTGACTTGTTACGACCCGGCAGCGGGTTCGGGAACTTTGTTGATGGCATTGGCGCACCAAATTGGGGAGAAACGCTGCCAAATCTATTCGCAAGACATCTCGCAGAAGTCGTCGCAAATGCTTCGCTTGAACCTTATTCTCAACCGTCTTGTCAAAAGCATCCAGAATATCGTGAAAGGCGACACCCTTGCCGAACCCGCCCACAAAGAGGGAAACGGCACGCTCAAACATTTCGACTTCGTGGTCAGCAATCCGCCGTTTAACCTCGACTTTTCCGACACGCACGAAAAGGTTGCTGCCGACACGCGTCGTTTTTTCGCTGGGGTTCCGGCAGCCACGGGAAAGGACAAGTCCAAGATGGCCATTTATCTCTGCTTTGTGCAACACATTCTTTATTCGCTAGACAAGACAGGCAAAGCCGCCATCGTAGTGCCAACAGGATTCATTACTGCTTCAAGTGGCATTGCCTACAAAATCCGTCAGCGCATTATTGACGAGGGTTGGTTGCAGGGAGTGGTCTCCATGCCATCCAATATTTTTGCGACAACGGGCACGAATGTGTCGGTCATCTTCATCGACAAGGCCAACAATGGCCAGGAGGTGGTGCTGATGGATGCGTCGAAGCTCGGTGAGAAGAAAAAGGTTGACGGCAACCAGCGCACCATCTTGTCCGAAGCTGATATTGAGCAAATCATCACCACGTTCAATAATCATAAGGCGGTGGATGACTTCTCGATTCTTGTGACTACGGATCAAATCAAAGAAAAGAACTACTCGTTTTCTGCTGGACAATACTTCGACATCAAGATTGAGTATGTGGATATCACCGAGGAAGAATTCGAACAGCGCATTGCCGGCTACAAGAAGACGCTTGCCGAGCAGTTCGAGGAGAGCCATCGGTTGGAGAAGGAGATTATGAGGCAATTGGAATCGCTTAAATTGGACCCTCAAGTGAAACGATGATTCTAAAATCATGCAAGATAAATATGAAGATTAAAGATATTTGCAAATTGTCAACCAGGTGTGTAATTCCCTGTGAAGATGTGGCATATCACTTATACAGTTTACCTGCATTCGATGCAAACCAAGAACGAGAAGAAGTGCTTGGGAGAGATATTCATAGTAGCAAATGGTCAGTTCCTGATAAATGCATACTGTTCAATAAATTAAACGTGCGCTTTAAACGAGTATGGTGCATTGACAATTTGGACAAAAACAAACTTGCTTCGACTGAATTTTTGCCATTGGTTGTTGATGAGAACAAGATCGATTTTCTGTATTGTTACTATCTATTAATTTCCGATGCCATTACAAATTACCTATGCGGTCAGAATTCTAATACTTCAGGGAGTCATAAACGTATTGATTCAAAGGATTTTCTTAATATTGACATCACATTACCACCAATGACCGAACAGCGAGCAATTGGTAAAATGCTTGCCAATATAGACAGAAAGATTGCCCTCAACAGGCAGACAAATCGGGATTTGGAGGCCCTCGCCAAGCAACTCTACGACTATTGGTTTGTGCAGTTTGACTTCCCGAATGAGGAAGGCAAACCGTACAAAAGCAGTGGCGGGGCTATGGTTTGGAATGAGGAATTAAAGCGTGAAATACCCCAAGGATGGAAAGATGACATATTTGCTAATATTGCCAATATCACAATGGGGCAATCTCCAGATGGTTCAAGCTACAATGAAACAGGTGAAGGGGAAATCTTTTATCAGGGTAGTGCCGATTTTGGAATCCGTTTTCCATCTGTGCGTATGTACACAACATCACCAACAAGGTTTGCAAAACAAGGCGATATTCTAATGAGTGTAAGAGCTCCGGTTGGTGCTGTCAATATAGCCAATGCGGATTGTTGCATTGGTCGGGGATTATCTGCCATAAAATCAAAGATAGGGTCAATAACTTACATCTACTATGTAATTCACTATCTGAAAGTCCGCTTTGATAGTCTTAATACAGCAGGAACAACTTTCGGTTCAATAACAAAAGACGAATTATTCAATTTGCCTGTGGTTATCCCATCTAACGATGTGATAGAACGTTTTGAAGCGATTTGCAAGCCTATCTTTGAAAAGCAAATGGGAATCGGATTTGAAATCGAATCGCTGACTAAGCAACGCGACGAACTCCTGCCGCTCCTGATGAACGGTCAGGTGTCGCTTCTAAATTGCGACTGACGGCGCCATTTACGGTATCGGCGCGGCAAAGTGAGAGGCGTCTGCGTTATTTGAAATTTTGAGCTAACCTCTTCACTTCGTTTACTGCGTCTATCAGCTGCTCGGTTGTTGGCAAGTAGAGTTTGTATTCGTTAGCAAGAATTGTCTTGTTGTCCTCCGGCAAAGTCATTTTAACGATTGTGTCATTCTTTGCCGTGCATAGGAGAATGCCGATGGTTGGATTCTCGTCGGGGAGTTTCTCGATGCGGTCGTAGTAGTTGACATACATTTGCAACTGCCCCAAATCCTGATGAGTCAGTTTGCCCGTTTTCAACTCTATTACAACATGGCAACGCAACAAGCGGTTGTAGAAGACGAGGTCGGCAAAGAACTCGTCTTCTTCTATCAAAAGACGTTTCTGACGAGCCACAAAGGAGAAGCCCTTACCCATTTCGAGGAGAAATTCCGAGAGATGAGTAATGATTGCCGACTCAAGGTCTTTCTCGTAATAACTGCTCTCTCGGTGCAGCCCGAGAAATTCGAGCACCATGGGGTCTTTGATGATTTCCTTTGGGCTTTCGGGTATGCGTTCCTTGCGAGCCACAGCAAGCACGCTCTCCTTGTCGTTGCTCATCAATAGGCGTTCGTAGAGCATCGAATTTATCTGCCTCTCCGTCTCGCGAGCCGTCCAAGCATTATTGACCGACTCCAACTCGTAGTATTCGCGTTTGTCGGGGTCGGAAATGGATATAAGTAGCTTATACTGAGATCAATTCAATTGCGTCCGCACTGTGGACGCAATTGAATAGGTTCTGTAAAACTGCCTTGCCCGTTCCAATTGTCGCACGCCAAATCCGCTACCATATTCTGGTTCAAGAAGTTTTGCAAGACTTCTTGTAAGATAGGCTCCATAGTCGGCACGTTCTTTCCCTTGCTGTTCTTCTTCAAAAATCCGTTTGCCCAAGTTCCAATACATCTGCACACGGCAAAAATCGACACTGCGTACCGCATTGTTGCGTGAAGTCTCAATAATTTGACGCACATCGCTATATAACGTATTCAGTTGATGAACTTGTAAAGATGATTTATTTTGTTCCATCGCATTCTATTTGAGCGCAAATTTACATAAATTTTCGTATCAAACACAGACGGATGAAAATTTCCTTCAAAGATACAGTCAAACAGCGAACAAACAGAAAATCTGACTAAACAGCGCAACGAACTTCTGCCGCTCTTGATGAACGGTCAAGTGTCGCTAAATTGCGACTGACGTTGCCATTTGCGACTTCGGCTCGGCAGAGGGTGAGAACTTGCTTTCCCTCTGCTCTCGCCTCGCGCGCAAATCCCGATTTGTCTGCCGACACAAACTTCAAAATCCATCTCAGGAAGAAGCCCTACTGCCGCTGATTCCAAAATCACCCCTTACAAACCGGATTTTTTTGTACTTTTGCGCAAATTTTTTAAAGATGGAAATCAAATACTCTGATGAAATGAAATACGCGCTGGAGGAATCCGGCAAGATAGCTGCTTATTACCACTCGCCGAACATCGGAATCGAGCATCTCACGGTGGCCATACTGCGTTATCCCAACGAAAGCACCACGAAAAACTTGTTCAATATATACCGCATTGATGTAAACGCCCTTCGCACCAAAATCGAAGAGCTGATTGACAACAACGAAAACAAGGTGGAGATTGATGCCCCCCAACTGAAATTCAACACACAGACAGACAACACCTTACGCTTATCATATCTCATCTCTAAAGAGTTTAGAAGCGAGGTGGTGGAGTCATATCATTTCATCCTGGCCGTATTGCGCGACGGGCGCAACGAGGCCTCCAACGTAGTGAAAATGTACCTGACTCGGGCCGGCCTGTCTTACGCTTCGTTCTCCGCAGAAGTGAAGAAAGAACTGAACATGGGAGCGGGCAGGACCGAATCGTTAATGGCTCCGGAGGATGACATTGACGAAGAGGAAGACCGCCGGTTCTCGGCGCGTGCCGCGAAGGACGGCGCCAAGGGCTCCGCCACCCCGATGCTGGACAGCTTCGGCAAGGACCTCACCAAGTTCGCCGCCGAGGGCAAGCTGGATCCTGTGGTGGGCCGCCAGAAAGAGCTGGAGCGCATCGCCCAAATCCTGAGCCGCCGCAAGAAAAACAATCCTGTGCTCATCGGCGAACCCGGCGTGGGCAAGTCCGCCGTGGCCGAGGGGCTTGCCATGAACATCGTGCAAGGCCATGTGTCACGCACCCTCATGAACAAGCGCGTGGTGAGCCTCGACATGGCCTCCCTGGTGGCCGGCACCAAATACCGCGGCCAATTCGAGGAGCGCGTCAAGACCATCCTCTCTGAACTTGAGAAAAACCCCAATGTCATCCTTTTCATCGACGAGCTACACACGATGGTGGGTGCCGGAAACTCCCCCGGCAGCATGGATGCCTCCAATCTCTTCAAACCCGCCCTGGCGCGCGGCGAGCTCCAATGCATCGGGGCCACCACCTTGGACGAGTACCGGGAATTCATTGAGAAGGACGGCGCACTGGAACGCCGCTTCCAGAAAATCATCCTCGACCCGACCACGCCCGACGAGACCATAGAAATCCTGAACAACATCAAAGACAAATACGAAGACCATCATCTGGTGAGATACAGCGACGACTCGCTCAAAGCGTGCGTCACCCTCTCCAACCGATACATCTCCGACCGCTGCCTTCCCGACAAGGCCATCGATGCCCTCGACGAAGCAGGTGCTCGCCTGCACATCCAGAACATCCATGTGCCGGATGAACTTTTGGATGTGGAGAAAGAAATTGCCGACTTCGAGAAACTTAAATCTGAAGCCATCAAAGAGCAGCAATACAACGCCGCCGCCGGCTACCGCGACCAAATCAAGCAGTTGGAGACTAAATTGGCGGAAATCAAAAAGGCATGGGAAAGTCAGTCTGACCTCCAGCGCCCAATCGTCACCGAAGACACCGTGGCGGAGGTGATCGCCATGATGACGGGTGTGCCTGTGCAGCGCATTGCCAAAAACGAGGGCGAGCGCCTGATGCGCATGGCCGATGAACTGAAAGGCACTGTCATCGGACAAGATGACGCCATCCTCAAAATCGCCAAGGCCATCCGCCGCAACCGCGCAGGTCTCAAGGACCCCAACAAACCCATCGGCACGTTCATCTTCCTTGGCCCGACTGGCGTGGGCAAAACATACCTCGCCAAAGTATTGGCCGAATACTTGTTCGACTCACAGGATGCCATCATCCGTATCGACATGAGCGAGTACATGGAGAAGCACACGGTGTCGCGCCTCATCGGTGCGCCTCCGGGATATGTGGGCTATGAGGAGGGGGGCCAACTTACTGAGAAAGTGCGCCGAAAGCCATACTCCATCGTCTTGTTAGATGAAATCGAAAAGGCCCATCACGAAGTCTATAACGTCTTGTTGCAAGTATTCGACGAAGGCCAGCTCACCGACGGAATGGGCCGCAAGGTCGATTTCAAGAACACCATCCTCATCATGACCTCCAACATCGGCACCCGGGAGCTCAAGGACTTCGGCACTGGCGTGGGTTTCAATACAGAGGCCACCAAAGCCGCCCAGAACAAGGTTGAGCAAGGTATCCTCGAAAAGGCCCTGAAGGCCAACTTCTCGCCCGAGTTCCTCAACCGCGTCGATGATATCATCTACTTCAACAGCCTGGGCAAGGACGAAATCATCAAGATTATCGAAATCGAGCTCAAGAAGGTCATCGGCCGCGTGCAAGACCTGGGTATCGAAATCCATGTCACCGACAAGGCAAAAGAGCATCTCGCCGTGGCCGGCTGGGACGCCAACTACGGGGCGCGTCCTCTTAAACGTGCCATCCAAAAGCATGTGGAAGACTTGCTTGCAGAAGAAATCCTGAACCAAACCCTGCCACAAGGTTCCGTGGTGGATTTGGATTACGATGATTTGAAAGAGGAAATTGTCATTGTCAACAAGCAACCCATCGCACAATAAACCCGCATCATCATGACCGAACTACAGGAAAAGATGCAGAAAATCAACACGTTCATCTTCGATTTTGACGGGGTATTGTCGGACGGCAAGATTTACGTGCAGCACGATGGCGAGCAAGTGCGCGCCACTAACGTAAAAGATGGATACGCATTGCAATATGCGTTACGCAGAGGATACCATGTGGCCGTCATTTCCGGCGGCTACGCCGAATCCATGCGCTTGCGCTACAAAGACTTTCCCGGCATGGAAATGTATCTGAAGGTCAGCGACAAGGTTGTGATGCTCAACAATTATCTTCAGAAACACAATTTGAAAGCAGAGCAAGTGCTGATTATGGGCGATGACATTCCCGACTACAAGATGATGTTACTGGCCGGCATCAAAAGCTGCCCTGCCGACGCCGCCGAGGAAATCAAACAGATTGCCGACTACGTCTCTCCCAAGAACGGAGGGAACGGCGCCGTGCGGGACGTGATTGAACAGGCGCTCAAAAGCCACGGAAAATGGTTTGACGAAGAAGCCTGCATCTGGT
>FLNW01000025.1_pt1 | contig 14815 bp, 8 predicted proteins | sample 1140371 | NCBI WGS metagenome assembly FLNW01 (sample SAMEA3878170, study PRJEB12797) | bioreactor metagenome | biome: Moose rumen | place: Sweden | collected 2011-10
CGGCGAGCCGCCTGCGGAGTTCACCTGGACCCAGCGCAACGCCAAAGGCGAGGTGGTGAGCACAGAGACTTACACCCCGAAAAGCTTTGCCCAAAAATTCGCCAACGTCGATTTCAGCACCTTCTACATGGTAATGAACGACCCGACCCGCGAATATTACAAGGTTTACGAGATTGAATACGACCGCCACGTGTATGACGGCCAGAATTGGAGATTCTTAAACCTGCCTATGGATGAAATTGCGGACATGGCCATTGCGTCTATCAAAGACAGCACCAACATGTACTTCTCCTGCGATGTGGGCAAGTTCCTCGACCGTGACAAGGGCTGGCTGGATGTCAACAACTATGACTACGGCGCTCTCTTCGGCACCACTTTCAACATGGACAAGAGACAGCGTATCGCCTCCTATGCAAGCATGTCGTCGCACGCCATGACCCTCTGCGCTGTGGACCTTGACAAAGACGGGAAGCCCATCAAGTGGATGGTGGAGAACAGCTGGGGGCCCAAATACGGTCATAATGGATTCCTCATCATGACTAACGAGTGGTTCAACGAGTACATGTTCCGTTTGGTGGTGGAGGCCAAGTACATCCCGGCCAAGACGCTTGCCCTTTTCGGCCAGAAACCCATCATGCTCCCCGCTTGGGACCCGCTGTTCGCGCCGGAGGAATAGGGTTGAGAATGTAGAATGTAGAATGTAGAATGTAGAATGTAGAATTATGAATAATAGATTGTTTTTAGTTGTGTTGGCTTGTTTTGCCGTATTAACTGCATCTGCGCAGAAGGCCGATGACATCTGCGGCATTTTCCATTCGGTTGACCCATTTTCCAAGGAGGGCTCGCAGTGCGAGATCTACAAGGCCGCCGACGGCACTTACGAGGCCAAGGTGGTTTGGGTGGAGAATCCGAAAAAGAAACCCCAGTTGGGTCTGGTGTTCATGACCAAATTGGTGTATGATGCCGATGCGAAAGAATACAAGAAGGGCAAACTGAAATATCCAGGCAAGCCCGGTACCTACAGCACCTTCATCCGCATGTCGGACGACAAGAACACCTTGCACATGCGGGGCTACCTTGGCGCCTCGTTCCTCGGCAAGACCGTGGACTGGCACCGTGAAAGCAAGGTGAGGGTTCAGAAGTGAGAGCCCTTCAGCACCAACGCGGTTCTCGAGGGCAGATATAATTTAAGGCAACGGCCTCCCGCTGTCTCCAATGCGTGATAAACTATCGACTCGTCCACATTGCCAAAGCCGTTGTACGAAGGCGAATCACTGCTCAACAGAATTTTGTATTTGTCTTTCTGGCATGGAATCTCATAGTCTTCGAAAGACTGGAAGGGATGGAAGTTATAGACAAAGATGCAATCGCCCCGCTGATATGCCAGTATCTTGTCCTCGTTTTTCTCCCATGTTTTTTCCGGCAAAAAGTCCAGCAGATGTTCCTTTTCCACCAAATGGATCATATCGCGGTCAAAACGGTTGAGGCCAGCATATTGAAGCATCTTGTCATCGGCCAGATTCCACTGTCGGCGGGCATACTGACATGACCATCCGTTTCCCTCTCTTGGAAAGTCGATCCACTCGGGGTGGCCAAATTCATTGCCCATGAAATTGAGGTAGCCTCCGGAGGCCAGCGTCAGCGTCACCAGCCGGATCATTTTGTGCAGAGCCACGCCCCGCGCCACATCCATATCGGGGGTCTGCACCGACATATTGGTGTACATCTTGCTATCCACCATCCTGAAAATCAAAGTCTTGTCCCCTACCATCGCCTGATCGTGGCACTCCACATAGCTGATAGTCTGCTCCTCGTTTCGCTTGTCTGTCATGCGGAAATAGATGTCACCCATGCCCCACTGCTCATCGGATTGGGTCTTGAGCGTCTTCACCCAATAGTCGGCGATGCCCATGGACATGCGAAAATCAAAGCCTATGCCACCTTTTTTTGTCGGAAAAGCCATGCCGGGCATACCGCTGACATCCTCCGCAATAGTGAAAGCATTGGGGTTCACCGCGCGCACCAAACGGTTGGCCAGCGTCAAATAAGTCACCGCATCTTCATCCACATTATCGTCAAAATATTGCGCATAATTGACAAAATCGACCCCCAGCCCATGATTCCAGTAGCACATGCTCGTCACGCCATCGAAACGGAAACCGTCGAAATGGAACTCATGCAACCAGTATTTCAGATTGGAGAGCAAATACAAGATAGTTTCCGTCTTGCCGTAATCGAAACAGCGGGAGTCCCAAACAGGATGCTGCCCTTTTTCCCCATGATGGAAATAGAGATAATCGGATCCGTCAAACTGGCTGAGGCCCTCTTTCACGTTGGAGACGGAGTGCGAGTGGACCACATCAAGAATCACGGAGATGCCGGCCCCATGCGCCGTGTCAATCAGCTCTTTCAGTTCCTCCGGCGTTCCGAAGCGGAAGGAGGGGGCGAAGAAGTTGGACACCTGGTAGCCGAAGGAGCCGTAATAGGGGTGCTCTTGTATAGCCATGAGCTGTAGTGTGTTATAACCCAGCGACCGGATTCTCGGCAAGACGGTCTCCTTAAATTCCCAATACGAGGAAATTTTGGCTTCTTGGGAGGACATGCCCACATGGGCCTCATAGATGAGCGGATGCGCGGGTTTCGCGGGCGAGGCGTGTCGCCACCGGTAAGGCTCGGGTTCCCAGACCTGCGCGCAGAACACCTTGGTGGTGTCGTCCTGCACCACGCGGGTGGCATAGGCGGGCAGTCGCTCGTCGGCACCGCCGTGCCAAACCATCCACAATTTGTAAAGCATACCATGCTTCAAGGCGAAGTCGGGCAGCTCAATCTCCCAATCGCCGTTACCGATGGGATGCAGGGCAAACTCGGGCTTTATCTCCCAGCGGGAAAAATCGCCATAGAAGTACAACTCTCTGGCATTTGGGGCCTTCTCCCGGAACACCCAGCCGTTTGTGGTTTTGTGCAAACCATAATAGAGATGCGCATTAGCCACATCCGAGAGCGTGCGCTTGCCACCGGTGAACTCCAGTTCACGGAGCACCGCACGCTCGTGCCGCTTCTGCAGCACTGCTGTGTAGGGTTTCAGGTAAGGGTCCACCCTCACCAGTTCGGGAAGTTCTTTCACAGCCATTATTTATCCGAAAAAATAAAGTTTCTATCCACATTCCACTCCGCCAACATCTCCCTGAGCTGCTTGATCTGCTTCTTGTCGCTGATAACGGGGCGGTTGATTTTCAGGTGGCGCGTGATGAACATCTTGCCTCCCACCTGTTTATGCTCTATGATGACGTATCCAAAGTCGTACGATTTCTTGAAAGCAAAGTCCTTTGTTACCCAGCGTACACCGGCGGGCAGCTCCACCGTATAGGAATAGCTTTCGTCGGTCGGCGTCATGGCCACCGGGTGGACGCGGTTGGGAGAGATGGAGGCTGCGCGCAGGTTGCATCCGTAAGGGCCGTCCGACACGCGCACCTGGCCATAACCGTTGCTTAGTTTCTCCACCTTCGCGGACACGTCCGTGCCCGAAACCAGGTACGTGCGCGCGTGCGGTGAATTGATCTCCGAAGGACGCACCGTGCGGTCGGTTTTATACCCGCCTCCATCGGCAGAAACAGCAAAATCAGCTTCCATCACAATCTTGATGGGCTGTACGCCCCACTCGGCCACCTCGTCGGTAAAGGCGATGAACTTGTCGCCGGCCTTGCGCGCGTCAAGGGCTACCTTGCCGGCATCCACCGCCGACACATAGCAGGCCTTGCCGTCCACGATGACCCTGACGGCACTTTCGGGGTCGGTGAGCAAACTATTGTAGCACACGCCAATAACAGCTCGGAAGCCAGCCTGCTGCAACATGGCCTGTAATAGCAGATTCTTCTCAAAACTGTTGCCGCAATTGGTGTTCCAGACCGTGGCCGGCGAAGCGACCAGATAGTTCATATAGCGCATCGGGACCTTGTTCTCGTGGATGTTGGTCCGCACGTAATCGCGGATGGCCAGCGCCTGCTCCATCCTGCCCTCCGTTTGCGACACAATTTCGTCCACCTTTTGGGAATAGGGCCTGTCCCTGCTCACAAAGGCATTCTGCATGGACATGCGCATCAGGAAGTCACTGGGGCTGCCCAGCGTGGTGAACTGGATATAGGGGAGATAGTCTGCCGGCAGGTAGGCCTCGCGGGGGGCCGGAGGAAGACTGGTGAACGTCCACTTGCGATCCATCCGGAACTCACTCTCCACGCGATGCCCTCCCGGCTGGTTCTCCACAACAAGCACATGGCAATTTATGGGGACATATACGGAGACCTCATAGCGGTCAACCGGCTCATCCTCATACAGGTTCACCCGCTCCATCAACTCCTTCATGAAGGGCTGATCGGTATGGATCGTGTAGTCGAGCACAATGGTGGCGTCGTACTCCAAGGCGGTGTGCGTGACCACCATCTCTCGGATTCCGCTGAAGCGCGCACAGTCCTCACAAGCATACGGCAGACTGGGGTTGAAGGCATTGGCCGGGGTTTGCACCCTGCTGCCATCCTTGCGGATAGTATAAGCCTCGTTCACAATCAAGGTTTGGTATTCGGGATTATACCAGATAAGGGTTTCTCCATAGGTGTCGAAAGCCGCCTTGGAGAAGAGCTGCAGTTCCTTGCGGAAGTGATAATCCAAACTTCCGTCCGCATTCAACGTGTAGGATTTGGAAATCAGACGGTAGGTGGCGTCATATTTCGGCCCTGCGATGGCAGCCATCCCCAAGGTGAGGAAACATAGTAGTAGGAGGCATGATTTTTTCATAATACAGAGAACTTGAACATAGACACACTTTCAATTTTCAATTTTCAATTTTCAATTTTCAATTTTCAATTTTTAAAAAGTATCACCGGGGTGTTCATATAGAACTGCTGGTTTAGGACGGCTTGGCGGAAGGCGGGCCAGTCGGAGGCCTCATAGACGCGCTTGCCGAGGCGGACCGTCTCCTGAAACTCAATTTTGGAGTTTTCAAGTTTGTAATGGCCCTGGAAAGACACGACCTCGCTCTGCAAGTTTCTGTCGTTGGGCACCTGAGCAGAGGTATAGCCCGTGGGCACCGTCATCGTTTCCGAAATCTGCACCAGCCGCGAACAGCGGTCTTTGAAGGGATATTCACGTTTCTCCTGCGACACGTCATAGCGCAGGTGGGGCATCGTGAACTTGTAAAAGCCTTTGGCCAAGAACGGTGTCACCACCAATTCCTTGTCACTCACTGTGGCATAATCGGGGATGACAAACTTGTAGGTGATTTTCACGGGATGATCAAGATAGTGATCCTCATCGGTATATTTCACCGACTTCAACTGGGCATTCGGATAAAGATTGTAAAGCTGGTATTCAAGATTGTCTTGCCATTGCTGACGGTTTCCATAGAAGACACCGCGTACAGAGCGGTCGGACTGTCCTTCGGCAGTAATAGTCACTGTAGCAGCTAATGTTCCTTTCTGGTTCACTTTGGATTTGGCAGTCATGCGCAGATAGTGGTTCTCGGGCTTGGAAACAGGGGTAAGTCCAAGTTTGGCGCCCTGGGGCAAACCCATCAGGTAGTTTTGCTGCTGTTCTGCGCTGGACCAGAGCTCTCGCACGCCGGGCACCCAGGTAGGATCCAACAACTGGTAGTTTCCATTGCGCCGCTGCACCACCGTCACGCAGTGGTTGAACTGGTCGGCGGGGATGTCGTCGATGCGCTCGCCTGCCATGGTCATCGTCGCGTAGGCCTTGAAGCCGGCAGCACGCAGCATAGCAATCAACATGCCGGCCTTGTCCTTGCACACCCCGCAGCGGTCGGTGTAGTTCATCTCGCACTTGTGCAGCGTGAAGCCCTCGCCCTCCCCCATCGAGATGCCGGAGTAGCGCATGTTGTCGGCCACCCAGTGTGTCAGGATAGAGATACTGTCGTTCTCGGTCTTGGCTTTCTTCAGCAATTCATCCACCTTCTGTTTCACCTCATCGGTGGGAACAAAACTGCCGTAGTCCTCATTCACGCCATAGAACCACGTGGATTTGGCCTCCCAGTTTTGTGCGGTGGAAAGCAGTAATTTGGTTTGGATATCGTTATTTGCCAATGTATTGGAAGGAACGCTAATGGGGAAATAGCTCTGTTGGGTGAAGGTATAGATGGTGCGGTTAGCATCCTCTCGGGTTTCCACTTTCAGATTGCCATGATACACTGCGTAGCGCAAGTTCTTAGCCGTCAGCACGCTCACACGATACACTTTTTCCATCACAGGCTGGTCGCTCCAGAAGGGCACGATGTCGTAAAAATGGCCGCGCATTGGCGGAATGTATTTCGCGTCGGTCTCATCGCCCTGGAGCAAAGCGTATGTGAAGCCTTTTTTGTACGTGGTCACCTCCACAGCATCGCCAGGTTCGAGACGGCCCAGGGCCACCATTTTCTGGCGCGCGCCCCAGTAGATCATGTGGGCGGGCGCGGGGTAATCGAGCACCGGAGCATCAAGTGTGTCCACCTTGCCATTTTTGCGATACACGACCACCGAGCGGATTTCAACGTAAGCGGACAACGGGTCATAGTCCATCTTCACGGTGTTGAAGTCGCGCCCGCCGGCCAGCGTAAGAATCTTGTAGAGTTTGTGGCCATACACATGGCTAAGGCCGCTCTCCTCCATCAGCACATCAGTGCTGTCGAAGACGGTCACGATGTCGTAGTTGCTGAACCGCGAGTCCTTCACTACAGCCAGTCTCTCTTGGGAGGTCTGGGCACTCGTCACACCGCACAAAAGCAGGGCGAGGAATGATAGCATGTATAATTTAAGATTCATAGAATCGGATTGATTTTGTTATGATATGAATTATTAGGTTGGAGATTCCGCCAGCAAAGATAGCGGAATGGTGAATGGGCAGGAGAAAAAAGACTATTTGAAGCGGATGGCGGTGGCCATTGAATCTTCATAATAATTTTGAATTGATAGAGGAATTATTGATTTGAATTACAGGGGCAAAGATACACTTTTTTCCTTCAATTTTCGCGTCACCATTCCGTGAAACGCGACAGCGTTGATCGGAACCTCCAACGTTAACCCTAATTTGCAACGGCACGTCTTCACCCACCGCCATTCCGCCAGCAGAGCTGGCGGAATGGCGCGTGCTACAGGGCGAGAGAGGGGAAAAAGGGGGGGGGACGATTAAATGATGTCCTTCTCGTCAATCAGATTGTTCAGGATGGCATAGACCGTGAGGGCGGCGACGGACTTGATGCCGGTTTTCCTGACGATGTTCTTGCGGTGGGTGATGACCGTATGCACCGAGATGCTGAGTTCCTCGGCAATCTCGCTGTTCTTGTTGCCCTTGGCCATGCAGACCAGGACCTCCTTCTCCCGGTCGGACAGCTGGGCCGAATCCGGGTCCTCCTCCTTGCCGGACGCCGCCGCCATCACCAGGTTGAGCGCGGACCTGATACGGTGGGCGTCATCGGTGATCTCTATCACGCCGTGGTACTGCTTCAGCTGCTGCGCGTCGAAAAAGGACGACACGAGCGCAATGGCCTTCATGTTGGGCAGGTCCCCGAACAGGTGCCGCACCATCATCCGCTTGGAGTAGTCTATCATCGTAGGGTTGACAATCAATATGTCGGGATTGACCACGTGCAGGCGGACGGCAAGGGTCTGCACGTCGGTGGTTTTCAACACCACATCATAGTCCGCCAGCTCCTTGATGATGAAGGACATGCCCGTCAGGATTATAGGGGACGGGTCGGCTATGGCAATCTTATAGTTTTTCATCATCCATCAGAATTTTAATGTACGGCAACAGGATTTTCTCCTCGATGAGGGCATGCTTCTCAAGGTCGTCTGACAGGGAGAATATATTGTTCAGCATGTTGATGCGCTCGCGCTGCGACACATCCTCGGGCACATACTTGATGAGCAGATTGGTGAAGTCGCGGAGCTTGTCCTCGATGGTGCTGTGCTGTTTCTCGAACACCCGCACCTTGGCGCTCTCCTTCAGGATGGCCTTGTGCTCGAGCAGGCTCCGCACAAAGGGGAACACGTGTTTTTCCTCATACTTGAAATGGCGCTCCACCTCCCTCTTGTATTCCTCAAAAAAGGCGGTGATGGACATCCTGTACTTGGCGCTCCAATCCCGAACCACCCCTTTCAGGTGGTTCTCAATGTGGGGGAACGAGTACTCCAGGTAGTCCTTGTGGGAGGCTTTCAGATAATTGACGATATCCTCGACCGGGCACTGCCGGAGGTCATCGACATCGGGCACGAAATCGTGGCGCACATAGATATTGAAGACGAGCAGCAGCAGCGGGAGCGAGACGTGGTCGTCCTCGCACACCTGCTGGACGGTCTTCTCACCGAAGCCTAACGGGACACCGAGCCTCGGCAGCAGGTTGATCAAATGGTTATGGTGCGAAAGCACGTCCGCCATCTTGGCGCCTGCCTTCACGAAAGAAAAGGGGTCTGTGTTTTGCATAATAGGGCCTGTAGGGTTTAATTTGACGGAAAAAGTTCATACTGCCTTCCCTCATAAAAAGGCATGGCAAAGATAGCAAATATCCGCGAACGACATCGAAAAAAAACGAACCACCCGTACTATATTTTTTATATTTTTGCGCCTCATAGTTTTGACAACCCTATAACCCCTAATCCCCGCAATCAATGAGAAATTTAAAGCCCCTGCTTCTTTCGATCCTGATGACCCTCGCAAGCGTCGCGCTGCTCGCTGAGGAGGTCCCGGTGAAATGGACCTTCAAGACAATCAAAATCAACGATTCCGTGGCGGAACTGCAGTTCAAGGCGGACATCAAGAAAGACTGGCATCTGTATGCGCAATCGCACAACAACGGCGTGGAGTTGCCGTTAGTCTTCACTTTCGACAAAAACAGCAGCTACAAGCGTCTCGGCAAGGTCATCGAACCCAAGCCGACGGAAGAAAATGATGAGCTATTCGGGCTGTCCAAATACTTCACCAACAGCGTAACTTTCAAACAGCGGATACAGATTCTTGACAACCAGCCATTTACCATCAAGGGCAAAGTGGAGGGGCAAGCCTGCATAGAAGGCCGTTGCACGCAAGCCGACAGCAAATTCTCTTTCGACATCAAGGGGTTTGACCATGTGGCAATGAACCATGACCATGACCATGACCTTGACCATGACGATGAACAAAATGGTGATACCCTAACGGGAAGTAGTGCCTCCAGGGCGCAAGTTGCCCCGGCCAAGGACACGCCATCAGAACAGAATGCCGAGAAAGAGGAGTCGCTGTGGAAATATTTCCTCGGCGCGGTGCTGGGCGGCCTGGTGGGCCTGCTCATGCCCTGCGTCTTCCCGATGATCCCGATGACGGTGTCATTTTTCTCCAAAGAGGGGCACAAGGGCAAGCGCGACGCCCTGCTCTACGGCTTTTTCATCATCCTCATCTTCATCGTGTTCGGCCTGGTCCTGTCGGCCATTTTCGGCGCCGACATGGGCAACATCCTGAGCACGCACTGGATCCCGAACCTGCTGTTCGCCGTCATCTTCCTGATATTCGCCTTCTCGCTGTTAGGCTATTTTGAGATCACGCTGCCCAGCTCGTGGGTCAACGGTTCCGCCAAGCGCCAACGACAGGGCGGTGTCATCGGAATCTTCTTCATGGCCCTGACCTTGGTGTTGGTCTCCTTCTCCTGCACGCTGCCCATCGCGGGCGCGGTGGCCCTGAACGCCGCCGGCGGCTCGTTCGTGAAACCGATTGTCGGCATGTTGGGGTTCTCATTAGGCATTGCGGTACCCTTCACCCTCTTCGCCCTGTTCCCGGGACTGCTGAATAAACTGCCCAAGTCGGGCGGCTGGATGAACACGCTGAAGGTCATCCTGGCATTCGTGGAGTTAGCCTTCGCCCTGAAGTTCATCAACGTGCCCGACCAGACCTACCACTGGGGCATCCTCGACCGCGAGGTGTACCTTGCTTTCTGGATTGTGCTCTTCTCCCTGTTAGGCCTGTACCTGCTGGGCAAGATCCGCTTCCCGCTAGACGACGAGTACCCGGTGCAGAAAAGCTGGTTCCGCTTCACCCTGGCCGTGTTCGTCTTCACCTTCGTCGTCTATATGATACCCGGCATGTTCGGAGCCCCGCTGAAGGCCATCTCCGGCTGGCTGCCGCCGATGACCACCCAGGACTTTGACATTTCCAATATCGTTCGAACCGAGAGCGGCAACGGTGGTGGCACGGCCAGCACTTACCAGTGGACGGAGGAGCCGATGTACGCCGACAAACTCGAGATTCCGTTCGGCATCAAGGGCTACTTCGACTACGACCAAGCCTTGCGCGTGGCCAAGAAGGAGGGCAAGCCCGTGTTCCTCGACTTCACCGGCCACGGATGCACCAACTGCCGCAACGTGGAGAACGCCGTCTGGATTGACCCGGAGGTGCGCCGCATCTTCGCCGAGGAGGTCATCGTGTGTACCCTGTACGCCGACGACAAGGTTATCGGCCTTTCGGAAAACGAAAAGGGCAAACTCAAGGATGCCGACGGTGACCCCATCACCATGCTGGGCGCCAAGAACCGCTATATTGAGCAAACACGCTACCACGAGAACTCGCAGCCCTGCTATTTCATTGTCGATCCCGACGGCAACATCCTCTCCGGCCCCACCTACTATGAGCGCAACAAGGACAACTACATCAAATTTTTGCGCGAAGGCATCGACAAGTATAATGCAAAATTGAAAATTGAGAATTGAGAATTATAAACACTGGACCCTGTTCACTGATTACTGATCCCTGTTCACTATGAAATGGTATAAGCTTATCCTTTTCAGCCTGGTCAGCGGTTTGCTGTTCGCTTTCTCGTGGTATCCCCACGGATTGCCGTTCCTCATCTTCTTCGCATTCATCCCGATGTTCATGATGAGCGACGAACTTTTGAGAAAGGGCAGCAAAGTGGCTTTCTGGAAAGGATTGTCTTTCTCTTATCCGGGATTTCTGCTTTGGAACGCCGTCACCACCTACTGGATTTGTTACACAACGGTTCCGGGAGGCATTGCCGCCAGCGTGCTGAACGCATTGCTGATGGCCATGGTGTTCGGTTTGTGGCACGCCTGCCGCAAGCACATCAAACAGAGCTGGGTTCACCCCATTTTGCTGATGGCTTTCTGGATAGCCTTTGAAAAGCTACACCTCACTTGGGACTTGACTTGGCCCTGGCTCAACTTGGGCAACGTGTTCGCCGTTTGCCCGCATTGGGTGCAGTGGTACTCCGTCACGGGTGCGTTGGGCGGGACACTTTGGGTGCTACTGATCAACTACATCCTGTACTGGATTATCGTGCGCGAGCGCACCACCCACAAACGCGCGGGATGGACATACGCCCTCTTCTTAGCCTGCATAGGCATTCCCGCCATCATCTCCACCGCCATGTACCACTATCATGTGAAAAGCATGGACAAGAGCACCCCGATAGAGGCTGTCGTGGTGCAGCCCAACACGGAAGTATGGGAAGAGGAGTACCAGCTGACCAACACGGAAGAGGCGCAGCGCATATTAGATGTGGCAGCCCCATATCTGAATGAAAAAACGAATCTGGTGGTGTGTCCCGAAAGCAGCATCGCACACAGCATCCTGCTGACCGCGTTGCAAAACAAGCGTTACGACGAGACATCCAGCGACTATGGCTGTTTCCCATTATTGGACACCACCATCGCAAAGTATCCCAAGCTGAACTTCATTTTAGGCTTGTCCACCTACGAGTTTTTCGACCATAAGGCCACGCCAACAGCCAAACAGGTGGACGCGGTGCATTATGTGGACTTCTACAACACGTCTGTCTTTTACAACAAGGACCAGTATGACGGGCATTATCACAAGAGTCGTCTGGTGCCGGGTGTGGAGGCCCTGCCGTTCCCCAAGGTTTTCGGGTTCCTTTCCGACCTGCTCATCAACCTGGGCGGGGTGAACAGCTCTTTGGGGAAAGACACCTGCCAGCGCACGTTCCGCTTCGACGCGCAGGGAAAGCAAGTGAAGACATGCGCCGCGATATGCTACGAGTCCATTTACGGGGACGTGGTGCGCCGGTTCGTGCGAAATGGGGCCGGGGTGCTGACGGTCATCACTAACGACTCCTGGTGGAAGGACAGTCCGGGGCACAAGCAGCACTTTGAGATGGCCCGCCTGCGGGCAGTGGAGACGCACCGGTATGTGCTGCGCGCCGCCAACGGCGGATTCTCCGGCGTCATCAGTCCGGCGGGCGACGTGGTGCAGAAGACCCGCTACGGGGAACGGACGGCCATACCCGCCACCGTCTATGCCCAAGGCGACATGACCTTCTATGCCAAACATGGCGACTTCCTGGCAGTCATCGCCGCCGTCATAGCCATGGCCGGGCTGCTCCACGCCATCGTCTGCGGATTTCTATCCCTCATACACAAACGAACAAGACCTGTCGAATGAAAAGGACAACACTAAGGGCAATCGTACTGCTGACATCCGCCCTGTTCTGGGTGGGGGGATGCGTGGCCAAGCCTGTGGACACGGTGACAGCCAAGATCAAAGCCGCCCACTTCATGCAAGGCCGGCTTGGTCGCAATAGCAGCAAGGGGACGCCGCCCGCGAGGCTTGTCCACGCCGGACCCGCAGGCGGCGGCGAATCACGCCAAAGCGCCTGCCTCTACATCTTCGATGTGGGGGAGGGCTTTGTGATCATGAGCGCAGACGACCGCGTGGAGCCGGTCATCGGCTACTCCACAAGCGGGCATTTCGACGCGGACAACATCCCGGAGAACCTGCGGTTCATGTTGGACCAATATACCCGTGAGATCCAGGAGTTCCTGCGCGACGCTCCGGCGCAGGCCACCCCGGCGACCGCAAAGTGGGAGGCCCTGTCGGGCATCCCCTCCGCCAGCAAGGGCGTGACAGCCGGGCCGCTGATAGAGACCACCTGGGACCAGAACAGCCCGTACAACAACCTGTGTCCCGTTGATTCCGCAGGCCCGGGCTACCATGCCTACGCCGGCTGCGTGGCCACCGCCATGGCACAGGTCTTGCGATACTGGCAATACCCCACGCAAGGCACCGGCACCAAAACCTACTCGCCCGCCAACTATAATCTGATATCCCTCAACTTCGGCAACGGTCCGGGCTACAACTACAGCAACATGCCGTATGCCTTGAACGCATCCAGCTCCAGCAACCAGATCTCGCAGGTGGCCAAGCTGATTTACCACTGCGCGGTCAGCGTGAACATGGAGTTCGGCCCCTCGGCCAGCAGCGCATCAACATCAGCCGCCGCCAACGCATTCCTAAACCACTTCAAATATTCCACCACTTACGGGACACTCAACCCGCAATACAAAAGCAAATCGACCTATTCGGACGAGGACTGGGCCGCCTTGTTGAAATCCGAACTGGACAACTGGCGCCCTGTACTGTACTCCGGCAGCGGCGTGGGCTCACACGCCTTCGTCTGCGACGGCTATGACGACCAGGGCTATTTCCATTTCAATTGGGGATGGAGCGGCAGCTACAACGGCTATTACCTGCTCTCCGGCCTCACCCCATACGTTTACAACTTCAGCCCCACACAAGGCGCAATCATCCACATTGAGGGCCTTACCCCGCTGATCAAGGTGAGCGGCGACGAGATGTCCTTTTTGTGCGCCGCCAACACCATAAGCGAAGCCAAGAGCTTCTCCCTCCACGGCGTCGCCCTCTCCAACGACATCGTCATCACGGCGCCGACGGGCTTTGAGGTCAGCACTGACGGCATCCTCTTCGCGTCCTCACTCACTGTGAGCGCCGCCGACGCTGTCATCCATGTGCGATACGCCCCCACCCCATCGGAAGCCTCCCCCGTCCACGGGACGCTGACCCTGACCTCCGGCTCCGCAACCCACACTATCGCCCTCACCGGGTACACCTACGAACTTAACTGCAACGCCCCCCAGAACTTGCAGCACACCACAAACAACACCAGCGTGCAACTGACCTGGGACGAGCCCGCACAGGAGCTCCAAACCTACAGGTTCTCCTTTGATTCAACTGTCATAAGCAGCCGGTACAGCCTCGGTGCGAGCAGCTATACCCTCGCGCAACGCGCCTGCGACTCAGACCTTGTGCCCTATCACCTGAAACGGGTGACACAAGTGTCGTTCTACATCCCCCCATCCATCTACACCAGCACCAGCGACCATACCATCATTATCCATCAGGGCGGGTCCTGCCAAAACAACGTGCTGGAAGATGGCGCGCTGATAAGGGAACAGTCCGTCGAATCCATATCCCCAGGATGGAACACGGTCACGCTTTCCGACCCCGTGACCATAGACGCCGGGCAAGAACTGATTTATGGCGTGCAATTCAACACCTCCAACGCCTACGCCATCCCCGTGGGAGCAAACCCATCCGTTGCCTGGAAAGGGGACTTGGTGAAAGTCAACGGAACCTGGTATTCCTTATTTGGCACCTTTGGGATAAGCCACAACATTCCTGTCAAGATGACCATTCAGGACAGCCCGTCCGCCGTCACTAACTACACCGTCGTCCGAAACAACCTCGCCATCGGGAACACAACCCTTACGCAATACGGGGATTTCATCTCCCAGCCAGGAGACTACACCTATAATGTCACGGCCAACTGGGACAACGGGTGCTCGGCCACATCAAGCGACATCGTCATCAATGTCATCACCGACTGCACAGACACATACGGTGACACTATTGCAAATGCCTGCGGAATCTTCGACTGGTACGAACACACGGGCATTACCACGTCCGGCAATTACACCCACCTTTTCGCGGGCGGCAATGCCAATGGCTGCGACAGCATTGTAACCTTGAACCTGACCGT
>FLNW01000026.1_pt1 | contig 14715 bp, 13 predicted proteins | sample 1140371 | NCBI WGS metagenome assembly FLNW01 (sample SAMEA3878170, study PRJEB12797) | bioreactor metagenome | biome: Moose rumen | place: Sweden | collected 2011-10
TAGAGGGCCTTTTTATTTTTGTATATAGTGATGAATAATATTTTCGTGTCGAATAATCATTCTTATAATAATATTTTTTGTTTCTTTGCAACGTTAATAAAAATATGCGATATGCAACAAACAGACGAACATCCAAACAAGAACCGACTCAAGGTCGTTTTGGCGGAGCAGAACCGCAGCGGCAAATGGCTCGCCTCGCAACTCGGAAAAACCGAAAACACCGTCTCGCGTTGGGTGCAAAACAAAGTGCAGCCCTCCGTCGAGCAGCTTTTCGACATTGCAAAAGTGTTGGGCGTCGATGTGAAAGATTTGTTGAACTCAAGTAAAGATAATAACAAAAACACTATATGAACAAGCAACTTGCATCTTCTTTTCTTAGCGAAATTCGTTCAATAATTGAGCACGGACGAAAATCAGCCTACTCGTCAGTTGGGCAAATTGCTATTGCCACCTATTGGAATGTGGGGCGTCGTATTGTGTAGGAAGAACAAAATGGCGAAGCAAGGGCGGAATATGGCACTAATCTGATACCGTTTCTTTGCCGACAATTTGAAAAAAGAGTATGGTAGTGGGTTCGGACGACGGAATCTTGCTTATTTCAGGCAATTATATATCATGTTCCCCGACTGGGAGATTTTGCACGCGCGCGTGCAAAATCTTGAATGGACGCATATCCGACGAATTTTGTCTGTTTGCAACCCCGATGCCCGTATGTGGTATCTCAAAACTGCATCAGAAAATATGTGGAGCACAAGGGAACTCGAACAGGCTCTTATCGATAATCTTGAAAAGTTTGTTCTCGAATTGGGCAGAGGCTTTGCTTTTGTGGAACGACAACAGCATATTGTTACCGACACCGACGATTTCTACATCGACCTCGTATTCTACAACTTCAAGATGAAGCGGTTTGTCATTTTCGAACTCAAAACTCACAAACTCTCTCATCAAGATATTGGTCAGCTTGATATGTACGTGCGTATGTACGACGACCTTGTGCGCGGCAGCGACGACCAACCCACCATCGGCGTGTTGCTCTGCACCGATACCGACAGCACTATCGCCCGATATTCTGTTCTGCACGATAGCGACCAGATATATGCCGCCAAACACATGACCTACATGCCAACAGAGGAAGAATTGCGCCATGAAATCGAACAACAAAAGCAATTTTTTATCCAACAGCATCAAAACAATCAATAATATATGACTGAGAAAATTAAACTCAGTGGATTGGAATCATTCCTCATGCGCATTGCGGATTATCTTCGCAAGAACATGGAGGAATCAGAATATTAAGAGTACATCTTTGGTTTGCTCTTCTTGAAGCACATGTCGGATGTGTTTGAAGAAAAGCGGAAGGTTTGTCGAAGAAATAGCGGGCATCATTTGCCATCCTCACCTTACAAAGCCCTTGGATAGAGGGCTTATTTATTTTTGTTTATCAAATAGTTATGGATAATTATCATTCGTAGTGTTTCATCCAATGTGCCTATGTTGGGTTTCCGATGAACCTTATCGTCGTGCAGAGCAGGTCACGGCAGACGGCCTGTTCCGGCTCAAATGGCAGGACCCCGCCTGTTCAGTAGTTCTCCCGCAGCCACTCGCCAAAGAAGAAGTCGTCGATGCGGTAGCGCCCGTCCGTGCGCGAGACGACTTCCTTGTCCAACAGCCCCCTGACGGCCGACTGCACGGAGCTGGCCGAGTCCAGGGCGTGCCGCCGCACAAAGCCGCCCGAGGTCACAGATTCCACCGTTCCCTCTCGGGCAATGGCCTGCAGCACGCGCTTCTGCTTGTCTGACAGCTGGTTGAGCTGCGACTTGTAGCTCGTCTCCTGCATTTCCCGGATGCTCCGTTTCGCCGTTTCCACGTCTGCGGGTACGCACGCGCCCCCCGCCTCGGTCATGGCGAACAGCTCGTTCATGACCATCTGCATATACCAGGTGACCCCGGCGTAATCGTCGTAAACCTGCTCCACCACCGCCGGCGCGACCGTTTTCGCATACGCGCCGAACATCCGGACGGCGAACTCCGTATAGACATTCTTGTCCAACGGGGGCAGATCCATCAGTTGGGCGCTCTGGTAGAACGGCTTGGCTTTCGACTGGAACATACGGGTGATGGTGTGCTGTTTGCTGCCGCTGAACAGGAACAGCGTGCGACCGCACTGCTGGATCATGCCGCGCAGCAGGGCTTCCACCCGTTTTTCCTTGAACTCCGCTATCTGTTGGAACTCGTCCAAGGCCACCACGCACGGCTTTTCCGAGGCCTCCAAATAGGCGAACACCTCCTCAAGCGTGACCACCGGGTCCTCCACGGCGCCGATTCCTATCTCAAACTTCGGCTCGCCGGTAAGGGCGTCGATTTTGAATCCGGCGCGCAATGACTTGACAATCTGAAGAAAAGAATCAATATGCTTCTCTTTTTGCGATTTAAGCCGTTCAAACACCAACTTGCCCAACAGGTAGCTCATCTCCCGCAGGGAGGTGGCGGCGTAGAGGTCGATGAAAAAGGTCTCATAGTTGTCGGCCATCTGCGGCTGGCGGAAGAGGTGCCGTATCAGTCCCGTCTTGCCCATACGGCGCGGGGAGACCAACACCGTGTTTCTTCCGTTCTCAATTTGTTTGAGCAGCCAGTCCGTTTCGGCATTCCTGTCGCAAAACAGCGCCTCCGGGATGCTTTGCGACACCACAAACGGGTTGTTTATCCTATTGTTTCCCATAACGTTACGATATTATCGCTTTGTAATTATTGAAAATATAATAATTGCAAAAGTAATAAAATTTCCCACATCCCGTCTTGGGCGGCATTTTTTTTGCGGTTCATGGGAAAAGTGCAGTGGTTGAGGCCCAAAACTCATAGCCCAACCTTCACCTCCACCAAGGCGCACTTCCCCATCGCTCCTGTCCTAATGTTTCAGCATCCAATCGGTGACCGGCACACACCGCACCTTATATTCACCCACCTGAATATCACGTTGTTCTCCTTGCATCATGACGAGGGTGAGATTGCGGCATCGCGTAGCGGCGGCACCCTTCAGAAGGCCGCCGATTTCGCGGTTGTAGAGCTTTGTGGACGGGTTGCTGAAATCGTAAGTCACTTGCACCAACTCGGTGACGTGCCCTTGATCCACAATGGCAAAATCCACCTCATAACTGCGGTTCTCTCGCAGATAAAACAGTTCTTGTGTGGCATATTCCATGCGACGGAGCAGCTCCACGCACACCACATTCTCCAAACGCCACCCCCAGCTGTCGGTTTGGAGGACATCGGAGTGGTCCGTGACAAACGCCGTGTCGATGGCATAGACCTTACGGTGGTTCTGCCGCTCAATGCTCTTGAACGAATAGCGCGGGACCAGACGCACAAGGTAGGATTTTTCGATATAGTTAACGTAATTCTTTGCCGTGTGAATGGACTTCAGCCGGTAAGTCTCTTGAATGTCCTGATAGTTCACCTCCTGACAAAAACGGTCGAGGAGACCGTTGGCGATTAGCTGCAACGTCTTCTTGTAACGAATCTTATACCTCTTGCAGATGTCCTTGTTGATGATGGCATCAAGCAGGGAGCGGACGTATTTGCTCTGATTCTTCATGTTGAAGGTTTCGGGCAGTCCTCCCGACATCAGATAGTTGTCGAGTGCATGTTGCCGCAAGCCCTCCGCTTTAGTGGTCAGCCCTTGGATGTCCACATTTTTCGCCACACAATAGTCTGCGTATGAGAAAGGGAACAGACGAATTTCGTTGTAGCGTCCGGTAATATGCGTACTCAAATCGTCGCTCAGCAGGTTGGCGTTGCTTCCTGTCAGAATCAGATGTAACTTCTGCCGTAACAGTCGGTTGACGAACAACGGCCATTGGTCAATATTCTGCACCTCATCGAGGAAGAGATAGTCAAAATCCCCGTAGATTCGATAAAGGTTCTCCATCAGCAGGTTCATCTCGGTGGCTTTCAGGGAAGCCAACACGGCATCATCGAAGTTGGCATAGGCAAATGCCACGCCGCTCTCTTTAAGCACTTTCTGGCACAAGGTTGACTTTCCGCAACGCCGCACCCCGATAACGATTTGTGCCACAGGGCTGTCCAGTTCCAATTGCGACTCTTCCCTACGGGTGACAAACTGACTGAAATCGGTGCTTTCCAGTTCCTCCCGCTGGTCTCGAAGTACTCTTTCCAATTCATTCATAACCGCAATATTTTAATTCGCCGCAAAAATACACTTTTTCAACGAATTACAATTCGTAATTGCACTAAACGGTAAATTTTTAATTTTCTAAACTGCACTAAACGGTAAGATTTTGTGAGGATAGACTGCACTAAACACACAAGTATTCTGACAATACATTTTTTGTATATTTGCCGCGCAAACCCACGCCGGAGGGGATGTCGTGCTGGGGCGGGTTTGCGGACATAGTAAAAGGCGTTTATTGACGCTTTGTGGCGGTCATTTTGAAACTTCGCAACCTTCAAATTTCCAAACCGCGCAGAGTAGCAGTGAATGTCCTCGGGATGTGTATAATTACTGTACTCACCATACAGGCAATTTGCATATTCGGCGTGGACTTCAAGTTGCTTGTTATGGTTTGGAAAGGGCATTGCGAAGGCCTCAGAATGAGCGTGACGAGCCAATAAGGACTCCACGCTTTTTTTGTGGTTGCCTGTCCTGTCGGGAGTTGCGGGGCGGGGGGAAAAGGAAAAAGGAAGAATAGGATTATGCCTAACGAAAATTCAAAACGGAGAAAATTAGTGGGAATATCTGCCATAATCATCGCGATTATCGTCGTCATTCTTCTGGCAAAAGGATGCAACAACTGCTACAATACGGTAAACGACCCGCACTTTGAGTGCAACGGAACGCTAATAGGGGACACCACAGACTCCTATTTTCATCCAATATCACCTGAAAAAATCAAATTTTACGTTGAAGTGTCCGGAAGCATGAACGGATTTTTCCGTGCGAACAGATCCACCAACTTCAAAACGGATGTGTGGCGGATTATCAGCTATTACGCTCCTCTCGCCCAAGGCGTCACCATTCTGACCAACGACGGTAGCGTTGGCCAAAGATACAGTATGCAAGATTTCCAGACATATATGAACACGGGGGCATTTGTGTCCTCCGCCTCCACCAAAGTGCCCGACATGCTCGCTTCTATCGCAAACGATCTCGACACTTCCGCCGGAGAGGTCGCCGTTCTTATTTCGGACATGATATACAGTCCGGTGGGGTCAAAAGCGCCCGCAGTGCTCTTAGACCAGTACAGCACGGACATAAGCTCCACGCTCGGCACCCTCAACAAGTCCGTATGCCTTGTCGGAGCCACCTCAGATTTTCTCGACAAAAACGGCAATGCGGTTTTTGCAAATTCGCCCTACTATTATCTCATTGTAGGCGCTCCGGCAAATGTGGCTGCGCTTCGGAACGGCATCTCCACGCTTCTGGAGAACAACGGCCATCTCATTGACAACATAGAAAGCGGTTTTCGCTATGGATCGCGTCCCTCCTACAGCTTTGGCATCCCGGATAATTGCTACCAGATGAATGAAGAGCCCGCATTTGCCGGATATGACCCCGACGCAAACGACACCTGTATCGTCAAGCTCAAAGTCAATCTTGAAAACTACCGCTGGCGAATCGCCGATGAAGAGGTGTTCCGAGGCGCATTCAAATGCAAAGCCCTGTATGGGTCGGAATTACAGGTCGGGAATGTAAAAATCGAGACGCAGAATATTGTCAATGCCGAACTAAACAGAAAAGCTGCGGCAATTGTTGACTTGAAGCTGTACAATATGCCGCAAGATGCGGATGTCATTGAATGGTCCTTGGATTTGCCTGACCTGGATATCGACAACTTCATACCGTATCTTGGGGCGATAACCGAAAACGACAGGTCCAAAACCTATTCCCTCGATAACTTCATAAAAGGGATGTTCTATGGGGGAGTGGTCAACGACACACTAAAGCCGAATTATATTCTTGTCTCTAAAAAATCATAAATATGAAACTGTTATATTTATACAGATGGATTGCTGGTTCCATGACGGACTTTACCAATCAGTTTAAGAATAATGAAACACTATACCAACAAGCAAGGGTATGGTGGGGTCATTTGGAAAGTATTTCCGTTTTTATTTTGTTAATATCAGTCTTAGGGATATTTTTTGCATATTTTTACTACAGACCATACAATGAAATGCCTAAACGACACTACAAACCTAAACATTGGCTTGTTTTTATGGCTATAACTCTTATTTTCACAGGATTGATAACATTCTTATTTGAGTATATCGCTGTTGAACCTCAATTGCAAGGATCATTAGGCGTTGAGCTAAAAATCTCAATCGGTAACGCCATGTATGCTACGTTATTATATTTTGTCACTTCATTCATCTGGTGCAACTGGCTGCCGACAAACGCATATAGATTATTCAAAATTTAGCACAACATGAAAAAAGTATTTGTATTCTGTGTGGGAGGAACCGGTATCCGTGTCATGAAGAGCATCGCCATGCTCATGGCAAGCGGCGTGGGCACGAACGGTTACACGGTTATCCCGGTCATTTTGGATCCGCACCTGGATTTGGAGGAGAAGAAGAATCTCCATTCGTTAATTGACAACTACAAGGACATTTATAGCAAATCCATCAACAATGGGAGTTCCACGCTGAATCCGCTTGACGGTTTCTTCAATTCGGCTATAGTCACGATTAACGAGTTGAACAACCAGCAGAACGACACCCAACAAGCCGCTGGCAACAAGGAAAAATTCCGCTCTTATATTAAAGAGGCTAATCTGGCCACGGACGACATCAATCATTTTCTTGTCCAAACACTTTTCTCTTCCAAGAATTTGGACAGTCCGCTCTCTGTCGGCTTCAAAGGGAATCCCAATGTGGGAACCGTCGTGCTTGGAGAAATGATTGAGGGGGCCGACTGGTTCAAGGCCTTCAAACTTCACTGTGAACAAGACGACCGGGTCTTCATCATCAGCTCCATTTTCGGTGGAACAGGAGCCTCCGGCTACCCGCTGATTGAAAAGAAAATCAGAGGGGCCGAGAACGAACCCGCCGTGAAAAACGTGGTCATGGGAGCCGTGACCGTGCTCCCCTACTATGGCCTGAAAGACCCAAGCACCAATAACAGCGACATAGACTCGGCCAACTTCTACACCAAAACCAAATCTGCCCTCGCCTATTACGAAAACACGGTCCAATCGGACTATCTGTACTATGTCGGGGAAAAAAGCCTGCGCCAAGTGTATGAGAACGATGAAAAGAAACAGGAGGACACCGCCAATTTCATTGAATTGGTCGCCGCGTCCGCACTGTTCGATTTCCTTTCCCGGGAAAAACCCGAAAAAAGGCAATATATGACCCGCGCCATCGAAGACGACACGGACTCATTGGACTTGCAATCGTTAGGCAGTGGGTATCGGGGGATTGTCAAGTGCGTGGCCGATTATATGCTGCTACGCGCATTGGTGCAAATTCTGCCCGAGGAGAAATATTTCCCGTTAAGCCAGGACAGAGACTTCAATGAGGGGTTTTACAAAGATGCAGCATTCCAATCCCTGCTCAGATTTACGGACAGGTACTACCAATGGTATTTAGAACTCTCCACCAACAAACGCGCATTTGCCCCCATCCATTATGATGACCTGCGACAGATGAGCGGCTGGATTAAAACCGTGCAGTTGGACGCGAAGGACGATTCCTACTATTTGTTGAAAATGTTACAGGCGAGCAACCGCTATAAAGCGGAAGACCATAGCAATGCGTTCAGGTTTTTCCTGCAGTTCGCATACGAGGCAATCCATAATTTCACCAAGAAGATAAACAGCTAAGAATATGGCCAGAATAGACTTAAATATAGTTGACAGAGGCACTTCGGACACCTCCTGGACTGCCGAGGACATTGCCCTGACAGCCGACCACCTCGATGAGGTGATGGAACAAAAGACAAACAACGGCAACGCCCTAAACTCGCTTCCGACACCCTTCGCCCGCTTTTTTGTGGCCAGAGAGGCTTTCAGACGCTGTGCCGAAGAATACACCAATCCGAAAAAGGAGGCCGGGTACGCCTACCGCCAGATAGTGTCCGACATCCTTGACGTTTATGAACTGCTGTTCAACCTGAAATACCACAAAAACAACTCCTGGAAAAACGGCGAATCCATAGAAATCCGGGAATGGGACAGCTCGGAAAACCTGAATACAATCAAATCAAAAATGCCCGTGCTGTTCAATTCCATTGAAAGTTATTATAAGACAGACATTTGCATGGATGTCCTTTGCTTCATCGTGTTCGTTGAAAACGGCAAGGAAAAACTGCTGGCCTGCACCTCCCCGATTACCGGATTTATCACCCCGCCCGACATGGACAAGTCGATAATTAAGGAAAACGGAAGTGAGCAAGTCCGCTTTGCCGGCGAACTCTATGCGGACTTGCACATCAGAAGAAAGTCCGGGGGTGAATATTTCCGCGACATCTGCCTGTTTGAGGACAGGGACACGGACTTCAAAAACTACATGTACAACGAACTTTTCAGTTCCGACAACATCCCTCCCCAATTCAAAAACATCAAGGAATACATTCACGGGTTCAGAAACGCCCCCGACATTCGTAATGACCATAGCCTGAAACTTGTACCCGTGACTACCGACCAGAACGACAGCCTTGTAGTTAACGGAATCCCCATTATGACATCGGACGAGATTGACGTGATGAATTTCTTCGCCGACTCCATGATTCGCGTCCCCTACCGCATTTCGCGAGATAACTTTGATGCCGTCACCTATCAGAATGACCGCAACGACAGGGATTATGACTATCTGATGCCGTTTAAGCCCGAAGTGACAGATCTGTTTGACGGCACAAAGGTTGATTCTGATGTGCATATCAACCGCAATTCGGTGACCGTCAGGCTCAGATACAACGGTAAGGATTATGAAAAGGAATATGCCGAGGACCCGTTCCGTCCCGGACAAGGCCGCATTGTCGACCTGAAGAGGGCAAGTATTAGTTTCGACCTTGGAATATTTCCCAACATTCTGTCCTACAAGGAAACGGAGAACAACTACTTTAAGATACTGGTGGTGGCCGCCGACGAGGATCCCGATGCGCCAGTCTTCAACATTGACAAGATATCGCTGTCATTTTTCAAGAAAAAGGATTCCGCCTTAGCCCAAATCAAAGAGGTCTTGCCACAAGACGAAGCCCCTTACGGGGTCGGTCCGGCCGTAGTCCGTTCGACACAAAAATCGGACACACACGAAAGCGGCACAAAGTTTTACGAATTGTTTAACACCGCTTTTGATATGATTGAGGTGAAAGTGTTGAACGACACGGGACTTCTTATCCCCAAATGGCAGAAAAGCAAAGCCACGAATGAGACGTTCACATACGCCATCGACCTCGGCACGTCCAACACATTCATCTCCCGCTGCAAAAACGACAGCACCGGGAATCCGGACCTGAACCGGAAACCGGAACTTTTCAAAATGGCGGAGCCCATGGTAAACTACCTGCACGAAACGCCGAAGGACGGGCAGTTTTCACTCGTCCGGCGCATTGAGGACGCCATTTTTGATAAAGCGAAGAATAAGATCAAGACAGAGTTCGTCCCGGCACTCATCGATGGCACCAACTACACATTTCCCATCCGGACCGCCCTGTGCGGCATTCGCGACCGGTCCAAGAAGCCGAAATTGTTCGACAATCATAACATCGCCTTCTTCTACGAAAAAAGCATGGCCAACGACGATCAGGATGTGTTCACGGACATCAAATGGGAGAAGGGTGAATATGACAAACTCCGTGTCTTCATCCGTGAGCTGTTGCTGATCATCAAGTGTGACATTCTCCAGCGCGACGGGGATCTCAGCCGCACCTGTCTCATTTGGTTCAGCCCACTGAGCTTCATGGGGCAGGCAAGGGAGCAATATCAGCGAATTTGGAACGATGAGGCATCCGACATCTTATTTGTCCCCGACACCCAGATTCGCAGATATTCTGAATCAGAAGCCCCTTACTACTATTATAAGAAGATGGACTATATCGCGGACTCCGATGCGGTGACCGTAATTGACATTGGCGGCGGATCCACGGATTTTGTGTATTTCAAAGACAACAAGCCGCAAGTTGCCAATTCCGTACACTTCGGCTGCGACGTTCTGTGGGAAAATGGCTTCAACGCCTTCGCCAACGTCAAGGAAAATGGCATTTATTGCCGTTATGCCGACAACTTGCGTTTCTCACGCCCCGACCTTGAAGCCCTCAATGAATGCTACAAAAACGTGGTCTCGATGAAAACCAAGGACATCATCAACTTCTGGATCTCCAATGAAAAGCATTGCGAAATCACCCAATACCTCAGCCACGATTTCAAGCCCGTGTTTGTCTATCACCTGACAGCCCTCCTTTACTATATGGCTTCCATGTATAAGGATAACGGCCTCGCAGCCCCCCGTACTGTCGTGTTCAGCGGTAACGGAAGCAAATACATAGACAACTATATCACATCGGAACAGACCACCCTGAAAAACATTGTCAATATAGTGTTCGGGCATGTGTTCGGCGACACCCATGATGTCCATATCAAACTCCCCCCCGAACGGAAGGAGGCCACCTGTTATGGCGGCTTGTATCGCAATCCGAATGCGGAAAATGCAAAAAGTATTGTATATCAAGGTGATAATACGCATAGCTACGAGAAAGTCAAGGATATGAATAACGGATTTGACGACTTGAAAACCTCACTGCTGAAGAGATACCATGAACTGGGGTCCCTTTATCAGGAGGTAATCAACCGACTCAAACAGGATGGAATCATTGACAGCTCCGAGAACACCGCCAGATATGTTGAAGCCTCTGCCATAGATATGGGCACCGCCCTCTCCACCTATTACAAAACACAAGTGAAGGAAGTCTATGACGGGGAGGTTCTGTATAAGGACTCCATTTTCTTCCTGCCTGTCATAAACAAGATTTTTGAAATGACAAAGATTGGATTATGAGCTCCTTTTTTTCCACTATTCTGTTAGCGGCAGTCGTCGCCGTAATCTTTTTCGGCTTTCAAGTACGATATTTTGTTGAAACCAGACGGAACCGGAAGAAATTCCACGATTTTTTCAAAAGGACAGAAGACTACTCAACATACAGTGCCTTAAGTGATTCGGAAGGCGTCACACAAATCACCCCCGTTGGTGATTCTGATTCCGACTTGAATAAACTAATATCCGAAATCAACAACTATGTGCGTAAAACAAAAGGTACTACCGACTTCTCTGTTATTCAGAACAAGGTTGAGCGCAAACTGAACATGCGGCACGACCAGGCAACAGCCAAACTTTCGTTTCCCACATATTTGGGTCTGATGGGTACTTTTGTCGGAGTATTTATGGGAATTCTGATGTTTGTCATCGGATTCAAAGGTGTGGATGGCATAACCGATGATGCAATCCGAAATCTGTTGACAGGTGTTTTGGTATCAATGGCCACCAGCGCCGTGGGCCTGCTACTGACCACTATTAACCATGCTCACGCAGCTGAAGCAAGAAAAAAGATTGAGGAAGACAAGAACGAATTCTACGACTTTGTGCAGACGGAATTGATGCCAACTTTAGACGTAAGCATGGTGTCGGCTATTTCAAAACTGCATGAAACCATTTCTCAGTTCGAGCCCACATTTACGCGTGTGCTCAGCAAATTTCAATCCACGTTTGACAATTGCACAGCCGCATTCGGCAAAGATTTCGCACAAAGTGTTTCGGCCGTGTCCAATGCCGTCTCCGTCATGGGGACAAATATGGATAAGATCAACGAAAACATTCGCTACCAAGACGAGTTACTTACAATATTCCGCAGCAGAAATTTGATAGAAGGTATGGAGAAGTATATTGAGGCGGCCAATCATTTTGTGGGTATTACACAATCGTTGAACAAATTTGAGAAAGCTCGTCGAATGATGCTTGCTGCTACGCAAGAATCTATCAACATTCAGAACATGTACTCAGAATCACTGAAGATTCCTCTCGAAGTAGCTGTCAAGGTGAACAGCATACTTGATCGAATCAAGAACTTTGAAAACAGTATTAATGAACTGGGACCAGCCCTTGCCCAACGCCAGATAATGGGTAACGATGTTTTAGAGCATATCCAAGAGCAAGTGAATGCCTTACGAAAAAAGAACAAAATTGCAAACAGATATATCGAGAGTGCTGATGAGAAGTTGGAAAAAGTTTTCACAGGACAACTTGAAGCACTTGAAAATATGAACCGAAGGTATCAGGAAGCCTTGGCACAGCATATCGAAGGGTTCGAGCAGATGCTGAAAGAACAGACTGCCGAAATCAGAAACAGACATGCAGAGTTCACCAAGTCTATAGAAGAGAACATATCCGTTGAGGCATACAAGTCGGCTCTTTCTCCATTAAAACAGCTTGGCGAAATTTCAGCGCAGGTCAACACGTTGAGCAAAAGACAAGTACGGTCAGATGACCTTGACTATGCTCTTGGAAATATCCAATCCGAGATACAAAGGTTGGATAAAAAAACAGAGGCAAGAAAACGTGGCTTTTTAGGACTTGGCAAGCGCAAATAGCACTATGGAAGGTAATAACAACGGCTCTTTTTGGCCAAGCTACGTGGATATAATGACGACTTTGTTTGCCATTACATTAGTTTTATTTGCCGTTTCCTTTAGTCGTTTTAAAATCAAAGAAAAACAACTGAAAAGTTTTGTTGATGAGTATGAGAACATCATTACTGTTTATTCAGCAGTCGGCGTTATCGATTCCACAGCCTTCTTTGAATACAATGACCAGTATCTCAAACACCTTTTTACAGTGGATGTGCAATATCAGCAAAAAGAGTATCGTGTTGACAGGCTGATGTTGGACACTTATAACCAGGAGGCGGCTGATGCTAAAAGAGATAGCATACTTGAAGCTGGCCGCTTGATTCAAAAAACTCTTCTAAGTCTTGAAGAAGCGCACATAGCGCATGATAATATAAAATTCCTTGTGGTAATAGAGGGACAATCCTCCAAGGTGAAATTCAACGGAGATGATTGGCGGAACAATTATACTCTTTCTTACCTTAGAGCTCAGTTCTTAAACGATTTTTGGAAAGCCAATGGCATTGATTTATCAGCGCTTCCACGTTGCGAACTAATTATAGCGGGCAGCGGTGAAGAAGGTGTACCAAGAATTGTTCCTGACGACAATCTTCTTCAACAAAACAAGCAATCATGGATAAACGAAGAAAGCCGCAACCAACGATTTCTAATCCACATTGTACCCGTTATCGGTAATATTGATGTCACCAAAGCCAAAATCGAATACTACAAAGGAGGAGGACGTTGAAATGGTATTAGAACAAGATATTGACAATGAGTATGTGAACCTATACGGAAAAGTTGAACGTGTTCAGTTGATAGAACTTTCTGAAACTGAATTATCTGCGCTATACCAGCCGCCAAGTTCGTTGGATCCGACACATCTGCCTTTTGAAAATATCAGTTTTGAACCACAACAAATAGAGGAATTCAAGCTGTTTTCGCGACATTGGCAACTCGAAGGAATATCAAAACGTGTTGTTTTGACTAAAAGGCATACCACTTCTATAGAATTTGATAGAAAAATAATGGAGATTATTCAAATTCTTCTCCAAAATGCATCATTAAAGGCAGTATCCCAGAATAAGCAAAAGAATACCATCACGAAATCGGCATCTCCTAAAAAGAGGCAAGATGGTGTAGATAGAAAGAGAGCTATTGTAAGGATTCATGAAGAATCTTTAGAAGAAAAAGAGGGAAGAAAACTTGAAATAGAACGTAAATATGAAGATTTCGAGTGTGAAATGTCCATTTTGCTACATAAAAAGAGGAATAAGCGCATCAAATCATCAAATTTTGCTCCAATATTACCAGCTACTGAATCATTAGAGTCAACATTGTCTTCTCCTGTCGATAATAAACCCGAAACCACTCATAGACAACTCGTTGATAAAGAAAAGAACCCAGATTTCCCATATCATGTTTTTAGCATAACGCGAGTTGGCAAATGTGATGCACAAGGCTATTACAATACCACAGATGGTGGCTTTTACATTTTGAAAGGAAGTTTAGTGTCGGCTGAATTTGAAACACAACTTCTGTCATCTCCCCTACAAAAAACATGGAAGAATTTTATTGATGAACATTGTGAACTTTGTTCATTGGAAAAAGGGAAATTGACGGCAGAAGTTAAAAAGGTAAAGGAAGATTTCAGATGTGGTAAAGCTTCAATCGCCGCCTCACTCGTGTTAGGACGTGCCGCTAACAATGCCCATTGGCGAGATTCTGACGGACATCTATTGAAGGATATTTATCCGGACGTATTCGCATTAACTGATATGTGAATAAATTGACCATTCTTATTAAAATGTTCGAGGATGAAAAAAATCATCATAGGATTTCCCGTATTGATATTGATTGTAGCTCTTATTATACGAACAACGTCGTCTGATGCGGTTCTTGCCGAAGATTATTCCACATTTTCTGACACGACAGAAGATTCCAAATCCACCCTCCTCCACTACTCCGCCTTCACCGTCTCCTACAACCCCTCAACCCGCCAACCGGACTGGGTCTCCTATACGCTGACAGCGGAAGAGGTGGAGGCTACAAAACATACCCCTAAAACACCCCGGAATTTCATGCCCGACCCGAACCTCAA
>FLNW01000411.1_pt1 | contig 14688 bp, 8 predicted proteins | sample 1140371 | NCBI WGS metagenome assembly FLNW01 (sample SAMEA3878170, study PRJEB12797) | bioreactor metagenome | biome: Moose rumen | place: Sweden | collected 2011-10
CAATCCCAAGCCCATCTTTCATTTCATGATTTAGTTGCTAATACATTAACAACATCTTCGTTGAGTCAAAGATTCAAAATTGTATCCATCATTCCAGGCATTGATGCTCTAGCTCAAGAACGAACAGAAACTAAAAGAGGATTCTCTTTGTCTCCGAATTTTTTACCAGTGATTTGCTCAAGTTTGGCTATATATTCAGTTACTTCAGCTTTAATGTCATCATTAATTTCTTTACCGTCTTCATAGTATTGAGTACAAGCCTCAGTAGTGATAGTAAATCATTGTGGAACAGGCAGTCCGATGTTTGTCATTTCGGCAAGATTAGCACCCTTACCTCATAGAAGTTCTCTCATGTTTGCATTCCCTTCACTGAAAAGGTATACATACTTCTTCTTAGAACTTTTGTTTCAAAAAAGTCACATGTTTTATGAGTAGTAAAATAAAATAACTCATCCTTGAGTTTTTCTCTAACAAGCGAGTATAAAAATATGATAATGCTGGCTTTTTTCAAGTTAAAATTTTATATGATTTATTGACACTTATTAAAAAATCGGTTTTCATAGTTTGAAAAAAATAAATGGAATGTTATACATATTGTGTTTTTAGTTTGATATATTGTGGTATATGAGGTCTACACTTTATAAAATGTTTGTATGATTGTTGCCTTTAATGTCGGCTTTTATAGTGCTTACTGGTATAGTGATGGCTGACGATGCTGTTGTTATCACTTTTTCTGAAGACTGAATAACATGTGATGCTTGATGAACATGAAATTATGAATATACATGATCTTTTTTAACAATTACAGGTCCAGGTACTTATATCGTTCAGTGATCTTCTAAGAACTGATCAATAACTATTAAAAAGAATTCAACAGGTGTAAATCTTATTCTTTCTGGGCTTACACTTTCAAGTAATGTTACAGCTCCATTATTGATTGCTAAGAATACAGAAGTTATTCTTTGAATAAATTGAACCGTTAGTTTATCTGATGTGTTAAATAATTCTGAAAAATATTTATTTAAAACTGGTTATGCAGTGTATGATTCTAGCGGTAATGCTATTTATACTGAATCATGATCTAGCATGCTTGGTGTAGAGAGTTGATCTAAAATAAGTGCTGAGAATGCTGTTATTAAGATAAAGTCAAATTCAAAAGTTACTGTACAATGATCTGGTGTATTGGAGATTGTTGCTCATGCAAAAAATGCGATAAAAGCTGGTTGAGTTGATGATAATAATGTGTGTGGTAATTCTGGTTATGCATATTTGATAATTGATTGACCTAAATTAAATATTGATAGTACCAATGTTTATCGACCAGATAATCAAGATACATATGGTGATTGAATTAATGTAGAAAATTATTTATGGATTAAATCATGAATATTAAATATTGTTGCTGGTGATGATGGTATACATAGTGATTGTGGTTTGGATATTTGAGAAAAAAGTGGTGGAATTGAAAACCCATGTATTAATGTAACAAAATCTGCAGAAGCAATTGAGTGAGCCAATATAAATATTTATGCTGGTTACATTAGTGTTAATTCTGATGATGATGCTATTAATGCAGCAAATAATGATTTATCATCATATCAATTTAGTATTAATATATTTGATGGTTACATCTATGCTGTATGAGGTGATGATAGTATCGATTCAAATTGAACTATAGAAATATATAGTTGAACCGTATTAGCGTTTGGTGGTACTGGATGAGATTCATCAGCATTTGATGTTGGTACAGATGGTAATAATAAGATTGATGATACTTTTGCTATATATGGTTGAGAAGTCTTTTGAGTGGGTCAATTGGGGCCAAATGGTGGTTTAATACCAGTATCTGGATCTCAATATCGGGTTTCTTGGGGAAGTAAAAAGGTGGCCACAAATTTGAATGATGTTTTGGATATAGCATTAAAATTCAGAGATAATACATATTCTGTTTGAAGTAATATAAATATATATAGCTGATCTGACATTGAAATATTGAATTATGTCGCACCTATATTTAGTGGTGTGGTGCATAATTCTGCAAATTGGATTTTGTATTCTTCACACAAACTTGCTCCAACTACTGTAAAAAATGTTTTATCTTATGATTCTAATGGAGGAAGCTGATTTGTTAATTCTACGATAGTTCGTTCTGGTGAGTCTGTGTCAGTTGCTTCAAATAAATTTATTAAAACTGGTTATACATTTATTAGTTGGAACACGTCGCCGAGTTGAGATGGTACTGGATATTTCGAGAATAATAGTATTGAGGTGGTTGATGATGTAACTTTATATGCTCAATGGAAAATCAATACTTACTCTGTGATGTTTGATACGAAATGATGAAATTCAGTTGATTCAATGACGTGAAATTATTGAAGCATAATTTCTGCTCCAATCAATCCTACAAGGAATTGATATACGTTTTTATCCTGGGATAAGACATTCCCCATCGTTTTAACAGGTGATGTTGTAGTAACCGCTTTATGGAAATTAGTTTCTCTATGATGATGAGGTGGCTGATGATGAGGTTCGGCTTCTAGTAAAAAAGATAGTAATACTGGTTCAGTATTGTCCTGATCAATTGGTACTGGAATTGTTCATTCTGGTTCCACTTTAGATAGTTTGGATTCTACAGGTTCTGATTTAATTGAAAATAGAGATAGTGCTATTGCAGAAACTGATTTATTATCTTGGTATATGGAATGAGATCAGACAGAAATATTATATAATTGATTTACTAGAGAATTTAATAATGCATATAAGTTTTCGTATATTAATAAAATTACGACAACGCCAACAATTTATTCAGCAGGTATGAAAGATAAATTAACAAGAATTGCCATGGCAAAGATGTTGTCTCAGTATGCGATAAATATGCTTTGAAGGAAGGTAGATTCTAGTAAAGAGTGTGATTTCTATGATATCAGTGGTGAATTAGATTCTCAGTATAATAGCTGAGTTTCTCTTGCCTGTCAACTTTGAATAATGTGAATTAATATATCTGCATTTAGACCTTATGATAATGTTACTAGGGCAGAATTTGGTACTGCCCTATCTAGAATGTTGTTTTGATTAGAAGATTGATATCCTTATTATCTGCCGCATTTAGCTAAATTGAAGGAAGAATGAATAATTACTGTTGATGTTCCTAATTTGATAGAAATAAGGTGATATGTAATGCTAATGCTTATGAGAAGTACATTGTTATAATTATTGGCGGTAAATTTTCTTAACAAATTCATTTGTTTTTTTAAAGTGAACGATTATATTCTTATCCATACTTTTCTTATTATTTGTTAGATAAATTTATGAAAACATTAGCGATAGAAACTAGTTGTGACGATACATCTCTTGCAATTGTAGATAATGATAATTGAATTTTTAATGTAGAAAAAATTGTGATGTATTCACAGATTCAGCAGCATATTCCATATTGATGAGTTTTGCCTGAAGTTGCATCACGTTTACATAGTGAAAAGATAGTTGCTTTAATTCAAGAAGTTTGACTAGAGAATATTGAGAATGTAGATTTTATTTCTGTTACAACAAAGCCGGGATTGCCTGGATCATTAGTTGTTGGTCGTACGGCTGCTTATTTATTGGCTGAATATTATCATAAGCCATTAATTGAAGTGAATCATATTCATGGTCATATTTTTTCGATATTATTGGAAAGAAAAATTGAAGATATAAGATTTCCATTAGTCATATTAACTGCATCTTGATGACATAATGATTTATATGTGATTACAAAAAAACCTCACCCTACCCCTCTCCTATTAGGAGAGGGAAACAGCAAAGCTGTGGGAGAGGTTGATACAGAACAAGTCTGACCATTCTTTGTAACAAAAATCTGATATACTCTTGATGATGCGGCTTGAGAAGCTTTTGATAAGGTTTCAAAAATGCTATGAGGTCCATATCCTTGATGACCATGGATTTCATCTCAGGCTTTAAAGTGAAATTATAATAAAAATTTTGAATTTAAGAGAATATTTCTGCCACTAAAGGATGAAAAGATTTTTGAATTTAGTTTTTCTTGAATGAAATCTCAGGTTTTACAATTACTTTCTCATATAGAAAAGGAATGAAAAACTCTGACTGAACAAGATATTTGTGATATTGCTTATGAATTTCAGGAGGCTACAGTTGAAACTTTATGAAAACGTTTAATAAAGGCTGCTAAAATGTATTGAGCTAAAACTATTGCTATAGCATGATGAGTTTCTGCAAATAAAAGATTATCAGAATATATGGAAAATGAAGCAGATCTGTGGAATAATTCAGAATACGCTGAAAAAAAATGATTACATGTAGATTTTCTTTATCCAGTCAAAAACTTATATTCTACTGATAATGGAGCTATGATTTGAGTTGTTGGATTGATAACAAAGGAGTTATAAATTCCTATTGAATAATTCTATAGTTTTCATATAATACAAAATATGTCAAACAAATAAAAAATATGAATAAGAAAGAAATAAAATCAGAAATTATCTCTTTGGGGCAAGAGTGGTTGGAAATAAAGCAGATTGCTGAAAAACAATCTTTCTTGTCTGTTGGGAAGCTGCAAGACTCATTGATAAATCATTTAGAATCTGTCAGGGCTTCCATTGAGGAATACTTCAATAAATTTCCTCACACAAGAGAATTGTGTAAGGATTGGTTGAGAAAAATCCTTGATATAAGCGAAGAGCTGAAAATCAACTATGTCCTTCCGGCCACCTATGAAGAATCTTTTACCATCTTTGAGACCCTTAAGATGGTTGAAAAAAAAGTTTTCGTTATCTAAAGCTGAGGTCTTCCTCAGCTTTTTTTATCTTTCTTCGACTAATTCTCAATCCTCTAAATGAATAATATGGTCTGCAAAGCGTAAAATTGTCGGATCATGTTCAATCATTAAAATTGTATCTCATTTTTCCAAGAAAGATTTTAATACTCATAGTAACCTAGAAATATCTTCTGGATGTAATCACACAGTTGGTTCATCTAGAAAATACACAGAGTGTCATTTATAATCTTTTAGTAGATGTCTTACTAATTTTAATCTTTGAGACTCCCCTCAAGAAAGCATATGAGCAGATTGTCACATTTTTAAATATCACAATCATATGTCACACATTAGTTGTAATTCGTGTGTGATATTATCCATTTCATGGAAAAATTCCAAAGCATCGGAGATATACATATCCAGCACATCTGCAATATTTTTTCAGCGCCATTTTATGGATAAAACTTCAGGTTTATATCTTTTTCATTTACATAATTCACATGGGACATATGTATCAGGTAAAAATTGTAATTCTATTTTTTTATATCAATATCAATTACAGGCCGGACAAGCTCATTTTTCAGAGTTAAAACTGAAGTAACTAGGATGGAATCATAAATATTTAGCATCAGATGTGTTTGCAAATACATCACGTATTCTATCAAAAGTTCACACGAATGTAGATGGGCAGCTCCTAGGAGTCTTTCATATACTAGACTGGTCTACATATATAGTATTTTTTATTTCCTCATATCATTCAATTTTATCAACAGCAAGATCTTGATAAAATCTTTGTAGTGCTAGGTTTTCATAATGAGCATATTCTTCAGCACGCATAATTGGAGCTGCCAATATATCTTCCCAAGAATATCATTTTTTCAACATTTGAAGTCTGATATATGATTGCACGAATTTTTCTTTGTCATTTAGAAAACGGTAGAGAGTTGTATACATTAATGTCGTTTTACCAGCTCATGATCATCAGGTTATAACAGTAAAGCTTCATAGATTTATTTTTGCATCAATATTTTTCAGATTAAATTTTGAGGCTTTACGAATTTTTACTCGTTTATTAGATGACGTATGAGAAAAATCCATTTCAACCCTTTTCTTTCATGTTAGGTATTGTGCTGTAAGACAATTAGACTTTAAAAATTCTGAATATGGTCAAGAAAACATTAATTCTCATCAAAAATCTCCTGCTCAAGGTCAGATTTCCACAATCCAATCCGATGCTTCTATAAATTCTTTATTATGTTCTACAACCATAATAGTATTTCACATATCTTTTAATTTACGGATTGCACTAATGGTTTTTTCTATTTCTTTAATATCTAGTCAAATAGTTGGCTCATCTAATACATAAACAATTCATGTTAGCTTGTTTCAAAGTTGTTTAGCAAGACGTAAACGCTGAATTTCTCATCATGATAACGTATCAATTTGTCTATTTGTTGTTAGATATCACAATCACAAGTCTTCAATTGTTTGAACCCTATCAATTAAAGGATTTGTTATACGTGCAATTAGCTGCTTAGGCTGAGTTGAATAATCTATATAAAGTTGAAGTAATTCATGCATTTCTTGTAAAGGAATTTTTTGCAAATCCCAAATATTAATTTTTTCTAATCAATCGTTCTCTGGTTTAGCAAATGGCAAATTTTCTTGTTGCAAAAAAGATTCTAAAAAATGTGGTAATTTTTTTATGTGTTTAACCGACTTTTCTGGGAAAGTAAGAAATACATGTAAAGATTCTTTTTTGATTTTTGATCAATAACATTGAGGACATGGTTTCATATCAAGCATTGCCTGAAAATCAACTGTAAGAAGTCATTTTTCGTATTGTTCCTTAATAACATCTTCCATTCATACATACTTAAAACTGGCCCATTTTCATTTTACAGGGATCCTACTTCAAATTGGTAAACGAAGTTCTTCGTTATCTCAATAAACAACTACATGTAAAAACCAATCTGGTTGGTCTTTCCAGACTTTTTCTAAGTCTTGGTCATATTTTTCACATAATTTACGTAGTATAGCTTGTCATATGTTAGAATCTCTCCATGGAAGGATAGCATCTTTTAATGGCGAGTTCGGTTCTATAATTTTATCAAAATCAACTTGGAGAATCTCTCATAGTCAGTGACAACATTCACAAGCTCATTCTGGACGGTTTGGAGAAAAGTGTTGCGTAGTAAATTCAGGATATGTAATATTACAGTTTGGGCAAAACATTTTATCAGTAAACCATTGTATTTCTTCTTGGTACTTTAAACTTTCATCTTGTCTTTTTTTAACTGATTTATTATCATCTTTTGAAGATATCTCTATATTTGAAAATCACGTATTTTCTACAGATTGATTGGATACAGATTCTCAAGACTTATCCATGACATATACTCAGAATTTTTGTGCTTCTCATAATATTTTTATTATATCTTCCTTTAATCTTGGTAATTTTCCTGGTTCAACACTTATACGATCATAGATTCAGTATATTTTGAGTGGAAAGTACTCATCTTTTACTACAGGATCTTCAAGATAGAAATATTCAATAGGTACAGAAAAAGTTGATTGTTCTTTTTTACTTTTATTATCTTTTAAAGATAAATCTTGATCTTCTATATTTTTTCATAGAGATATTTTTTCGCTTTGTTCAATCGGAGTAGAAAGTAATAAATACCTAGTAAATCATGATCATTTATCAATTTTAGCTCTATTGTGCTTAACAAATTTTTGTAAATCAACTTTTGTTGCTAATCTTCAAGATTCTTTTAAAAGATATAACTTTTTTCACATATATTTCTCTTCAATCTCTTTTACTATTTGATCAGCGTTCTGTGGTTGTATATGGCGTCAGCAGTTATAACAATATGGTTCTCAAATTTTTGCAAAAAGGAGTCTTGTATAATCATCAATTTCAGTCAAAGTTCAAACGGTAGAACGGCTGTTTCAACCACGTTTATTCTGCTCAATAGCGATAGCTGGGGAAAGTCATGCACAGTATGCTATATCAGGTCTTTCTCATAAATTGAAGAACTGACGTAAATAACTTGATAAAGATTCTATATAACGAAATTGTCCTTCTTTATAGATTGTTTCAAATGCTAGTGAAGATTTTCCAGAACCTGAAACTCAAGTAAAAGTAATTATTTGATTTTTTGGCAAAACTAAGTCTATATTTTTTAAGTTGTTTGTTTTTATTCATTCTAATACTATTACGTCTGATTCTTTAGTAGGATCGATATATTTTGTAGCAATTTCAGTTGAATTGTTTAATGATGCTTCTTTTTTAGTTGTAGATTGTTTTTTATTCACAGATTGCTTTTTTGTAGCCATATGATGAAAAATTTATTATAAATCATAATTGATAATTATTCAATCTATAAGTGTAGGAATTTTATATTTGATTGCAAGGTTAAGAATTAATTAATTCGCAAGAATCTCAAGTTTGTAGTAATCACTTTTCAGTGATTAATCATTGATTAATTTCCAAAACATATTGAGCTTCAGATTTTGGTTTGTATGATGGGCACTCATCAGTTTTACAAGGGTCCATTTGAATGATGTCTACAATCTTTAAATCTGAATCCAATCGAATTCATGCTAGTGGAATTAAGGTGTTTTTCATCCGAAATGAATGGATTCATGTTTTTGGGAAAATGAAAAGCATTCAGTTATCGTCTGATAGAGATTCTCTATACATAAGTCATAATTGGCGAGATTCAGGAGTATTTGCTATTTCTAGGTCGAAACAAGTGTCATTACAACAGATTTTTGGAGATTTGTTTTCTATTTCTCATGCTTCGTATTTGAATACGAGAAAAGATATGATTAAAATCAGGATGAAGATGACTATTCAGACTGTGATTTTTAATATTTTGGTCATTTGTAATTGATTAATTATAAAGCCTCCCTTTGGTAAGGGAGGTGGCGAACTTGCCCCGCTTAACGGGGTGAAAGCCGGAGGGATTTAATCCCCCTGTCGCTATGCTCCTTCCCCCTTATCGAAGGGGGACCTAGTGGTTATTAAACAGCTCTCCATTCCCCTTCTGGTAAATCTTTTGGGAGTTCGTATTGAGCTTCTTTGATGCGTTGTAAATCTATTAGATTATATCAGAGTTTTTTGATAACTCTCCTAATGTGGCGTTTTTTCCCTTCGTTGAGAATTACTTTGTAAGTAAGGGGTTCTTTAGTTGGTTGGATGTCTAAGAATTTGAGTTGTTCTCATTCATCGATGATTCAGCTTTTTGCTTTTTGTTTATCTTCTGGTTTGAATGGTGTAGAAAGCTGGATGAGATATTCTTTTTCGATTTCAAATTTTGGATGTTCGAATTGATGAACAAGAGCTGGAGTATCTGTAAGTAAAACTAGTCCACGACTATCTTTGTCTAAACGACCAATGTAATATCGATTTTTAAATTCTTCCGGTAGTAATTCGTAAATTGTACTATTATGAGGATCTGATTTTGAAACTACGTATCATTTGGGTTTATTAAAAATGATTAATTTTCATTTGGGATTATCGTAATTTTCTGAGATTGTGATATTTTCTTTATTTCAATTTCCATCTATGATTTTGAGTATATCTCAGTCTTCTAGCTCAGATTTATATGATTCAATTTTTTCATTGTTTAAAAAAATCTGATCATTTTGAATTAATGATACAATTTTACGACGAGATAGTCATTTTGAGTTCTGTAGAAATGGAATAATTTGCATGATTAGATAATATTTTTTGGTTGTAATAATTCAAGTCATGAATTGCATATAATCCATTTTGATAAAATGCAACAAGTTTGTCATTCTGAGCGATAGCTTGTCCAGCTGAGCTGGATGAAAATCCAGGAAAGTTTACAAAATTTTTCTAGATTCTTCGGCTTTTCACCACGCTAGCGTGGCAAGCTTTGTTTGCCTCTGAATGACAAAACATGTGAAAAAAGTCATTTAAATTTGCATTATTTTTGGTTTTATGGTATAATAAGTGGTAAGGTTTTATAACTTTATAAAAATAAAAATTTTATGAACAAAAAAGAGTATTTAGAGAAAATTTTGACTCAGTTGGAACCGATTCGAGATCTCGCAAAATGATTGAAAATTTTAGTCAATGAATGAAATTTGTGAGACGATGTTTTGGAAGTTTTAATTAATGCAGTTCAGTGAGCTGTGAATACTGCTAAAACGGACTTAGCTAAGCAAAAATTACAAAAGTGATTGGATGCGATGGAAAAAATGAAGCAAATGGAAACAGAGAGTAGAACTCAAGATGAAAGAGATTTATGAGAGCTAGATCGTATGATTAATGATTTTAGTTTTTAATTATTAATAAAATGGTAGAACAGGTACCAGATTTAGGTCAATCACAAGAAGCTGCTGTTGACGTGAGTAATATTAGTCAGAAAATTAAAAGCTTAGCAGATGATGTGGATGGCAATCCAGAAACTCAAAAACAGTTAAATGATGCATTGACGGATGCAGCTATAAATGATTTAAAAAAATTAGATTCATCTGCTATAGGTGATTTGAAAAATTCCGTTTTGCAGGTTCTGGAAAATCATGGGAATCAGCCTTGATTTGAACAATCTAATGCATGATTTGTAAAACTTGCTGGAGCATTTTGATTGCAAAAGAATGATGATTGAAAGTGGGAAGAAAAAGATAATACAACTTGAACAGATTCTACTGAGGATGTAGAGGATAAAGAAGATGCTGAGGATGTTACTAAAATTGAATTGCCAGCTTCTCCTTTAAATTGAACTTTAGATTGAATAACTTCAGTAGAGATAAAAGATTGAGAACCAGAAGATAAAATATGAGAGCAAAATTTTTATAAGTGAAAAGGTGAAACACTTAGGATTAATGAGTCATCTGAGGAGTGAAAAGAATCAGCACTGGATACGACAAAATGAGTCCTTCAATGACAGATTGATGAGATTATTTTAATTGATGTATCAAAGCTTTCAGAAGAAGATAAAGCTAAAATTGAAGGGCTTCAAAATTTTCTTTTAAGTGTAAAAAATGTTATAAATAATACTACCTCTGATAATGTAAAAAAATTGCAACAATATATTTTTGATAATTTGAATGAGCAAGATAAGGCGGAATTTTGAAGTAGAAGTCGTATGAAATCAGGTGATTTTGATGGTAAATTTTGAAAAGGTACGTTAACTTGATTGGATAAGGTCTTGGAAAAGACTTGAAAATATATTGATGAAGTATCCAATACAATAAAGGAATCTAAAGATCAAGAAGATCTGCAAAAATTAAATGCAGTTAAAGCTAATCCTGACATAAGTTATATTCAGTGAAGTTGAGATGCGAATTTAAAGAGTTGGTTGAGTGATTTGCCAGAATGAGCAAAGGTAAGTTTTAAAGATGATAATGAAAAGGCAAAACTGGATACTTCATGAGAAAAAGTTATTACTCTAAGGGTGGAATTTAATTGACAAACAAGAGAAGATATTGTCGTGCATGTGAATGTTACAGATGGTAGTAGTCCAGAACAGACTCTGGATATTAAACAACCAGAGACTCAACCTATTTCTGTTGATGGTAAACAATATCTCCCTATGGAAAATAAACCAAGTCGTTATCCAGAATGAGCGGTTTTTTACTCAGCGAAAGCATATTCTCCAGAGACATCAGCATCTGAAGGTGGGTCAGATTCACAAACTCCTGAAGCTCAGCCTAAATTTGCAGTAGAGACTACTGAAATAGATGGAGATTCAATTTATTATATGAAAGTTGGAGATAATACTTATGAGGTAAAAATAGATAAGCAAACATGAACACTTTGTCCAGTTGCAAAAAATATTGATAGCTGAAAACCTGTAATCTTTGAGGGTAATAACTCTTGTAAATCGTATTTATTCAAAAAGATGCCACAAAAATTGCAGGATAAATCTATATCTATTAGCTGGAATGGTAAGGATTATGTAATGTGACTTGGATGATATAATAAGAAAATAACTATTGAGCCAATGACGATTGCATGATTGTGGTTGAAATGAAATATGTGAGAAAGATGAGCTACTATAACTGAAGGTTTAGCATTCTTAAATTTAACAAATTATTTGAGAAATGTTTGAAAATATAAAGATGTAGAATTCAGGAATGATAATCCCGATTTGAAAATGATTTGAGATAAATTATATGTTAGAGTTAATAGAAGAAACAATGTGAGCCTTGATGATAATTGAAATCCTGTAAAAAATTGAAAATGGTTGCATATAAATAAAGAGGAATTTTGATTAACAAGTGATACGAACCTTATTAAGAGATTTATAAAATATAATAATCATGAAGATTGGAATGATAACCGGGATAGAAAAACTCCGAATAAGTATTACACAACAGTAAAACTTCAATAAAATACTTGATTAAAATAATTTCTAGAATTTTTTTAGCAGATATTTATAATTCAGTTAGTTATTTATACTGACGGAATTTTTATGATAAATTTGATAGTTGCATATTACGAGAATATTTGACCTTTCAAGAACGCTTGCTGTTCTTTATTTTTTGATGAATGAAAATATTTGATCAAAGCTCCGATTGGAAGTGGAAAAAGTTTTCTATTTTTCGATGCTCCGAGATATGCGCTATATAAGGATAGTTCTAGGAATATGCTAAATCTACAGAGTAAAAGTGGAGAAATTAGTCTGATTTTTGAGGTAGATTGAGTTTATTATTTGGTGAAAAGAATATTGAAATCTACTAAAGTTTGAAATGATAGTTGTACTTCACAATTATTTTTGATAAATTATGAGTGAGAAAATTTACTGAAAGATATCAAAAATCTGACTTGAAACGACGAGATTTTGCAATGGTGAGTAAATTTTCTTAACGAATTTTGAGCTCAAAATGAAAAGCTTTGGACTTTGGAAGAAATAACTTTCAAAAATGAGTCGGATTTTCAAAAATCTTTAGAAGATTTATTACCTCCAAAAGAGGTATTTTTGAGTACGGTATTCCTTTTGCAGGATGCTGATAATATTTTTGAGATGAGGCCTGCAGATAGGTTGATAGTTCTCAAAAATGTATTCAACTTACTTTGAATTGATGATGCGAAGGAGAAAGTTCAGGAAAAGAAAAAAGAAGTCTGATATAAATTGAAAGCTTTGCAAGACCATTCCTTGCAAGATAATAAATTGAGAAATAATTTGAAATCGCTTTGGAATTGAATTAAAGAATTGGAAAATGATGAAGAATTGAAAAGTATTTTATCAGTTAATGATGAGTTTTTTGAAAATATTGAGTGATTTTTTGATCAGATTTCGTTGAATGATTTTAGTTTGAATGGGCTAGATCACTCCCCTTTTGAAAGGGCTGAAAATTTGATTCAGAATAAAATGGATGCTGTGATAAAGTTGGATGCACAATTAAATGAATTTAATCAGCAAGTTTCGGCTATAAATCAGCAAAAAATAAGGATCTGAAGTGAAATTCAGACTGCAAAAAATAATATTTCAGATTTGCAGAGAAAAATTGAAAATATAGATACAAAGAGGTGAAATGAATTGAAAGAAAAGAAAATGTGATTTTTTAAACAATGAGAAGATTTGGAAAAAAATGCTAAATATTCAGATTTTTCTGAATTGATTGAATTTTGGAATGAGGCAGCTGAAAAGGATGTTAGTTTTGATGGTTTGGATATGCCAAAAGATTTGAAATCAGCCTTTGATATTTTGCAGATTGTAAAGAATGCGTGAATCTCATTGAAAGCTTTGATAGAATCCTGAAAAACTAAACTGGAAAATTTGGATTTACAGACAAAAAACTGGAAAGAAAATCACGAAAGAGAAATTGAAAAGATGAAGGAATTGAAGTCAAGAAAAGAAGATGAAATTAAGTTGCAACAGACTAGAATTGAAGAATTAGATAAAATGCGGGCGGAAAATTCAGACTTTGATTGCCCTGATTTATGTAAAAAATGCCCTCATATTAATGCGATAAATAAACAGCAATATGAACAATATTCTCAGCAAAAAGAAAAGTTAAATCAGACTTTAGAAAATTTGAAATCAGAATTTGAAAAGCAGGATTTTGATAATAAAATTAAAGCACTCGAAAATCAAAAAAATCCTGAATGATGAGATTTGAAAGTTGATTTGGAGAAAAAAATCAAAGGGCAGACAGAATTTTCTGATTCATTGAGAGAATATTTAGTGAAGATTTGATTCGCTGAATGGGAAAAATCTTATCATGAATGGGAAAATATTCAAAAAGAAATCCAGACGATAGATAAACAGTTATTTCAGCGAGAGGAAGAAGGCAAAAATCTCGAGAAATATCAGCAAGAAAAAATCGCATTAGAGACTTCAATTCAGCATTTGGAAAAATCGTTTGAAGAACAAGATAATCAAATTAAGGATTTGAATGTAAAAATTGAAAGTGTGAAAATTGAGAAAGAAAAATCGAATTCTACTGAATTACAACGTCAACAAAATGGAATTAAACAATGTTTTCAATATATAACTCAAATAGAGCAATTAGTTGAAGATAGTGTAAATAATCAGAACTTGACTAAAAAATTACAGGAAGATGAAAAAAAGTTGAGTCGTTTGTATTCGATTCTTTCAAAGGAAATTGTGCTGTTCGCTTTGGATGACTATTTACCTGTTTTAAGCGACATTATTAATGATTATCTATCTCAATGTGTAGATTATACCTTAAAGATGCAGATTGTGGAAAATTGAGAAAAACTTGAGCTTGATGCTAAAATTTTGGATTGAAAATGAGAAAGAGAAGTAAAAAGTCTGAGCTGATGACAAAGAACAGTTTTGAAATTAGTTTGGATGCTTGCAATTTCTAGTTATCTCCGCACTCCCCTTTTATTCCTGGATGAAACGATTAATAATTTGGATGTAGATACAGTTTGAAAAGTTTCTGAAATGATTAATAATTTCGTGAAGCAG
>FLNW01003723.1_pt1 | contig 14674 bp, 12 predicted proteins | sample 1140371 | NCBI WGS metagenome assembly FLNW01 (sample SAMEA3878170, study PRJEB12797) | bioreactor metagenome | biome: Moose rumen | place: Sweden | collected 2011-10
ACGCACAACGGCGGTCGCAGCCTTCCGCAATCTTCAAATAGGCGTGATGCTTGTAATCGCCTAGGTTCAAGCGGGCAAGATTTTCTGTGCCGCTTGCCTTTTCGCCGAGTCCGAGGACTTTTAAAATTTTGCCCTGTTCGTAAGTACCGAGCCAGTAGTCGACTTCGGGCATTTCCTTCGGAAGCTCTTCGATGTAACGGCCCGAAAGGCAACCTGAAACGATGAGCTTTTGAGAGGGCTTCTTGCCTTCGATAAACGATAGAACCGTGTTGATGGATTCTGTCTTGGCGTCTTCGATAAAACCGCAGGTGTTGATGAGCAGGTAGTTCGCTTTTTCGGCGTTTTCTGTAGATACAAAACCTGCCGAATAAAGTTCGGCAAGCATGTGTTCGCCATCAACCTGGTTCTTTGCACAACCGAGTTGTGCTGCAAAAATACGGGGATGTTTCAAAAGTTTTTATTCCCAGTCGTCGTAAACTTCTTCTGCCGGTTTGGCCGGAGCCGGTTCTACAGCTTCGCTTGCAGAGAGGGATTCGGCTGTGGTAGAAGCGGCTTGCGCGTTAGAGGAAGGTGCGACAACTTCAGATGAAGAAGATTCGGCTTCGGTGGAAGAGGAAGATACGATTTCCATCGGTTCTGGACTGGAATAGCCGGTGTTGCTTGGGTTGCTTGCTGCGTTCGTGGATTCCGGAGTGCCAACGGAGTCGTTGGCTTTGTTGTCGATCCACCAGGCGAATTCGAGAGGTTCGAGTGCCGATTTGCCGTATGCTTTGGCATCTTCCAGCTTTTTGAAGTATCCGACGCGGACTCGGTAATAAGTGCCTTCGAGTTCTCCCGGATTTTCTACCTGGGCGAGGTATCCTTTGATACCCTTTTCTTCTAATTTCTTTAAGATGGCGTTTGCGGCGCTCTTGGACGGTTGAATGCTTACCTGGATGACGATTGCGCCTTCGCTGCCCGGTTGAACGAGACTACCGTTGGTTTTGAATGTGCCTTCGGCATGGGTTGCTTCGGCGGAAAGAGATTCGATCGACTGGAGTTCCGGCATGGATTTCGCTTCGGAATTGTTCTTGGCTGGGGTTTCGGCTGCCGTATCCGTTTTTTCAACCGTCTTTGTCGGTTTGATTTCGGGAACGACTTCGTCTTCGCTGCTGCAACTAGCAACCATCATGCCGAAAATTGCGAAACTCGCAATCACGGAGAATTTAAAATTATTCACCATTCTCTCCTTTGCCTAAGCCGAAGGGCTTTGTAAAAAATATAACTAAGTCTTTGGTATAGCGCAAGTTATGACGCGGCAAAAAGCTTCAAATTTGAAGGAATTTGAACGGAGGATTGTAGGATCCCGGGTCTGCCCTTGACGAGTTGAATTCTTTTAGGTATATTTGCGGCGCATAACAAAAAATTTATTCAACCCGAGGAATCCGAATGATCGGTGTCGTAGTTAAGCCTAATGAACCTTTCGAACGCGCTCTCAAGCGTTTCACTAAGTCTTGCGAAAAGAACGGAATCATTTCTGACGTGAAGAAGCGTCAGCGCTATGAAAAGCCGTCCGAAGAAAAGAAGCGTGTTGAAACCGCTGCTCGTCGCAAGCGTTTGAAAGAACTCGCTGACGCAAATCGCAAGCGTCTCTACTAATTCGTACTTTTTTTAACGGATGCCAAGGGAATGTATAGATTACATTCCCTTTTGGTGTTTGTAATTTTGAATCGAACTTAAACTCCCGGTCAGGGAAAGGACATTGTATGGCAGACTCTCTCGTTAAGGCAGAAAGCCCTCTTCTTCAAGAAATTTTGGCAGACATCAAATCGGCCATGAAAGCTCACGACACGGTGACTCTTGAAGTGCTTCGCACGCTTCATTCCGACATCAAGAATGTGGCGATCAACGCCAAAAAAGATGTGACGGATGAAGTTGTTCTCGACGTTCTCGCGAAGAGCATCAAGCAGCGCAACGAATCGATCGAAATGCTCCGCAAAGGTGGCCGTGAAGAAAACGCCCAGGAAGAAGAAAAGACCCTCGCTGTTTATCAGAAGTATCTCCCGAAACAGCTTTCGGAAGAAGAAGTAAAGGCCTTGATCGAAGAAATCAAGGCCAAGGTTGGTGCTCAAGGGCCCAAGGACATGGGGAAGATCATGAAGGAAATTTCCCCGAAGACGAAGGGCCGCTTCGACGGTCGCCGTGTAAGCGATCTTGTGAAAGCAGCGCTAGGTTAATTAGAATTCTTCAAGTCCATTTGGTGCGGCAAGGATAACCTTGTTCGCCATGCCGATGAATAACCCGTGGCCTAAAAGCCCGGGTATTTTATTTAATTCGAAATCCAGTTTTTCTGGATCTGCGATCGGGCCGAACTTTGCATCGGCAATCAAATTGCCGGAGTCGCTGATGACCGGACCGTCTTTGCCCGGAGCGCCCATGCGAACGGCGAGTGTTGCGCCGAGCTTTGTTACTTTATTTGTAACGGAACCGATTGCGTTAGGAAGAATTTCAAGAGGTACTGCAAACTTTTCACCGAGAGTTTGCACTTTTTTGCCCGAGTCGGCAATGATGATGTAATTGTCGGCCATGGATGCGACGATTTTTTCCAAAAGATGTGCAGCTCCGCGGCCTTTGATCAAATTCTTGTTCGGGTCGATTTCGTCGGCGCCGTCAATGGCAATGTCTAAGTGGCTTGCTTCGCCGAGGTCAATCAGGGGAATGCCGAGTTTGCGGCATTGCAACGTGGTGCTCCAGCTTGTGCTGACGGCAGTCACTTGAATGCCTTCCGTTTGGATGCGCTCGCCGAGGCGTTCAACCATGTATGCGGCCGTACTGCCCGTACCGAGCCCGACGGTCATGCCGGATTCGATCATGTTTGCGGCGCGGACGCCTGCAGCTTTTTTGAGTTCGTTTAAGTCAGCCATTATCGCCAGTATCTCCCAAAGTTGTTTTGTTCGTCTTCTGGAAAATCTTCGTCGAAGCCATCGTTTTCATCTTCGTCGTCTTCCGAGTATTCGTCGGGGAGGCCCGTTTCGAGTTCGGTGATCGAAGGTTCTGTGATGTCTACAATGGTGACTTCGAAGGTTAAATCTTTGCCCGCAAAAGGATGGTTTCCGTCGAGCGTAACGGTGTCTTTTTGAATTTCCTTGATTGTGTAAATGTCGGGATCTTCTTCGACTTCGCTTTTGCTGTAAATGTCGCGAGGGTCTTCTGGAATGGTGAATTCGGTAAAGTTCGAGTCACGGACAAGTTCGAGTTCCATGCCGAGCCAAAGTTCGCCAATGTTGCGGAGTTCGGCTTTGGAAACCTTAATGATTAAATCCTTGCGGTAAGGCCCATACCCCCTATCGTATGGAACATGGGCTACAATGTGGTCGCCGACGTGATGACCTTCCAGGGCACTTTCGAGCCCTTCGATAACGCTATCACAACCATGCATGTAAACGAAAGGGAACGCCTCGGGGACTTCCTCGATAATAGCGCCGTTTTCGTCCATTAAAGAATAGCCAATGCTAACTTTTTTGTTTTTCTTGACCGTTTCCATCAAGCCCAAATATAGAAAAGCTATATTAATTTCCATGTTATACGGGATCTATTCTGACATTCATGCCAATCTGCCTGCGCTGGAAGTCGTCCTCGAATCGATGAAGGCGCATGGGGTGGAACGACGTGTTTGTTTAGGTGACATAGTTGGGTATGGAGCGCATCCAAACGAATGTGTTGCGTTGGTGAAAGAAAATGCAGACATTTGCATTTTGGGAAATCATGACAGCGTAGCGATCCATTGGGATACGGATGCAGGATTCAACCCGTATGCGAAGAAGGCGATCGAATGGACGCAGAATGCGTTAAATGCCGAGTCTAAAGAATTTTTGAAATCCCTGCCTTACGTATTTGAAGAGAACGATATTTGCTTTGTTCATGCATCTCCGATGTCACCGGCGGATTGGATTTACATTACCGATTTGGAAGACGCTTTGGATGCGTTTGACCATTTTGGGGAGCGTCATTGCTTTGTCGGTCACACGCATAGTCCGGTGATTGTGGCGATGCGCGATGGTGAAATTCCCAAGGTGATAGAAACCGGTTCTTACACGCTGGAAAGCGGTGAACGTTTGTTGATGAACGTGGGAAGTGTGGGGCAACCGCGCGACCGGGATTCCCGTGCAAGTTATTGCGTGTATGATTCCGAAAAACATTCCGTGAATCTCGTCCGGTTGAACTATGATATTGGCCGTACGCAAAAAGCGATGCGCGAAGCAGGCCTGCCGGACTTTCTTGTCGAACGCTTGGAATTGGGACGATGAAACTCGTTCTCGCTGTTTTTGGGAAACCGGGTTCGCCTTTTATCAAGGATGAAATGGAAAAATACACGAAGCGCTTGCGCTCTTCGAGTGTGCAAGTCGAAGTCGTGGAAATGAAGCAGAGCAAACGCGATGACCAGGTAAAAAGCCTTGCCGAAGAAGCAGCGGAATTTTCTAAGCGTTTTCCCAAAGAAAGCTACCAGTGGATTATTATGGCGGAAGAAGGGAAGCTGATGAATACGGTGCAATTGGCGAACTGGATAAAACCGCGTCTGACTTCGAACTGTGTTTTTCTGATCGGTTCTGCTTACGGCATTTCTCCTGAAATAAAAAAACAAGCGAACCTGTTGCTTTCGCTTTCTCCGTTGACTTTTACGCATGACCATGCGCGCGTGATTTTGACAGAACAGCTTTATCGTTGCCTGATGGTAATTGCCGGTCACCCGTACCATCACGTTTGACGAACGCCTGCCATTTGACTGCAAGGAAAGGAAATCGTTATGACAGCCAAGATGAATGTTTCTCTTGAAAAGGATTTGAAAACCGTTTACGCGACACTGGATGAAGTGGAACGTTATAACCACGCTTGTCGCGTTTTGGGCTTTGACCAACAGACGATTTGCCCGCCTCTTGGCATGGAAGAACAGGGGGAAACTTCGGCGTTTCTTTCGAATAAAGCGTTTCAATTGAAGAAGACGAAAAAATTTATTTCGGCGGCCGAAGATCTGTATGCAAACCGAAAGCTCCTGAATGAATGGGACCGCGTGCTTGCGGAATCCTTGCATCGGGATTATTTGCGCATTAAGAATGTGACACCTGCGATGGACAAGCAATTTTCGCTGGTTTTTAACAGGGCGTTTGTGAATTGGCTTGAAGCGAAGAAAAATGCGGATTTTTCGATTTTTGCCGATTCGCTTTCGGATGTTCGCCAGGTGAATTTAAAGCAGATTGCGCTTGCGGAAAACGCAAAACGCGTGCCTTATGATAATTTGCTTGATGTTTATGAACGCGGAATGACGACAAAGGATTTGACGAAATGCTTTGACGCATGCAAGGAACGCCTTGTACCGATGCTTCGAAAAATTCAAAAGAGCAAAAAGAAAATTCGAACGGACTTCCTTTTGCGTAAGGTGAGTGATGAAGCCCAGCGCGCCATGGCTAAGTATTTGTTGCAAACGATCGGTTTTGATTTTGAACGTGGCGCCTTTACAACGAGCGAACATCCGTTTACCGATGGCCTTGCCAAAGACGATGCCCGTGTGACAACGCATTATTATGAAGATATGTTTGCATCGAGCATGTTTTCGATTATTCATGAAGGCGGCCATGCGCTTTTCGAAATGAACCAGCCACGAGAAAATTTTGCGCATCACATTCAATATTGCAAAACATTAGGGCAACACGAATCGGTTTCGCGCTTTTATGAAAATCGAATTGGACGCTCCCGCGCTTTCGTGCATTTGATTTTCAAGAAGTGCAAGGAAATTTTCCCGGGAGTCTTTAACGATGTTTCAGAAAAGCAATTTTACGAAGCGCTGAACGTGGTGCAGCCGAGCTTTATCCGTACAGAAGCCGATGAATTCACTTATACGTTCCATATCATTATTCGTTTTGAAATCGAACAGATGATTGTAAACGGTAACGTGGACGTTCAGAGCCTTCCGCAAATTTGGAACGACAAATATGAAGAATACTTGGGCATTCGTCCGTCTAACGATCGTGAAGGAATCTTGCAAGATGTGCATTGGACATCGGGCTTTGGATATTTCCCGACATATTCGCTTGGCAACATGTACAATGCAATGTATTTCAACAAGATGAAGGAAGAAATCGATGTGGAAGATTGCATTCTCCACGGGGATTTCAGAACGATCAACGGTTGGATGAAGGAATACGTTTGGAAGTATGCGGACCGTTTGGATTCCAAAGCGTGGATTAAAAAAATTACCGGTCGAGAATTTTCTGCAAATGATTTCCTTGATTACATTGAAACCAAGTACAGTGAACTTTACGAAATTTAACCGTTAGCGATGCAGTGCAAAAGTATTGGCGTAATGATCGATGTTAAAACACCGGTGACGCCGATAGCTAAAGAACTCATTGCGCCCTGAATTTCTCCCATTTCCAAGGCTTTGGCTGTTCCGACTGCATGGGAGGCTGTTCCGATGGCAATGCCCTGTGCAACGGGGTGCTTGATTTTACAAACCTTGCAAATGATCGGGGCGACGACGCCTCCGGTGATTCCTGTAATCACAATGGATGCGATGGTAATCGCAGGAATGCCTCCGATGCTTTTTGAAAGTTCGACTCCCATCGGGATGGTAATCGATTTGGGAAGGAGCGAAAGATGCAAAACGTCTTCAATGTGGAAGAGGCTCGCTGAAAGAGAGACGATTGCGAACGATGTGAAGCATCCGGCAAAAATTCCGATAAGAATCGGTACTAGGTGCGTTTTTAACTGGTGGAGTTGTTTATACAGAGGAACGGCGAGTACAGCCGTTGCTGGACCAAGAAAAATCGAGATGTAGTCGCCTCCCAGATTGTATGTTTCCAGTTCAATGCCGGTGATCAACAAAAAACCGATAATCAAAATGGAGGCAATCAGCATGGGGTTGCAAATGGCCATTTTGAATTTTCGACTGCAAGCGACGCCGATTTCGTAAGCGACAATGGTGAGGACGATTCCGAAAAAAGGAGTGTTTAAAACGTCATGCATCTTTTTTTCTTTTTTCTTGAATGTGTACGAGGATGTCAGTGACTTTGCCCGTCAAAGCGAGAGTGACGATCGTTGCAAAAATGCAAAGTAAGAAGAACACAAGGAGATTCCCCTTTAAAACTCCATAAACGGCCAAAATTCCAATGGTCGGAGGGAGAAAAAAGAAGGGGAGCCGCTTCAAGAAGAAGTTCGACATTTCTTCGATCTGATCCACTTTGACAATTTTTGTACAAAGTAACATGAAAAGGACCAGCATGGCTAAAATATTGCCGGGCAGAGGAATTCCGCAAACTCGGTGAAGAAAGTCTCCGATGAAGCAAACAGAAAGGATCAGAGCTAATTGGAGTAATAATCGCATTATGCGCCAAAGATAAAATTTTTATTTTTTAGCCTATGAATATTTTTGATAAATTGGGACTAGTTCTACCCTCTGTAGAAAGCCCGGCCCGCTATATGGGCGGCGAAGCGAACAGTGTTGTTAAAGATCCGTCTAAACTTTTGGCGCGATGTGCTTTCGTTTTTCCCGATTTATACGAAATAGGCCTTTCAAATAATGGCCTTCGGGTTCTGTACCATGTGGTGAATCGAGAACCAGATTTGTTGATGGAAGTTGCCTTTGCCCCATGGGATGATATGGCGGAGCAAATGCGTAAACATGACATTCCTCTGTACACGCATGCTACGTGGACGCCTGTGCGTGAATTTGATGTTGTCGGCATGTCGATCCAGACAGAACTGAATTTTACAAACGTTCCCTACGTTCTTGAACTAGCTGGAATTTGCGCATTTTCCAAAGATCGCAAAGAAGAGGATCCGATTATTTTAGCAGGTGGACCTGCGATGGCGAATCCGGAACCGATTGCATATTTTTTTGATGCCTTCAATATTGGCGATGGCGAAGAAATGTTCCCGAAGATCATTCGCACTGTTGGAGAATGTAAAAAGAAGGGAATGCGCCGTGTTGAAATTCTGGAAGAACTCGCTAAAATCGATGGCGTTTATGTTCCTGCATTCCGCAAGGTGGTTGAAGGGGAATTCAAACAGCTTGTTCCGGCGGAACCGGCGACGGGATCTTATGAACACACAAACGGTGTGCGTCGAATTTTTATCCCGGAACTCAAAAAAGAAGATTACCCCATTCGAAATTTGATTGCGAACATGCGCTTGGTACATAACCGCTTTAGCGTGGAAGTGATGCGCGGATGTACCCAGGGATGTCGATTCTGTCAAGCGGGTGTTTGGTATAGGCCATGCCGAGAACTCAATCCGGACGATGTGATTGACCTTGCCAAGGAAGGTTTAAAGGCGACTGGTGAACGTGAGCTTGGACTTTTGAGCCTTTCAACTGCCGACTATAAACCGATAGAAGCTTTGACGGATTCGATTATCGATGACGCCTATTTCGATAATGTAGACGTTTCGCTTCCGAGTATCCGCGTCAGTAGTTTCGGTCAACATTTGGCTGAAAAAGTGGCTGCGTTGAAGGGTGGCCGTAGTGCGACTTTTGCCCCGGAAACAGGCTCCGAACGTATCCGCAAAATGATCAACAAAACGATCACCGATGAAGACATGTACAATGCTGCGGAGTACGCCTTTTCTTCGGGATTAAATAAAATCAAGCTTTACACGATGATCGGCTTCCCGACAGAAAATGATGAAGACATGGAAGCTTTTTGCAATCTCATCGAAAACCTGGTAAAGATCGGTCGCAGACATATGCGTGGTATCCAAATTTCGGTGAGCATGGGAATTCTCATTCCGAAGTCGTTTACCGGTTTGCAATGGGCGGGCTTTATGGATGAAGAAACCGCTTGGAATCACATTCAATATGTGCGCAAACGTTTCTTTAAACATCCGAACGTGAAGGTGCAATGGGCCGATTGGAATACATCCCGATTAGAAGCTTTTTATAGCCGAGGCGATCGCTCTCTTGCTCCGATGATTTATGAAGCTTATAAGCGCGGCATGATTTTTGAAAGCGATGGCCATCGCATTCGCCCTAAGGACTGGGAACAGATTTGGGAAGATTTCCATTACGATGTCAGCTGGATTTATGAAACGCGTAAAAAGGAGTCTGTTTTCCCGTGGGACTTTATGCATATCGGCGTAACCAAGTCCTACCTTTGGCGGGAATATCAAAAGGGATTTAATCCAGAAATTTTAAAAACGGCAAAACCCGTTCCCAATTGCAAATGGGGCGATTGCCAACATTGTGGTGTTCCGGGTAACGGCAAAGAAGTTCGCTTGGCATGCAACCCGATTCGTTATGCAGCGCCTAGCCGTACCCCGGATGAAATTCGAAAGCTCGTTGCAGAGCGCCGACCGGTGTACTCCCAGCGTTATGCGTACAAAATCACGTTCAAAAAAACGGGGCTGAGCCGTTTTCTTCCGCACCAGAATATGCTGAGCGCGTTTGTACGTTCTTTTGGAAAAGCCGAAATTCCGCTTCGCTACAGCGAAGGATTTAGCCCGAAGCCGCGCATCATCAACATGGGCGCTCTTCCGCTCGGGCTCGAAACGGTCTGTGAAATTCTCGGAGCCGAAACTCTTGTGCCGCTAGACCTTTCTCCGGAAAATCTTCCAAAGCTCATGGAAACGCTCAGTGATTCGTTCCCGAAGGGCATGAAAATTTTAAACATCGAAGAGTTGACGTATAAACTTTCGACTCGCTTCCCGAAGTCGATGACCTATTCCTTCAAGCCCGATGTGATGCCGGAAGGCTTAATGGGAAAATTCCAGTCTAAAACTTTACCGATTGTTTTGAATCATCGCGGTCAAGAAGTCGATTTGAACGAACACATCTTGGATTTGCAAATTCGCGAGGGAAAAATTTACATCCGAGTCAAGTGCAACGAACAAGGTGGTACTGCAAGCCCTTATCCGCTCTTTGGCGGTTTGATGGGATTCGAAACGGCGACGGCGACCGTGGACGATGTAACTCGCCAATTCCTGATTCGTAAAGAATCGATGGAATTTGACGAATAATTTTACTGCATCCAGGTATTGTTGAAGTCCAGTCCGACGGTGAGAGAAATCTTTGTCGGAGAAATGGACTTCGGCAGAACAGGAATGTCGATAGGTTTTAACTTCTTTCCGCCTTCACCATTTTCATCTTCACAGGTTCGGTCAAGACCACGCGCCAAGTTCAGAGAAATGTTAAGCGGGAGCGTGTAAAAAATCTTGTTGGCGAGTCGGAATTCAAGACCCACGCTTCGATCCCAGAAATCTCTGGATTTGAATTTGGACATTGGAATCCCATGATCGTTCCAGGCAGCGCCGACTTGCGCATAAAGGTTCAAGAAAAGATCTCGCGTCGAGAAAATCCAGAATTCATTGCGGAAGTCTTCAAAAATCGGAAACAGATAATGAATTTCGGCTTTGGCCATTTTAAGACCGCTGCGGTTAAAATCTTCGCTCGTAATCAGGTAAGGGTAGCCTTCAAGTAAAAGAGGCGTGAAGTAATAACTGTCGAGCGTATCCTTTGAATTTTCGGCGCTCCAAGCCCCGATGCCCGCAAAGGTCGCGCCCGCAGCAAAGCGGGAACCTTGACGAATTGGAGCGGCAATGCTTCCATGCAAATTCACGTAGAAGTTGTGCAAATGGAAGTTCCTGTACTTGGGTTCGATCTTTCCGCTTGGACTAATGGTAAAGCTTTCCGCAAAAGTTCCCGGTCTGTACAGGTCGGAATTCGCATATTGATAGCTTGCCGAAATTCCGTTGCCGACGCCCGCTGTATTTGTCGCAGTTGCTTCGGAACTTCCTCCGTCGAGGGTAAATCCAATGCCCACGGAGACGCGTTTTTGGTAAGTCCATTCCAAATTTTCATCGTATAGATTGAAGTTTGCCCAGTCGTAACCGCCGTTCACAAATACGCTGTCGCCCGCTTTGAAAATGCTGTACATCGCCGAAGCTTGAATCGCGTTCAAGGGAATGGAATAATGAGTTGTTCCCACGGAGTCTTCGTAACTTCTCGGATCTTCATAACGGACAGTATCTTTGGAACGGTAGTTCGCATTCGTGTACGAAATTCCAAACGTAATCGGGGTTGAATGATTTTCCAAGGCAATGCCGAATTCCCTTTCGATTTCAGGATTTAATCCGCCATCGCTGATATACTTCCAACCGTTTCCGACTTCAACCAGGAGCGCTGCGGAAATCACGTTCTTTTTGAGAGGGTCCGAAAGCGTCATGGCAACGCCTAATTTCGGGGTCGCTTTTCCGTCGCCTTTCACGCCAAAGTCCGGGGAACGTTCCTGGATTACAAAAAGCGGAACCATTAAGAATTGCGTCGGAATCGGTTTGTAATCCTTTTCGCTTCCGGCAAATTCAATGTCAGCGAATTCAAAGTTCTTCCGCATTTTTTCGGGAAGAGATCCGGTCAAAACCAAAGGCGTCGTCGTAGGCTTCTTGAACACGGAATCTCGCTTGGTCACGATGGTATCGATTTTGCAAACGGTCATAACGATTGCAGAATCCATCGCGGCAACCGTCGAATCCTGACCAACGGCGGTCGAATCTTGGAAAGAAGATTCCTGAACACTGGAATTCGACAAAGCGATTTGCGGTTCGGGGCAAGTGGTGAAAGTCGTGTCGTAAAGAGCGATTGTCGAATCCGAAGTGGCATCGTAGTCGGTCAAGTCTAACGAGTAGAGCGAAAATCCGTCCTGATCGTAATTCGTGTAATAAATGATGCCGGAATCGACAACGGGAGTAAATGCGCCACCGAGAACGTTTGTCAGCGGATGCTCGTTGCCTTCGTTCAATTTTTGCGAATATAAGTTGAAAATGCCGTTTTTATTACTTGAATAGATCAGCGTTTCATTATCAATCCAGTTTGGGTCGCGTAAGTCAAATCCCTGTTGGGTCAAATCTTGGATGCCGGAACCATCGCTGTTCATCACGAGAATGCCGCGCACCGAATCATCAAAATAGCTAAATGCGATCTTCTTGCCATCGGGGCTGAACTTGGGAGAAAAAATGTTGTAGTACAGAAATTTGGAATCCGGAACGTAAATGTCTTGATATTCAGCAGGACCTTTTGCTCCGGAATCTGGCACAGCCGTTTTGCTTAACACGAATCGGGTCGTGTGGATTTCCCTCCGCGCAAAGACGATTTCTTTTCCGTCAGGAGAAATGTCCGGGTAAACGGCGTCGGCTAATGCGGTAGCGAGTTGGGCGTTTCCATTTGTATCGACAATAGCGATGTCAAAGTGGGCGTGTCCCGCTCGGTCGCGTTTCTTGTAAGTCGTATAAGCAAGGACCGGCCCTCGATTAGGAATTTCGCGAACAGAAATGCCTTTGTCAAACCAAGGTTTTTCTGGTTTGAATCCGCTTTTAGCAAAGTTCGAAAGGTCTAGAATGGAATCTTGAACCGTAATGGAAATTCCCGAAGCGGAATCGGTCAGCGATGTGGAATCTTCGGCATGTATTGGAATTTTAAAAATGCCTCCGTCGAACCAAGGACCTCCAAAGTTCGAAACTCCGTAGAGGTTTCCTCCTGCAATCGAAGGGTAGTCGTTATAAAAGGCGTTTTCAGTCCACTTTTTTCCGGTGACGAGAATTCCTAGACTTTTTTCTTGGGCTTTGTAATGTTCGGTAATCTCTGACTTCCAATTTTTATACAGAGAATCTTCATCAATCCCGATAACTTTTTGGATGGCTGCTGAAAGGGTTGCTCGGTAAGGCGTCGAAAGTTCCGACCAAATTTTGGGCATCGCTTCTGGACCGTACTTTGCATCGATATAGCGCACTAAGGAAAATCCTTGCGTATATGGACCGAGTTCTGCATCTAAAGAATTATCCGCAAAGTCGTGCATGTATTCAAGGCTCAAAAGATTGTCGTTCAATGCGGCTACGCGCAAAAGCATGTCGCGGTGCGTATCCCAACCGTCAAAGCCCATTCGGGACGATTCAAACTGGGCAGTTCCTTCTGCAAACCAGAGCGGTTGCAATGTAAAAGGGAGCGCTAAAGTCGCATTCTGGGTAGTGCGTTCGTTGTAATAATCGATGTAAGAAAATTGCAGTCCGTAAATCCAGTGGGGAAGTTTACTTCCGCTTTCGATGCTGACCAAATGCGAAAATTCGTGAGTTACCACGTCCGAAATCCACGGATGCGTGCTGCGGATCTTAAAGTCCCAGTTCGAAAGAAAAAGGTTGACTGCGTTTTCGTTGGGAACGGCTGAACCGTTTGCGTAAAGGGCGTTTTGCAAAGAAACGTCGATCTTCAGTGGCATTTTAATTTTATACCGTGAAACAATCGAATCGTAAACCGCTTCGGCAGTCGCTGCTACAATCCCTGCGTGAGTCGTGTATTCCGCGGGGTATGCATAATTAAAATGGGAAGAAGAAGCGGCTTTCCAATGGATGTCGCTATTGTTTCCAGAAAATGTCAATTCCGTTGCAAAAACGGAATAAGAAAGGGCCAGTGCGGCAAGGAAAATCGGACGCAAGTATTTCACAATAGACTTAATATACAAACTAGCGCTTAAAACGCTTATGGATTTCACCCAGAGGAAGTCGCATCAAAGTCGGACGACCGCTTGGCGAACTCATCGGATCTTGCGTCGTGAGGAGCGAAGCCATCAACTGGGTCATTTCTTCGGAGCTAAGCTTGTCTCCTGCCTGGATCGCGTTGCTCTTTGCCCAGGCTTTCGCAAGAGTTTCTTTGGAAGGATTTTCTGGATTTTCGCCTTCGAATACAGCGGATACCAGTTCATGTAAAGATTCCACCGAACGGGAGAACGGCAGATCGCGCGGCGTTCCTCGAAGTTGGTAAGTATTTTTTCCGAAGAGTTCCAAATGGAATCCTAAACGGTCAAACGTTTCTAACAAGCTAGGAATGACGCTCGCTTCAGCTGCTGAAAATTCCACAATTTCGGGGAAGAGAAGCTCTTGGCTTTCTAACGTGCCTTCTGCGCTCAGAGAATTGAGTGCTTGTTCGTAAAGAATTCTCTGATGCGCCGCATTTTGATCGATCAGCAAAAGGCCTTCGCTATCTTCGCATACAAGGTAAGTGTTTGCCAGTTGAAAGAATTGCGGCGGCGTGGACTTGTCCATGCGGGTTGGCGGTCGCAAATTTTGCGGAGTCAGCGGAATGATGTTTCCATTTTCCGGCAAAGAAAAGAGATCTTGAATAATGTCGTCTGGATCGTCGGAGCGATACTTGGACGTTTTTTCCCGAACATTTTTTTCGACAGATTTCGCGTTGGGGAACGCGACTGTTGGCTCAGGGAGAGGCAAAGTTTCTTTGTCTGCAACCGGGACCTTTCTTGTGAAAAGCGGCTCGGGGTGAAGAAGCGGCATACTCGGCGCCGCAACATTTTGCAAGGGAGCCGGTTCCGAAATCTGTGAAAGGCTGATTGTCGGGTGATCTTCTTCGGGTTTTTGGAAGGCGTCGCGAATCGCATGGTGAACGGCGAGAAACACGTCGTTTTCATTGGCGAATCGGACTTCGCGCTTGTTCGGATGCACGTTCACATCCACAGCGACGTCTTCCATTTCCAAAAACAGAACTGCAATGGGCGCATTTGAAGAACCATAAGGTTCATAGGCTCTTGTAACGGCTTTCGTCATCACCTGGTTCCAAATCGGACGCTTTTGCACGTAAAAATAAAGCTTGCTGCGTTTGTTCTTTAAGGCGTCTGGTGGAACGGCAAAACCAGAAACGCGAATGCCG
>FLNW01002321.1_pt1 | contig 14662 bp, 16 predicted proteins | sample 1140371 | NCBI WGS metagenome assembly FLNW01 (sample SAMEA3878170, study PRJEB12797) | bioreactor metagenome | biome: Moose rumen | place: Sweden | collected 2011-10
AACGCGCTGGTGTAAACATCAATCTAAAAACAATTGCGGAATTAAACCCCGAAGCAGCCATCAAACGGTTTGGAATAGATAAAAAATATTTTGCCACAGCAAGCCCATCAGAAAATATAAAAAATATACTCGAAGCCAATGACATAGACATTGTTGTAGAAACCATGGGTGGCAAATCTGATTTTGTACACGACACATGCCTCAATGTACTAAAAAACAACAAACATCTCGTTACAGCCAACAAAGCACTTTTGGCAGAACGCGGACAAGACATATTTGAACAAGCCATAAAAAGCAACCTTCAAATTGGCTACGAAGCCGCAGTATGTGGAGCTATTCCAATAATCAAAGGCATAAAAGAATGTTTCACAGGCGATATCATACAATCGGTATGTGGGATAATGAATGGCACAAGCAACTACATATTGTCGCAAATGACAAGCCAAGGACTTGATTTTGACCAAGCACTAAAACTTGCTCAACAAAACGGCTATGCAGAGGCCGACCCTTCCCTCGACATCAACGGTGGCGATGCATCTCATAAACTAATACTTTTGATAAAATTAGCTTATGGTCTAAAAGTCAACATGGAACAATTGCCAATAACAGGCATCGCTCAAATAACCAAAAACGATATGGAGTTTGCTCGCGAAATAAATGCAAAACTAAAACTCATCTGCTTTGCAAAACGCGAAGGCAATCAAGTATATGCCACAGTTAGACCAATGGCTGTAAAAAACACCAACACATTATCGTTTGTGGACGATGCTGTAAATGCAGTAAGACTCGACAACAAATATTCTGGCACACATTTTCTAATTGGAAAAGGAGCTGGTAGTAGCGAAACTGCAATGTCAATTGTATCCGACATTGTATTTATAGCAAAACACCAAAACGTAATAACCGAAGAAGAAAACCACAATTTAACTCTTGGAGATTGCTCAAAAATAGCATTTCCATATTTGGTATCGTTTAAAACCAAAAACCTGCCAGGCACAACAGGTCTAATAACCACCGCCATTGGCAACCAAGGAATCAACATAGAAACTGTTGGCCACAACAGATTTAGTGGCGAAACCGCTGACTTTAGTATCGAAACCGAAAGTTGCGAACTTTCTAAGATTGAAGCTGCCATAGCTGAAATAAAATCGGCAAAAGATGGTTTACTTCTCGAATCACCAAAAATAATTCCTATACTTTATTAACCAAGGTAAAAAAACAAAACCCAAACATTATGGAAAAATTATATTATTACCGTTTTAACGACCAAAATCTTGGACCACTTACCGCCCAAGAGATTTTAAATAGAGGAATAGATGTCAACTCAACATATGTCTGGACACAAGGAATGACGGATTGGCAATTAGCAAAAGATGTAACTGATTTTAACGGAGGAATACCACAGCCGCCATCGTCGCAAACCAACTACAATGAGTCTCAAACACATCAAAACCTTGGCTATCCACCTTCACAGCAAGCACCTTCTACATCCCCAAATCAATATGCAAACAACACTCAACAAAAACCAATAAATATAGGTAACCAACCTAAACCAAACAACAACATGGCTATAGCCGTTGTTTGCACATTGCTTTGTTGTATGCCGCTTGGCGTTGTAGGTATAGTTTATGCAGGAAAGGTAAACAAACTATACAATGAAGGCAATGTAACAGAAGCACAAGAATATGCCGATAAAGCCAAGAAAATATCGACAATAGGCATAATAGTTGGCTTTGTTGTTAATATAGTTGTTAATATAATTGTCGTTATCCTAAATATGCAAATGTAGCGCAATGACAAAAAATCAAAAAATATTTTTTGCGGCTGTTTCGCTTATTGTTGGAACAGCCGTTTTTATTTACAAAAAGTTAGACCCAACCGATAGCATTTTCTTTCCAAAATGTACTTTTAAACTTCTAACTGGATATTCATGCCCTGGTTGTGGAGGGCAAAGAGCGTTACACAGTCTATTGAATGGTAATTTTAAAGATGCTTTTTTTTACAACCCACTTTTATTTCTTCTCATTCCATACCTTATATTGCTAATATCGTCAAATATATTAGCACCAGATTCAAAGTTAAATCAAATACTAAACAACTATATAACAGCCTTAATAATTTTTTTTACTATAGTAGCCTTTTGGATTTTGCGCAATTTGGTTTAACAATTACTCAAATTGTTCTAAATTTATGGTTGCATTTTCCCAATAAATCATCTCATTATCAAGTTCTTTTTTTATGCTTTCGTATTTTTCAAAATTTTCTTGTGTTTGATTAGAAGTATTTTCAAGTAAATTTTGAATATTTTGCAATTCAGTTTCCAACTGACTTATACGCTGCTCGGATTTTTCAACCGCACTTTTAAGTTTTCTCAACTGTTTTTCTCTATCTTTTTTCAATTGATAGTCTTCTTTTGACGAAGTTTTGTGATCCTTAGACGAATTTTGAGTTTTTTGTTCTTGAGCAGAGGAAAGTATAAAACTTGCGCCTTCTCGCTGAACAACATCTTGATTTTCTTGACGTTTCTTTTCCAAAAAATACTCAATACCACCTTTATATTGTTTTATTTTTTTATCCTTAAACTCATAAACAGTTTGAGCAAGTCCTGAAAGAAAATCCCTATCATGAGAAACAAGAATTAACGTACCATCATATTTTAGAAGTGCTTGTTTCAAAATATCCTTACTTCTAATATCAAGGTGGTTGGTAGGTTCGTCAAGAACAAGCAAACTATAAGGTTCAAAAAGCAATTTTGCCATTTCGAGCCTTGCCCGCTCCCCTCCCGAAAGCACTTTTACCTTTTTGTCTATATCTTCGCCACCAAATAGAAACGCACCAAGAATATCTCTGACTTTTACCCTCATATCTCCTGTTGCAATATCATCAAGTGTTTGAAACACAGTTTTTTCAGGATTAAGCAATTCATCTTGATTTTGAGCATAATAGCCAATAGAAACATTGTAACCAATTTTTAATTGACCGTCAAAATCAAGTTGCCCTATTATGCAACGCGAAAAAGTGGTTTTACCCTCGCCATTTCGCCCTACAAAAGCCACTTTTTCGCCCCTTTCTAACTGAAAATCAACATCTTTTAATATTTCTTTCGTTCCAAAACTTTTACCAAATTCCGTAGCCTTAACCACAATTTGACCACTGCGAGGTGCAGGAGGAAACTTAAAATGTATGCTCGAATTATCTTCTAAGTCCACCTCTATGCGTTCGAGTTTATCAAGCATTTTTATACGCGACTGCACTTGAACCGATTTTGTTGGTTTGTACCTAAATCTTTCTATAAAATCTTCGGTGTCTTTTATTAACTTTTGTTGGTTTTCGTATGCAGCAATCTGTTGTGCGCGACGTTCTTTTCGCAATTCAAGATATTGAGAATAAGGTGCATTGTAATCATAAATTTTTCCGAGCGAAATTTCAATAGTTCTTTTGGTTACATTATCAAGAAACGTTCTATCGTGAGAAATAAGAACTACAGCACCGTTGTAGTCCTTTAAATAATTTTCAAGCCATTGAATAGATTCAATGTCAAGATGATTTGTCGGCTCGTCAAGAAGAAAAACTTTTGGTTTTTTTAGAATTATTTTAGCCAAAATTATTCTCATTTTCCAACCACCAGAAAACTCTGATGTATTTCTTTTAAAATCTTCTTGTTTAAATCCAAGACCTTTTAAAACAACCTCACACTCAGCCATTCGAGTGTTGATGTTACCAAGCATATCCAATTGTTCAGAAACCTCACTCAACTTATGAATAAGTTTTTCGTATTCAGGAGAATCATAATCGGTACGTTCTGATATTAAAGCAGTTAAAGATTTTACTTCTTCTTCAAGTTTAAGTGTACCATCAAAACAAGAAAGCGTTTCATCAATCACAGTACGACCTATTGGCAAATCCATCTGCTGTGGCAAATAACCAATAGTAACGTCTTGCGGAATACTTATTGAGCCTTTTTCGAGGGGTTGTAATCCTATAATGGTTTTTAATAGCGTTGATTTTCCCGCTCCATTTTTACCCGTCAAGCCTATCCTATCCTTGGGATTGATAACAAAAGTTATATCGTTAAACAAATCTGTACCCGAAAAAGATACCGTTACGTTGTTGATTGAAATCATTTTTCTTGTTTTTGGTGCAAAAGTAACATTTTTTTTGATTGTCTGCAAAACTATCAATCAACAATCACAAATCCAGCATCAACACGATATTTTTTTCAAAAATTTATCAATTAAGTAGTCTAATCTGTTATCACAAATTGCAATAAAAAAACACTTTACCACTATCTACACATTTTTCTAAAAGTTGCCATGTTGTAAGTTTAAACAACGGATGTAAAAAATCTGGAGCAATGTCATAAAGTGGTTTCAATACAAACATCCGATTTTGCAATAGAGGATGTGGCACTTTTAAATCTGGAAGATTAATTATTTGAGAGTTGAAATATAAAATATCAATGTCAATTGTACGAGCCTTATAACCAACACCTTCGCGAACACGACCAAGAGTTTTTTCTATCTGTTGAGTTATTTTTAGTAACTCTTGTGGTTCGAGCGAGGTATCTAATTGTAAAACCAAATTGAGATATGGATTAGGGTCTTGATAACCCCATGGCTCTGTTTGATAAACTGGCGAAATTTTTACAATTGTACCAACACCTTGGTTAATTGATTTAATGGCCGATTTGAGATAACCTATTTTATCACCGATATTACTACCGAGCAACAAAAAAACGTTGTTCATTGTTTTTTGTAAATTTTCAAAAGTTCAATGGTATCAAGAATTGCAAAAGCAAAATACAACACCATAAATGTTACTACAAAAACTACCTTTTGTTCTTGTTGCAAATTTATATAAACAACCACAAAGAATATCAAGCAGGCAAAAAGTTTAAGCATATTGACAAGCATAAAAGCACTCGAAAATTTTATTATCTTTTCGTATTTTGGCTTTTTTAAAAACGTTATACCAATTATGCCAACAGCTGCAAATAGTATAGGAACAATAAACACCATTGATGTCATTTGTGGCAACAAAAAAAAGCCAACAGCAGCCAATACAATTTCTAAAAAAGATGTAAAAATTACATATCTTTTTACCCAGTTTTCCATTATTTTTTCAAAAAATCTTTTACCGACAAATAAATAGCTGTAGCAACGCCCAAGAGTGTCAAAATTAAAGTAAACATTGGTTTTGTTCCTATCGTTTCATCAATTTTAACACCCCCGAATGCTCCTACAAAAATTACTGCGGCCATCTCAAGGGCAACTGCTGAATATTTTGCATAGTCGCGCAACTTTTTTTTGTCATCGTCTATCATTATTCTTGTCCAAGTTTGACACTTTCGTCCATCTTGCAAGTGCCAGTAAACACAGCACCTTCTTCAACCGATAATTTAGAAACAATCAAATCGCCATGAACCTTGGACGTAGAAGTAAGCGACAGTAAATCTTCCACAATTAATTTTCCATCCATTTTTCCTGCTATGGACGCACTCTTGCAACTTACATCACCTTCTATTACGCCTGTATCAACAACCACCAAACGTCCTGTGATTTTTAAATTTCCTTTTATCTTTCCTTCTATTCTAAAATTACCATTAGCGTTGATTTCGCCTATTATTTCTGCGCCCAATGCAATTGTACTTGTCTTACTTTGGTCGTCTTGTACTGGTTTTGCCATAATTAAATATTAAGTTTAGAACCGCTAAAATAACAGATATATTAAAATCTTGCAAATTATAAGCCGAAAAATTTAGAACTTCTTTTTTAACAAGTCGCTTTCGGCAAGTTTAATTTTTTCAAGATACTCATCTATAGGAGTTTTTTTCATACGGTTTTTTTCTTGTGCATTTTTTATTCTTATTTCTTCTTGCTTTTTTTTATCATCTTTAGCAACGTTTTCTTGTTGGTCTTTTTCTGACTGTTGTTTCTGTTCTTGATTTGACACACGTTTTTGTGATATTTGTTCCAACGTAAGATCAAGATTGTTTAGTTGATCTTTTTCTACAGTTTTTTCTTCTGGTTCCACTTGATGTCGTTTGTAAATATACACCATTCCACCAACGAACAAGAAAACAACTATTATCATTATGGATGCAAATGCAGACGAATTCATTTTTTGTTTACTTATTTATTTTTTTCAATATGATTTTCTTTTGCTGTTTCTTTGGCATTATCTCTTGATTTTTCGCTACTACTTTCGTTACGTTTAAAAAAGTCAAGTACAAATTTTTCAACAAACATAAACAAATACTCTACACAATAGCCTGCAAGAAATGCTAATAACATTGGAGATAGCGAAGCAATACCAAATTGTTGCGTTTTTTCGAGGTCTCCCCAAAACAAACCCACCGAAAGTCCAGCAATTGCACCAAGAATTATTCTCAACAAATACTTTGTGTTGGTACCACGCGAAAAAGTTAACCCTCGTATTTCCGAAATAAGTTCGCGTAATACAAATGTAAAACCACCAATTAATCCATATATAAGAGGAAGTATGTAAATACCGAGTATTAACAAATAGCTTTGGGCTTCTTGTATGGTTTCTACCGAAGCTATCAAAGCATCTTCAGCAGCAGCTGTTGTATTTTCGGCATTTTCAACATCAGATACAATATCGTTTCCGTTTTGATTAAATGTAATATTACGTATATATTGAATCCACGGCACAAGTAATTCTATATTACATTGTTTTTCTGCATTAAGTTCAAAAAGTTCGTTTTCAAGGTTTTCATTTTCCAACGAAATAGCCGAATTTTCTGCTCCGTTGTCGAGTACCAACATAAGTTCAGCCTTTCGGGTTTCTTTTTGAGCTATTTTTTGGTTACATTGTTGTATGTTATTTAGTCTTGTACTACCCAAATAAAAATAAATCTGAATTACCATCAACATTATCATAGTAATGCAGGTTAGGCTGGTATAGATGTTAACAGAACGACTCGAAAGCGCACCGAGATGGTCGCGTCCCAAAAACTGTGCAATTTTTCCAACTTTGTCTTTTGGCGATGGCAACGAAGCTATCAAACTTTCTACAGTTACAGGAAAGATTAGTTTTGTGAGTTCTTTGTACGCCATTCTAAAATCTATTTCACAACTGGCCGTCCATTCTCCTTGATCAAGGGTATATTTTGATTTTACAATGGTTTCAACCACATTTCTATCAATATCAATTCCCTTGTCGAGAATGTAAGAAAGCATAGTTTCGGAATTTTCAACCATCTTTCTTATAGCCTGCGAAATATTTTTTTCATCTGGTTTTATATCCACAACAACACTTTTTTGTTCAGTCTGCTGTGAATTATTTTCTGCATCAATACAAGCTGAAGTGTCATCTTTATTTTCATCTTTACATTGAGTAACTTCTTCTTTTACAGGAGATTCTTTATCAACTTGCTCATGTTTTACTTTAGGTTCATCTTCCCTCGCCAATGGTTTATCATTCGGCTTTTGGTTGTCGTTTTTATGTTGCTTATCAAATTTATCCTTTTCCATTGCTATTTTGTTTTACTTTGCAAATATAATATTTTTTTATACAGACGCAACAATGTCTATTTTTTACAACAACGAACAATAATGTTGAAATATTTTAGGATCTGGCTGAGGCGAATGTGCTATAGTCCAATCCGTTCCAGTAAAAATACGATTAAGTTTATTTTCAACACGCATCAATTTGTTTACAATTACAAATTTAAACTTAGAATATTCATCAAAATTTCCAGTTACCCTTGCCTTCATGGTTTCTGCAATATTTTTTTCGCACACACCAAGTTTATAATAATTTAAAATTCTCGACAAACAAACCACTTTGTCTGCATCACGTTTCTTATCGGTAAAATCGCTACCTGTTATTTGATTTTGATGCACACGATAAAACACGCAACATTCGTTGGTATGCAACGGTCTGAGTCCATTTTTGAACATAGAAAAAAGATAATAATAATCTTCGTATGCAAAAAGATCTTCTGGCCATTTCTGACACTCTCTCACAAAATCTGTTCTAAACAAAAAAGTCCAAACAGGAACAAACAAACCTTTGAGTATTTTTGTTGGCATAAATCGCAAACTTGTCTTCTCATATTGCAATATGCAATCGTGCTGAATCCATTGTCCGTTTTTATCTTCTGCTTGAACATAAGGGCAATAAACCCCTTGAATCGATGGATTTTTATCGAGTATTTTGGCTTGAACCTCAAACTTATTTTTGGTCATAACATCGTCAGAATCAAAAAATTGTATATAATCGCCTGTTGCAATGTTCAATCCATAGTTGCGTCCCGCACCGGGCGTTATGCTACCATTATTTTTTACATAAATTACTTTTTCGTTAAAATTTTCTTTTATAACGTCCTCTGTATTATCAGAACTTCCATTGTCAACAACAATAATTTCATAAGGTTTAAGTGTTTGATTTATAATGCAATTTAAAGTTTCAGAGATATATTCGACTCTATTATGCGTAGGTATTACAACCGATATTTTAGGACAACACATTTTATATTATTGTTTTAACAAATTAAAAATTAACGTTTCAGGTTAAATTATTTCGCAAATATATATTAATTTAGCGGTTAATTTAAAATAAAAAAAACTTGAAAAAATTTACGTTAGTATCTACGGTTTTCAATGAAGCAAAGCGTCTTGACGAATCGCTACAAGAACTTGAAAACCAAACATTAAAACCCGACGAAACTATAATAGTTGACGCGGGTAGCACAGATGGCACAGTAGAAAAACTCAACGCCGCTGCACAAAATTTGCATATAAACCTCAAAGTAATAATTGAAAAAGGTTGCACAGTGGCGCAAGGTCGCAATTTAGCCATAAAAAACGCCTCCAACAACCTTATTGTCAGCACAGATTTTGGCTGTAAATACAAAAAAGATTGGCTCGAAAGCCTTGTAAAACACTTCGATGAAAAAGACGTTGAAGTAGTTGGCGGTGCATTTTTGGTTAATGAAGACGAAGTAGACACTCCGGCAGCCAAAGCCGACTTTATTATTCAAAATGGATATAGAATTAATTTTGACGAAACATTTAGTGTAAGTTCAAGAAGCATTGCTTATTACAAATACGTATGGCAAAAAATTGGCGGCTATCCCGAATGGCTAACACTTGCTGCCGACGATACCATTTTTTGGCGACAAATAAAAAAACACGGTTTTAAATACGTAATAGACCAACGCCCACTCGTATATTGGAATAGGCACAAAACAGCCACACAATTTGCCAAAGAAGCAGGAAGATATGGACTTGGCGATGGAGAAAGTGGCATAAACTACAAAAATTTTTTATCGTCATTAGCCGAAACGTTAACAAGATATTCAATAATTCCATTTACGATATTTTTTATATTGATACCTGCACCTTACAAAAAAATATTTTGGCCATTTTTTATATTTCTCGCCTTTGGACTTAGAAGTTATAAAAATGTAGTTAAAAATATGCTAAGTTTGCAAGATAACAAATATAATTGGAAAAATCTTCCAATGTGCTTTTATATGATTGAAACACAAAGAATTGCATATATAAAAAATTATTTCAAAGGAATGTTTTCAAAGCGTCGCGAAGTAATAGAAGCACGCAAACGTTTAGACGTAAAATGAATGTCGCAATATACTCAAATAGTTCGTTTGGCGGCTGTTACGAATACGCCAAGCAGATAGCTCAGGCGTATTGCAACAACGCCGAAATAAAAAATTGCTACGCGCTATTTCCAAAAGGTGGCGGTAAAGGGTGTTCTTGTGCTGTACCAAAATTGATGAAAGATAAAATATTTTCGCGCAAAATACTTTTGTTAGGCAAAATCTACTTTATCATCCGTTCGATACTTAACCCATTGAAGGCGTTTCGTTTTGCAAAAAAAAACAATATAAACCTTTTTATTTTTAACGATTTTGATCAAGTTTCGTCGTTTTTTTGGACCAGAATGTTTAAAAAACGCACTTTTAAAGTTGCCATCATTCTCCACGACCCAGACAGAACAGCATATTTCAGTCGCAAAAAATGGTCGGAATCATCTATGCAACGCATAATGGACGTGGTAGATATAGCTTTTTATCACGAAAAATTACCCGATTTGCCATATTACAAAAATTCTGACCAAAGAATTTTATACGCAAAAATACCACACGGTATTTATCCACCCGCACCCGATGACCTTGACATAAAACAAACTATAAAAAAAATTAAGGATAGTGGTTTAAAAATAGTATCAATAACAGGTAACATTCGCACCGAAAAAAACTATCGGTTAGCCATACAAGCCACAGCAAAAATTTCCAACATTGCGTTGTTAATCGCAGGACGCACAGTAACAACGCAGGAAAATATTGACGATTACAAAAACTACGCAAAAGAAAATAATGTTGAAGACAGAGTATTTTTTTTAACAAAATACCTCAACAACAGCGAAATGTCAACAATTTTAAAATATAGCGACATAGTATTGTTATATTATTCTCAAACGTTTAAATCGCAAAGTGGAATACTCAATAGTCTAACGCCATTTAGTCCTAAACTAATTGTTTCTGACACTGATAGCGGCATGGCTTATTCTGCACGACGATTCAAACTTGCCAAAATGGTAGTTCCTGACAATGTTGACGCTCTTATTGATGCAATAAAAAATTACCCCGAACAAAATCCATACGAAAAATCGTGGAAAGTATTTGAAGAATATTCGTCGTGGAAAAGGAATATTGAAATACAAATATCGACATACCAAAAAATCTTACAGACAAAAAATGACAAGTAAGCCCAAAATAACCCTGTCGCATAGTGGGAAACAGCATTCCTATCTAACTGCATTATCGTTGTTAGAACTTGGAAAATTAGATTGCTATTACACAAGCAGTTATGTAAAAAAACAATGGCTACAAAAAATAATCAGCAAATTTGGACTTACATACTTTGAAAAACGCTTTATTCAAGGACTTTCGGGCAAATACGTCAACAGCAATTGGCGATTTGAAATAAAAGAAATTCTACTACGTAAAATCTACGGAAAAACATCCAAAACCCAAACTGCAGTTTACCAACGCGACGAAAACTTCGACAAATACATGTCTAAAAAAATAGTTTCTCGCCCATCGTCAATGTTTTGGGGATTTCAAGGTAGTTGTTTAGAAACTCTTAAACAATCGCAACAATGCGGAAAAATAGCCGTTGTAGAACTTGCCACTGCTCATGTAACCGAGGCAAAGAAAATTCTCGGAGAAGAACAATTATTACACCCCGAATGGGCAGATAGTATCGACAATCTCGTTTTTCCAATTGAATATGAAAAACGACTCTGCGAAGAGCCTCATGTTGCAGACTATGTTTTTGCAGCGTCAAACTTTACAATAAAAAGCCTTGTCAACGACGGAATAAATCCACAAAAAATAAAATATTTGCCACTATGTTTCAATTCAAAATCTATTGCCTGCGACAAAACACCTAAAACCCTAAAAAACAGAAAATTGAAAGTACTATATTGTGGCACTATTACCCAACGCAAAGGAATAAAATACCTACTTGACGCTTTTAAAAACATAATAAAAAACAACGCTGAACTCCACATTATTGGCAACATACAAGGCAACGGTGAAGCATTTTCAAAATACAAAGATTGTTACAACTATAAAAGCGGTATTCCTCAAAACCAACTTTTTCAAGAATACCAAAACTACGACATACTGGTTTTACCAACAGTTTTTGAAGGGTTTGGGTTGGTAATTCCAGAGGCAATGGCTGCTGGCCTTCCTGTTATAACAACAAACCACTCGTTTGGTAGCGAAATAATTAACCATAGAGAAAACGGTAGCATTGTTCCAATAAGAGATACAGAATCACTGGCAAACGAAATTTTATATTACGCATCACTTGAAGATGACAAGTTTAATAATCTGAGAAATAATGCTATAGCGTCAGCATCTAAATTTGATCGTATTAATTTTAGAAATCGTATAGAACTTTTAACAAACGAAATATTTGCATAAAAATGAATGTAGAATTAATACAATTTTTCACAATTATTTTGTTTGTGATAGGTATTTTACAATATCTAAACAAAAGCGATGAATTTGTATTGCTTCTCGTAGTGTTTTTTTACCTTACAGGCATAGCTCGCTACAACGCAGTAATATCAGGAAAAGCCAATTGGGTTGACGTAGCATACGCACGCGAAATATTTTTTCTTACCGACGATTTGGCAATAGAAGCTCTTGGATATTTTTTCATGGGGACAGCCGTGCTTTCGATTTCTTATTTATTACTCAACCTACATAAACCCAAATACAAACTAATAGATGACAACAAAATACTTAGAGAGTTTTTAAAAAGCAAACAGAAACTCATTATATGGCTTTACATTTTTTTCCTCATAGTCAACGGCTACTCCAACAGAGTTATGGGTTCGGTTCACTACTCACAACAAAGCGTTGGTGTGGGATACTTTTTTCTGTTTAAACTCGCAATTGGTGGACTAATTCTACTATTTTTTATGCTATTTAAAAACTTACCAAAGAATAAGCGATTTTTACGATTTGTATATCTTGTTGCCATGATTTTAGCGGCATCCTCTACATATAATATGACATCAAGGTTTCAGTTTCTATCTTGGATGATAGCACTCATCTTTATAATAGTAGGACGTTCTAACATAATAACAAAATCGATTTTTTATGCGGCAGGAGGCATAGTAGTATTAATTTTGTTTCTCATAGCTGGCAACAAACGCACAATGATGTTTGCTAATCTTACCACCGAACAAGAAATTGAATACGCAAAGGAACGATTTGCAATGGCAGAAGACCAAAATATGCTCGACGGATTTATGATGGTTATGCAAGCTTATCCAGAATACCTTGATTTCGGCTACGGAAGCGAACACTTTGAAATTCTACTGCGACCCATTCCACGAGCAATATGGCCAGACAAACCTGTGGGAGGATATGCCAACAAACTTGGTTTAAACGAAGGATTACCCGGAACAGTGGGTATTTCGCAATCAATATACGGAACATTTTACGGTGAAGGCGGACCTATTGCAATAGTTATTTTTTGCATAATTTACGCATTTATATTCACAAAACTATTCAACACTACACTAAAATACGGCTCAGATATGCGACATCTACTACATGGAATAATCTTCGCATCTGCCGTGCCAATACTTCGTGGTGGCGACTTACCCGGTATAGTAGCCTTTATAGGAATGAGTTATTGGCCAGTTTTTATATTTTTATACTTGTATAAAAAACATCTAAAACATTTGGCACGAAAAGAAAAAATAAAAGAAACAAACGAGAAATCTAAACAACCAACTATCAACGCAAAATTGGATAATATGCCGACTCAATATGCTCTAAATCAACCACATTACCCTGACGCAATACAACAGAAATAATATCAAACCTTACTTCCTCCTCTCGCCCATAACGCTCAACAAAACGACCAGCAGCAGATATAATGTTACGCTGTTTAGTTTTTGTTACAGCATTTTGCGGAGCAACCAAAAAATTTTCGCTTCTGCTTTTTACTTCCACAAACGCCAATACATTATCTTTCAACGCAATAATATCTACTTCAAGATTACCCGTGCGCCAATTGCGTTCTAAAATAGCATAGCCATTACTTAACAAAAAATCAACTGCAGCTTGTTCTCCAATACTTCCAATATCTTGTTTAGTAGGTTGTTCCATTATTTACGTTCAAACGACTCACTTTTACAATCATAATTTAAAAAGTAAGTACCTTTTGGTAAACTTGTTACATTTATTTGAGCACCATTACCTTTTAAAACACGCTTTCCATAATAATCGTAAATTTCATACTCCGTAGCACGAGAAAAAGTAACAAAATCAGATGTTTTACCATTGTTCCCTGGTTTAAAAGTAACCTCTGGCATAAGGTTGTTAAATGTTATTTCTTCCGAGAAACGCGGTTTTTTTGTGTAATCAACCTGTTTTATTCTTATTTTGTTTATTCCACTATGCAAACTTATATTAACAGAGTAATTATTAACACCAGAAGTACCTTTTCCATCTACCCTACCAGCAACAACCCATTTTTTCCATTTGAATTGCTCTATCAAAAACGGAAGACTACCTTTTTCTTCCTTTGTTTGCCATGTTAATTTTCCTGTTTTGTCGAGTTTTAACCCCGAAGCCACAAAGGTACTCTTTGGTTTAAGTACATCAGGATTAAGTACTTTTGGCGTACAACCCGACTTATGTTTCAATACAACTATTACAGGATCACCTTGAGCAAGATTATAAACCGTTAAATCCACCTCAAACGCACTACAATTAATTTCATCAGCAGAAACTTTACCATTGACAGTTACCTCATAAATGCAAAATCCAACACCACTTGCTGCAAATGGATTCATAATAAAAAGGTTTTCGCCTTGAAAAATACCTTCAACTTTAAGTTCACCATCTGCTCTCGCCTGCTTTACACTAAACACTGCCAAAATAAGACATACCGCATATATTAATTTTTTCATCGCAAATTCAATTCAGGTTTATATTTTTTTGCAATCGGTAAAATTATATATTTTTTTTTATAAATGCAATTTTTTTAAATTTTAATAATACATACATCATAAATTTTCTTAAAAAAATTTGCTATATATACTCTAATTGGTTTAATAATGTAGTTACAATATTGTGTCA
>FLNW01000027.1_pt1 | contig 14656 bp, 12 predicted proteins | sample 1140371 | NCBI WGS metagenome assembly FLNW01 (sample SAMEA3878170, study PRJEB12797) | bioreactor metagenome | biome: Moose rumen | place: Sweden | collected 2011-10
TTCAAGCCCCGGTGGTAGCAAAAACGGGTGCGCGCGCGCACCCGTAAGGTCAGGAAAACCTATAAGCCGGGTTCTGTGTTCGGTTGCCATTTATCTAGGGCCTGCGTCACCGCAGGCCTCTATCAACCCACCCTCCGAGATCGGACGAGCAGCCCTCAAGCCTCGGTTTATTTGGTCTTTCAACCCATAAGGTTTGCCTCCGCCGGCATCACTGACGGCGTCGTGAGCTCTTACCTCGCGTTTTCACCCTTACCCTTGCGGGCGGTGTATTTTCTGTGGCACTGTCTGTCACCTTGCGGTGCCTTCCCGTTAGGAAGTATGGCGCTCTATGTTGCCCGGACTTTCCTCCCCCGCGCGAGGCGGCGGCGGCAACCCGGTTTTCCTTCGTAATGAACCCGCGTTGTCCGTTAGTAGTTCAGCATCACCGGCATGATGAGCATGAGCAGGCTCTCATTCGCGTCAAACTCCTCGGCGGGCAAAATCAGCGCCGCGCGGTTCGGATGCGACATTTCCAGACGGATCTGCTCCGAGTCCATGTTCTCCAGCATCTCGCGCAGGAACTTGGAGTTGAAGCCGATTTCCATGGACTCTCCCGTATATTCGCCTGCGATGTTCTCCACCGCCTTGTTGGAATAATCCATGTCCTCGGCGGTGATGCTCGTGGTCTCCTCGGACAGGGACACCCTGACCTGGAACGTGGACTGGTTGGAATAGATGCCCACACGGCGGATGGATTTCAGGAACTCCTCGCGGGAGACCACCAGAACCCTGGGGTTGTCCTTAGGTATTACGGACTCATAGTTGGGGTATTTCCCTTCCTTCAGCACCGAATAGAGCACGAGATTGTCGAATGAGAAGCGTATCTGGTTGGTCTCCTTGGCGTATTCCACATGCACGTCGCCATTTACTCCGGAGAGGATATTCTTGAGATGGGCGATGGGTTTCTTCGGCAATATCAGGGAGGTGAAGTCGTCTGCCGTGACCTTGGTGTTGCGGTAGCGCACGAGCTTGTGGGCGTCGGTGGCCACGAAGGTGATGCACTCGCCGGAGAGCTCGCAGAGCACACCCATCATGTTGGGGCGCAGCTCGTCGGTGCCGGCGGCGAACATGGTCTTGCTGATAGCGCGTTGCAGGATGCCCGCCTCTATGTCAAAGGAGCTGGGGTTCTGGATGTCGCTCACCTGCGGATATTCGTCGCTCGGAAAGCAGGGGGCGTCGTAGTCACCGTTGGCCGCCTTGAAGTTCACGGTCCGCTCCTCCTCGTTGATGAAGAAGTTGATGGGGGTCTCGGGGATGAGCTTCAGCGTCTCAATCAGAATCTTGGCGGGCACGGCCACCGAGCCTTCCCCCTCCACATCCGTCAGCTCAATGACCGCGGTCATGGTGGACTCCGCGTCCGACGCGGTGAGCTTCAGCTGGGTGCCGGCAATCGTCATCAGCACATTGTCCAGAATGGCCAGGGAGTTGTTGGTGCTCATCACACCGCTGATGGCGCTCAAATTACGGTAAAGTACGTCACGGGAAACGATAAATTTCATGTTGATTGTTTTTTTAATTCAAGGCGCAAAAATAATGTTTTTTTTTATCTTTGCACGCTTTTTTGAAAAATTCATTATGGTCATAGACGAACTCAAACAATCCGGGGCCTTATTGGAAGGTCATTTCCTGCTCTCCTCAGGCCGTCACAGCGACCGCTACTGCCAGTGCGCCAAACTTTTACAACACCCCGACCGCGCCGGGCGCGTGGTCTCCGTCATCGCGGAGCAGGTGAAGTCCCTGCCCATCGACATGGTGGTGGGCCCCGCCATGGGAGGCATCATCGTCGCCTACGAGCTGGGCCGCCAGTTAGGCGTTCCCGCCATCTTCACCGAGCGTGTGGACAACGTGATGACCCTGCGCCGCGGCTTCGAGGTGAGGCCCGGTCAAAAACTGCTGATCACGGAAGATGTGGTTACCACGGGAAAATCCTCATTGGAGACCATCGAGGTGCTGAAGTCCTTCGGCGCAGAGGTCATCGGTGTGGCATGCCTCGCCGACCGCAGCGACGGTTCCTTCCCCTACCCTATCTACAGTGCCACACGGCTTGACATCCAAAGCTGGGAGGCCGGAGAGTGCCCGCTCTGCCAACAAGGCGTCCCATTTGTGAAACCCGGCAGCAGAAAGTTCTGAAGATGAAGAATCCGAGATTATCCAACCGATACGCCAAGGCCCTGTTTGACTTCGCGCTTGAAAGGGGCCAGCTTGAGGAGGTCAACCGGGACCTCGCCCTGATCAAGGACACACTCAGGGGCAACCGCGAGATGCAGGCCGTGCTGAACAGCCCGGTCATCCCCCCGGCGAAAAAGCACGCCGTGTTCGCCGGCGTGTTCCGACCTGCGGTCAGCGAGACCACCTTCCTGTTTTTGGATGTCATCATACGCAAGAAACGGGAGCCGGAACTCGGCTCCATCTGCGAGGAGTTCCTTAAACATTATTATAAGCACCACCACATCAAGACGGTGAGGATCACCTCCGCGCAGCCCCTGAGTGATGGGCTTGTGGAGCGTATCCGCGAACTCCTGTCCGAGAAGATGCGGCAGACCATTCAGATTGAGCAGGTGGTGCGGCCGGACATCATCGGCGGGTTCCGCATCAAGATGGACGACTACTACCTTGACGCGAGCGTCATCGCCAAACTGAACCGCCTGCGTACCGAGTTCTCCCACAACGTCTATCAAGTCAATTTTTAAAAACTAACACATAACATCTTAAGAACATGTCAGAAATAAAACCCTCTGAAGTAACTTCCATACTGCGCCAGCAGCTTCAGCGCCTGGACCTGAGCACGGAGCTTGCCGAAACCGGCACCGTATTGCTGGTCGGCGACGGCATCGCGCGCGTGTATGGCCTACAGAACGTGAAATCCGGCGAGCTGGTCACTTTCGAGACGCGGGCCGGCGGCGAGACCGTCACCGGCATCGCCCTGAACCTGGAGGAGGACAACGTGGGTGTCGTGCTCCTCGGCGACTCCAAGAACCTGAACGAAGGAGACATCTGCAAACGTACGGGCCGCATCGCCTCCATCCGCGTGGGCGAGGGCCTGCTGGGCCGCGTCATCAACACGTTAGGAGAACCCATTGACGGCAAGGGCCCCATCGAAGGCGAACTCTATGAGATGCCCATCGAGCGCAAAGCCCCCGGCGTCATCTTCCGCCAGCCGGTGAAAGAGCCGCTGCAAACCGGCCTCAAGGCCGTGGATGCCATGATTCCCATCGGTCGCGGCCAGCGCGAGCTCATCATCGGCGACCGCCAGACCGGCAAGACCGCCATCGCCATCGACACCATTATCAACCAAAAAGAGTTTTACGAACAAGGCCAACCCGTATATTGCATCTATGTGGCTGTAGGACAGAAAGGCTCATCCGTAGCCGCACTGGTGAAGACACTCACGGAGCGCGGTGCCATGCCCTACACTATTGTGGTGACTGCCACGGCCTCCGAAGCCGCCGCCATGCAGTTCTACGCCCCGTTTGCCGGCGCCGCCATCGGCGAGTATTTCCGTGACACAGGCCGCAGCGCCCTCATCATCTACGACGACCTTTCCAAACAGGCCGTCGCCTACCGTGAGGTTTCCCTGCTGCTCCGCCGCCCGCCCGGACGTGAGGCATACCCCGGCGATGTGTTCTACTTGCACTCCCGTCTGCTCGAAAGAGCCGCCAAAATCATAGAATCGGACGAGATTGCCGCCCAAATGAACGACCTGCCCGAAGTGCTGAAACCCATCGTGAAAGGTGGCGGCTCCCTGACCGCCTTGCCCATCATCGAGACACAGGCCGGCGACGTGTCCGCCTACATTCCCACCAACGTGATTTCCATCACCGACGGCCAGATATTCCTGGAAACCTCCCTGTTCAACGCAGGCGTGCGTCCCGCCATCAACGTCGGTATCTCCGTATCGCGTGTGGGCAGCAACGCCCAGCTCAAGTCCATGAAGAAAGTGGCCGGCACCCTGAAACTCGACCAGGCCCAATACCGCGAAATGGAATCCTTCGCCAAGTTCGGCTCCGACGTGGATGCCGCCACGCAGTTCGTGCTCGACAAAGGTGCGCGCAACGTGGAGATTTTGAAGCAACCGCAATACACCCCCTACAGAGTAGAAGAGCAAATCGCCATCATATTCTGCGGCGCGAAAGGTTTGCTTCAGAACATCCCCATCGGCAACATCCGCAACTTCGAGATAGCCTTCATCCATCACATGCATGAGATGCACCAGGATGTGTTGGACACCCTGAAAGCCGGCAAAATCGATGACGAAATCATGCAGAAACTGCAAGAGGCCTGCAAGGAAGTATCTGTTAAATTCGAGAAATAGTCATGGGCAACCTTAAGGAAATACGAACCCGCATCAGTTCTATCGAATCGACGCAGAAGATCACCAGCTCCATGAAGCTCGTGTCGGCGGCCAAGCTGCGCCGTGCGCAAAGTGCCATCCAGTATCTGCGCCCATATTCTGAAAAACTGACCGAGATTCTGCACAACCTGTCTGCGTCAGCCGGCTCCATGGAAGAGATGCCGCTGTTTGAGAACCGACAACCCGATAAGGTGGTCCTTGTGGTCATAACCTCCAACAAAGGTCTGTGTGGCGCGTTCAACTCCAACATCATCAAGACGGTCAACCGCCTGGTGGAGGAACAATACAGCGCGCAACACAAAGCCGGCAACGTACAACTGGTGTGTATCGGCAAAAAAGGTTATGAGCAACTGCATACGAACTTCCCCGTCATGCTGCACGACGATGCCTTGCTGGACAGCGCGGACTTCACCGTCATCGCCGACCTCTGCGACCAGCTTACGCAAGGTTTTCTCAAACACGAGATGGACAAAGTCGATATTGTCTATAACCAATTTCTCAATGCGGCCACGCAGCGCATCACCGTGGAAGGGTTCCTGCCTATTCGGGGGCTCAACACCGAAGAGTCCTCAGCGGTCACGCAAGATTATATCATAGAGCCATCCCCTAATGAGGTGCTCACCGAATTAATTCCCAAAATCTTGAAAAACCAGCTTTACAAGACCTTGTGCGACTCCATCGCGTCGGAGCACGGCGCGCGCATGATCTCCATGACCAAAGCCACTGACAACGCCACCGAGATTCTGCGCGACCTGCGACTCAAGTACAACAACGCACGCCAGTCCTCCATCACGAACGAGCTGATTGAGATTGTGAGTGGCGCAGAAGCGCTGAAAGGATAAGCGCTTTTCCCCCTTCAACAAAACGCCCGTATGCAATAATACGGGCGTTTTTTCGTTATCCAAACAACCGTTTAAAACAAAACAACATGAATGCAAAAAGAATTCGTGAGGGGATTGTCATGTCCTGTCTTCTCCTGGCCCTGGTTTTTCAGATTCAGGCGCAAGTGGCGCTTCAGCCGTCGCACTTCACCCGTGTATTGCAGGCTTTCCCCGCTGCCCGCTGCCTGTTGCCCAGCCCCTACCTCGGCGCATCGTTTCGCAACGATTTCTGCACTAAAGAAATGATGTTCAAGGAATTGGAATTCGACTATATTCATCAACAAGATGCCCTGTTAACGAGTGTACGCCATTATGGCTATAGTGGATTCGGGGAATTGTCAATCCACATAGGCTATGGCAGGCGTTTCGGCAACAAAGTGGCGGTGGCGTTACGCGGAGTGTATCTGCTGAACCACGCCACACATTATGCGCCAAGACACTCCTTCACCGTGGATTTCTCCGCCTATTGCCAAGTCAGTCACGCCATCGGCCTGGCTGTCAACCTGTATAACCCCATCCGAATGAAATACGGCGTCACGGGCGAGGAGGTCATCCCCATGGTTTTCGCACTGCAAGCCGATTATCAGCCAAATGTGAAGTTGATGCTATCTCTCTACGGGGAAAAGACACTTCCGGGTACACTGGATGCCGGCTTCAAGATGTTTTATCATCCTGTGCCAAACCTCATAATATCTGGCACCGCAGCCCTGACGCACTGCGGCATCGGTGTCTTTGTGCCTTGGCGACAACTGATTTTCAGTATCAAAGCGGACTGGTATTACAAGGTCAGTGTTTCGCCCCAAGTGGGTCTGGACTATCACTTCAAAAATGACGACGCAAAAGTACAGATTAATCATGAAAAAGACTACTGATTTTCTTCTCATAACCGCATTACTATGCCAAATTTGGAGCCTATCCGCCCAAACCGACAGCATTTCATACGAAATCCCCTCTATGGACATGATTGAAAACAGGCTGGAAGATGCGTTGGATGGCGAAGATATTTCCGCCGAAGATTTATTGGAAGAACTGGAGGAAATGGGCTCGGGCAAGCCCAACCTCAACAAACTAAGTTACGAGACAGCCGTAGGGGCTTTAAAACTTTCGGACTATCAATACTATCAACTGCAACTCTATTTGGAAAACTATGGTGAGATAGCCAGCATATACGAGTTGGACGGAATCGAGGGCTTTGGGCGGGAGGAACGCGAGCGTTTGGGGCAAATTGTGACCGTGGCGCATGTGCCGGACAATTCTGATTTATGGAAGAACATCTTCAAAAGGGGGAAAAGCAAGATGCTGGTGCGCTACGGACGGATATTGGAGCGGCAGGCAGGCTACGACACCTCACGCGTCGCACACTACGCGGGCACGCCCGGTCACGCAATGTTTCGTTACACATTTGACACACAAGGCAGATTCTCTTTCAAGATTTCGGGTGAAAAGGACCCGGGCGAGCAGTTTTTCAGGGGAAAACAACGCTACGGGTTCGATTTCTATTCCGGTTCGGCCTGCATCCAAGACGTTGGCATCTTAAAAAAGGCAGTGGTGGGCGACTACCGTCTGAACTTCGGGCAGGGGCTGGCACTTGGCACATCGCTAATGTCGGGCAAGGGCGGCGGCGCAGGGAACGTTCGCCGGTTCAGCACCGGCATACGGGCCATTGCACCCACCAGCGAAAGCGACTTTCTCCGGGGCTGCGCCGCCACGCTGGGCAATTCGCATGTAAGTGGCACATTGTTCGCGGGACGGACCTTCGGCAGCACCAACAATGCACTGGGCGCAGACTTCTCCTACCGCCACAAGCTGTTCCGCGCCGGCATCCGGGCGGTAGCCTACAGCAGCACCGACACTGCCGACACGACATTCGCCGAAAAATTGAGGAGCTCGTTTGTCCCAACCGGCTTCAACGTGGCCGCCGACTATCAAGCCATCCTGTTCAAGCAACTGCTGTTCGGAGAAATCGGCGTCAACCAGAACGGTGCCGTGGGCGTGCTGCAAGCCCTCTTGCTCAACCCCATCCCCACCCTCAAAATCGCCGTCATTTTCCGACACTACGGCAACCATTACACCAATCCACTGGGACACGCATTCGGCACCAACTCTTCCAACTCCGGCGAAACCGGATTCTATTTCACCGGTGATTATGTGCTGTCCCGACATGTCACGCTAAATCTGTACGCCGACTACTACCGGCTCACCACCCTCACCTACCGCACCGACTCGCCCGTGCAAGGACTGGACCTGGGCCTTTCCGGGGAAATCAACATAACCCGAAACAGCATGCTGAATGTGAAATATAGTTTCCGGAGCAAACCTGAGAACAACCCCGAGTCTGTTTATTACAAGCAAATCCAAGAACATCACAAACACAAAATCCGGCTGATTTGGTCAAATTCACCCCTCGCCGCGTTGAAACTGAAAACGGAATTTGACTGGGTACTGAACCGCTACCCCATGAATCGCGTCCGCCGATCCGGCATTTTGCTTTATCAGGACATCGCACTGAATTTCCCGAAGCCAAGCATCTCCATACATGTACGGGCTGCCTATTTCGACACCGACAGCTACGACGAGCGGCTCTACGCGTTCGAAAACGATGTGTATTATGCTTTCAACATCGGCTCCTACTATTACAAAGGCATTCGGGGGTATATAGTGCTGCGATACAAATACAAATGGATTAGCATCTGGCTGCGGGTGGCACAAACCTACTACATTGACCGACAGGTCATCAGCAGCGGCATGACACGAATTGACAAGCCGCACAAAACGGAAGTAAAGGCACAGGTGATGTTCAGTTGGTGAAAATGTCTCAAAACTAACCCATCTGGGTATTGACCACCCGATAACCGCCGGTCTTCTTGCTGCCGACATACGTGATGCGCCCCTGCTTGCGGAGTTCCGCGATACAACGTTCCACGGTGCTCAGCGAGTGGGACGTCTCGTTGACGATGTCGGCTGACTTGCAATCAGGACGCCTCTGAATACAGCTGAAGACTGCTTCGACTGTGCCTCCATCAGCCGCCCCAGTTTCAGCAGGTCGAGGGCGGGCAGGGAGGAGGCGCGTACAGCCAGCCATCGCAGGGGCGTCCTGAACGCGCGCAGGCACAGACCGATGACACCCGCCATTCGGACGCGCTTGCACTTGAGATAGGTACAGAGCAGCCGGTTGTCCCGCACGAAGCCCTCCGGCAACCTGTTGTCGCGGTGGAGAGCCGCCAGATTGTCAATGGCCCCCATCATCTTGCGCACATACTCCTCATTGGAGTCTATGCCGTCGTGATACAGCTCATTGTCAATATGGCTCACCGGTATTCCTTTCTGCCGAAGCTGGTCGCCGAAGAAGGTGTCCTCGTACCCATACGAGGTGAACCATTCGTCGAAAGACACCTTCTCGAACACAGACTTGGTAGCCAGCATATTGAACGGGGTAAACGAGCGATACGGAGTCAAATTGCGCACGGCTGCGGTCTTCTGTTCACGCGCAATGCCGTACTTCCAGCGCAAGCGGAACGCCGGGTCCGGGGTCATTTCCCGATACGCCACGCCTCCCAACACCACAAACGGCACATCCGCGTGCTGATGGAAGCGAATGTACTGCACATATTGGGAGATGTAGTCCGACTGCTTCATGCCGGCGTCGCCGTCTATAAACAGCAGATAGGGGTATTGAGCCGCATTTGCCAGATGGTTGCGGGTTTTGGCGCGACCGATATTCTCAATATTCTGGATATAGGTGACTTCCGGCTCCATGACCAGCGTATGGTTTTCGGCACACCAATGCTTGTCGGGTGTGGCATCGTCCTCCACTATGATTTCAAACGGGATATTCAGCTGGCGCGCTTGGCGGAGTAAGTCATGCACCAGCGGCTGCACGTCAACGTTGTAGGCCGGAACGAGTATGGAGAGCATTATAAACCGGAATCTATCAATTTTCCATCCTCAATACAGATAGTCCTGGACGGAAATTTATCAATCATGGAGAAATTGTGGGTGGCCATCAGGATGGTAGTACCCGATTTGTTGATATTATGGAACACCTGGAAGATTTCTTCCGCCGTGATGGGGTCGAGGTTGCCCGTGGGCTCGTCCGCGAGAATGACATCGGGCTTGTTGAGCAGGGCACGGGCGATGCACACACGCTGCTGCTCGCCGCCGGAGAGCTGTGAAGGCAGCTTGAAGTCCTTGGTGGCAAGACCCACCAGGGCGAGCACCTCCTCGCAGCGGTTCAGCATGGCCGCCTTGTCCTTCCAGCGCGTGGCGCGCAGCACGAACATCAGGTTCTCAATCACCGTCATGTCGCTGATGAGCTGATAGTCCTGGAAGACCATCCCGATTTTCTTGCGCAGCTCCGGAATCTTCTTTTCCTTCAACGTCAGCAAGTCATAGCCGATGATGGACGCGGCCTCGCCTTTAGGCTTGATTTCAGCAATCAACGACTTCAGTATCGAGGACTTGCCGCTGCCCGTCTTGCCTATCAGATAGACAAACTCACCGGGCTTGATTGAGAAAGATATATCCTTGAGGATGAGTATTTTCTTTTGAAAAACACTCACATTCTTAAAGGAAATCACATCCTCCACGGTTCGGATGAGCGAAGAATCCGGGGCGGGTTGCCGCAACAGGTCGGATTGTTTGGGTTCTTCAACCTTGACAGGGTTTTGAACCTCGGGGTCGGGATTAGGCGTCGATGTTGGCATAGGTGGCGTTTTGTTCAATAAATTCACGACGAGGGGGCACTTCATCGCCCATCAGCATGGCAAACACGCGGTCAGCCTCGGCGGCGTTCTCAATGGTAACTTGTCGAAGGGTACGGCTGGCGGGGTCCATGGTGGTGCTCCAAAGTTGCTCCTCATTCATCTCACCCAGACCTTTGTAGCGTTGCACATGCACCTTGGCGTCCTCATTGTCGCCGGCGGCCTCCGCGGTGAACTGCGTACGCTGCTCCTCCGTCCAGGCATATTTCTGATATTTCCCTTTCTTAATCAAATACAACGGCGGTGTGGCGATATAGACATGGCCGTTCTCAATCAGCTCGCGCATGTAGCGGAAGAAGAAGGTCAGAATCAGGGCGGCGATATGGCTGCCGTCCACATCGGCATCGGTCATGATAATCACCTTGTGGTAGCGGAGTTTGGAGATGTTGAGGGCTTTGCTGTCCTCCTCCGTGCCGATGGTCACGCCAAGAGCGGTGTAGATGTTCTTGATTTCTTCACTTTCAAAGATGCGGTGCTGCATGGCCTTCTCCACATTCAGGATTTTGCCTCGCAACGGCAGTATCGCCTGGAAATGGCTGTCGCGGCCCTGTTTGGCGGTGCCGCCTGCGGAGTCGCCCTCCACGAGGAAGAGCTCGCACTTGGTGGCGTCTTTGGAAGAGCAGTCGGATAGTTTGCCGGGCAGTCCGGAGCCGCTGAAGGCGGTCTTGCGCTGCACCATCTCACGGGCTTTGCGGGCGGCATGGCGCGCCTGGGCGGCCAACACCACCTTATCCACAATCTCCTTCGCGTCTTTGGGATTCTCCTCCAGGTAGTTGGTCAACATCTCGCCCACCATCTGGTTCACGATGCCCGACACCTCGCTATTGCCCAACTTGGTTTTCGTCTGCCCCTCAAACTGGGGTTCCGCCACCTTCACCGAGATGATGGCTGTCAAGCCTTCGCGGAAGTCGTCACCCGAAATCTCAATCTTGTCCTTGGCCAGCTTGTCCAGCATCTTGTTGTCATCCGCATACTTCTTCAGCGTGCGGGTAAGGGCCATGCGGAAACCGGTCAGGTGCGTACCCCCCTCTATCGTGTTGATGTTATTGACGTAGGAATGGATATTCTCGGTGAATGAGTCGTTGTATTGCATGGCCACCTCCACGGGCACGCCCTGGCGCTCCCCCTCAATATAGATGGGCTTGGACGTGATTTTGGAACGCCCCTGGTCCAAATACATGATAAAGTCACGCAAGCCATTCTCCGAGAAAAACTCATATTTGGGGTGCTGACCGTTCTCATCGGTCTTGCGCAGGTCCTCAATGGCCAGGCGGATGCCCTTGTTCAGATAGGCCAGTTCCTTCAAACGGTCGGCAAGACGCTCAAAATCATATTTGGTCACATAGAAGATGGTTTCATCCGGGGTAAAGGTGATTTTGGTTCCGCGGTAGTCGCTCTCCCCCACCACTTTGACCGGGTAGAGGGGCTTGCCGTAGGCGTACTCCTGCATGAAATGCTTGCCGTCTCTGAACACTTCGGCAACCATGTGTTTGGAAAGGGCGTTCACGCAGGACACACCCACGCCGTGCAAACCGCCGGACACCTTGTAGGAGTCCTTGTTGAACTTGCCGCCAGCGTGCAGCACGGTCATGACAACTTCCAAAGCGGAACGGTGTTCTTTCTCGTGCATATCCGTAGGAATACCGCGGCCATTATCCAAAACGGAAATGGAATTGTCTTCCAAAATCGTGACTTCTATGTTGTTGCAGTAGCCGGCCAGCGCCTCATCAATAGAGTTGTCCACCACCTCGTTCACCAGATGGTGCAGGCCGCGGTCACTGACATCGCCAATGTACATGGCCGGACGCTTACGCACGGCCTCCAAGCCTTCCAGCACTTGGATATTACTGGCGCTATAGGTTTCCTCTACAGGTTTCACATTTTCTATCTCACTCATTTTCAAATACTTTTATTATTTTCATAAAACGAGCAAAGATATGAAAAAAATGGTTATGTCCCGCCATTTTTTTTCAAAAAAAACGCTGTTCCGGCAAGGAGCCACAACAGCGTGAAATCAAGTATTTTAAGGGCATTTAGACGTGCATTCTGCGGTCCATCTCCTGAGCGATGTAGGAAGCCACGTCGTCGGCGTATGTATTCATGCCGAAACCGGCATCGAAACCGAGTTCTTTGGCTAATTCATGCGTGATACGCGGTCCGCCGGCGCACACGATGAGCTTGTCACGCAAGCCTTCCGCCTCCAGCATCTCAATCAGTTCGGTCATGTTCTTGATATGCACATCTTTCTGCGTCACGGTCTGCGACACGAGCAGCGCGTCGGCGTGCATCTCCACAGCCTTGGCAATAAACTCCTCATTGGGCACCTGGCTGCCCATGTTGAGCGCCTCAAACATGTCGTAACGCTCAATGCCATAGTGGCCGGCATAGCCCTTCATGTTCATGATGGCATCTATGCCCACCGTATGCGCATCGGTGCCCGTACTGGCCCCCACCACCACAATCTTGCGACCGATGTGCTCGCGGATGAACTGGTCGGTTTCAGGCATCGACCACACCGTGGACTCCACCTTGGGCACATGAATCGTGGTATAATCCACCGTATGGGTTGTCGAACCATAACAGTTGACAAACGTAAAGCCGTCGGTCAGCTCCTTGTAGAAGACCACCTGCGGGTTGTCAAAGCCCATTTTCTTCAGCAGCTGCTTGGCCGCCTCCACCGCCTCGTCGCCGCAGGGCACCGGCAGTGTGAAGCTCAACTGTGTCTTGCCATCATTCATTGTATCCCCGTAAGGTTTCACGCGGGTTAAATCTAACGTCTGATCAAAATCCTTTTGATCCATTGAATATAATCCACCACTCATAATTTCTTTTGTTAAATTGTTAATTTGTTGAACTGTATCTTTGTTGTTTTGTGTTTTGGAAGCCGTAGGTCGCAAATCCCAAACCGTCCTACCAGCGTTCCTTCATCATCTTGACAAACGGGTTGAAGTAGTTCTCGCCTTTGGTGACCACACCGGCAAGGCCCTTGCCTCCGTTCATCGGGCGTTTCACATCGCCGAAGGTACCCTTCTCCAATGCGGTAAACAAGCCCTCATCCACAATTTGTTTAAGCAGCTCAATGGTGTTGTTGAGCACGGTCTTGGCGCGCTCGCGGCAGATGCCGCCCTCTCTGAACTCCATCTCCTCACCAATGCTCCGCATATCTTGGAAGATGTAGCGGGCGTTCTCGATGGAAAGGTAACGGTCGCTCATAAACGGCGTATGGATGGCCTCCGTAGGCATACCCAGCAATTGGATTCCCTGATGGGTCCAGATGCCAATCATGTTGAACAGGGCGTCCTGAATATGTCCGCGGAAAATGTTGCCGGTCATGAATTTGGTAGGCGGCATGTACTTGAGCGTGGCTTTCGGGAATATCTCGCGGGTCATCTGCGCCTGGGCGAGTTCGAGCAGGAAGCCGTTCTCCAGCATCGGATCCATCTCAAAGGCGTGTCCCAACCCCATCTGTTCCTCGGGCAAGCCGGCCAGTAAGGCAAGCTGCTCGTTGATGAGATCGGAGGCGAGCACCGTGTGCGCGGCCTCCACGGCATCGGCCGTGGTCAGGTAGTTGTCCTCTCCCGTATTGATGATGACACCGGCATAGCCGTTGATGACACGGGAGAAGTATTGGTCGATAAGGGTACGTTGCGGGTTGATGTCGCGGAAAAGGATGCCATAGAGTGCGTCGTTGAGCATCACATCCAGACGCTCGAGGGCACCCATAGCGGCTATTTCGGGCATACAGAGGCCCGAACAGTAGTTGCAAAGGCGGATATAGCGCCCCACCTCCTCGCCGACCTCGTCGAGGGCCTTGCGCATGATGCGGAAGTTCTCCTGTGTGGCAAACGTGCCGCCGAAGCCTTCGGTGGTGGCGCCGTAGGGCACGTAGTCAAGCAAACTCTGGCCAGTGGTACGAATCACGGCGATGATATCGGCGCCCTGGCGCGCGCCGGCCTGCGCCTGCACCACGTCCTCATAGATGTTGCCCGTAGCCACAATGATGTACAGATACGGCTTTGGGCCTTCACCGATGGTGCTCAAATACTCATTACGCTTGGCCACATTGCCCTTAATCCGGGTCAGGCAAGCCTCCACAAAGGGATAAACTGCCGCCTGAATCTTGTCGGGAGCGTTCAGTTTCAGCGTGGTGACATCCCAATTCTCAGAGGAAATCTTCTCCGCTATCTCTTGGGGATTCTTGCCGGTTTCCAGAATCGCATTTCCGATGAAATAGAGGACGCCCTGGTTCAGGACACCCTTTTCCAACAGTGCATCCACCACCCTGTTAGGAAGCGGAACCCCGTTCTCGTCCACACCATCTATGCCGACCAAACGGCACAATGTGCGTTCTACCGTGACCGTCGTATAGGCATCCACGAAAGCCTGCACTTGGTTGGCGATGTTCTTTGCCAACTGTTTCGCCGCATCCACTTGCGCGAAATCTAATCCGAGTTTGCTTTTTCTCATATTTCCAGTTAAATAGTTTATAAAGTCCGTGTATTTATTTCGGTTCAAGAATGAATGTCGGGGCTTTCCGGCTCCGGCTTTCGGGATTCGAATAGGTCAAAGTGCGCGAGGCCCCATTTCTGGAGGCGGTATTGCAGGGCGGTCCAGAGCACGCCCCA
>FLNW01003724.1_pt1 | contig 14656 bp, 15 predicted proteins | sample 1140371 | NCBI WGS metagenome assembly FLNW01 (sample SAMEA3878170, study PRJEB12797) | bioreactor metagenome | biome: Moose rumen | place: Sweden | collected 2011-10
CTGGGTTTCATAGAAAGGAGAGAGATAAAACTTTTGAACAATGAAAATGGGGACTTTTATGCGGCGTCCAAAACCTGATCGATTTTTGTCGCGCGAAGTTTGGCCAAAGCTTTTTCCTTTACCTGGCGAACGCGTTCCTTGGAAAGTCCAACCATTTTTCCGATTTCTTTCAGGTTCAGGTCTGCGTCCACATCGAGACCGTAGTAAAGGCCGATTACCTTGTGTTCCTGATCGGTGAGATTGTCTTTCAACAACAAATCGAGAGATGCTTGCTCGTTATTCTTTGCGGCGAGAGCGTCTGTTGCTTCTGTCTGCGAAGCGATGCAATCGCCGAGAGTTGAATCACCGTCTTCACCCACTGGAGAATCGAGTGATGCGGAACGAGCGCCCATCATCAGAATCTTTTCGATGTCCTTCGCTTTATAGCGGCTCGCCCCTTCAAGGCTTTCCGGGTCAATGGTGAGCGTTCCGCCAACGACCTGACGCGTTTTGGAAGAAACACGGTTAAAACGACGGAGAACGAGTTCCTTTTCGGCGCTAATGCGAACGAGACGCGCCTTTTCGGAAATGGCTCGGGTGATGTTCTGACGGATCCACCATACCGCATAGCTGATAAACTTGATCTTTTGATTCGGATCAAAACGGCGGGCCGCTTCGATAAGGCCCATATTGCCTTCGTTGATCAGTTCGTTCACATCCAAACCTTGACCTTTGTATAGGTTTGCAATGTTCACGACAAACTTTAAATTGGACTTGACGAGAAGATCCTGAGCGCGTCTGTTTCCCTTGGCGGAAAGTTCGATTAAAACCTTTTCCTGTTCACGGGTGAGCAACGGATATTTGGCGATGTCATTCAAGTATTGGAAATAAATGGAATTCATCAGGACCTCTTTTGTTTCGTAACGCCTTTTCGTTACGTTTGAAATCTAACGCTTGAAGAATCCCCAAGTGTCAGAAAGAACCCTGTTTTTGGCAAAAGCTTCATCGTTTTTCTGTACATATTTATCGGCTTTTTGTCATTTTTCTGTCATTTTCGACCTGAAATCCCTATATTGAATGCTATGGCAGAATTAAAGTCCTTGGAAAACATGAATATTTCTGAATCTTCGGTTATTATATCGGCAGATGCGCCGTTGGGAAAGATTCCGGATTGGTTGCTCAAAAAGAAACCCGTGTCGGAAACCTATATGCGGGTGATGATGATTCTTTTCTTTTTGTCGATTGGTTTTGTGGCGGCATTTTCGTGCATGGATGCTGATGAATATAGTTTTCGTGCGTTGGTGGTGCCGACGGTGGTGACCATCAACTTTCTATGCGGTTTCTTTTTGAACCAGCTCATTTTTGTTCCGCGATTTTATTTTTCACGCAAAATTAAGACGTTTATTTTTGTCAATTTCATTTACACGGTCATTACGATTTTTATCCGAGATATTGCGGTGTTTTCGGTGGGAAGCAATGCGGGAACGGTGTATGAAGCGCTGGGAACGGATCACTCTTCGACGACGATACTTGGAATATTCTGTTTCTTTGCTGTGGTGACGGTGATTTTATGTACCTTCAATGTGACGATGCGTCTAGGAGGAATCCGTGCGCAGGAAGTTTACATCCGAAAGCTTCAAGAAAATTTTTTACTGCAAGCAGACTTGGCGTTTTTAAAGCAACAGTTGTCATCGCATTTTCTTTTTAACACGTTGAATAACATCACGGCTCTTGTGGATATTGACCCGAAACTCGCACAAAAATCGATGATCCGACTTTCTTCCGTGTTGCGTCAAATCTTGCACGAGACCAAGGAAAGAAGCGTTTCGCTCGAAACGGAACTCGATATTTTGCAAAAATATTGTGAACTTGAAAAACTGCGTTTTGGGCCGAATATGCAGTTCTCTTTTGATTCGGACACAGCGAATCCTCAAAAACAGGTGTCTCCGCTCCTCATGATGCCGCTCATTGAAAATGCGATTAAGTATGGGGTGCATCCGTCGCAAAAAAGTCGCATTTCCATTTTTATCTCCGAAAAGGAAGACGTTTTACATTGCCATGTGGAAAATACGATCGTGCCGAAACCTGCGACGGTGCGGGTCAAGAGTGGCATTGGACTTGCGAATCTACGTCGTCGTCTAGAGGTTTGCTATCCGAACAAGTATCGTTACGAAACCCGAACTGTAAACGGAACGTATATTGCGGATCTGGAAATTTCATTAAAGGATGCTCCGCTGACTTATGAAGAGCAAATTGCGAATACGGGAAAAGTCTTTAAAAACGTGGACGAATTCCATCAAGCGATAAAGGCCTAGACGCTTTGGTCCTTTCTCTAGCCAAGATTTTGTAAAAACGCCACAAATGGTTAGTGTATCAGGAGATTTAAATTGTCCAACTAGCGCAAACCATCGCTTATATATAGGATATACTATTGATTGGGGCGATGGTGCAAAGGATTATTACTTGTATGATAAGGCAAAAAATGATTACACGGAATGTATAAATGCAGGTAAAACTTCTTGCGGAGAGAACCCCTTTTCTACAAACTATCGTGACAAACAATCTGCTTTATCCGCTTTTTCTCAAAGTCATGAATACAAAATAAAAGGGAACTACAATATCAGCATTTCTTTTACATTGGCGCAAAAAGAAAATGGTAAAACTGTGTCAACAATAAATTCTTCATTAAACACATCGATCAATCAAAATCCTATTGATTATTGTTCTATACCCAAAGGATATGCTCTATTTGCATCCAATATTTTAATATTAAATGATAGGGTTTCGTGTTCAAAGAGAAAAGAAAGTTCTCAAAAATGCATAATTGGAGCGTCAAATTATCTATCTCTTGGCGTAAAAGGAATCGTAGACGAAGCTCATTCTAATGGCAAAACATTCTTAAGGAATAATTCTATAATCTACGATGGATTATGGGCGTTGACCGTCGAATCTCAAGAAGGGGCAACCTATTCCGTAAAAGGGAAAAATTCAAACTTTAACGAAAAAATTTCCGTCATAAAACCACTTTATAGTAACACGGATAATGTAGTTGTAGAGGCCTCTAAGACAGCAAATTTTACGCCCGGTGTCTACGGAGACATCACCATTCGACAAAAAGGGACTCTTTCTTTACAAAAAGAAGGAATCTATATTTTCAAATCTCTTCATTTTGAAACAGGAAGCTTGTTAAGCATAGCGTCTAATGGGATTGTTGAAATCTATACCGAAGAGTTCTATTTTAGCGGGAGCCAAAAAGGAGGATCTCCTGGTAAATTACTTTTAGGCGTAACCGGACAAACAGATGTTTTTGTTAACACCGATTTTTACGGTTCAATCTGGGCTCCAAATGCGGAAATCACACTAGGCCAATACAATAATAAAACATATACGGGAGCCTATTTTTCTAAAAACCTTATCATCCATCAAGATTCAAAAATCAAATACATTCCATTTTCCAAAACGGGAGATTGCAAATGAATCGCCTTGTGTCTTTTATCTTTGTCGCGTTTGTTTTTCTTGCCTGCTCCGAAACTTCCAATAATTCTTCAAACGAAGAAAACGCTCTCCTGCTGAATTCGAATTGCAAAGAATTCGAAGAAAACTCTGACTTTTGCACGGCGTTAGATAAAATAGACTTGGATAAAATCAAAAAAGGCATAGAAGAATGCTCTTCCTTAAGCCTTTCCTATTGTCAAACCGAAGTATCGGCCAAATTTGCTGACTTTGACGCCATTTCAAAAATGCTGTGGCAAGAAAGTAGTGAAAAAGACTCTGCTATCATCTATCTGCTGAGCAACGGGATGGATTCGTCCTTAAAAGCACACGATGCCGATTTAATCGCGGTCGCCATGTCCGCACAGGATACGAACATTGTGCGTTTTGCAATGGACTTAGGTTATCCGATCACAGGTCAAGCAGTGGCTTGGGCCATTTTTAATTCCTTTGACTTCCACAGTCGTTATTGGTACGAAGAACTGATTTCTCGTGTCCAAGACATCAACTCGGTTTCTTTGGATTACAGCATTTACGCATCTGATTTTTTGGACGGCAGGGAACACACATCTATGCTGGCGTCTATTTGTTCCGGCTCCGACCTTTATATCAGCGACGAAGACAAGCTGTACTTCTTTAAGGATTTGATAGACCGAGGCTATTCTGTAAACGTCGAATCAAACGGTGCGATTGTCCCCTTGCAAGCCTGCAATTATGGGACCTCCTATCAAACGGAGTTGCAAAAAGAGTTCTCCCAAATTTTGATAGAGGCTGGGGCCGACACGACGTGCTTTTGGGTAAGTTCTAGATACTAAACAAAAAACCTCGGCGGTGATGCCGAGGTTTTTGAGAATCAATCTCGTGGGCTAAGTTAAGCCTTCACCTGCTTCACGATGGCAGCAAATGCTTCCGGATCGCTCACAGCGAGGTCAGCGAGAACCTTACGGTTGATGCTGATGTTAGCCTTGCTGAGCAAGTGGATGAACTGGCTGTAGCTCAAATCAAATTCACGCACGGCTGCGTTCAAACGGGTGATCCACAAAGTGCGGAATGCACCCTTCTTGTCGCGGCGATGAGCGTATGCATATTGACCTGCATGGGCAACGGCGTCTTTAGCTAGGCGAATGTTCGACTTGCGACGGCCGTAATAACCCTTAGCAGCCTTGAGAATGTTCTTGCGGCGTGCGCGAGAAGGAACTCTAGTCTTAGAACGTGGCATTCTTACTTACTCCTTATGCTTTGACAAGCAGACGCTTGACTCTGTATTCATCGGACTTCTTGACGGTTCCGGCCTTGCGCAAATTGCGCTTACGCTTTGTCGTCATCTTGGTAAGAATGTGGCGAAGACCAGCGCGCTTGAATTTCACGTGGCCGCTGCCGGTCACGCGGAAGCGCTTCTTTGCACCACCGTGGGTTTTCATCTTAGGCATTGTTTACCTCTTCGGTTTGTTGTGTAGCCTCACCTGCTGCCTTCGGCTCGGTTGCGGGCTTTTGCGGAGCGGCTTTAGTCGCACCGCGCTTTGGACCGTAAATGTAAAGCAACGTGTTGCCTTCCATTCTCGAATCCGTTTCCAATTCGCCGACATCGGCCAAGTCTTGCTTGGCGCGTTCCATCAGTCGGCGGCCGTAGTCCATGTGCGCCATTTCGCGTCCACGGAACTGCATAATCAAACGTACTTTCATTCCACTCGTGAGGAAGTCACGCATCTGCTTGACACGATAGAGATAATCGTTTTCAGCGGTCTTCGGATGCATCTTGACTTCTTTGAGCTTGACCACGTGCTGCTTGGCTTTTGCGGCTTTAGCCTTTTTGGTCTGTTCAAACTTGTACTTGCTGTAATTGATGATACGGCATACCGGCGGTTTCGCATTCGGCGAGACTTCCACCAGATCCAGTCCGGCGTTCTTTGCCATCTGCAAAGCTTTGCGCGTATCAAGAACTTCCTGAGTGCCGTCTTCCTTAATGACACGGACCGGGGAAATGTGAATGGCTTCGTTGATACGGGTTCCGTCTGCAGGACGGTTCGGCATTTGCCTCATGCGCGGATTAGGATACAAGTATGCTACCTCATGATAGTGGTGATGTTTGCGACGAAAATTTAGCAAATCGGATAGAAATCTTCAACTTTTCGACGGGTTCCCCATTGGAAAAAAGCTCAAATTTTGTATAATTGGGAGTGCTGCGGCGGTAGCTCAATGGTAGAGCTTTAGCCTTCCAAGCTAATGGTTGCCGGTTCGATCCCGGTCCGCCGCTCTAAAAAAAGCCTCCGATGTTTTCGGGGGCTTTTTTTGTAAAAAATTAACGGTGGAGAAGGCTTGGAGCTTCAAGTTTGACAGGAGTTTCGGTCTTGACGATGTCGAACGATTCGAGGATGCCGGACTTCCAGACGAAGATGACCGCGGCAAAGAAGAGGATTACCCCGAGAAGAGTGCCGATATTCGATTTTTGGGGAACGAGTCCGCGGATGCGCGCCGTTTGCACTTTGTTCACCGTGCGTGGAATGAGGGCGTCGATTGTGACGATGTCACCGACGATCGGTTCGCGGGGGATCCGTCCAAATGCACTTTTTTCGACTGTATAGGTTTTGTGGGTGGCGTCGGAATAGATTGTGCCGGTGTGTTTTGAAGCGTTCCAGCTGTCGATGCGTCCAATGTCAAGAACCATGTTAAACCTCCATCTTGAACTCCTTTTTTAATATAAAAAAACCGCCCGAAAAGGGCGGCTTTGTATCCAAGAGCGAATTCGTATGGATTAAATCGTGTCCATGCGGGCGATATCTTGTGCGTAATCGACACCTTCGATGTCGAATCCGTTGGTCGCGAGGAAGTCGTGGCGGTAGCCTTCGATATCTCCGAGTTCAGCGATATTGTCTTCGTTGACGATCGGCATATACTTGGCGACTTCTTCTTGAACTTTCGGATCGAGTTCGAGTTCGTCGATACGAATACGGTGCTCGTCATCGGTCGGGACAGCGGCGCCTGTGTACAGGCGTTCTGCGAAAAGGCGTTCCATCTGTTCGATACAGCCTTCGTGCGTTCCGTTCTTCTTCATGATTTTGAAGAGGATGGAAATGTAGAGCGGAATCAGCGGAATGACTGCGGAAGAACGGGTGACGAGGCCCTTGTTCACGGAAATGTAGGCTTCGCCGTTCAGAGTCTTTTTGAGTTCCGCGTCGAGTTCCAGAGCGGTACGTTCGATATCCTTTTTGGCTGCGCCGATGGTGCCATCGCGGTAGATGGCGTGAGTGTAAGTTGGGCCGATGTAGGAATAGGCGACGGTTTTTACACCGTCAGCGAGAACGCCTGCTTCGGAGAACTGTTTAATCCAGCGAGCCCAGTCTTCGCCGCCCATGACTTTGACGGTCTGACGTTTTTCTTCTTCGTTTGCGACTTCCGCTGTGATGATGGAGAACTTGCCGGAAACGACGTCCATCGTGGCTCCGGAGAATGTCTTTTCGAGAGGTTTCAAAACGCTGCGGTATTTTTCGCCCGTAACTGGATCTACGCGGACAGCGCTTGCCACGCTGTAAATGACGAGGTCGAACTTGCCGAACTGTTTGGAAGCTTCGATTACCTGTTTACGCATTTCGTCGGAGAACGCGTCTCCGTTGAACGTAATGGATCCGAGTCCTTTTGCTTTTGCTGCACGGTCAAAAGCCATGTTGTTGTACCAACCCGGAGTTCCGCTTTTGTCCACGGTGCCTTCTTTTTCGAAGGATACGCCGATGGTGTTTGCTCCGCATTCAAACGCTGCGGAAATGCGGCTTGCAAGACCGTAACCGGTAGAGCAGCCGAGAACGAGAACGTTCTTCGGGGCGTTCGGAAGGGAGCCGCGTTCCTTTGCCTTCTTTTCAACGTAGGCGATCTGATGTTCTACATCCTTGGAGCATCCGATCGGGTGCGCGTTGATGCACATATTGCTACGAATCAGAGGCTTAATAATCATGATTTGTTCCTTGTACTTAAGTTAGTCTTGAAATTTTTTTATGATGACAACACCATTGTGACCGCCGAATCCGAGAGATGCGGATGCGGCACAGTCAATGTTTCCCGAAACGCCTACGTTTGGCACGTAATCGAGATCGCAGTCGTCGTCCGGATTGTCAAGGTTGATGGTTGCTGGATAATAAGAGTTTGTAATGGCGAGCGTTGAAATGATCGCTTCGATTGCTCCGGCGGCACCAACGCAGTGTCCGGTCATGCTCTTTGTACTTGAAACCTTGATTTTGTACGCATGTTCACCGAGTGCAATTTTAAGCATTTCGGTTTCGGTGGAATCGTTCAGGTGGGTTGAAGTCCCGTGAGCATTGTAATAATCGATATCGCTCGGGTCGATGCCGGCATCTTGAATGGCACGGGTCAAAGCTTTGGCACAGGTTTCTCCACCGGGGCGCGGGCTTGTGATGTGATAAGCGTCTGCAGACGCTCCGTAACCGGCGAGTTCTGCGTAGATGTGCGCACCGCGAGCCTTGGCGTGTTCGAGTTCTTCAAGAACGAGGACTCCTCCTCCTTCACCCATGACGAATCCGGAACGGTCTTTGTCAAACGGGCGGGACGCTTTCTCCGGAGAATCGTTGAACTTGTCGGTGAGCGCGTGCATGCCGGCAAAGCTCTTAATCGAAAATTCGGTAACGCCGCTTTCGGATCCGCCGGCAAGGCAAATGTCTAAACGTCCGGAACGGATCGTGTCGAATGCGAGGCCGAGAGCGTCTGTGCCCGAAGCGCAGGCCGTTGCAATGGTCCAGGCGGAACCTGTAATGCCGAGTGCAATTGATACGTTTGCGCAAGCTTCGTTCGCGATCAGCTCTGGCATGGCGAGAGGCGAAGCTCTGCGCTTGCCGCTTTCGATATATTTGGAATAAGATGCATCGATAATGTCCATACCGCTCAGACCGTTTCCGGCGACGATTCCCGTTTTTTCTCCGGCGAGATCTTCTTTGGAAAGTTTTGCGTCTGCAACAGCTTCGTTGGCCGCGGCAAGCAGAAATTGCGTGAAGCGGGCCATGCGACGTGCTTCTTTCGGATCGATGCCGTGTTCTTCCGGCTTAAAATCCTTGATTTCGGCGGCGATTTTCACCGAAGAATTGCTTGCGTCAAAAAGCGTAATCGGGGCGACTCCGCTCTTGCCTTGCTGAATGGATTGCCACATCGTGGGAACGTTCTTTCCAATTGGGGTAACGGCTCCCATACCGGTGATCACAATTCGTCTTTTATTCATAAATCTTAGTTTGCCTTTTCTGCGGCGCTCTTTTGTTGATCTTGTTTGTCTTTTTCGCGGATCGTGGCGCGGCGGATTTTTCCGCTGATCGTCTTGGGAAGTTCCGTGACAAAGTCAATGATGCGCGGACTCTTGTACGATGCGGCCACTTTCTTTGTGAAAAGCTGAATGTCTTTGGCGAGTTCCTTGGATGCTTCGAAACCCTTTTGCAAAACGATCGTTGCTTTAATCGCTTGGCCTCGGGAAGCGTCTTCGACTCCGGTGACGGCAACTTCCATCACGGCCGGATGCTTGAGTAGAACTTCTTCTACTTCGAACGGGCTGATTCGGTAACCGGAACTTTTAATCAGGTCATCGGTGCGTCCGATAAACCAGCAGTAGCCATCCTTGTCACGCCAAGCGGTGTCTCCTGTGTGGTAAACGCCACCTTCAAAAACTTTTTCAGTACGTTCCGGATCTTTGAAATAGCCTCCGAACATGCCGAACGGTTTTCCACCGTCGATCTTGATGATGATCTCGCCGACTTCTTCATCGTTGCACGGAGTTCCATCCGGGCGGACGATTTCGATGCGGTATCCCGGTGAAGGTTTTCCCATGGAACCTGGACGTGGGTCCATCCATGGGTAGTTGCCTTCTGAAAGGGTGACTTCCGTTTGACCGTAACCTTCGCGAAGACGATGGCCTGTTTTTTCGAGCCAACGGTTGTAAATGTCGATGTTCAAAGCTTCACCCGCGGTGACGCAATAAGTGAGGCTTGAAAGGTCGTACTTGGAAATGTCGTGCTGGAGCAAGTAGCGGTAAACTGTCGGCGGGGCGCAGAACGTGGTGATTTTGTAATCCGCCATCTTTTCGAGAAGCTTGCCTGGAATGAAGGTATTCATGTCGTAGGTGAACACTGCGCTGCCGGCTAGCCATTGACCGTAGATTTTTCCCCAAAGAGCCTTGGCCCAACCGGTTTCTGCCACGGTCAGGTGACGACCGCCGTCAACCACATTTTGCCAATATTTTGCAGTCACAATGTGACCGAGTGGATAAGTGAACGTGTGGGCGACCATCTTCGGATTGCTGGAAGTGCCACTGGTAAAGTAGATGACCATGATGTCATCGTTCTGAATGGCGTTTTCGCCAGTCGGGCGTTCGAACTTGGACGAGCAAATTTCATAATCGTCGTAGAAAGAAGTCCAACCTTGGCGCGGCTGGCCGACCGCGACGAGCGTTTCCACGGATGGAGACTTGGTGCGGGCTGTTTCAATTTCTTTTTGCATTGATGGATCGTCGTAGGCGACGACCATCTTGATTTCGGCAGCGGCAAAGCGGTATTCGAGATCTGTGGCAGAGAGCATGTTTGTCGCAGGAACGGCGATTGCGCCAATGCGGTGCAAAGCAAGGAGGAAGAACCAGAATTCATAGCGGCGGCGGAGCATTAACTGGACGCGGTCGCCTTTTTGGATTCCGTGCATCTTCAAGAAGTTCGCTGTGCGCTTGGATGCAAGAGAAAGGTCTTTAAAGGTAAAGATGTGCTTTTCGTCGTTGTCATCACACCAGACGAGAGCTTCTTTCTTGGGTTCTTTTTCGGCGTAGACATCGACGACGTCATAGGCGAAGTTGAAGTTCTCCGGAACGTGTATCTTGAAGTTCGCGTAAAGATCTTCATAAGAAGTGAAATCCACGCGATCAATGAAGTTTAAGAGAAGATTCATAAATAAACCTGCGGTTACCGAAGATTAGAGATCTCGGTAGAAAATTTTTTCACGCTTCGACAGCGCGTAGCGGATGAGGTTCATCACGCGGTTTTCGCCGATGGAAGTGAAGTCCACATGGTGGACGGTCAAACGGGGAGTCCCGATGGGAGCTTGGATTGTGAGGCAGGCGGAAGTCTGTGCTACACCGAGGGAAATGTCCGGAAGGCCTGCAAAACTGATGCCGAAGGAAAGGAACTTTTCGGTGTTGTCTTCTTTTTTGGGCTGTTCTGTACTGCTTTCGGCGGTTGGTTTGGGCGCCGCTTCGTCGGCATTTTCGTCGTCTTCGTTGACGGAAACGATCAGGTCGCTCTTTTTATAGATCGTTGTGCGATCTTCATAGGTTTTGAACTTTTTGAGAATCTGATCTTTGAGGTAGTTGTTGTCGTACCAGGCCGGTGGGACGTAGCCGATCGGGAGTTCTTCTTGCCCGAGTGCGTGCCAAAGGGCGATGGAACGGTCGAGAAGCGCTTGAGATTCTTCTTCATTCAGACCGGCGAATTCAGCCACATTGTTGGAGAACATGAGGGCGCTTTTTCCGAATACCGAGCGTTCCTTGCCGAGGTTTGCCGCGTGACGCGCTCCGTGCAACAGCAATTCATGGCCGTCGGCCTTCAGCTTGTCGATTGATTCGCAGAAACGTTCACGTTCGTCTTCGGGGGCTGCTCCGATAGCGGGAACAACAGCGATGGAAATAGGGGAACCTACGACCTTGGTAATCTTTTCGATTTGCACAAGGGCGCTTTCAAAGTTCTTGATGTTATAGTCATGGTAGCAGAGAATAAATCTTTTGCCTTTGAAATTTTCTGCTTCAGCTGCAGAAATGTCGGCAATGTCTTTGTTAAGTTCCATTCCTGTTCTCCTAATTTAATGGTGCGCAAAATAGAAAAAGCCGAAGAGGATCCGCGGCTAAAAAGTGAGTTCGCTCACAAAAGAGATTCCATCTTGCTTTATCCCGGTGACGACGATGCGATTTTTAGCTGACTTCGCCATGAAGAGTTCCAAGGTTTCTCCGTAGAGCGCTTCCTTGGAATAATTGATTCGAAAGTCAATAAGCGACTTGGAAGCGTATTCGTCCGGTAAAAAGTTCGTGATAAAGGCTGCGTAAAACGCATTGTCCGTGTGATTGTTCCCGTCGAGATTCGACCGCCGAATGACCTGTTCCCCGATCTTTTCCATATTTTCGGGCTCAAGGATTTTTCCGCAGGGACGGCAATCGGGTTTGGGAAGCTCTTCCGGATTCAGTTTGCGGAACGGTTCGATTGTGCTTGTGGGCAAAATTTTCCGCGTATCGAAAGAGGTAATCATCCATTTGGACGTCCCTGCGATCAGCAGGTTCTTATCGCTGTCCAGAACTTGGTAATTTCGATTGAACTGGAAGGATTCCGCTTTTGTTTCGACGGTTACGAATTCGATTTTTTCATCGATATTTGGCATGCGATGAAATCGGAACGAATTCCTGGCAACCACTCGTGCAATGTTATGCGCGGCCAAAAAGCCCATCGAAGTTCCGCGCAAACGGATATCTTCGGTGGAAATGTCGGTGATAATACGCAAAAAATCGAACAGTGTCATTTTTCCATCTGGACCGCATTGCGTAAAAGGCACACGCGCTTCGACATGGAATGTAAAGCCGTCGTCGTCATACCAACGTTTATAATTTTCAATCAATCCCATAAGCTTGAAAATAAAAAAATGGACGGAATTTGGGCAATTTTTAAAAGCCGATTCCCAAATGGAACAGGTGATTTCCGTCGAGAACAGGGCTTGAGGCGTAGGCGTAATCGAACTGGAATCGCCCAAAGACAATGCCTAAACCGGCAGAAATGCCGCTTTCCGTTTCCCCGCGGTAGGCGTAGCCAACACGGAATGCTAAAGATTTTTTATAGAGAAGCTCTCCGCCGAATCTCCATTCTGGATTGTAATCGGCCCGGCGGTAGGCGTCGGCGTGGATTGCTAAATCAAAAATGTCGAGAATCGGGTGGGTTCCCGTAATGCCTGCTTGCAGAGCCATTGGAGCGGATTCTTCTTCACTTTCGTATTCCGAAACCCAACCGAAGTTCGTTATGGTTGCGCCGAATGTGATGTAACGGTTCAATTTAAAACTGGCACCGCCATCGGCAAGAACGGCGATAGCCGTTGAATTGTCAATTGTTTGCGAAGCGAATCTTGCGGAAAGAGCCCAGTTGAAAATGGAAGGATTGCTGCCGATGCCGAGCTGAACCGCCCAAGCCATGGCTCCGTAGTCTTCCAATTTAAAACCGTCTTCGTCACGACCTTCGATATCACCGTAGCCCAAATATTCAATCGCCGCGCTTGCATTCACATACCGGAACGGAATGCCAAAGTATACCGATGTCAGTTTGGCATCGACGTTGCTCGAAAAAAGAGTGTGTTCGATGCCCGCTTGCGCTTTGTCCGAAGATGCTGTCGCAAGGGGATTGCGGGAAACTTCGGAATAGCTTTGAGGCGTTGCAACGCCTGCGCCGGCGAGAGCTGCAGAACGTGGCGATGTCGGCATGGAAAGGAACTTCATTGTCGTGCCGCCTTCGTCAACATTCCAGTAACGTCCACCGGCAAAAGTTGCGGTGGCACTGCATAGGACTGCGGAGAGGACGACTGTTTTGAAGTTCATAGGACTAAACATATAAAATTAGGTCTAGACCTTCCAACTCTGCATGATTGCAAGGACGTTCCCTTTGAGTTCTTCGGCACGGGCTGCACTGTCGCATTCGATGTAGCAGCGAAGTTCCGGAGCGTTTCCGCTCGGGCGCAGGTGAACGATGTCGCCTTGGTCAAAGGTCATGCGGTAGCCGTCGGTAGAATCTTCGGCGACAAGCTTTCCGACGAGTTTTCCAAAGTATTTTTCGCCAAGTTTCTTTTGCTGAATTTCAGCTACTTTTGCCAGGCTCTTTTCGGTCGGGAATTCCTTGATGCGGTCGCTTGCTGTAAAGCGCTTTGGCAAGCTTTTGAACAAATCTTCGACTCCGGTGAGTTCCTTGCGAGCGCGTACGAGAATGGCGAGTTGCGGGAGAAGTGCATCTCGGGTCGGAAGCGCTTTCAAAACTTTGCCGTCTAAGGTGATGTCCGTTTCGAGTAAGAAGCCTCCGTTTGCTTCGTATCCGGCGACGGTTTTCCCGTCTGCATCCAGCTCTTGCATGCCGGCGATGACGTAAGGGCTTCCAATTCGGGTGCGGAGCGTTTTGTCGAAGAGACCGCATTTTTCGAGTGCCGTGTTGCAGCTGACCGGTGTTGCAATGCGATCGATGCCGAGGGATGCGGCGGCAAGAATGCCCAGCACATCTCCGCGGACCCATTTTCCGGTGGCGTCTGCAAAAAGCGGACGGTCGCTGTCTCCGTCGGTGCTAACGATTGCATCAAGGCCTTCCTTGGCCCATTGGATGCCGAGTTCAATGTCTTCCGGACGGACCGCTTCGGTATCGACCGGGATGAAGGTTTCAGAACGTCCGAGAGGCTTTACGTAAGCACCGAGCTTTGTCAAAATATCGGAAATAATGTCACGACCGACAGCGGAATGCTGGTACATGCCGATGGTGAAACCTGTAAGAGCCTTGTCGCCAAAAAATTCGATATAACGATTTGTATAATGTTCCCGAGCTGCCACGTCTTCGGCGGGGAGTTCTGCTGGGGATTTGAGCATGCCCTTGTCGTCGAACTTAGAGTCGTCAACGTCAAATGTTTCTGCACGGATTCCCGCTTCGTCTTTTTTGGAAATTTCTCCCTTCGGATGGTTGAATTTGATTCCGTTGCGATCGGCAGGGATGTGGCTGCCGGTGACCATGATTGTCGGGAGAGCTTTTTCGATTCCGTAAAGGGCAATCGCTGGACTCGGAATGCGTCCGCTGTAAATGACCTTCCAACCCATGTCTAGGGCTGCCGTAGCGAGTGCTTGAAGAATGCGACCGGTGCTGGGACGTAAATCGCCGGCGATGGCGACTTTTTTTTCGGATGGATAATTCTTTTCACAATAGGCGAGAAAAGCGTGTGTGTAACTGTAGCACACAAGGTCCGTCATTTTGGAAACGAGACCACGGGCGCCACTCGTGCCAAAGCCAACGCCGCTGGAATTCATCATATCGTGTACGGAAATCTTCATAGTGGGAAATATATTAAATGAAAAGAAAAGCTGCTCAGGAAGGCTCCCGGGCAGCTGTATTTTTCAGGTTTCCCTTTTTACATGAAAAAACGGAGGATTTGTTGAGCCTCG
>FLNW01003725.1_pt1 | contig 14643 bp, 16 predicted proteins | sample 1140371 | NCBI WGS metagenome assembly FLNW01 (sample SAMEA3878170, study PRJEB12797) | bioreactor metagenome | biome: Moose rumen | place: Sweden | collected 2011-10
AACAGCCGCTCTCGATTCCATCGACCATAGCGCCACCCGGAAGCAAGCAGACCGCGTTGCACAAAAAGGGAAAAAGCTTGCCGCTACAGCAGACCGTGATTTGCAAGGCCTAAAAGACAACGTAGAAAATTTGCTTTCCAATATTTCGGCTTCCGCGACCAAACTCGAGAACACCCTTGAAAAAACAAAGTCCGATTTGAATTCGGTAAAAGATGGCGGCAAACAATTGATTTCTCAACTCGAAGCTTTAAAAAGCTCTGCCGACAACACGCAAAATCTTTTGAAAAGCGCACTTTCGAAAATCGATCAAAACGACAATTCGTTCGCGCTCATTTTGCAAAAGAATGGCGAAGTTTCCGTACACCTCGAACGCATCAGCTCCGATGCCGAAGCGTTGATTTCCGATATTAAAAAGAACGGAATCAAGCTGAATATCGACATATTCTAATTTTCATCAATTCATAAAGATTAATCTACTATGGTTTGGGTAAGATTCGCATTGATAGTCGCAACGATCGCGTTCCTTGAAGCGTGCTGCGATAATCTTCAAAAAATTCCCGAAGCGGAATCGAGTTCTTCTGCAACCGATTCTGCTCTTCACAAAATTCCCTTGATCTTTACAGAAGTCAATCCCAAGAATACGACTTTTGAAGACGAAGACGGAGACCATTCCGACTGGATTGAAGTTTATAACCCCGCAGACACTGCCGTGGATCTTTCGGGATATTCCCTTTCAAATTCGGCGAATAAACCGCACAAGTGGACATTCGGAAACGTAGTCGTTTCGCCAAAAAGTTTTTTGATTGTCTACTTTTCCAAAAAAGATCGTCCGAATTTTGAACCGCCCTCCGATTCTACCGATATGCTTGGCTTCGATTCCTGGAGTTGGAGCGATTCCCAAAGCCATCCAATCGCCGGTGCAAGTACCGCTAAACCTTGGCTTTATCCTCAGTTCATCGGGACGGAAAACGAAAAGAGAGCGTTGTCCGCTCAAATGCAACTTGTTGACAACGCCGAACTCGGTTGGAGCAGCGCTTGTGTCTTTGTGGGAGTCCAGTCAACAGCCACTTCGGATACACACGACTTGGGAAGCGCGAATCAGCTGCTCATCACCGGTTACATTACAAAAGGTGAACCTTTGGAACTTCGCTTGGCCCAGCCGGATTACGACGACTGGCTCGGTTGGAGCACAGTTCTCACCGGTACCGGAGATCCTTCGACGACTTACACAGTGACTCTTCCGACAGACACAAAATTTCCGGATTTAAAAAACATTTACGGGACTCGCTTTTCGGCGGTCAGCAACCACTTTAACCCGGTGCAATTTTTCTTTACTTCATATATCGCGCGCAATCAGGGGCATTTTCCTCACACGAATTTTAAACTTCCCCAAGACGGCGGAAGCATTTTCCTATTTGATTCCTCGGGAACCTTGTGCGATTCTATCCGTTATCCGAGCGTTCCCCAAGGAAAGTCCTATTCGCTTACCGCAACCGGGTGGGGCTTTGCAAGTCCAACGCCACTTGGCATCGCAAGTGAAGCTTACCCGGTTCAAGCTTCAAACGTTTTCAACCTTCCGGAATCCGGATTTTACTCGGAACCCTTCTCCATTTTCCTTTCTAGCGATTCCGCAAGCGTTGTCCGTTGCGAATTAGGAGGAAAGCTTCCCACCCAAACCAGTCCCATTTTCACGGAATACACCATTTTAAAAAACACAGTGCTCCGCTGCGCCACGTTCTGCGAAGGCGCTTTACCGAGCGATGTCATCACACGGACATATATTTTTGAAACCGCACCGACACTCGCAACCGCCTTCATCACTGCGGATTCGAATTCGCTCTTTGATCCGGACACAGGAATTTACATGGAAGGCCCGAATGCAAAAGCAGAAGAGCCACACTATGGCGCAAATTACTGGCTAGACAAAACCATTCCCGCCGAAATCACCTTCTTTGAACCTAGGGCTTCCAAAAGCGCCTTCAGTAAAACGGTCGGCTTTGAAATTTTTGGAAATTACAGCCGCGCCAATGCAAAAAAAGCCTTTGCACTCAAATTTCGCAAGCGTTACGGGGATTCCAAACTCGAATACAAAATCTTTCCGGAATTTCCACACTTAAAAGAGTTTAAAGATATTGTATTCCGTGCAAACGGGGGCAATTTTTATCAGGATTATATTCGCGATCGGCTGGGATCAAGCATCACAAAAGGCCTAGGCGTCGATTACCAAAAAGCGCGTCCTTCGATCGTTTTCATCAATGGTGAATACTTTGGCATTTACAACATCCGCGAACGCTTAAACGAAAATTACTTCACAACGAACTACGGCTACGATGCAAATTCCATCGACCTGCTCAAAGCCGACAATTCCATCTCTGCGGGCAGCAAGGCCGATTACCTAGATCTCGAAAAATTCATTGAAACAAACGACATCACCGATAGTGCCGTTTACGCGTATGTTTCAACCCTCATGGATGTAGACAATTACACCAATTATATTCAAACCGAAATGTTCATTGCAAACCGAGACTGGCCCGGTAACAACCTCAAAAAATGGAAAAGCCATTCCCCGGAAACCCCGTGGAAATGGATCCTCTATGATCTAGACTGGGGATTTGATAATGGACACGCAGAACCTCAATACGCATCCATGGACATGTTCTCTTACACGTTGGATTCTACCGCATCTAGCTATCCGAACGGCGTAGAATTTACCGTCCCCATTCGGAATCTACTTAAAAACAGCACCTTCCGCAACCGATTCATCAACCGTTTTGTCGCTCTCACCCGCAGCAAATTCAGCGCTGATTCCGTCCTTGCAAAAATTCAATCCTTGATGCAAGAAATCCAGGCAGAAATTCCCCGTGATCAAGATCGTTGGAACTTGAATTCTTCCCATATGGATAACCAACTTTCCGTTATCCAGGCGTTTGCAAAAAAACGCCCGGCCGAAGTCATTTCCGAAATGGAAAATTACTTCGGCATTCAATCCAGTGAAACGGTAACCCTTTCTGCAAACGGGTGCGGCGCCATCGCTGTTGACGGAATCATTCTCCGCCAAGCGACATCTCTGAACCTTTACCCCGGAATTCCGGTAACGCTCACGGCAGAAGTCAATGCGGGTTGCACATTTACCGGTTGGAGCGATGGGGAAACTTCCAAAGTCCGCACAATCCTCCCTGCAAATGGAAACGCTTACACAGCCAACTTCCGCTAAGCAGAACATTTGCTCGAATAAACTTTTCTAAAATTGCGTTCAAATGAATAAAGCGACTTTGATCATTGCGGCGAGCATGCTCGCCAGCCGTGTACTCGGCATTCTCCGCGAAATGCTCCTTGCCCGTGCGGCAGGAGTCACCGCCGAAAAAAATGCTTTGGATTTGGCATTCCTTATCCCGGATATTTTAAATCACATCGTGAGCACGGGATTTCTTTCGATCGTCTTCATTCCGATCTTTTTTGGATACAAGGCAAAAAATGACGAAGAAGGTTCCTGGAAATTCTTCAGCAATGTGCTGAACACGCTCGGAATCGTTTTTCTCGCTTTGATCATTCCATCCTTCATCTGGATGAAAGAACTGATCCTTCTCTTTACATCGGCAGCCGATTTGCCGACCGAAATTCTGGATCGCGCAACGTACTTCGGCAGGATCATTTTACCGGGACAGCTCTTTATTTTTGCAGGGAGCTTCTTGGTTGCCGTTCAACATACCCGCAAACAGTTTACAATTCCTTCGCTGACAGGCGTCATTTACAACTTGACAATTATCGTCGGCGGAATCATCGGAGCCAATCACGGTCTTGAAGGCTTTGCCTGGGGCGTTCCTATCGGCGCATTCATTGGATTCTTTGTTCTGCAGTCGATCGGAGCTTACCGCGGCGGCGTTCATTACCACTTCATTTTGGATCCCAAGCATCCCGATATCATTCGGTATGTAAAAATGATGATTCCCATGTCCTTTGGCGTCGGAAGCATGTTCGCCTTTGAATTCATTATTCGAAGTTTTGGCGGTATTTTCGGATCGAGTGGAATTTCCAGTTTGAACTACGCATACCGCGTCATGTACACGCTCGTCGCCGTTTTCGGATTTTCTGTCGGCGTTTCCAGCTACCCGGACATGGCGCGCCTTGTGAAAGAAAACAAGCTTTCCGAATTGAACAATAAAATTTGGTCGAGCCTTTCGCGCATGTTCTGCATCCTCGTCCCGGCGGTCATTACCATTTGGGCGCTTTCGTTCCCAGCCGTGAGAATTCTTTTTGAGCGTGGCGCTTTCGTCCGCGAAACGACGGAATATGTGGCAAAGCTTTTGCACTGGTACTTGCCGGCAAGCCTTGGACTTTGCCTGCAAGCGGTCCTTGTTCGCTCCTTCTACGCCAAAGAAAAGATGTGGACTCCGACCCTGATCAACACGGGCATCTTCCTTTTAACGATTCCTTCGTACCTCTTCTTCGCAGAAGATTTCGGAATTTACGTGATACCGATCGTCGGCGCAGCCGGGGCCATTCTCCAAGTCGTAGCGATGGTATTCCTTTGGGCAAAGCAAACCGGTACGGAAGGCATGGAACACGCTCTTTGGAACATGGGCCGCGCACTGGCAAGTTTTGCTGCCATGATCGTCGTCGCAATCGCTATCGAAAATATTTCGTACGATTTTGTTCGAAACACTTCCTTATTTACACTGATCGTCTATTCGATAATTATTGGAATATTCCTATTTCCAACATGCCTCGCTTTGCAAAAAGCGATAGGATCTGACGACGCCGCAGACATTTTAAATGAGCTTCTCGGAAAAATACTCCGTAAGTTGCATTTATCAAAAAAATAATTATAGATTAGTATCTTGAACCCCTTCCGGGTTAAGGAGACAATCTATGGAATTAAAAGGCTCTAAAACAGAAAAGAACCTGTGGACTGCGTTCGCCGGGGAATCCCAGGCGCGCAACAAATACACCTATTTTGCATCGAAGGCTCGCAAAGATGGCTATGTCCAGATTGCCAATATCTTTGAAGAAACTGCCGGCAACGAAAAGGAACATGCCAAGATTTGGTTCAAGTATTTAATGGGCGGCGAAATCCCCGACACCATTGCAAACTTGAAGGCTGCTGCCGACGGTGAAAATTACGAATGGACCGACATGTACGACCAGATGGCGAAAGAAGCCCGTGAAGAAGGCTTCAATGAAATCGCCAAAAAGTTCGAAATGGTCGGCAAAATCGAAAAGGAACACGAAGAACGTTACCGCAAACTGTTGAAGAACGTGGAAGAAGGCCTTGTTTTCTCTCGCGATGGCGATGCCATTTGGCAATGCTCGAATTGCGGCCATATAATCATCGGTAAAAAGGCTCCAGCGATCTGCCCGGTCTGCAACCATCCGCAGAGCTACTTCGAAATCAAAAAAGAAAACTATTAGTTTTTTTGATCAACAAAAATCCCCGCGCGAATGCGTGGGGGTTTTTGTTTGAATCCGTTAAAAATTATTTATTCTTCAACAAGTCGCGGATTTCGCTCAAGAGAACTTCTTCCTTGGACGGAGCCGGAGGTGCTGGCGGTTCAGCCGGCTTTTCCGCTTCCTGCTTACGCATATTCTGCATAAAGCCGAGGAACTTCTTCATGACAATGAACACGACCAACGCAACAATGATAAAATCCAGCACGCCACCGATAAAGTTGCCGTACGGAATTTCCACGCCGGAAGCCGTTGTGTAAGAAAGAGTCTTCAATCCTTCAGCGGCATCCTTCGTTCCCGAAGCCGCAGCGATGATTGCCGTTACACACGGCATTACAATGTCGTTCACGAAAGATGTAACGATTTTACCGAAAGCGCCACCGATAATGACACCGATTGCCATATCGACAATGTTGCCCTTAAACGCAAACGCCTTGAATTCAGCGAGAAGACCCGTTGCCTTATTTTTAATGCCCATATCTGGACTCCTTTTTAATTATTTGCAAATAAGATATAATAATTATTCCAACTTGGCACGATTACTATTTTTGCGCCATGCTTTGGGTCACATTAGCACTTGGATCTGCCTTATTCCTAGGATTTTACGATATCGCTAAAAAGAAAGCGCTTACCGGTAATGCAGTTTTGCCCGTTCTTTTCTTTGTAAGCATTACCTGTACAGCGCTGCTTCTGCCGCTGTTCTTCCTTGGCAAAATTCCGTCGCTTTCGCTTTCCGAGCATGGAATGCTCCTGATCAAAGCGGCAATCGTAACTTCAAGCTGGATCTTCACATTCAATGCCGTTTCCCGCTTGCCACTAAGCCTTAGCGCGCCAATCCGCGCAAGCGCTCCTCTTTTTACCATTTCCATGGCGGTAACCCTCATGGGAGAGCGCCCTAGCAAAGTGGAATGGATCGGTATCGGTTTTTCACTGGCCAGCTACCTCATTATGAGCTTCGCTTCACGAAAGGAGACGGGCCACTTCTTTACGAACATCTGGATTATTTCGATGTTCTTTGGAACGTTCCTCGGGTCGTGCAGCGGTGTATATGACAAGTTCCTGTTGCAACGGCAAAGCATAGATCCCCTTGCAATCCAGTTCTACTTCAATATTTACATGGCATGTTTGCAGGGAAGCGGTATTTTGATTTTGCGTTTTTTGCAGCGCAACAATCCCAATCGAAAACGATTTGAATTCCGCTGGATCATTTTGGCAGTGGGAGTCTTACTCGTGATCGCGGACCGTTTTTACTTCCTCGCGGTCCACGAACCGGACGCTTTGATTTCCGTCGTCACGGTCATTCGCCGTTCGAACGTGTTGATCAGTTTTGCCGGCGGGCTGATTTTCTTTAAAGAAAGGCGGTCAAAGCTCAAGTTCCTTGCAATGGCAGGAATCCTTACAGGCCTTTTCTTTTTTGGTCTAAAATAAGGCGATTCAAAAAACTCTGGGCATCTTCGCAAACGACAACGCCTTTATCGAACAGGCGTCTAAGCCGTTCTACCGAAGAATCCCCTTTCGGTTCGAACACAACCACATTCCGAATGCGATTGCGGTGCTTCAGCAAAAACGGAAAACTGTTTCCATCGGTCTGCGGAAATCCGTAACCGATCACGTAAATTTCATCCGCATTCGAAAGGTAATAGTCCGCCTTGGCCCAGATTACATTAAAAAGGCTCCCCCGTAAAAAGGAATCCTTTGCATGCGCCATCGGAATAAAAATCGGATTATCCTTTTCGTACATCGGAAAACTGCGGTCAAGAGGTTCTACCCGACAAACGTTTTTTAAGTCAAGATCTTCACCGGCGCCTTTGACCGAATACCAGTTGAGCGACCCGTGCAATTTCAAAAGGTCAATCGTCTGCGGACGGGGGCCGCATCCTGCGGATCGGTCGGCGTACTCGATGTTCACCCCGTAATCGACCGCGGTCGAAGCAAAAAGCTCCGGATCCTGCTGCACCTGATCTTCGATCAGCGTATCGTAATTGAAAGACAAAATCAAATTGTCACGCTTGGAATTGGCACGATCATTCGCGACAGCGTTCAAAAAATTCGAAAGGTTCCTTGAAGCCGTTTCCGAAAGCGGAACCGAGCGGTGCATTGCACGCGTGATAAACCGGAGCAATTCAAAACGGAGCGTCGCATTGTGCAAACGTTCTTCTTCGCTCGAAAATATTTGCGTCGAAAGAATATTGGTAGCGACCGCTTCAATCCTTAAATATTCCGATTCTCCACGGCATAGTTCGCGCAGCCAATAGCAATAATTCCGGAGCGTTAAACACTCCGGATAAATCCCGTCGGGAATGCGACCGTTCAAATCCTTGAGCGTCGGCATCTCGGGGCAAAAGGACTTGCTAAAGCCCGATCCAACGAGAAACACACGACGATAATGATCTGACGAAATCAGGAATTGCCTCGCTGAGATAAGCGCTGCTGCTGGGCGTAAATGCGCGCCATTTCCATGCGGTTTTCTTCGCGTTCACGTTTTTTCGTTTCGGATTTGCAGCTCACGCACTTGGTCGCCGTCGGCACCGCTTCGAGGCGAGCCTTCGGGATCAACTTTTTGCAGACCTTGCAAATGCCAAACGTACCGTCTTCAATACGCTGAAGGGCTTCTTCCAAGTACACGAGGTACTTGCCATCGCGAGCAGCCAGATCAAAATTCGTTTCGAGGGAATTGTAATCGGAAGCAACGTCTGCCATATGAGTTGCATAACCGGCGGTTTCACCACCCTGATCACGCTGACCCTGGAACGTTTCGTTGTTCGCTACGTCGCTTTGCGATGCAACAAGTTGACGGCGGCGTTCCTGCAAAAGGGCCTTGAAGTAATCTAAATCCTTCTGACTCATTTTTTCTTGCTGTTTTTCTGCCATCTTCACCATTCCTCTCTTGGACTACTCCCTGGATTGAGAGTACCATTGCCCGCATAAACTATTCTTTTTTTAATAAAAAAGACAACCTTTTGTAAAAAAGATTGCCCCGAAATGGCTAAAAATTGAAATCGGCACCCCAAAGGAGTTCAATCGTCGCATTCGGAGTGATTTCAATCAATTCTCGGTGATGGTTCAGCACGTCGGGCGCGGAACTCATCGGTTCAAGCGCAATGCTTTCGCGGTCAGGCGGGGTGTAAATTTGAATACCGCGCCACAGATTCTTGCCCGTCTTTTGCCAAACGTCAATCTGATTTCCGGTTTCCGGATCCTTCAAAATAACCGAAGCCCGGTCCGATTTTTCGGCATCAAAGGCGAAGTAATCGTTGATGAAAGTTTCCGCGATCGGAGTGTTTCCTGTGAAACGCTTTTCCGCTTCGAGTTCCCCCGTCGGAATATCCGCGGAATCGAGCAGCGCCTTGTGAGAAGCCGGCATCGAAAGAGTCAAAGCATTCACCTTTTTGCCAAGCATAAAGTACGGATGGAATCCCTGTGCGTAAGGAAGCGTTTCGTGATACGTATTCTTCACAATGGATTTGACTGTAAAAGAATTTCCGCTGAATGTGTAAACATTTGTTACTTTGTACGTAAACGGATAAGCGTTCGCATCGCCATAAAAATCCCGCGAAAGAGTCAACACGGCTTCTTTTTCATTGGATGCAAAAGATTCAAGCTTCCACGGGAGAACATGCAAAAATCCATGGAGCGCATGCGGAGCCCAGCTTACGTTGTTCACCAGATTGTAATCCTTTCCCTTCCAAGACCACTTGGCGTTTGCCGTACGGCCAGGCCACGGAGAAAGACATACGCCAGCGTTTGTATCCGCCTGAATTTTTCGGAATGTTTCCGCATCCCGGTAGCCGTAGAGCAAATCCATTTTTTTGCCGTTTGTGAGAACACGCCAAGCGTTTAAGCCAGCGCCCCAGCCGGCAAGGATTTCCAGTTCGCAGTCATCCGCATGGATTACGTAACGTTCTACGGTTCCGAGCGGTTTCGATTCCAAGGAAAAGTTCATTTCAAATTCTCCAATTATTGCTTTTGGCAAAAGAATTCATTTCTGGATAAAAGTAAAAACATTTTCAATCGTCAAAACACAACTCCTCTTTACGCATTGGTAAAGAGACAAAACAATAGCCGTCATGGCAACCCATTCATGTTGAAACAGAAAAATTATACTCTGGAACCCCATCAATCTCTAATTTATTTAGTTTATCATTGCTTTTAATCTGAAAAAAAATCTTTATTTTCTGTGATTACATTGTCTAGAATAGATTTCAGGCTGAATTAAAAAGTTTTAGCGGACACTAATACTAAAAATAAAACGTCTAAATCGCGTATATTCTAGAGCCTGGAGTTTTTGATGTAATTTGGCAGCGCGGAACTTTTTATATTAAAAGGCAAATGAGTACACGTTATAAAATTAAAGATGTCCGTTGCGAACAACCCAGCGACGGATTCGACATGCTCCTATTGGTGGGCGAAGTGACCTATGAAACCGATAACGGCGAAACCTTTGTGCTTTCCCTTTCAGAATGCGACGGCATGCCCACGATCTATAAAACGAGCAAGAGCATTTTTGGAAATCTGATTACACAGGATTATTCCGAAGAAGTCGATAGCTATATCGTTTACACAAGTCGAAATTACGAAAAATTTTTGAAGGACAGCGCAAACCCTTTATTCCGTGCCACGCACTATCTGATTTACATTGTGCAAGCGGACTGGGCGGAATCCAAAAAATTCATTGAGGAAACCAAAGGAAAATTCGTCGATTCTTTGACGATTCCAGAAATTCGCGTCAAAATGTAAAAGGCCGAGCATCGACTCGACCTCACATTCTGCATTTTCAATTAAGCCTCTGGCTTTTCCTTTTTTTCGTCAGCGGTATCTTCTTCGATTTCCTGTTCCGCTTCCACGTTGCGCATCATGGCAATGCGGGCAATCACGGCCACAGCTGCTGCAAAAACAGTTACAATGGCACCGACGACAATTCCCTTCTTCATGAAAAACTCCTTATTTTTGATTCTAAAATAATATCAAAATATGGAATCCGTGCATTTTTTTACACTTTTGCAAGAATTGACTAAAAAGAAAGTCTGCGGCATACACTGATGCAGCAGACTTTAATCATTGCTCCAGTTTTCCTGGATTAAAACTCTCCCTGATTCCAATATAGGCTGATTTTTAGAATCCGGATTAAAAATTCCCAAAATCGAGTGTCCAATTTAGAACATTCAAATCAGGAATTTGGTATTTTTATTAAAAAAAGGAATTCCTATGAGAAAAGATTTTGGTAAAAAAGCAATCATCACACCGCTTCCCGTTCTGATCATCGCCACTTACAACGAAGATGGCTCTGCAAACGCCATGAATGCAGCTTGGGGCGGCCAACGAGAAGACGATCAGATTACGATTTGCCTTGGAACAAGTCACAAGACCGTGGAAAACCTGAAAAAACGCAAGGCTTTTACCGTGAGCTTCGGCACGCGCAAAACCGAAATCGTCTCCGACTTTTTCGGAATCGTCAGCGGAAAAAAATTGCCGAACAAAGTGGAAAAATCCGGACTGCACATTATGAAAAGTGCAAACGTAGACGCCCCGATGTTCGAAGAATATCCGCTTACTCTCGAATGCACGATTCTCGAAATGAGCCCGGACTGTGACGGCAGCACTTATATCGTCGGACAAGTCGTCAACGTGAGCGCCGACGAAAGTGTACTCGGGGAAGACGGAAAGGTGGATTTAGGCAAAGTGCAACCGATCTCTTACGATTCCGTCGCCAAGGCTTACCGCGTCCTCGGTCAAAAGGTCGGCAAGGCATTCAGCGACGGAAAGCAGCTGCTTTAATTAGCAACTAAAATACAAAAATTACCTTCCCGACTTTTGACGAAACCATTCCCGTCATAGACCCCTGCAAAGGCTCCGGATGCAGTGATTCCATTGTGGATGAGCGAGACGGAAAAGTTTACCGAACTGTTAAAATTGGAGACCAATGGTGGATGCAGGATAACCTACGGCTTCAAGATACTACAGCGTAGCCATGGATAGCGCAGGAATTTATTCAACAGACGGCAAAGGCTGTGGCAGTGGAAAGTTCTGCTCTGCATCCGGCAAAGTTCGAGGCATTTGTCCACAGGGTTGGCATTTACCGACCACAAAAGATTTTTGGACTTTAATGGCCCATGCGAGCGATAAACCCCTAAAATGACTTCTTGCTATTGGGCTTCCACGGAAAAATCTGAAGAAACCGCTTCCCAAATGTGCGTTTCCGCAGATGATGGATCCTTGTTTGCAAATTTTGTCAGCACGTCAGGAGGCGTCAAAAAGAACTGGGATAAACACACGATCCGCTGCATCAAGGACTAGTTTAAGAAAAATACATCCATAAAAAACGGCTCCCATGGGGGAGTCGTTTTTGTTTAGGATTTAGGATGAAACATTATTTGATTGTCAATTTGTGCTGAACGGCGCTCTGCTTTCTAGTAAACTTGAAAGTGAGAATGCCGTTTTCGAGGAATGCTTCTGCCGATTCCGGGTTGATTTCGTCAGCGAGCTTAAAAGAACGTTCATAATGCATTTCTGCCGATGCGCTCTTACGGGTCGCCTTGATGCTCAACGAATCGCCTTCCACATGCACATCGATATCGCTCTTTTTTACACCGGGCAATTCGACTTCGAGCGTGTAAATACCGCCTTTTTCCGCAACGGTTGCACGCGGAGTGCAAGAGGAGCAAGCTTTGACATCGCCATTCAACGTGTCAAACAGATCGCTAAATCCAAAAACCGGAAGTAATTCATTTGTATACATAGTGTATCTCCTTTTTTTGAATTTTACCGAAACGAAAATTCCGAAAAGCTAAAGATGAAAATTTATTTAATAACGATCTTATGCGGTGCAGCCGAAGCCTTCTTCACAAGCTTGATCGAAAGCAGACCGTTTTCAAAAGTCACATCGACAGCTTCCGTATCGAGATCCTGAGAAAGCTTGAACGAACGTTCGAACTTCATATCCGCAGTAGCAGACTTACGAGAAGCCTTGATGGTGAGCGTGAAGTTTTCGAGATTCAAATCAATATCTTCTTTTTTGACGCCCGGAAGATCGACTTCAAGTGTGTACTGTCCATTATTTTCTGCGACAGCGGCACGCGGCACGCAGGAGCCACAAGCCTTGCCTTCATTATCAAACGCATCAAAGAACTTGTCGAGTCCAAAGAAGTGAGTCGGAATCATTTGAGTGTTGTACATGGTGTTATCTCCTTTTTGTTTTTCTTTTTTCACTCATGCTTATTGCAAAAGCTGTGCCAAAGTTCCGAATTCAAAATTTTTTTTTATTTGGGCAAAACAGAAGTGGGGAAGCATTTCAAATCCGAACAAGAGTTTTAAAACGAAATTTTACACTGATTTATTTTGAAGCAATCCTGATCGCTGCGACCCTCCGAGTCTCGCGATGACAATCCCAAGCATATCATTATGAGGACTAAAGCAATCCATTGAAACGAAAAATTTCTAATTATGAATAAAGCTTTCTTATGACGATCCGTGCAAAAATTCTTCAAACTGTTCTGTATGCAGCCTTAAAAGTTTCGGGCTGGAAAAAGAAGGTGCTTTGGGAAAACTTGGAGTATGTCTCTCCAGGAATGTCAGAACTCCAAAAAAAAAGTTTTCGTAAAAGGCTTCTAAAAAACATTTCCCGCGATGCTGCAGATTTCATCACCAAAAGTCGTATCTATTCCTCAAAGGATTCGCGATTTGAAATAGATCCGGCAAGTCTTCCTGTCTTCAAAAAAATGCAAAAGGGCGGGCTGATGTTAACAGCGCACTTTGGAAATTATGAAATCATCGGTCCGTGGCTTGTTCGAATGGGCATTCCGCTTGTAGCAAGTTATGCACATTTAAAGCCTAAAATACTCGATAATTGGGTCTATTCACATATACGGTCTGTGGATAGATATAATTATTCACTTTTTATAAACAATCCTAGAGATATTATCAAAGTTCTGGATGTGAATAAATTGTTCTGTCTTATTGCAGACCAGGACTATAGAGAATCTCATTTTATTTCTGGAAAATTACTGGGAAAACCAGTTCACTGCAATCCAATTCCTCAATTTATCCTCAAGCATCGACCAAATACGCCTATATATATATGTTGGCTGAATTCACAAAACAATAAAAGAATTCTCTTCGCACAAGAAATCATAACTACAAATTGTGAAAAAATTTTTGATAGATACCATATCTGGCTTGAAAATCAAATAAAAAAATCACCCGAAGAATGGTATGGATGGATTCATAGGCGTTATTTATCCACTATGAAATCCACAAACCAATCGATTTATTCAATTGTTCGATAAATTCGGTTAAATGCTTGAAAATCAAAAAATTACATTCATTTTTGAAAAATTATTTTATCCGAATTTTTATTTAATCCACAAAGAATCCCAAAAAGAAAAGGATTCTATTTCGATTTTAATGTTTCACGTGAAACAGTGGTGAATAAAATAAACACATTTAAATTCAACTGAATAAAATATTGGGATTAAATGTTAAAAAATGCAGAAAGCGGAAGCCACCAAAAAAAGTTATCAACAATGGAAGGAACATCCTCCACACGATGAACTTCCGCTTCTGCACAACAGTCAAAATTTTGGAAGCGCGCCAAATATAACAAAGACTTTTGGGGAATGACTAAAAAACTATATTATATATAGAGTACGATTTAATAAAATATTCATCCAATTAGCGTGAAAGTATCGTCAGATTTTGTTTCCATTTGCGCCATAAAATTCATCACAAAGAATTTTGAATTCTTTGATTGGATAATCCGATAAACAGAATTCTAGTCGATTATTTTTTCGATGATTTTGGAATAAGTAATAAAAAATCTTTATCTCGAATCTGTAAATTCTATCAAAAATACTTTGATGCAAAAATAGGGAATCTTTACACAAATCCTGCAAAGGGATTTTGCAGCCGGTTTATTGAATTCGAAAAAGGTTCCCGATTAGAAGTCATGAACCAGAACAATTTAAAAAATTCAATATTCAATCCACATTTTGGAAGATGCGCATATTTCTATTTCTGCTGGATCTAAAGAATCCGTGGATAATCTTACTAGACAAATGAAACTGGATGGAATATCCATTAAAAGTTATCCGCGGACCACAGGCAACGGCTACTATGAAAGTACCGTTTTAGATCCAGAAGGAAATTTCGTTGAAATAACAATATAAGGATTGATATTCTAAAGAAGCTTGTGAAGTATCATTG